>Ga0209415_10008784_pt1 | contig 17457 bp, 12 predicted proteins | sample PeaSoiSIISIP2007_FD_187696 | JGI IMG/M metagenome (GOLD analysis project Ga0209415, IMG submission 187696) | Peat soil microbial communities from Weissenstadt, Germany - SII-SIP-2007 (SPAdes) (version 2) | ecosystem: Environmental > Terrestrial > Soil > Wetlands > Peat | place: Germany... | reverse complement strand
TTCCGGCCCGCGGGAGCAAGAAGCGGGGACGAAGCCGTCCCCGCCCCTGGCCTCGCGCCTTCTTGAACCGGCCCTGCAGGTTGCGGATTCAAGACGAATTTTGCTTGAAAGCGCGCTCGCGCTGCTGTACAAACGGGGCATGGCCTTTGGCGCGCAATTACCCGTTAGATTGGAACCGGAGATCGAGGAGCGGCTCGAATCGATCGCCCGGGATATCGGCACCAGCAAGTCGGCTTTGATCCGGCTCCTGGTCAGCACCTTTGTGAAGCATGTCGTGGACCAGCGCGGGCGCGTGCGCCTGCCGCCCGATTGGTCTGAGCTGCTGGGGCAGTTGCCGGCGGCCGATAAGCGGAGCGTCGAGGCGCGCTCCGGGCGCGTTCTGGCGCGGCATTCCCGAGCGCCGGCGCCGCCGGCGCCTAGTTCAAGGCCAGCTTCCGCCGCGGCAAAGCTTTTAAGACAGCAGGTCCCTTCCGCTCCGCGGCGCGGCGCAAGATAAAGGCGCTCACCCTCAGTTGCCTGGCCCAACGCTCGAACTTCCGGGCCAGCTCAACCCGTTGCGAGGGCGTGAACAATCCGACCTCGCACTCGAGTTCCGGTTCCAACGTGACTCTGGAGAATGCTCTCATAACGACAGTAAGTGTTTCTTTGCATCTTCGCGTCCAGTGGTAGGACAAAGGCTGTCCAACCCCATTTTTTAAGGCAAAAAGTTATTCACCGCCTATCTGGCCAACTTCCTTGCCGGCGCCGGGGCCGGGCGGGGCGAGCCGGAGAGGAGGGCAAAGCCCTTGGCGGCGAGTTCGGCGGCCTTGGCGTCGCGAAGTGGGCGCGTCGTGCTGTCGAGGACCACGACGATCACCCGTTGGCCGTGGCGGGCCGCGGTCACGGCGATGGAGTAGCCGGCGGCGGCAATCCACCCGGTCTTGAAGCCGTCGCAGCCCTCGAGATGGCCCAGCAGGTGGTTGTGCGTCAGCATCACGACCGTCTTGCCGGGGACGTTGGTCCGAAACGGCCGTTGCCGCGTCGAGGTGTAGCGCAGGGTGTCGGGATGCTTGAGCAATTCCGCGCACAGGCGGGACAGGTCGCGCGCGGTGGTGACGTCGGGCTGCTGGCCGGCGCCTGGGGGCAGGCCGTGGACGGAATGGAACACCGTGTCCGTCATCCCCAGTTCTTTGGCGCGCCGGTTCATCAGCTCGACAAAGCCTTCGGTCGAGCCGCCGAGCTTCTCCGCCAGGGCGACCGCCACGTCGTTGGCCGACTGCACCATCAGCGCGTAGAGCATCTCATCGACCGTGAACGATTCCTTCTCGGCCAGCCAGACTCGCGAGCCGCCGGTATGGGAAGCCTTGGCGCTGACGGTGACGGGGTCCTGCAGGGAGATTTGGCGCTGCTCGATCTTCTCGAGGCAGATGAGCAGGTCCATCAACTTGAGCACGCTGGCCGGGTAGCCTTTGGCATCGGCATGGTCCTCGAAGAGCACCCGCCCCGAGCCGGCGTCCACGACCAGGGCGCCGAGGTAGGGGTCGCGCGCCGTGCGCGGTATGCGGGGCGCGTTGGCGGCCTGGGCCGTTCCGGCCGCCTTCGGCGTGGCCGCCAGCCCCACCAGCCACAAACCCAATCCAACCACCGCGGCCTTGCCCACCAGTTGCTTCATTCTGGTACTTGCGCTCATCCGGGCCTGGCTCTCAGGCTCGCTCCATATACTTGCCGGTGCGAGTGTCAATTTTGATCTTCTCGCCCGTCTTGATGAAGAGGGGAGCCTGGACCGTTATGCCGGTTTCGAGAATGACCGCCTTCTGCACGTTGTTGGCCGAATCGCCGCGGACGCCCTCGGGGGCATCGGCCACGGCCAGCACCACGCTCGAGGGGAGTTCGATGGTGACGGCTTTGTCCTGGACAAAGGTGACCGTCACGGTCGCGTTCTCGACCAGGTAGTTCCTGGCCTCGCCCACGATCTCGGCTGACAAGGTGACCGTCTCGTAGGTCTCGGGATCGGAGAACACGAAGTCCTCGCCGTCTTTGTAGCTGAATTCCATCTTGCGCGTCATCATGGGCACGACGTCGATCTTCTCGGTCGAGCTAAACCGCACATCCGAAGATTTGCCGGTCCGAATGCTGCGGAGGGTGGCCTGGACAAAAGCCCGCAGGTTGCCGGGCGTGCGGTGCTGGCTGTCCAGGACGACCACGATGTCGCCATTGTAGTTGAGCGCCATGCCGCGCCGAAGATCATTTGCTGTTGCCATACTTCTCTCTCAAAAAAAACGCGCTGCCCGGAGTTCCCGGACAGGAGCGGCGCAAGATAATCAAAACGCGGGCGAATGCAAGCCTGGATTCACAAACGAAAAAAACAACGGCGAGGCGCCGCCAAAGAGATGAAGCGCTCCCGCAAGCGGGATTATGGCCCTAAGGCACGTCCTGACGCCCCGGCACAAAGATCTCAAACCGGTACTTGGACCCGGCGTATCGCCTCGCCAAAGACAACTTAAGCCCGTGGAAGGCGGTTTTTCAAGACAAAGTTATTCACAGGATATTCACCGGCCGCAGAAGAGATTACGTCGGCCGACCGCCCTGCCGCCTGAAGGCGGCGTTCCGGTTGGCTTCGGAGCGCCGCCTTTAGGCGGCAGTGCCTTTCGGAAATTCCCTTGCGCGGGCCGGCGGTCGTTGTCCCAAAGGGACATCCGGTTGAAATTCCGAAAGGCGTTGCCTTTAGGCGGCAGGGGAGAATCCCGTCATGCGCCGCCGTTCACCTTGCCAATATTTTCTTGTCTGGCGCGGTTTTTTTTGGCAGTGAATGGCGCTTATTCAACCACGCGTTATTTATGAAAGACACTCGAAGGCAGTTTTTGAAGACCACGGTCCTGGCCACGTCCGTCGTCTCGATCGTGCCACGGCACGTGCTGGGTGGGCCGGGTCAGAAAGCGCCCGGGGAAAAGCTGAACCTTGCGGGCGTGGGTGTGGGCGGGATGGGCCAGAGCAACCTCCGGGCGTGTTCCGGGGAGAACATCGTGGCGCTGTGCGACGTGGACGCGGGCTACGCGGCCAAGACCTTCGCCGAATATCCCAAGGCGCGAGTCCACCGGGATTTCCGAGAAATGCTGGAGACGCAGAAGGACATCGAAGCGGTCATTGTGGCGACGCCGGATCACTCGCATGCCGTGATTGCGCTGGCGGCCATGCGGGCTGGCAAGCATGTTTATGTGCAGAAGCCGATGACGTACTCGGTGCATGAGGCGCGGGTCCTGACGGAGGCGGCGCGGGAGTATAAAGTGGCCTCGCAGATGGGCAACCAGGGCCATTCCGGGGACGGCACGCGGCTGGTCTGCGAATGGATCGGGGCCGGGGCGATCGGCCCGGTGCGGGAAGTCCACGTCTGGACCAACCGCCCGGTGTGGCCGCAGGGTATCGAGGTCGAGCGGCCCAAGGAGATGCCGGCCGTTCCGGCGGGCCTGGATTGGGACCTTTGGCTCGGCCCGGCCCCCTACCGGCCCTATCACCCGGCTTATGTCCCCGGCACCTGGCGGGCGTGGTGCGATTTCGGCACCGGCTCGCTGGGGGACCTGGGCTGCCATCTGCTGGACGCGCCGTTCTGGGCGCTCAAGCTGAAGTGCCCGGTCAGCGTCGAGGGCTGCATCTCGACCTATTGGCACGGCCTCTGGAAAAAGACCGAGCCGCGCAATGAGAACTTCCCGCGCTCGACGGTGGTGCGCTACCGATTCCCCGCGCGCGACGACTGGCCCGCGGTGAGCCTGACGTGGTGGGACGGCGGCATTATGCCGCCGCGCCCGGCCGGTCTCGCGGCTGACGAACCGCTGGGGGATTCGGACGGCGGGGTCATTTTTGTGGGCGAAAAGGGAGTGCTGATCTGCGGCTGTTACGGCCTGAATCCGCGCGTTTTTCCCGAGGACCTCATGCGGGAGCTGCCGCGCACTCCGCAGAAGATCGCGCGCATCCCCGGCGGCCTGGTTGGGCACGAGAAAGATTGGGTGCGGGCCTGCAAAGGCGGCCAACCGGCGAGTTCCAATTTCGATTATGCCGGCCCGCTCTCGGAGATGGTGTTGATGGGCAACCTGGCCGTGCGTTTTCCCAACCGCCAGTTGCTTTGGGATGGCGACAAGATGAAAGTGACCAACGACGCTGCCGCCAATGCGCAGGTCCAAAGGGCTTATCGCGAAGGCTGGACCTTGTGAGGGGTTGTTTCCAACACCGCGGCGGGCGGGGGATTGGTGTCGTTGGGGTTGCGTTCGCGCTCCTCGATGCGGCGAGTGATGCGGCTTTTCAGTTCGGTGTAGAGGGTGTTGGTGACAGCGTTTAGATGGGCCCTGGCCTCGGCCAAACGGCCGGACACCATTTTAATTCGGGCCAAATGGATCTGGACGCCTTCGCGTTCCACGCCGCTATGGGCGACGTGCAGGGCGTTAGTCCAGGCCCTGAGCGCCTCATCGGTCCGCAGCGGTTGGATGGTGTAGTAAGTTTCGGCGACGTCCGAGGCGAGCGGGAAATTGTCCGGGTCCAGCCTGAGGGAATTACTATAAAGCGACAAGGCTTTCTCGACGACCTGCTCTGGGTCGAGGGCGAAATACTCGGCGGCGTCCTTCCGAAAGACATAGACGGTGGTGCCGAAGTTGTGGTAATAGACCGGCTCTTCCGGTTTGAGCGCGATGGCCTTTTCAAAGTACTCGAAGGCCTTTTTCACGGGGCCCTTGTGGCCGTAGATATTGGCGAGGTTGTTGTAAACGGCCGGGTTTTTCGGATCCAGGGTCAAGGCCTTGTCGAGTTGTTCCTCGGCGGCCTCCTCCTCGCCCAGGTCGCCCAGGAAACTGGCGTAAGCCACCCGTCCCGCGGCGTGGGCGGGATGGCGCTTGATGAAATCCTCGTAGGCCTGGCGCACCGGTTCGAAACGTTCGCGGATGCGCCGGGTCAGCTCGGTCTTGGGCAAACCCGCGCCCTTGGCGGCGTAATCCTGGTTGTCTCGAATCCATTTGTCCACCTCGGCCTGGGCCTCATCATCGGCGTCCATGACCTTGTGGTACTCGCTTTCTACGGCCTCTTTGGACTCCGAAGCGGCGGCGGGAGGAGGCGGGGTTCGGGTGGCCGCGTCGGCGGGGTCGGCCAGCCCAAGGACAGAGGGAGCCGCGGCGGCGGTCACCGAGGCCAACACCAGCACGGCGAATCGCTCTCTAAAAGAGGGAGGCACTTGAACCAGGATGTGGGCGAAAGCGGGTTAGCCCAAGAGCGGGTTTTCGGAGGCGGCAAAGAGCGGGGAGGGGGCGGGCTCCTCGGTCTCGGGTTCCTCCTGGATCTCCACCAGGGGTTTGAGGCGGACCTTGCGGTGGTGGTCGAAGCCCGTGCCGGCTGGGATGATGTGGCCCATGATGACGTTTTCCTTGAAGCCGCGCAGATAATCGACGCGGGCGCGAGTGGCGGCCTCGGTCAGGACGCGGGTGGTGTCCTGGAAGGAAGCGGCGCTGAGGAAACTCTCGGTTTCCAGAGAAGCCTTGGTGATGCCGAGGAGGACGGGCTGGGCCTCGGCGGGCTTGCCGCCCATTTTTTCGACGCGCTGGTTCTCTTCGTCGAACTCGAGTTTATCGACCTGCTCGCCCCAGAGGAAGGTGGTATCGCCGGGTTCGGTGATGCGGACCTTGCGGAGCATCTGGCGGACGATGATTTCGATATGTTTGTCGTTAATGGTGACGCCCTGGAGGCGATAGACTTCCTGGACTTCGTTGACGAGGTGTTCCTGGAGTTCCTGGGGCCCGCAGATGTCGAGGACTTCGTGCGGGTCAATGGGGCCTTCGGTCAACTGCTGGCCTTTCTTGACGTAATCGCCCTTGAAGACGATGACGTGTTTGCCGATGGGGATGAGGTGTTCCTCTTCGACGGCGGTCTGCTGGTCCTTGATGAGGATGCAACGTTTGCCGCGGACGCTGGAGCCGAAGTCGACGATGCCATCGATCTTGGAGATTTCGGCAGCGTCTTTGGGACGGCGGGCCTCGAAGAGTTCGGCGACGCGGGGCAGACCGCCGGTGATGTCCTTGGTCTTGGAGGTCTTGCGCGGCGTCTTGGCCATGAGGGTGCCGGCAACGATCTTGTCGCCTTCGGAGACCACGACGTGAGCGCCGGAAGGGATGGGGTAGTTGGCCTCGGGCTCGCCGCGGTCGCTGAGGATGACGATTTGGGGATGGAGGTCCTCCTTGTGTTCGATCACGACCATGGCCTCCTGGCCGGTGGTTTCATCCATCTCCTGTTTCATGGTGACGCCCTCGATGATGTCGTGGAATTTCACCTTGCCGGCCTTTTCGGAGAGGATGGGGACATTGTAAGGGTCCCACTGGACGAAGGTGTCGCCTTCGACTTTCGCCTTGGTAGTGGGGTGAATGGAGGCGCCCTTGACGCGGGCGCCGTCGGGTTTGGAGATGACGGCGCCGATGACGACGTTGTGCTGTTCCAGCTCACGGCCGTCGTCACTGAGAATGGAGACGGAGCCGTTTTTGTTGAGGACGATGTTGTTGCCGTCTTCGAGCTGGACGAGGCGGAGGTCGTTGTAGCGGACGATGCCGTCGTACTTGGCGCGGATCTGGGGCTGTTTGAAGACCTGGGAGGCGGTGCCGCCGATGTGGAACGTGCGCATGGTGAGCTGGGTGCCGGGCTCGCCGATAGACTGGGCGGCGATGATGCCGGCGGCTTCGCCGAGCTTGACGAGGGCGCCCGTGGCGAGGTTTCGGCCATAGCAATAGATGCATACGCCGTGTTTGCTTTCGCAGGTCAGGACCGAGCGGATTTTGACCTTCTCGACGCCCGCGGACTCGATGAGCTTGGCTTTGATCTCGTCGATTTCGCCGTTGGCGTGGACGAGGATTTCCTTGGGGTTCTGAGGATTGGCGACGTCATCGCAGGAATAGCGGCCGACGAGGCGTTCGCCGAGGCGGACGACTTCGTCTTCGCCTTCGTAGATGGCCTGGACCCAGATGCCGTTGGTGGTGCCGCAATCCTCCTCGCGGATGATGACGTCCTGGGCGACATCGACGAGCTTGCGGGTCATATAGCCGGAATCGGCGGTCTTGAGGGCGGTGTCGGCCAGGCCCTTGCGGGCGCCGTGGGTGGAGATGAAGTACTCGAGGACGGTGAGGCCCTCGCGGAAGTTGGAGAGAATGGGTTTCTCGATGATGTCGCCGGAGGGTTTGGCCATGAGGCCGCGGACGCCGGCCAACTGGCGGACCTGCTGGCGATTGCCGCGCGCGCCGGAGTCGACCATGAGGGAGACGGGGTTGTACTCGAGTTTGCCGTGATTGGTCTCGAGCGTGCGGAGCATGACGTTGGCAATCTGGTCGGTGCAATGGGTCCAGATGTCGATGATCTTGTTGTAGCGTTCGCCCGGCGTAATGACGCCTTTGCGGTACTGTTTTTCGACCTCGCGAATCTGCTTTTGAGCGGACTCGATCTCCTGTTCTTTTTCTTTCGGGATGATCATGTCATCGATGCCGATCGAAACCCCCGCGCGGGTCGCCTCGCGGAAGCCCAACTCCTTGAGCTTATCGAGCATGATGACGGTTTTTTCGTGGCCGCAGACCTTGTAGCACCGCCAGATGAGATCGCCCAACTCGGCCTTTTTGACGGGTTTGTTGGGGAAGCCCAGCTCGTCGGGCCAGATTTCGCTGAAGAAGACACGGCCGACGGTGGTTTCGATGACCTTTTTGGTGTGGTCGCCGAATTCGCTTTTTCTGCCGAAATCGGGATTGGCGAGGCGGATGCGTTCGTGAGTGGTGATGGCGTCGTCGCTATGGGCGAAGATGACCTCGGTCTTGGACCCGAAGAGCTTGAGGGTGCTGGGGTCTGTGGTTGGGGGAGTGCGGGGCTCGGCGGTGAGATAGAAGCAGCCGAGGGTGATGTCCTGGGTGGGGGTGATGATGGGCCGGCCGCTCGAGGGGCTGAAGATGTTGTTTGGGGCCATCATCAGGAGGCGGGCCTCCAGTTGCGCCTCGACGGAAAGCGGGACGTGGACGGCCATTTGGTCGCCGTCGAAGTCGGCATTGTAAGCGGTGCAGACGAGGGGGTGAATGCGGATGGCCTCGCCCTCGATGAGTAGGGGCTCGAAGGCCTGGACGGAGAGACGGTGGAGGGTGGGGGCGCGGTTGAGAAGGACGGGATGGCCGCGAGTGACCTCTTCGAGGATGTCCCAGACCTCGGTGGTCTGGCGCTCGATCATTTTTTTGGCGGAGCGGACGGTATGGACGTAGCCGAGCTCTTTGAGGCGGCGAATGATGAACGGCTCGAAAAGGACGAGCGCCATCTTCTTGGGCAAGCCGCATTGATGGAGCTTGAGTTCCGGGCCGATGACAATGACCGAGCGGCCGGAGTAATCGACGCGTTTGCCGAGGAGGTTTTGGCGGAAGCGCCCGCTTTTGCCCTTGAGCATGTCGCTGAGGGACTTGAGGGCGCGATTGCCGGCGCCGGTGACGGCGCGGCCATGGCGGCCGTTGTCGAAGAGGGCATCGACGGCCTCCTGGAGCATGCGTTTTTCGTTGCGGATGATGACCTCGGGGGTCTTGAGCTGCAGGAGGTTCTTCAACCGGTTGTTGCGGTTGATGACGCGGCGGTAGAGGTCGTTGAGGTCGGAAGTGGCGAAACGCCCGCCTTCGAGCGGGACGAGGGGCCGCAAGTCCGGCGGGATGACGGGGAGGACGGTGAGGATCATCCACTCGGGGCGGCTCTTGGAGGATTGGAGGCCCTGGAGGAGCTTGATGCGTTTGGCGATCTTCTTGCGGATCTGCTTGCTCTTGGTCTCGGTCATTCCGTGCTGCAGACTCTCGATCTGTTTGACGAGGTCCACCTTGGCCAAGGCATCGCGGATAGCCTCGGCGCCCATCTTGGCCACGAAGGCCTCGGGCCCGTAGGTTTCGCGAGCCTCGCGGTATTCGTGCTCGCTGAGCAACTGGTGTTGCTTGAGGGGAGTCGAGCCGGGGTCGACGACGACGTAGTCTTCGTAGTAGATGACGCGTTCGAGGTTGCGGGCGGTCATGTCGAGGACCAGGCCGATGCGGGAGGGCATGCACTTGAAAAACCAGATATGGCACACGGGCACGGCGAGTTCGATGTGGCCCATGCGCTCGCGCCGGACCCGGGCGAGGGTGACCTCGACGCCGCAACGATCGCAGACGACGCCGCGGTGCTTGATGCGCTTGTACTTGCCGCAGGAGCATTCCCAGTCCTTGACCGGACCGAAGATGCGTTCGCAGAACAAGCCGCCCTTCTCGGGCTTGAAGGTGCGGTAGTTGATGGTCTCCGGGTTCTTGACTTCGCCCTTGGACCAGGAGCGAATCGCATCGGGGGAGGCCACGGCGATAGCGACGTACTCGACCTGGTTGACCTTGTCGAGTCCGAGCAACTCGCGGGCGCTTTCTTTTGAGCTAATCATAACGAATCAGGAGTGCAAAACAGGACCATAAGCGCATCGCCTTAGACCGCAGCCAGGACGGTGGCCGGTTCCGCCGGTTGATCGACCGGGTTGGAGTAACCGACTTTCACGTCGAGGCCCAAGGACTGCATTTCTTTGACCAGGACGTTGAACGACTCAGGAATGCCCGCCTCGAGGCTGTTGTCGCCCTTGACGATGCTCTCATAGATGCGGGTGCGGCCCTGCACGTCGTCGGATTTGACGGTGAGCAACTCCTGGAGGGTGTAGGCGGCGCCGTAGGCCTCCATGGCCCAGACTTCCATTTCCCCGAAACGCTGGCCGCCGTATTGGGCCTTGCCGCCCAGCGGTTGCTGGGTGACGAGCGAGTAGGGACCGACGGCCCGGGCGTGGATCTTGTCGGCCACGAGGTGGCCGAGCTTCATCATATAGATGAAGCCGACGACAATTTCCTGGTCGAAGCGTTCGCCAGTGCGGCCGTCATACAGCAGGGTTTTGCCGTTATCGGGCAAGCTGGCCTGCTTCAGATAGCCGCGGATGTCTTTTTCTTTGATGCCGTCGAAGACCGGCGTGGCGAAGCGGAGGCCCAGCAACCGGGCGGCCCAGCCGAGATGGGTCTCGAGCACCTGGCCCACGTTCATGCGTGAAGGCACGCCCAACGGATTCAACACGATGTCCACCGGGGTGCCGTCCGCCAGGAACGGCATGTCGGCTTCCGAGACGATTTTGGCCACGACGCCTTTGTTACCGTGGCGCCCGGCCATCTTATCCCCGACCGAGAGTTTGCGCTTGGAGGCGATATAGACCTTGACGGACTTGATGACGCCGCTCTCGACGCCTTCGCCGGACTCGGCGCGTTCGATTTCCTCGTCGTATTGCATCTGGAGGTCGTCGAACTTCTTTTTGAAGCTGCCGATGATCTCGTTGATCTTGTTGCGGATCGGGGAGGGATCGATTTCGATGCGATCGTACACCTGCGCGAGTTTGCGCAAGAGGGTCTTGGTGATCTTGCGGTTGGCGGGGATGATGATCTCGCCCGTTTCGCTGTTGACGACGTCGAGGGGGATTTTTTCGCCCAGCAGGATGTTACTGAGGGCTTCGGTGAGTTGCTCGCGCAGCTCGTCGCCTTTCTTCTTGTGATCGTCCTCCACCTCGCGGGTGTGGCGCTTTTCTTCCGAGACGTTGGCGCGGACTTCTTTTTCGGCGGGGTCCTTCTTGGCGGACACCTTGACCTCCATGACGATGCCGTAGGTGCCGGAGGGGACCTTGAGCGAGGTGTCTTTGACGTCGGCCGCCTTTTCACCGAAGATGGCGCGGAGGAGGCGTTCCTCGGGGGCCAGCTCGGTCTCGCTCTTGGGCGTAATCTTGCCGACGAGAATGTCGCCGGGTTTGACCTCCGCGCCCACGCGGATGACGCCGTCGGGGCCGAGGTTTTTCAGGGCCTCGTCGCCGAGGTTGGGGATGTCACGGGTGATTTCCTCGGGTCCGAGCTTGGTGTCGCGGGCGCCGACCTCGAACTCATCGATGTGGATGGAGGTGAAGACGTCTTCCTTGACGATGCGTTCGCTGATGAGGATGGCGTCTTCGAAGTTGTAACCATTCCAGGGCATGAACGCCACGAGGACATTGCGTCCCAGGGCGAGTTCGCCGCCCTGGGTGCAGGGTCCGTCGGAGATCACCTGGCCCTTCTTAACGGTGTCGCCCTTGTGGACGAGGATTTTCTGGTTGATGCAGGTGGCGGCATTGGAGCGCATGAACTTGCGGACGGGATAGACGAAGACACCCTTTTGAGGGTCGGTTTTGATGCGCTTCTTGCCCTCGATCGGCTTGCCATCCTGGGTGATGATGATTTGGTTGCCGGTGACGGAGACGACCTTGCCGGCCTCCTCGGCGACGATGACGGCGCGAGAGTCGCGGGCGACGCGCTCCTCGAGGCCGGTGGCCACGAGCGGGGATTCCGTAACCAGGAGGGGAACGGCCTGCCGCTGCATGTTGGAGCCCATCAACGCCCGGTTGGCGTCGTCGTGCTCGAGGAAGGGGATGAGGCTGGCGGCGACCGAAACCAGTTGCTTGGGCGAGACGTCCATGTAATCCACGCGGGCAGGTTCGACGTCGATGAAGTCGCCTTTGCCGCGGCAGACCACGCGGTCGGTCGTGAATTTGCCCTTGTCATCCACGGGCGAGTTGGCCTGGGCGATGACGTAGGCCTCCTCGCGGTCGGCGGTGAGGTAATCGATATGGCTGGTAACGCGGCCATTCTCCACCTTCCGGTAGGGCGTTTCCAGGAAGCCGAAATCGTTGATGCGCGCGAACGTCGCCAGGGAGGCGATGAGGCCGATGTTGGGGCCTTCCGGGGTTTCGACGGGGCAGATGCGCCCGTAGTGAGAGGGATGGACGTCGCGGACCTCGAAGCCGGCGCGGTCGCGGGACAGACCGCCGGGTCCCAGCGCCGAGAGGCGGCGCTTGTGGGTCAATTCGGCCAGCGGGTTGATCTGGTCCATGAACTGCGAGAGCTGGCTGCGGCCGAAGAAGTCGCGGATGACGGCCGAAAGGGCCTTGGGGTTGATCAGCTTCTGCGGGGACATCGATTCAACCCCCTGGTCGAAGAGGGTCATGCGCTCTTTGACGAGCCGTTCGGTGCGCGCCAGGCCGACGCGGCACTGGTTGGCGAGCAACTCGCCGACGGTGCGGACGCGGCGGCTGCCGAGGTGATCGATATCGTCCAGGGAGCCTTCGCCTTTCTTAAGGCGGAGCAGGTACTTGGTGGCGGCCACCAAATCGGCCTTCGTAAGGACGCGCGAATCACCGCCCTTGATGCCGAGTTTCTGGTTTATCTTGTAGCGGCCGACGCGGCCCAGGTCGTAGCGTTTGGGGTCGAAAAAGAGCCGCTTGATGAGGGCGCGCGCGTTGGCCGCGGTGGGGGGGTCCCCGGGGCGGAGGCGCCGGTAAATGTCCTTGAGGGCCTCCTCCTCGTTTTTGGCGGGATCTTTCTTCATGCACTTGATGACGATCCCGTCGTCGGCGGTGGTATCGACGACTTTGATTTTGGTAACGCCCAATTCGGCAATTTGTTTCACCACCGCCTTGGAGAGCGGCTCAAAGGCGCGGGCGACCACGAGGTTTTTCTCCGCGTCGGAGAGGTCTTCGGTGAGGACCTTGTTGGCCAGGTCCTCGCGCTTTTCGGCGTCCCGGACGTTCAGCTCTTCGACCTCGTAAAACAGTTTGAGGACTTCCTCATCGGAACCGCTCTTTTTTTCGGCGTCCTTGTCTTTGTCCTTATCGGTTTTCTCGATGTTGGACAGGGCGCGGAAGAAGGTGGTAGTGAGGAACTTGCGGCGGCGTTTTTTGCGGTCCAGATAGACGTAGAGGAGATCGCTGGTGTCGAACTGGGCTTCGTACCAGGAACCGCGATCGGGGATGATGCGGAAGGAATGCAGCATTTTGCCGTTCGGGTGCTGAGTGGCCTCGAAGGCGAGGCCGGGGGAGCGGTGCAACTGGCTGACAATGACGCGCTCGGCGCCGTTGATGACAAAGGTGCCCTGGGGGGTCATGAGCGGGAGCTCCCCCATGAAGACCTTTTCCTCGCGCGCCGCCTTCTCCTCCTTGAGCAGGAAGGTGACGTAGAGGGGAGCGCCGAAGGTCAGGCCCTCGCGCAGGCACTCGAGCCAGTCCACCTTGGGCTCGCCGATTTCGTAGGAGCGGAAATCCAGGACGCACTTGCCGTCGTAACTTTCGATGGGAAAGACCTCGGTAAAGACCGCCTGGAGGCCGAGGTTCTTGCGCCGGGAAGGCGGCTGGTCGGCCTGCAAAAACTCGAGGTACGAATTGGTCTGCAATTCGATGAGATTCGGCGGGGCAATGATCTCTTTGATTTTGCCGAAGTTGATTCGTTCAGTGGCTCGCGCTGGCATTTGGACCTTTGCTGCAATGGCTGGCGGTGAGGCCAGGCCTTTGCTTATAATAAACGACACGAGGCAGGCGCGCTACGTTCAATAGCGAACCTGCCAAATCCCCACCCCTCCGCTGGGCGTCCACAGTGGTGTTTACAGTTCTTATCTCGATCTTTCGATTTTCTGTTGTCGCCAAGGACGCCTCGAAGCGGGGCGGCGGACGCTTGCCGCCGCCCCGAAGAGGGTCGTCTGCCTACTTTATTTCGACCTTGGCGCCGGCATCTTCAAGTTTCTTTTTTGCGGCGTCGGAATCGGCCTTGTTGGCGCCTTCCAGGATCGGCTTGGGAGCGCCCTCGACCAAGGCCTTGGCTTCGGCCAGACCGAGCCCGGCTTTGACCTCACGGACCGCCTTGATGATGGGGATCTTCTTCTCGGCGGGGACCGACGCCAGGATGACGTCAAACATGGTCTTGGCTTCGGCGACGGGCGCTGCGGCGCCCGCTGCGGCCGGGCCGGCAGCCGCCACCGGAGCGGCGGCGGAAACGCCCCATTTGGATTCCAGTTCTTTGACCAGGTCAGCTATCTCGAGGACCGTGGCGCTGCTGAGTTCTTCTACGATTTTTGCTTTATCCAGAGCCATCTTAACCTTTCATTGCGTCTCGTCGTCGCCAGTAGCCACTGGCGGTTTCAGCTCGCAGCCGCGAGCCGACGATTTACGTTGTTGTTTGTTTCTTCAGTCCCATCGGCTGGCTGGGACCGAAATTGTTTTTCAGGCCGGCGCCGGCACGGGCGCTGGTGCGGGGGCAGGGGCGCTGCCCAAGCTGTCCTGGCGAGCCTGCAGGACGCGGGCCATGCGGCTGGCGGGCGTGTTCAGGAGCCGAACCAGGGTCGAGGCTGGGGCGACAAACAGGCCCAGCAACTTGCCCCGCAGCACGTCCAGGGACGGCAGGTCCGCCAACGCCATAATCTCCGGCTGACCGAGCCGCTGATTGTTGAGGTAACCAAATTGGATTTTCAAGCGGTCCAACTCGGCCCCGTAGGTCTTCAGGGCCTTGGCGGCGGTGGAAATGTCGCGTTTGCCGGTGACCACGGCCAATTGGCCCCCCAGGACGCCGTCGAAATCGGTCACGCCGGCCTCTTTGGCGGCGATGCGGAAGATGGAGTTCTTGACGATGTGAACCTCGGCCCCGGCCTTGGCGAGGCGCTTGCGCAATTCGGTGAGCTGGCTGACTTTCAAGCCCCGGTAATTCACCAGAATAAAAAATGGCGAGGCATTCAGGCGCGCCAGGTATTCTTTCGTCAAATATTGCTTTTCGGGTCGCATGTTTTGAAATGGTTAGGCGGTGAATTCCTTGAGGTCGAGGCGCACGGGCGGGCTCATGGTGGCCGAGAGGGTGCAACTGCTCACATAAGTCCCCTTGACGCTGTGCGGGCGCGCCCTAATGACAGCCTCGATGACCGAGCGGGCATTTTCCTCGATTTGGACGGGGGTGAAGGCGATTTTGCCGACGGGCACATGGACATTGCCGGCCTTGTCGGTCTTGAACTCGACGCGCCCGGCTTTGACTTCCTTGACTGCGCGCGCCGTGTCGTCGGTGACCGTGCCGGTTTTGGGATTGGGCATGAGACCTCGAGGGCCCAGGACTTTGCCGAGCTTGCGCACTTCGCCCATGGCCTCCGGAGTAGCGATGGCGACATCGAAATCGGCCCAGCCTTCCTGGCATTTCTTAATCAAATCGTCGAAACCGATGTATTCGGCCCCGGCCGCCTTGGCGGCGTCGGCGGCGGGCCCGCTCTTGGCAAAGACCAGCACGCGGACGACCTTGCCGCTGCCATGCGGCAGCGGGACGGTGCCCCGGACCATCTGGTCGGACTGTTTCGGGTCCACGCCCAGTTTAAAGGCCAGGTCGATCGTTTCGTTGAACTTGGCCTTGGGGAGCTTCACGAGCAGTTCCACGGCGGACTTCAGAGGGTAGGCCTTTTTCCCATCCACGAGCTCGCTGGCTTTTCTATATCGTTTACTAGGCATTATTTCGGGTTGCGGTGCAAGCGGGTCGCGAATCTTGGAGACCCTCCCGCGGTTATGGATTTCATTGAGACAAAAGTGAGTCAACCGACGACTTCGATGCCCATGCTGCGCGCGGTGCCGGCGACGACGCGGAAGGCGGCTTCTTCGGAGGTGGCATTGAGATCTTTGGCTTTGAGTTTGACAATTTCAAGCACCTGCTGGCGCGTCACTTTGCCGACCTTCTCCTTGTTGGGCTCTTTCGAGCCGACGGTGATGCCAGCCGCCTTTTTGAGCAGGACCGAGGCGGGCGGCGACTTGGTGATGAAACTGAAGGACTTGTCGGCATAGACCGTGATGACCACGGGGATGATCAGGCCGGGTTGCTCCTTGGTCTTGGCGTTGAAATCCTTGCAGAAGGCCATGATGTTCACGCCGTGCTGGCCAAGGGCCGGGCCCACGGGCGGAGCGGGATTGGCCTGTCCGGCAGGGATTTGCAGTTTGATTTGTCCGGTAATTTTTTTTGCCATGTCTTATCCTTGATAGGTTCAACCCGCCTGGTTCAACCTTTTTCGACCTGCCAGTATTCCAGTTCGACCGGGGTATTCCGGCCGAAGATGTTGACGGTCACCTTGAGCTTGCCGCGGTCCGGCTCGACCTCCTCGATGACGCCGCTGAAGTTCAGAAACGGGCCGTTGTTGATCTTGACCGTTTCGCCGATCTCGAAACTGACCTTCGGCTTTTCGTGGTCTTCGGAAGCGGAGATCTGGGTCTTAATGGACTCGACTTCCTCAGCCGGGGTGGGCGTGGGGGGTTCGCCTCCGACGAAGCCGATAACCCCCTGGGTTTCCTTGATAAAGTACCACGGCTTTTCGATGATGCGGTTGTCCTCGTCCAGGAGGACCATGTCCACAAAGACGTAGCCAGGCCAGAGTTTGCGAGTGGAAACGGTTTTCTTCTGGTTGCGCACCTCGACGACGCGCTCCATGGGCACGAGCACTTCCTTGATGTAGTCGCCCATTTCTTCAGGTTTGACGCGTTTTTCGATGCTTTCTTTCACCTTCTGCTCCTGGCCGGACAGGGTATGAATGACAAACCACTGGCTTCGCATACTCGTGGGAGGATAAGGCCAAAAGCTCAGGTTAGCCAGCGGACAAACACGGTGAAGACGAAGTCCACCATGACCGTGAAGGCCCCGAGCAGCACAATCGAGATGCCGACGACCACCGTCGAGCCTTTGAGCTCGTCCCAGGTGGGCCAGGTGCATTTGCGCAATTCCTCGCGCGTTTGCTGAACATAAGCGGTGAGGCGCGCCAGTTGGCCGGTCCGCCAGAGCCAGAGGAACGAGCCTCCGACGACGACCACCCACACGACTAACCAGGTTGTATCACTCATATATTCCGTTGGCGGAGAGGGAGGGATTCGAACCCCCGTCGGCGGTTCACGCCGAAGCGGTTTTCAAGACCGCCGCAATAGACCACTCTGCCACCTCTCCGATCTAAGCTGCTGGCAGGGCGGGAGGGACTCGAACCCCCAACCGACGGTTTTGGAGACCGCTACTCTACCAATTGAGCTACCGCCCTGACCGGTTACTCGAGGACTTCGGTGACGCGGCCAGCGCCAATCGTGCGGCCGCCTTCGCGAATGGCGAACCGCTGTAATCGTTCCATGGCCACCGGCGCGATGACTTTAATGTCCACGGACACATTGTCGCCCGGCATGACCATTTCCACTCCCTGCGCGAGGGTCACGGTGCCGGTGACGTCGGTAGTGCGGAAATAGAACTGCGGCCGATAATTGGTGAAGAAGGGGGTGTGCCGACCACCTTCCTCCTTGGACAAGACATAGACCTCCGCTTTGAAATGGGTATGCGGAGTGATGCTCCCGGGCTTGGCCAGGACCATGCCACGCTCGACTTCGTCCTTCTTGGTCCCGCGGAGCAGGACGCCGACGTTGTCGCCGGCCTTGGCGGAATCGAGCAGTTTGCGGAACATCTCGATGTCGGTAGCCACCGTCTTGCGCGTGTCGCGCAGGCCGACGATGGAGACGTCGTCCATGCGTTTGAGTTCACCGCGCTCGACGCGGCCGGTAACGACGGTGCCGCGGCCTTCAATGTTGAACACGTCTTCGATGCACATCAGTAACGGCTTGTCCAC
>Ga0209415_10008782_pt1 | contig 17461 bp, 15 predicted proteins | sample PeaSoiSIISIP2007_FD_187696 | JGI IMG/M metagenome (GOLD analysis project Ga0209415, IMG submission 187696) | Peat soil microbial communities from Weissenstadt, Germany - SII-SIP-2007 (SPAdes) (version 2) | ecosystem: Environmental > Terrestrial > Soil > Wetlands > Peat | place: Germany... | reverse complement strand
AGGCCCAGCCGAAAGGGGACGTTTCTACTTTGCCGGGATGGGGACATTTCTACTTTGCCTTGACATGGCCGGTCATACCCTTGCATTCGGCGTCGGCGTGATATAGACTCGCTGCCCAGTCGGAGAGCTTTGCCCCACGGCGCCGACTCGGAGGAAGCTTATGAACAAACACCATAGTTGGACGTCGATGTGCATCGACTCCGCAATCTCTCTGGCCGTCGTCGTCATGTTTGCGGCGCCCGGCAACGCCCAGCAGACGCCGGCTTTCGACCCGTTTGAGACAACCATTCCACAAATCGAAGCAGCCCTGACGGCCGGAACCATTACCTGCACGCAGCTCGTTCAATGGTATCTGAACAGGATGGATGCCTTCGATATCGCCGGCCCCACGCTGAATGCAGTGCGCGTGCGGAATTCCAAGGCGCTCCAGACTGCCGCATCTTACGATCAAATGCCCAAGTCCCAACGGCCGGGTCCGCTGTTCTGTGTTCCGATGGTTGTCAAGGACAACATCGATACGGTGGACATGCCGACCACGGCCGGCTCCGTCGCTCTGCAGAATACTTTCCCGCTCGACGACAATTTCCTGGTGAAGAGGCTCAAAGCCGCGGGCGTGATCGTCATTGCAAAAGGCAACCTGACCGAGTTCGCCAATTATCTGACCAACGGCATGCCCGCCGGATACAGCTCTCTCGGCGGCTACGTCCTGAATCCGTACGATCCGCGTCCGATCCCCGTGCCTTTACCAAACAGCGATGGCAGGCAGGCCCTGACACCCAGCGGATCGAGTTCCGGACCCGCCGTCGTTTCCTCTTCGAACCTTGCCGCGGCGGCCATCGGCACGGAAACCTCAGGCTCCATTCTGAGCCCGTCGAACGCCAACTCCGACGTCGGCATCAAACCCACGGTGGGCCTCATCAGCCGGCAGGGAGTAGTGCCCATTGCGGCCAGCCAGGATACGGCCGGCCCCATCACGCGCACCGTGACCGATGCGGCCATCCTTCTCGGCGTGCTCACGGGCGTGGACTCCAGAGATCCCGCCACCATATCCAGCATCGGGAATGCCCTCTCCGATTACACTCCGTACCTGAGAGCCGATGGTCTCAACGGCGCAAGGATCGGAGTGCCCCAGGAATATTGGGCCACCCTTTCCGCGGAGCAGAACGCCATTGGCCAGGCTGCGCTTCAGGTGATGCGGAACATGGGAGCTACGGTGGTGAACGTAAGCATAGCCTCGTTCGCCCAGCTCAACGCGTTTTCGTCGTCGGTTCTCCAGTACGAGTTCAAGCGCGATCTCGACACCTACCTGGCGAGCCGTGGGCCAACCTCGCCGATCAAGACCCTGGCCGACGTGATCGCGTACAACAGCGCGCACGCCGCTGTGGCTCTCAAGTACGGTCAGGTCCTGGCGCTCGCGTCTCAAGCTACCGACCTTTACGCCGCCGAACCTCAGTACATCTCCGATCGTGCCATGGACCTGCAACTGGCCAAGGTACAGGGCATCGACGCGGCCATCGACGGCAACAACCTGACCGCGCTCGTGTTCCCGGGCAGCAGCAGCGCCGGAATCGCCGCCAAGGCCGGGTATCCCACCGTCATCGTGCCCGCCGGGTACCTTTCCACGAGTTCTCCCTACGGCATCGGCTTCACGGGGAAAGCGTACACCGAGGCAACTCTGATCTCGCTGGCGTATTCCTATGAGCAGGCGACGAAGTTGCGCCAGCCCCCTGGGTCGGCATTGCGGCTGTTGCCGGTCTCGACTCAGATCCTGCCGGCGCAGGTCGTCAACTACGCCAGTGCCGCCGCCGGTTCGGTCGCGCCGGGAGAAATGGTGGCCATTAACGGATTCGGGATGGGCCCGGCACAGGCCGCGAGTCTCAAGATCACCGCCAACAATCACATCGACACATCCGCCGGGACGACCCGCGTGCTTTTTGACGGCGTTCCCGCGCCGATCGTCAGCGCGCAAGCCGCGCAGGTCGTGGCGATTGTTCCGTATGGAGTCTCCGGCAAGACCAGCTCGAAAGTGACGGTCGAATACAACGGACAGGTCTCGGCTCCGTTGACGGTCCAGGTCACTGACGTGGCGCCCGGCATCTTCACGAACCAACCGCTTGGAAAAGGATCGCCCTTGGTCGTCAATATACCAGGTGGCACGCAAAATAGTCCGGCGAATCCGGCGCCAAAAGGGTCCGTCATCACCTTCTTCGTGACAGGCGAAGGACTCGTGACCGCGTCGGGGAGTACCCTGCCAATCGACGGAAGGCTTGCGGCTGCGCCGCTGCAGACTCCGGTCGCCACCGTGGCCGTGAGCTTAAACAGCCAAAGCGCGAACGTAATCTATGCCGGCGCGCTGCCGGGCAGTGCCGGGATCATGCAGGTGAACGTGCAACTGGATGCCAACGAGCCCTCCGGCACGCTCCCGCTTGTCGTCCAGGTCGGAAGTAAGAGCAGCCAGACCCTCAACGTCTCGGTCCAATGACGTGGGGCACGACGACGTGGCGTATTGCGGACCGAGCGGCCTTCGGGCCAGTGCCCGGTCAAGAGGTTCTCCTTGCACGCTTTTTCTTTCGCAGCGTCTGGGTCTTCCGCGTCGTTTGGAGAACGAGGCGCAACGCGGGCAGCGATTCGATCGGCAACCCCATGCGGGCGGTCGTGTTCTGCACCAACTCTCTCAGGTAGGGCCAGGCGGCGAGTAGCCCTTGGCTCTTGGCGAAAGCCTCACCCTCTTCGGGTCTGGGACTGGGTTCCACGAGGAGTTTGTATCTTACAAGAAAGGTCGCGGTAACGTGGAAGGTCAGTTTCTCATAGCTGGCGACCTTCACGGTGATCGAAAAGTCTTCGGTCGAGTCCTTGGAGCCCTCGTAGGCCCACTCAAAGTCGGCCTCCACGGTGACCGGCTCGGCAGGCATAACCGGCGGGCCGGCGCCGTCCGCTTCGCAACGCCACAGGAAAACGTCCTGAAGAAGAAGGCGCGCCTGAAGCGCCTTCGCTGATTCGGCTTCGGTGGCAGTCAACGAGACAGTCAGAGACATAGCGCGTCAAGCAGCGGCAAGCAGAAGTGTGGGTCCTGATGTCACTCCCTTCCGGACGGAGAACACTGCATAAAGTGGTCTGCAGTGCATAGAATATGTCAGTCGGGGCTTGGCGCGGCGCTCCACAATGCGGCCCTGCAACCGCCGCTCCAACTGCTCGGCGTTTGCGCGCGCAATCTGTGGGTTAGTCCCCAGGCGGATCAGTCTGTCCATGGCCTCGTCCTGAATCAGTCCAACCTCCCACCGTTTGACGCTCGCGACCCCTATACGCAAGAAAGCGGCGAGATCTCGCTGGCTCATTGCCAGCGTCTTTCGAATCTCCTTCAGTTCCTTCGAGGTCAGCAGGCCGTGGCGCTCCCGATAGGCGTCCGCGACTGCGAGCCCGTACGCCGCCGATTGGGCGCTCGACAAAACCTGGAACCCACACCTGCCGCAAACGCTCGCTTCGGCGTGCACCGATACGCTCTCGCCTCGAACCTGTCCTGGAATCTCGACGAACTTGTTGACGAGGCGGCCTTTGCCGCACTGGAAACACTTCATCATTTCCCTCTCTTTCCCAATCCGTGCATGGGCGGATGACACGACCAGAACAATATCCTCGGCTTCTTGACCCCGCCCTGAATCTGGATCTTCAGGTAGATTTGGTGACCCAGTCGCTTGCAATGAAAGATGAACGGGCATCCAGGTGGTTCCTGGAGTTGGCGAGGAGGTTCATACGATTCTGGAGGAACCTCGCCTAAGATGTCGAGCAACGCATGCCGAATCTCGTCACCCGGCTAAAACCAAAATGGTCACGCATCTCGTTCACGAACTTTGGAGTGCGGTACTCGTACCCGAACTCCACTTCCTGTCTCGCCACGATAGTGGTGCGATCGGGCGGCCACTCGCCGAGAAAGCCTTTCTTAAGGACCTCCTGTCGCCGCTTCGGTGGGTAATCCGCAAAGTGTCCCTTAGAGTCCAGGTGCTTCGCGTTTGCGACCCACAAGCCGCGTAGATCACCGGCCCTGACGGAAGCCATTCAGGCCATTCCGATGGTATCAAATGATGCCGCTCGCTGCAACCCGGCCTCCCTTAATTCCCCGCCGCCGTGGAAGGCTCCGCGGGCAGCGACACCTTGTTCCAATCCGGCGGCTCTACCCCCAGCAGATTATGCACGAAGTAATCTTGCAAGTAGTGCTGGCTCCCCAGCACCGCCACCCCGTGATTCTGGCCGGGAATAAACAGCATGTCGAAATGCTTATTCGCCTTCACCAGCGCATTGACCACTTGCAGCGAAGACGCCGGGTCCACGTTGCTATCCATCTCGCCGATGATAATCAGGGCCTTTCCCTGTAACCGATACGCGTTATCCACATTGGACGACGCGGCGTATTGCGGACCCAGCGGCCAGCCCATCCACTGCTCGTTCCACCAGATCTTATCCATGCGGTTGTCATGGCACCCGCTGTTAGTCACCACCACCTTGTAAAACTCCGGATGGAACAGCACGCCCCCGAGTGAGTTCTGCCCGCCCGCCGACGTTCCGTAAATACCCATCCGGCTGATGTCGTAGGCAGGATACCTGGCGGCCGCCGCCTTGTGCCACAGAATGCGGTCCGGAAAGCCTGCATCGCCCAGGTCTTTCCAGGCCACGTCGTGGAAGGCCTTCGAGCGGTTGCTGGTGCCCATGCCGTCGATCTGCACCACGATGAACCCCAGCTCCGCCAGGGCCTGCGTCGCCGGCACCGCGCTGAACGTCTTGGGCACGAACGATCCCTGCGGGCCGGCGTAGATCTGCTCGATCACCGGGTACTTCTTCCCCGGATCGAAATTCATGGGCCGCACGATCGTGCCCCAGATGTCGGTCTTGCCGTCGCGGCCCTTCGCCACGAAGACTTCGGGGAATCGGAAGCCCGCCGCCAGCAGCGCCGAGGCATCCCCCCTCTCCAGGTCCATCGCCACCTTCCGGTCTTCCGTGCGCCGAAGCTGCGCCACGGCAGGCAGGTCCACCCGCGACCAGCTATCCACATAGTATTTCCGGTCGTGTGAGTAAGTCAGTGTGTGGTTGCCGTCGGCATCGGTAAGTGGAGTCAGTCCACTGCCGTCGAAGTTAATCCGGTAATAGTGAGTGAAGTACGGGTCCTGCCCCGGATTCATGCCGCCGGCCTGGAACCAGATCTGCCGGCTGGCCTCGTCCACCCGGTCGACGAAGCGCACCACCCAATCGCCTTTGGTGATCTGGTTCTTCACCTTACCGGTGACTCCGTCGTAGAGGTAAAGGTGCTCCCAGCCATCGCGCTCCGAGGCCCAGATGATCTCCTTGCCGTCGTTCACATCGTAGCGGTACCTTCGGCCACCCGAGAGCCCCTCGGCCAGCGTGTTGTAGTAGATGAATGTCTTGCTCTCTTCCGAGATCACCGCGCGCGCCTTTCCCGTTTGCGCATCCACCTCGATCACCCGGTACACCTGGTGGCCCCGCTGGTTGTATTCGAACGTGAAGGCGCGGCTGTCCTTCCACCACACCGGCGGCAAGAGGCTGAAGGCATTGGGGAACAGCGCGTGGTCGATCTCCATCTCTTTCTTGCCGGCCACGTCGAAAAGCACCGGATACGCGATGTCCAGCGCGTCGCCCGGCTTGCGGTACAAAATCGAGGTGTGCTTCGGCTGAATCTGGTCGGCGGGTGACGACTCGACGTAGTGCACCTGCCGGTCATATCCCGGCCGCGTGTGGTAAGCCGCGATCTTCGTGGAATCGGGCGACCATGCCACCGACCGCAGCGTATAGGAATTCCCTTCCGACCCGTCGAAGCTCAACGGAGTGGCCGGATCGCTGCTGCCCGCCGGGCGCAGGAATACGTTGAAGTTCTCAATCAGGGCTTCCCATTTGCCGTCGAACGAGGTGCACACCTGCGGTTCCGCGGCAGCCTGCCCGGTTGCCGCGGGAGTGACCACCCCGCGCCCGCCGCGTCCGCCTCGTCCCTGGCCTTGCGCTTGCGCCCCCGCGCGCGGACCACAGCCGCTCTGGCCGCGGCCGAATCCGCCGCCCGTTCCCGCCCCCTGCTGCGGAGCGGGCTGATACTCCAGGCCGTCGACCGGGTCGCCGCCCACCATCTCGGGCGCGGCCAGCAGGCCGTCGTCTTCCGGAGCGCCCCCGCGCCCGCCGCGGCCCCCCGTCACTGCTGGTATTCGCTCGCCCTTGGTGCAGGCGTAGTCGGTAAGGGTGCACTTATAGAGGAAGCCCGCCGCGCCGAACTGAATCGTGCGGTCGCTGTCCGAAAACGTGAGCGCACCGGGCGCGGGGCCTCCAAAGCCTCGCCCGCCGCCTCCACCGCCGCCGCGCCCGCCGGGTGCCGGCGCGAATGGCAAGGCCAGCCCCGTGTAGTGGCCGGCCGATGCCGCATTGATCGCCGCCGCCAGTTTGTCATGGTCAAAAGCCGGCTTCTTGGTCCCCGCCTCCGCGTCCACCAGCACGAATTCCGTGCCGCCCGCGACCGGCTTCGTGTACCAGAAGTGGTCGGATTCGCCAATCCAGTTCGCGGGCCCCGGAGCATTCGCCACCAGCCCACGGGCCTTCGCCTGCAGCCCCTGGCCGCGTTGATAATCGGCCAGAGTCCCCTGCGCCAGCGCCAGGCCGGCAAACAGACCCGCGGCCACCAAGATCTTGAGCTTCATCCTTACCTCCTCTTGCGTGAAAGCGCTCTCACGGTATTGTACTGCGGCTTCCTCACGGCGTGCCCGCCCGAAGCGACCCCTCGGCATCGCGGTACCTGCCCGCACCAAAACCAGATTATCACCTAATAGGATTCCCAACTCCGATTATTAGGATTACAATACGGACCAGGAGGATAGTCATGTACACTCTGTTGGCTGTCCTGGTTTACACGGCTGCAATCGCCATCCCGGTTTTCCTGCTGTACCACTTCCATTCCCAACACTGGTATTGGCACCTGTTGGCGGTCGTTGCGAGCCTGGTACTCGGACTTACGCCCATCCCGCCGGATCTTCAAACGCGGAGTTTTGACCTCTTCTTCGGCTTCGTGTTCATCGCCTTGATTTCCTGGGGTCTCGGCGGGCTCATCGTATCAATGCCGCACCGCCACCGGCACGCGTAGCCTCGATGTGCCCGGAACGTCACCGGCCGGGCGGAGCCTTCGCGCCGGCGTGCGACCTCGCCCACGCGAGGTTGTTCCGCGCGGAAAGTCGGGCTTCAGGCGGAGGGCCCAGAACCTCGAACCAGAGCAACGCCGACAGGTGAAAATAGACCGGGTTCAGGCTGTGTCCCAGCCGGTAATCCAGCGCCGGCGTCGCGGACGCGACTGGGCGCCAGGTCTGGTGGTCCGGCAGCGTGCTGAACATCGCCGCAGCCAGACTCGACAGGGTTCCGGCTTGGCGAATATACCACAGCCTGCTGGCACATCGAAACAGCAGTTACAATGCCTCTTGATGCGCCGGCGCTCCGCCCTACGGAACCGATTCGAATACGCGCTCGCGCTGGCCGTTCTGAAATCGCTCGAATGGGCGCCGCTGCCCTTGGCTCACCTGCTGGCCCGCGTCTACACCCGGCTTCTCGATCTGGCGATTCCGCGCTTGCGCCAGGTGGCCTATCGCAACCTCGCGCTCGCGCTTCCGGACGCGGACCACACCCAGATCGCCGATGGCGTGTTCCGTTCCATCGCCCGGCTGCTGGTGGCGTTCGCCCGGTTTCCCTCCATCCGCAAAGACAACCTCGCGCCATGGATCCGCTGCGAAGGCGCCGAGCACTTCGACGCCGCCATCCGCCAGGGCCGCGGCGTGCTCTTCGCCACCGCCCACCTCGGCAACTGGGAGCTGAGCGCTTATGCCCACGCGCTGCTCGCATCGCCCATGAACGTAATCGTCCGCCCGCTCGACAATCCCCTCATCGACGCCCTGGTGGAACGCCGCCGCGCGCTTTCCGGCAACCGCCTGGTGCTCAAGAAGGATTTCGCCCGCACCATCCTCAAGGCGCTCGCCGCCAACGAGGCCGTGGGTATCCTGATCGACCAGAACGCGTCGCTCGATAGCGGCGTGTTCGTCGACTTCTTCGGCATACCCGCCTGCGCCTCCTCCGGCTTCGCCAAGCTCGCAGCCCACAGCGGCGCCGCTGTGATCCCCGGCTTTGCCCTCTGGTCGGACGAGGAACGCCGCTACATCCTGCGCTTCTACCCGCCGGTCGCAATCACTGGCGATGCCGGCCGCGATACCCAGACCCTGCAAGCCAGGCTGGAGGAAGTCATCCGCGCCTACCCCGGCCAATGGTTGTGGATCCACCGCCGCTGGAAGACGCGTCCGCCGGGCGAGCCCTCATTGTATGAAAAGTCCCCCAACTGACCATGCCCTGGCGGCACCCTGTAGTATTCTGTAGCCGGGCCCCTCATGATCCCGCTCCGGCCGTCACCTCTGAACAGCAGCATCATCGCGCTGGCCCTCACTGCGTTGGCGCTGCTCCTTTCGATTTGGCTCGGAACCTACCTGGAGTCCGGCCGGTACCTGCTCTTCCTGGTGGCGGTGTGGCTGAGCGCCTGGTATTGCGGGCGCACCGGCGGATTGACAGCGGCCATCGCCTCGGTTGCGTTGATCGTGTTCCTCTTCCTGCGCCCCGAGACATTCCCCATGCTCGCGCCGAAGGGCAACCTAGTCCTGGTGCCGGCAACGTTCCTGGCGATGGCCTTGCTGGTCACCTGGGTGACGGCGTCCTGGCGCGAAAGCCGGCAACTGTTGTCCTCGACGCTTTCGAGCATCGCCGACGCGGTAGTCGCCACCGACCGTGAAGGCCGCGTCACCTTCCTCAATGCGGTGGCCGAAACGCTCACCGGCTGGCCCCGCAGCGAGGCCCGCGGCAAGCCCGCCGCGGAGGTCCTGCGGCTCATCGATGAGAAGACCCGCCAGGCCGTCGAGAACCCCCTGGCCCGCGCGCTCCGCGACCGGGTGATGGTGGCCATGGACGAACACACCGCGCTGGTCTCGCGCAGCGGCGCCGAGGTGCCCATCGAGCACAGCGCATCGCCCGTGCGCGACGATGCCGGCGAGCTGCGCGGCGGCATCCTGGTGTTCCGCGACATCAGCAAGCGGCGCCAACTGGAAGAGCAGGCCACCCATGCGCAGAAGATGGACGCCGTGGGCCGCCTGGCCGGCGGCGTAGCGGGCGACTTCAACAACGTGCTTACCGTGATTACCGGCTACGCCGAACTGCTCAACGCCGAGGTCCCCGCCTCCAGCCCGCTGCGCCGCTTCGTGGACGAAATCGTCCACGCCGGCGAGCGCGCCGCCGCGCTCACCCAGCATCTGCGGGCCTTCAGCCGCGGCGCCTCCGCCCAGCCGCGCGTGTTGGACCTCAACGCGATCGTCTCCGGCATGGCGCCCATGCTGCGCCGCCGGCTGGGGCAGAACATTGAACTGATCCTCCTGACTTCTCCCGGGCTGGGCCGCGTAAAAGCCGATGCGGCCCAGATCGAAGAGGTCCTCGCCAACCTGGCCGCCAACTCGCGGGATGCCATGCCGCAGGGCGGAAAGCTGGTCATCGAGACCGCCGATGTCGACCTGGAAGACGGCCCCGCCAGCAAGAATCTCGGACTGAAGCCCGGCTCCTACGTCATGCTGGCGGTCAGCGACACCGGGCTGGGCATGGACCCGGAGACGCGCTCGCGCCTCTTCGAGCCGCTCTTCACCACCAAGCCCCCGGGACAGGGCAGCGGGCTCGGGCTGGCGACGGTTTACGGAATCATCAAACAGAGTGAAGGCCAGGTCTCGGTCTACAGCCAGGCGGGCTGCGGGACCATCTTCGAGATCTACCTGCCGCGCCTCGCGGATGCCGCCGCCGAACCGGCCCGAAAGGCCCTCTCGAAGGGCTCCGAAACCCTCCTGCTGGTGGACGACGAGGAGGACGTGCGCAAGCTGATGGTGGCCGTCCTCCAGGCCAACGGCTACGAGGTGCTGGAGGCCAACAGCGGCTTGACGGCCCTGGCCGCGTACGAGAAGAACGCCCACAAAATCGACCTGGTACTGACCGACATCATGATGCCGCAGATGACCGGCATCGAATTGGGCCGCCGGCTCGCCGAACGCGCTCCCGGTCTCAAGATCCTCTACGTCTCGGGATACCGCGATAACCCCGTCGTGTCCTCCCTCGGCGAGGCGCCCAGGGACTTCCTGTACAAGCCATTCACTCCCGAGGCGCTGCTGGCCAAGGTGCGGGAAGTATTGGACGCGGCACGAGCGTAGACTAAGACTTCACCGCGGAGGCGCCCGAAGCGGGTAAACTCCGGAGCGGAGAAAGCGCGGAGGAAGACCGGGAGAGCAGTTTTCTCCGAGTCTCTCTCGCCTCCCCAGCCGTGGTATCTTGACTGGGATGCAACGGGCCCTCAGTGCCGTTGCCATGCTCGCGCTGGCCTGCCTCTTATTGCGCTCGGCCCGCGTGGGCCTGGCCGGGGACTATGTCGATCCCATCGGCGGAATCACTGCCCAGGACGAAGCCCTCTACGCGCACGGCGCCATCCACATGGCGCGATCGGGCAACTGGCTCACCCCCATGTTCATGGGCCGCCTCGCGCTCTATAAGCCTCCGCTCCTGCTGTGGCTCGCGGGTCTCTCGGCGCGCCTGCTGGGCGTGACGCGCCTGGGCCTGCGCCTGCCGGTGGCGCTGCTGGCCAGCCTGGCGGTGGGCCTCGTATTCCTGTGGGCGGCGGAGCTCCGCTCGTGGCAGGCGGGAGCCTCGGCCGCCCTGCTCGTGGCCTCCAATCACCTGTGGCACGTGCTGGGCGGCATGTGCATGACCGACGGTTTGCTGGTGGCCTTCTACACCGCCGCCATGTACTGCCTGTATGCGGACCCGTGGCTGGAGACGCACCCCGCCTTCTGGGGATTCGCCGCGGCCGTGGCCGCCGCCATCCTCACCAAGAGCGTGGCCGGCTTGCTGCCGCTGGGCATGTTGGGGCTCTACTGGCTCGCCGGTCCGCCCAAGCAGCGGCCCGCCTTCACCCGCGTGTGCGCGGCGGCCTCACTCGCTCTGGCCTTGGCCGCGCCGTGGTTCGCCTACCAACTGGCGGCCAATGGCCGATGGTTCTGGGCGGAGCACATCGGCGTGGAAATCCTGGGCTTCGGCGCCGGCGCGCCTCCCCAGACTTCGCAGGAAAACCACGCGCTCTTCTACTTCATGCGCATGGCCGCGGTCGATCCGGTACTGACTGCCTTCGCCCTGGTGGCCGTGCCGGGGTTCCTCGGCGAGTTGCGCAAGCGGTCCGCCGGAGCGGTGCTGCTGCTCTGCTGGATCGCCGTGCCGCTCACCGCGGTCCTGGTCTGGCAATATCGCAATATCTCGTACCTGCTGCCGATGGTTCCGGCGGCCGCGATCCTGGCCGCGTCATTCGGGCCGTTCTCGGCAGGGCGCCTGCCCACCTGGATGCTGCTGGTGGCGGTGGCGGCGTTCGCCGGAAAGGCCTGCTTCCCGTCGGCACCCTGGGGAATTTCGTTCGCTTCCGGGACGGTCACGCCGGTGGCCCCGTTGCTCTCCGGCTACTGCCAGCGGAATCGGGCCAATGAGCTGATCGTGGTGGGGGTGGATGACGACCTCTACGCATCCGCCCTGCCGCTGGCGAAGCTGCGGTACTGCGTAGTGGGGGCCGCGGCCATGGGGCAATACGCCATGCCCTTCGAGGACCTGGGGATCACTCTCACGGCGCCGCAATTCAACGACCTCGCCCGCCAGGAGCCGGTCTTCCGGCAGCGCCTGCGCGAGTGGGGCCTGGATTCCGCAGAGCCGATCGGAACCCTGATCGTCGCGGCGACGGCCGAAGAGCTGGGGCAGCTCATCCGCATGCATCCCGCCAGCGACTTCCTGGTGCCGAACCGCTACCGGCCGGCGCTGGACACCGCGGCACAGCCGGGTCACGAGGTGGTGGATGTGCCGGATCATTTCTTCCTGTTGTCGCGGGACGGGCAGCCACGAGATGCGCCACCGGCCTGGTCGTGCCGGTTGTAAGAAAAGTCGTGCCGCTTGTAAGAAAAGTCGTGCCGGTTGTGAGTAAGCTGCCAGCTTCCCATTCAAGCCCTTCCCTTTCCATCCGATAAGAAGATAGGATAAGAAACGGCGTTTGACCCATGCCGGCCACCGTGATTCCCATCACCGGACGCAAACAGGGCACCTACGTGCTCCTGGAGTCCTGCTTGCCCGAGCGCCCCTCGCGGAACATCGGCGTCCTGCTCCTCGATCCCGCTAGCGGCCGCGCCTGGGTGCGGCTGCGCCAGCGCTACGACGATTGCGCCGGCCCCGACGACGCGGAAGTCCTCGATGCTCTCGAAGCACACATCCAGGCCTGCCTGGCCGAGAGCGGCGCCGAACCGTGGCTCCAGTCCATGGAAGATTCCCTCTCGAACGCGGTGCGGGTGAGCGAACGCCAGACGGTCGCGGTGGACGCCTTTTCGCGCGTGCTCGACCGCCTCTTCGACGAGCACGTCGAAAAAGTGCCGGTCGCGCCCTTCCGCACGCACGTGCCGCTTTACAGCCTGCGGGCCGCGGCCGGCGGGCTGGGCGAGGAAATGGAGTCCGCGGCGGAAGACTGGGTGCGCGCGCCCGAAGGCATGCGCCTCTCGCCCGACCTGTTCGTGGCCCACGTGGAGGGGCACTCCATGGAGCCGCGCATCCCCGATGGCAGCCTGAACCTGTTCCGCCTGCATCCCGCCGGATCGCGGCAGGGCAAGATCCTGCTCATCCAGCGCTTCGGCGTGCTGGACGAGACGGCCCGCTACACCGTCAAGCGCTACACCAGCATCAAAGTCTCGACCAGCGAGGACGAGTGGCGCCACGAACGCATCCGCCTCGAGCCCCTGAATCCCGAGTTCGAAGCCTGGGATGTCGCGCCCGAGGATTTCGCCGTGGTGGCCGAATGGCTGCGCGTCATCGAGTGAGTCACCTGCTCATCGAGTGGTACGGCCGCGGGCATCGCGATCTCCCCTGGCGCCGCACCTCCGACCCCTACCGCATCTGGGTCTCCGAGATCATGCTGCAGCAGACCCGCGCGCAAGCCGTGATGCCGTACTTCGAGCGCTTTCTCGATCGCTTCCCCACGGTCGAGGCTCTGGCCGAATCGGCCGTTGAGGACGTGCTCACGCTGTGGAGCGGCCTGGGGTACTACTCGCGCGCGCGCAATCTGCGGCAGGCGGCGCGCCGCATCGTGGATGCCGGCGCCTTCCCGCGCGAATATGCGGCCATCCGCGCGCTCCCCGGGGTCGGCGATTACACCGCGGCGGCCATTTCGAGCATCGCTTTCGGGCTGCCCCACGCAGTCCTCGACGGCAACGTGCTGCGAGTGGTGGCGCGCGTCGAAAACGACGCCGCCGACATCGCGTCGCCGCGCACCCGCGAGCGGTTCCGCGAGGCAGCGCAGTCCTGGCTCGATCCGCGCAGCCCCGGCCTCTTCAACCAGGCGCTCATGGAGTTGGGCGCCACCGTGTGCCTGCCGCGCAATCCGCTGTGCCTGGTGTGTCCGCTCGAGTCCCTGTGCCGCGCCCGCCAGGAAGGCGCCGCCGCGCAACTGCCGGTCAAGCTGCGCAAGACCGCCCCGGTGCGCATCGAAGGCGTGCTGCTGATCGTGCGCCGCCGCGGCCGCGTCCTGCTGCGGCAGCGTGAGGCCGGGGACCGCCGCATGGCGGGCTTCTGGGATCTGCCCACGCCCGGCGACCTGCCCCGCGTGCGTATCGGAGACACCTTCGGTGAGATTCGTCACACCATCACCCACCATCACTACACCTTTACAGTGCAGGCGGCGACGGCGCGGGCCGCCGTTTTATCGCGTTCACCGGGTCCGCCATTCCGATGGTTCGCGCCGGCCCAATGTGCGGAAATCCCCCTCAGCACCAGCGCGCGCAAGGCACTGGTCTTGTCGAAGGTCCTGTAAACTTCGCGCATTAAGGACAATTCACGCAAGCGCTTCGAGTAAACTGCGGAAAGCCGGTGTTCATAAAGTACAGTATGGAGCGAAAACGCAAGCTGTTCGTGGCCAAAACGGCGGTGGTTCTGGGGGCCATCCCGTTCGTGATCTGGGCGCATGAGTACGGACCCGACGCCGGCTACTGCGGGGTGCCCGGCGAGCTCGGCACCTGCCTGGGCTCGCTCTGCCACGTCGGTACGCTCAACGGCAGCGGAGGCAGCGTCAAGATCGCGTTTCCGAACGGCAACACCTACACGCCCGGAACGGCGCAGCACCTGACGGTGACGATTTCCGACGCCGCCCCTACGCAGCGGGCCTGGGGTTTTCAACTGACGGCGCGCCTGGCGGGCAAGTCCAACTCCATGGCCGGCTCGTTCACCTCGACGGACCAACTGACCGGCGTGCAGTGCGCCTCGGCGACCAATGTGGAAGACGAATTGAACGGCGGAAACCAGATCAATCTGCCGCAGAGCCAGGCCTGCCCCTCGAACCATCCCCTGGCCTATATCGAGCATAGTCTGTTGGGCTATCAAACCACGCTGGGTCAGGGCGGCTCCGCCAGTTACCAGTTCGACTGGACTCCGCCGGCCAGCAATGTGGGCAACGTCATCTTCTACGTGGCGGGCAACGCCGGCCCGCCCGGGGCGCCGGTGGCCACCAATGCTCACGTCTACACCGCCACCTTCACCCTCACTCCCGCGGCGGCCACGGGAAACCCGCCGGCCATCTCCGCGGGTGGGGTGGTCAGCGCCGGCGCGTTCGGGGGCTTTTCCTCCGTCGCCCCGGGTTCGTGGATGGAGATCTACGGAGCGAATCTCTCCGCCACTTCCCGCCAATGGGCCGGCTCCGATTTCAACGGCGTGGATGCGCCGACTTCCCTGGATAACGTCAAGGTCACCATCGGCGGGCAAGCGGCCTTCGTGGACTTCATCGGCTCCGGACAAGTGAACGCCCAGGCGCCTTCCAACGTCGCTCCCGGAACGGCGGTGCCCCTGACGGTCACCAATCCCAGCGGAACCAGTGCGGCCTACAACATCACGGTCAACGCGCTCGAGCCCGGGCTGCTGGCCCCGCCGGCTTTCAATATCGGCGGCAAGCAGTACGCGGTGGCCCAGTTCACGGACGGCTCGTTCGTCCTTCCGCCGAACTCCATCGCGGGTCTGACCACACGCCAGGCCAAGCCGGGGGAAACCATCACCTTCTACGGGATCGGATTCGGTCCGGTCATCACTTCGTCGAATGTGAATATTCCCGCCGGGCAGATCGTCCAGGCCTCCAATCAGCTCACCAATCCGATGAAAGTGCAGTTCGGCAACGCCGCGCCGGTCAGTCCGGACTACGCCGGGCTGGCGCCGGGGCTGGTGGGCCTGTACCAGTTCAACGTGAAGGTCCCGTCCGTGCCGAACAGCGACCTGGTACCGCTGGCATTCACCCTGAACGGCGCCGCCGGAACGCAGACCCTCTTCACCGCCGTGCACCAGTAGCGCACTATCATCGCGGCAGGAAACAGCGATTCCCGGTTTGGAATTCGCGCCCGGCGGGCACGGTTTCGCGGCGCTCTCTGCCTGCGGCGTTTACCCGCCCCGGGCGCACTCAGGTTTTGAATTCGTTTTGTCACGCCTCGACCTTCACCACCCCACTGTCATAACTGGCCGCAATCCGTTGGCCGGGCCCGGCGACCACAAACTCGGACTCCGCCCAATCGCCATCCACCAGGCGCCGCAGCCACGCCAGGTCGCCCGGCAGGCGCTCGAAGATCCAGCCGCACTCCCTGGCTTCGGCGGCAGCCTCCGCGATGAAGCCGCCACCCGCCTCCAGCCCCGTCTCGATGAACGTCAGCTTGCCGTACTGCGAGCGGTAGCGCGTCATCTCTTCGTAGAGGTAGCGGCCGTTGTCCTCGCCGTATTTGCGGATCATCGATTCCAGCGGCTGGTCGAACCCGATCGTGTCGTGGGTCAACTGCTGCAGGCCTTTGCCGCGCTCCAGCCAGCCCGTCGACCGGTAGTAGGCGCCGGGGTTCTGTTCGAAATACGCCTGGTAGCGTTCGCGGCTGCCCATCAGCAGCGCGATGCAGTCGTGCGCGCGCGGCAGCACCAGCCGCGTGTGCCGGGCCGTGAGCCCGTCGAGCCCGTTGCCGCACAGCCCGTAGCCCAGCAGAATCGCTTCGTACACGCCTTCCGGCGTGCGGTCCACTGCCTCCTGGATCTTCGCCGCCATCGGCTTGCCGCCCAGGTCATGCAGGCCCTTGGGCAAAAACTCCAGGTCCACCTGGTGCGGCGAATGCGCGCACGCGTCGCACATTTCGCGGAACAGGACTTCGCAACTGATCAGTTTGAGGCGCATGCGAAGCCACTCGCGCAGACGCTCACGCAGCCACCAGTCTCCGCGCCAGCGCCACCGCGCCCCCGGCGCTGTCGGTGTAACCGTCGGCCCCGATCGCATCCGCATACTGCCGCGTGAGGGGAGCGCCGCCCACCATGATCTTCACCTTCTCCCGCAGCCCCGCGGCCTGGAAGGCGTCGATGGTGGTTTTCATCGAACCCATGGTCACCGTGAGCAGTGCCGATAGCGCCACCAGGCCGGCATGGCGCGCGGCTGCCGCCTCGACGAAGCGCTCCGGGGCCACGTCCGCGCCCAGGTCGATCACTTCGAAGCCGCCGCCTTCCAGCATGGAAGCCACCAGGTTCTTCCCGATGTCGTGCAGGTCGCCCTTGACCGTACCAATCACCACACGCCCCACCGGTTCGGCGCCCGTGGCCGCCAGCAATGGGCGGACGATCTCCATCGCCGCCTTCATGGCGCGCGCCGAGAGCAGCATCTCCGGCACGTAATACTCCTCGCAGTCGAAGCGCCGGCCCACCTCGTCCATGGCAGGCACCAGGTATCCGCCCACGATCGTGAGCGGCGCCACCCCTGCGGCGATGGCCGCCTGTGTCGCCGCGGACGCGGCCTTCCAGTCTCCCTCGATCACCGCTTCATGCAGCTTGTCTAACTCAGGCATGCGAAAACTCCCTGGAACTCTTGGACGGACGGCCGCCCAGTGACCAACAGCCGATTTATATCACGATGCACGGCCGTGCGCGCGGGTTGGGCGCCATGCCGTCTTCGTTCGAGCAGATTTGGGGCGCGGCGCGGCATACTGGGGCGCGGTTGTCATGCAGCCGCGGCGCAGGCTGTCGGCGCAATGCAACTTACTTTGGCCGTGGGGCGGACCCCCTCGCTCCGTGCAACGGAGTGGTCCGCCGGGGTCCTCTCGGGGGAGCGCCCTCGTCGGCCTTCCTCGCGTCCTGCCGAATCTCGTTGCTATTGGCGAAAGCGGGACGAGGGCGTCCTGGCCCAGAGGGCACCCCGACCAGGGGGTCCGCCCCACAATTAGGTGCAGGATCGCAAGGTAAGCGGCATTGGGCGGAAGCGCCTGCCCCACTCTGGGGGGCGCACCTTGGCCCGGTATGTCAGTTTGTTTTTCATGACGGCGTAACCTCCTCTGTTTCTTCGGGTTGCGGA
>Ga0209415_10008780_pt1 | contig 17463 bp, 16 predicted proteins | sample PeaSoiSIISIP2007_FD_187696 | JGI IMG/M metagenome (GOLD analysis project Ga0209415, IMG submission 187696) | Peat soil microbial communities from Weissenstadt, Germany - SII-SIP-2007 (SPAdes) (version 2) | ecosystem: Environmental > Terrestrial > Soil > Wetlands > Peat | place: Germany... | reverse complement strand
GGTGGGCCGTACAGGACTCGAACCTGTGACCCCTTGCGCGTCATGCAAGTGCGCTACCAACTGCGCCAACGGCCCCCAGCACCCTCCACAGTATCACCGGCGCCCAGGGCCACCAGTGGAGCTCTTTCCCCATCGACCTGGTCGTGGCACCATTGATGAACCCTTTCGGGGGTCGAAATCGGAGGAGACAATGGACCCCTCAACCTCGGTTGGGCCGACGACCGATACCCGGACGCTCGACGACGCGACCATCGAATCGCACGTCGAGCGCGTGCGGAGCGAGGGATGGACGGTCGTCGAGAACGCCATCGCTCCCGAACTCGTCGACGAGGTGAACGACGACCTGCTTCGGCTCGAACGCGAGTTGGGGATCGTTCCCGCCGACAACCTCTTCGAGGGCGTCCGGACGACGCGCATCTACAATCTTCTCGTCCACGGACCGCTCTACGAACGGATCCCCATCCATCCGAACGTCCTTCCCATCGTGGAGGGGGTACTCGATCCCGGTCTTCTGATCTCTTCGCTCTCCTCCATCGCCATCGGTCCCGACGAGGCGGCACAGATGATTCACGCCGACGACCAGGTCATCGGTCTGCCAAAGCCGCACCCCGCCATCATCTGCAACACGATGTGGGCCATCACCGACTTCACCGAAGAGAACGGCGCGACGAGGCTCTGTCCCGGGACCCATCTGGCCGATCACTCCCCCGACCTCCTCCAGCACTACGACTCGATCCCGGCCGAGATGGCCAAGGGGAGCGTTCTCGTCTGGGTGGGGAGCCTGTGGCACGGCGGCGGGGCCAATCGGACCGACCGTCGTCGGGTCGGAATCGCCATGAATTATTGCGCCGGGTTCATCCGCCAGCAGGAGAACCAGCAGCTCGGCATCCCTCGCGAGACGGCGAGGCGTTTTCCCCGCCGACTGCAGGAGCTGGTCGGCTACTCGATCTACAAGGGGCTGATCGGGCACATCGACAAACAACAGCCGGGGAAGTTGCTCCTCGGCGCCGACGAGGACGCCTTCATGCTCTGGGACTACGCCAAGGCCGACTCACCCTGACGCCGGACACCCTCGTCCTGGAGGCGGCGGGCGGAATCGAACCGCCGTACGGGGCTTTGCAGGCCCCTGCCTAAACCACTCGGCCACGCCGCCGCAAGGAAACGAGCCTATCGAATCGGGCTCCGCTTCCCGGAAAGCTCCGGCCATCTCTTCGTGAGCCCTGGCGGGGGCGGCGAGGAGGTCGATCGCCACCGGCGGCGCCCCGAGGCACGGACCCGGGCCCCGTGGGTGGTTGAATCAGGCCATGCGAATTGCCCTCATCGCCACGCCGTGGACGCCGATCCCACCGCCGCTGTATGGAGGGATCGAGCTGGTGATCGACCAGATGGCGAGGGGCCTCGTGGCCGCCGGCCACGATGTGACCCTCTACACCACAGGCGACTCCACCTGCCCCGTACCGAAGAAGTGGGCCCTCGAGCACGCCGAGGGGATGCGGATCGGCATGGCCGTGCCGGAGCTCCGCCACGTCATCCACGCCTACGGCGCCGTGGCCGACCATGACGTCGTCCACGACCACACCGTGATGGGACCCTTCTACTCCGAGCGCTTCCCGGGGCTGCCGGTGGTGACCACCATCCACGGACCGTTCAACGACGAACTGACCGACCTCTACTCGGCCCTTGGCCCCCGTGTCCCCATCATCGCCATATCGCACGCCCAGCAGCGGGCCGCGCCGGAGGTGCCGATCGCCAGGGTGATCCACCACGGCCTCGACGCATCGGTGTTCCCGTTCGGCAGTGGCGCCGGCGATGCCGACGGCGACTACCTCGTCTTCCTGGGACGGATGGCCGCCGACAAGGGGGCGCACCGGGCCATCGAGATCGCCCGCGCCGCCGGGTGCCGGTTGCTCATGGCGGCCAAGATGCGCGAACCGTGGGAGCGTGCCTATTTCGACCGGCAGGTGGCGCCGCTCTTGGGACCCGACGCCGTCTATCTGGGCGAGGTGCCCTACGAACGAAAAGTCGAGCTCTTGGCCAACGCCCGCGCCCTGCTGTTCCCCATCCGCTGGAACGAGCCGTTCGGAATGGTCATGCTCGAAGCGATGGCCTGCGGGACCCCGGTCCTGGCCTTCCGGGAGGGTGCCGCGCCGGAGGTCGTCGATGACGGGACGACCGGCTTCCTGTGTGACGACGAGGCCGACATGATCGCTGCCCTGGGGCGCCTCGGGGAGCTCCGGCGGGAGGACTGTCGTGCTTCGGTGGAGGGCTATTTCTCCACCGAGCGCATGGTGGCCGAGCATGTGGAGCTCTACGAGGAGATCGCCAAGACCTGAGCCGACCGCTCGGGTCCCCCGAGCGGTCGCCCTCGGCCGACGACGCCGTCACAGGGGGGATCAGGCCTTTGGGGGGGGATCAGGGCTTCGGTGGGCGGATCCCCACCTCGGTGGGCGAATCCGCGGCCCCGGGGGCGAATCAGTCGCGGCTGCGGGTGAAGAGGTGGACGAGCCGGATGACGACGACCACGACGACCACCAGGACGGCCACCTTGAAGGCGAAGAAGAACAGTCCGGCGGCGATGCGCAGCGCCCACAGCAAAACGAAGATGGCGCCGACGACGGCAGCGGCGACGATCACGGTGTCGATCAGACCGAACCGCGATCCCTTGCCCTTCTCCACGGTGCTCATAGTTGCCTCCGTGCCGAGTGTGGCGGAGGCGTCCGTCATCACCGGCACCTACCAGGCTACGCCTGCCCGGCCCGTCCGGGTGCGCGGGCCCCGGTGATACCGTCACCTGTGTCTCTCCGCCTGGTGCGCCAGGAGCTTGTCGAGCGAACCGACCTGCACAGCGACGATTTCTGCCGGGCCCTGGCCGGGGCCACCGACACGTGGCTGTCCGGGCTCTTCGACGAGGCGACCGGCGACGACTCCCACGGGATCGGATTGACGGCGGTGGGGGGCTACGGACGGGGCGAGCTTGCCCCGGGGAGCGATCTCGACGTCGTGCTCGTGTATCAGGGCCGGCGGGACATCAAGACCATCGCCGACGCCATCTGGTACCCGGTATGGGACGAGGGCGTGCGGCTCGACCACTCGGTACGGCGCCCGAGCGAGGTGCTGAGCGTGGCGGCCGACGACCTGCGGACGCAGCTCGGTTGGCTCGACGGCCGGTTGGTGGCGGGAGACGACAAGGTGGTGACGCCGCTCGTGGCGCGGGCCCTCGACCTGTGGCGTTCCCGTGCCCGGCACTGGCTGCCCGTGCTCGCCGAACAGGTGGAGGAACGCCACCGCGCCCACGGCGACGTGGCCTTCCTGCTCGAGCCCGACCTGAAGGAGTCACACGGCGGATTGCGCGACATCCACGTCGTGAACGCCGCCGCCCGGGCCGTCCCCGCCCTGGCCGACGAGGTCGACCTGTCGAGCCTCGAAGGTCCGCGCCGGACGCTGACGGCCGCCCGGGTCGAATTGCACCGGACGACGGGCCGGGCCACCGACCGCCTCTTGCTCCAGGAGCAGGACCAGGTGGCGGCGGCCCTCGGCGTCGACGACGCCGATGCCCTGATGGCATCCATCGCCGAGGCCGGTCGCACGGTGGCGTGGGTCACCGACGACGTCTGGCGCCGGCACGCGCTGTGGGGCCTCTCACGGGGGCGCGGTCGGGGTCGGCGCCGGTCGAAACGTGGACGCCGGGCCGGGGCGGACGCCCCCGCGGCGACGCGCCCGGTCGAGCCGGGGGTGGCGCTGGCCCGAGACACGGACGCACCCGACGATTTCGAGACGGTGGTCCTCTCGGGCGACGCCGATGTGGCCGGCGACCCGGGGCTGCCCTTCCGGGTCGCCGCCGTAGCGGCCGAGCGGGACATCCCCATCGCCCGGAGCGCCCTCGACGAGCTCGCCGTCGGCTCCCCCACCCCCCCGACTCCGTGGCCCGACGACGTACGTCAGGGGCTGGTGCGGATCCTGGCCGCCGGGGCTCCGGCCATTGCGGCCATGGAGGCGCTCGACCAGCGGGGGCTGCTCACCCGGCTGATCCCCGAATGGGCGGCCGTGCGCAACCGGCCTCAGCGCAACGCCTTTCACCGCTTCACGGTGGACCGACACCTGCTGGAGGCGGCGGCCGAAGCCGCCCCCATGGCCCCGTCGGTGAGCCGGCCCGACCTCCTGCTCCTGGGAGCGCTGCTGCACGACATCGGAAAGGGCTTCCCCGGTGACCACACCGAGGTGGGCGTGGTCGTCGTCGGGGACATGGCCCGCCGCTTCGGTCTCCCCGATGACGACGCCGACGTCCTGGTGGGCCTGGTCCGGAACCACCTGCTTCTCTCCGAGGTGGCCACGCGGCGCGACCTCGACGACCCCGCGACGGTCGACGCCGTGGTGCGCGCCGTCGGTGACCGCACCCGGCTCGAGCTGCTGGCCGGTCTGACCGAGGCCGACAGCCGGGCCACGGGGCCCGCCGCCTGGGGATCGTGGAAGGCGGGTCTCGTGGCCGAACTGGTCCGGCGGACCGAGGCGCGCCTCGCCGGGGCGGAGTCGCCGGCGCGTCCGTCGCTCGTCACCGATCGCCACCGCGGCTTCATGGAGCAGGTGCAGAAGCTCGGTCGGTCGATCGTGACGGCCACCGGGCCCGAAGTGACGGTCGTGGCCAAGGACCGACCCGGCCTGTTGGCCACGGTGGCCGGTGTGTTCGCCCTCCACGGGCTCGATGTGCGGTCGGCGGACGTGATGGCCGAGGGCGACTTCGCCGTGGAGCTCTTCGTGGTCGAGCCGTCGCGCGGACGGTGGCCGGACTGGAAGCTGGTGTCCGACGAGATCGACGCCGTGCTGCGCGGCAGCGTGGTCCTGGAGCGGCGACTGGCGGAGCAGGCCCGGGTCTATGCCGTCGACCGGCGGCCGACGTCGCCGCGCCCGATCCCCACCGAGGTGAAGACGGTCGACGAGGCGTCGGCCCGGTCCACGGTGATCGAGATCCGGACCGCCGATGCCGAGGGCCTGCTCTACCGGATCACGTCGGCTCTGTTCGCGCTCGATCTCGACGTGGTCGCCGCCCGGGTCTCCACCTTCGGGCGCGAAGTGGTCGACGCCTTCTATGTACGCGACCGTTCGAGCGGGACGAAGATCACCGATCCCGTCGGGATCCGCCGTATAGAGGAAGGCGCTCGTCGCGCCATCACGAGCAATTCGACGAGTCCGTAGGACAGCACGGTAGGACGACCCGTTAAGCCCGGTAGGACGACCCGTTAAGCCCGGTAGGACGGCCCGGTACGACGGCCCCGTAGGCCGCTCGGAGGACGGCGCCGCCAGGCACGATCCGGACCCGATCCGGACATCTCCGGAACATTGTTCCGATCGCCGAATTTTCTGTGGATTTCTTGCCTCGGTGACCGAAGCCGGGAGACGTCGCTGGTACCATCCCCCCGAAGGAGATTGATCGATCAGATGCCGGACGTACCTCAACATCGCAGGCGCGACTCCCGGCACACCGGGTTGATCGTGTCCATCGTCCTCGTCGTCGCTCTCCTTGTCGGTGCCACCACCGCGCTGGTGGTTTCGAAGGTCGGGACGACGAGGGCCAGTGCCGCTCCGGCGGCGCCGAGTGATTCGGATCTGCCGCTGAGCGTGATGTCGACTGGGCCGGCACCGGGAGCCACGGCGGTGGCCCTCGATGCACCCATCAGCATCCATTTCACGATCCCCTTGGCCACCGACAGTCCCCTGCCGACACTGACGCCGGTCGTCCCCGGGACATGGGTCCAGAGCAGTCCGGGCACCCTGGCCTTCGACGCCGCGGGCACCCTTCCTCCCGGTGCCACCGAGAAGCTGACCGTCCCCGGTGGGCCGGCGGGGGTGGTGGGGACCCACGGTCAGCGACTGGCTGAGTCGCTCAACCTCTCGTTCACGACCGCCGCCATGTCGACGTTGCGGCTCCAGCAGCTGCTGGCGGAGCTCGACTATCTCCCCGTCTCCTTCACCCCCGCCGACAGCGCGCCGGTACCGGGCAACGAGATCGCGATGGCGCAGCTCGGTACCTTCTCCTGGCGGTGGGCGAGCCTGCCCGGCTCCTTCATGGCGCTGTGGTCACCGGGTGAGAACAGCGTCGTGACCGAAGGCGCGGTGATGACGTTCGAGAGCCAGCACGGCATGACCACCGACGGGGTGGCCGGGCCCCGGGTGTGGGACTCGCTGATCCTGGCCGCCGCGGCCGGCGTGGTGAACAGCTACGGCCACTACGACTTCGTCGAGGTGTCGACCTCGGTCCCCGAGCACGCCGACGTCTGGCGCGACGGGCAGATCGCCTACAGCACCTTGGCCAATACCGGTATCGAGGCGGCACCGACGGAAGTGGGGACGTGGCCCGTCTACGCCCGCTACGTGACCACCACCATGCGGGGGACCAACCCCGACGGGTCCACGTACGACGATCCCGGCATTCCCTGGGTGAGCTACTTCCACGGGGGCGACGCCCTGCACGGGTTCATCCGTCCCTCCTACGGCCGACCCCAGAGCCTGGGCTGCGTGGAGTTGCCGCCGGCCCACGCCGCCGTGGTGTACCCCTACACCCCGATCGGCACGCTCGTCACCGTCAGCTGAGCGGGCGACCGGCTCATCCCGCGGGGTGCGGGGGCGCCGACGGGAAGGCGGGATCGCGTCGTTCGCGGATGGCGGCCAGACCCTCGCGGGCGTCGGGACCGAGAAAGCCGAGCATCTCGAGCGCCACCGATTCCCCGAAGGCGGGCAGGGCCTGGACGAGCCACTGGTTCATGACCCGCTTCGTCCACTGCACGGCCGTGGCGCTGCCCGCGGCCAGGCGGTCGGCGATGGCGAGCGCCTGCGGGACGACGTCGTCGTCCGCCACGCAACGGGTGACAAGCCCGATGCGTTCGGCCTCGGGGCCGTCGACGAAATCGGCCGTCATCAGGTAGTACTTGGCCTTGGCCATGCCACACAGCAGGGGCCAGAGAAGCGCCGCATGGTCGCCCGCGGCCACCCCCAGCCGGGCGTGCCCGTCGGAGATCCGTGCCGTCGATCCCATGATGCTGACGTCGGCCAGAAGGGCGACGGCCAGTCCGGCCCCCACGGCCACGCCGTTGATGGCCGAGACGATGGGCTTCTCGGCCGCCAGCATCTTCTCCACCACGGCGCGGGCGTCGTGCCACTGGGCGAGCAACGCCTCGTAGTCCTCGATCATCTCTTCGATCATGTCGAGGTCGCCGCCGGCACTGAAGGCGCGGCCCGCTCCCGTGACGACGGCGACGCGGGCATCGGGGTCGGCGTCGAGGACGGCCCAGACCGCCCCCATCTCGTGGTGCATCCGGACGTTGGCCGCGTTCAGGACGTCGGGACGGTCCAAGGTGACGACGACGACACCGTTTCGGCGGCGATCGAAGGAGAGATGCTCGAACTCCCCGTAGTCCCGGGGCGAGAGTCGGGGATCCGTGGCCACGGCCTCACCCTAGGGGCCGCCCGTCGGGAGGGGTGGACGGCGACCACTAACGTCGGCGGCCGTGGAGGATCCGGCCATCGCGACCGAGGACATCGCGCGCCAGTTCGGCGACTACTGGGCCGTGGCCGGCGTGGACCTCTCCATCGCCTCGGGTGAGATCTACGGGTTCCTGGGACCGAACGGCGCCGGGAAGTCCACGCTGGTGCGGATGCTGTGCACCCTGCTGCGGCCGACCCGGGGACGGGGTCTGGTGGCCGGCTACGACGTGGCCAAGCAACCGGAGCTGGTGCGGCTGCAGATCGGCGTGGCGCTGCAGGACGCCGCCCTCGACGACCGGCAGACGGGCCGGGAACTGCTCGACCTTCAGGCGCGGCTCTACGGCCTGCGGCGCCACGACCGGCTGGCCCGGGTGGCCCAGGTGCTGACGCTGGTCGACATCGGCGACGCCATCGACCGGCAGATCCACACCTACTCGGGCGGGATGAAGCGCCGTCTGGACCTGGCCGCGGCGCTCATCCACGACCCGCAGATCCTGTTCCTGGACGAGCCCACCACCGGCCTCGACCCCGAGAGCCGGGCCGCCGTGTGGACTGAGGTCCGGGCCCTCCAGCGCCAACGGGGGACGACGATCTTCCTGACCACGCAGTATCTGGAGGAAGCGGACGAGCTGGCCGACCGGGTGGGGATCATCTCGCGCGGCCGGCTGGTGGCCGAAGGCACGCCCGAGGCGCTCAAGCGGACGGTGGGTACCGACGTCATCGTGGCCAAGGTGGGCGAGATGCCGGCTGCGGCGGTGGACGCGGTGCGGGCGGTGGCCGGCGTCGAAGAGGTGGTCTGCCGGGGCGACGAGTTGATGGTCCACGCCGGCGACGGTGCCGCCGCCATGAGCCCGGTGGCGGTGGCGCTGCACGGGTCGGGGACGCGGGTGCTGAGCCTGACGCTGCGGACACCCACCCTCGACGACGTCTTCCTGCAACTGACCGGCGCGCATCTCCAGGCCGACGAGGCCAACACCGAAGGAGCAGCGACCGACGGCCACGGTGGGGTCACCACGAGCGGGGCCGACGGCCACGGACCCGACGGCGCCGGTCACGTCCCCGCCGCCGCCACCGGCGCCCGGGGGGACCGTCGATGACCGACGTGGCCGTGTCCCGACCGACGACGCGCGTCCAGGCGCGGCCGGCCGGCTTCGTGGTCGACCTGTTCTCGGTGGCGCAGCGTGCCGTGCGGCAGATCCCCCGGGAGCCGGCCTCGGTCATCCCCGCTCTGATCGTGCCCATCTTCTTCTACGTGTTGAACATCGGGGCGCTGTCCAAGGTGACCGGGGCCGCCGCCCACATCGATTTCAAGTCCTTCGAGCTCCCCGTGGCGGTGGTCTTCGCCGTGACCGGCGTGTCGCGCGCCTCGGCGCTCGTGACCGACATCCAGAACGGCTACTTCGACCGGCTGACCATCACCCCGGTGCGGCGGCTGCCGCTGCTGCTGGGACTGATGATGGCCGATCTGGCCCTGGTGATGGCCCTGGCCGTCCCCGTCCTGCTCGTCGGCCTCGGTCTCGGGGTCCATTTCCGGACGGGGGTGCCGGGGATGGCGCTGTTCGTGGTGCTGTCGGGCATCTGGGGACTGGTCTTCACCGGTCTCCCCTACGCCATCGCCCTGAAGACGGGGAACCCCGGTGCGGTGAACGCCAGCTTCGTGCTCTTCTTCCCCATCACGTTCCTGAGCACCACCTTCGTGCCGAAGGCGGCCCTCGAAGGGTGGCTGCGGACGGTGGCCACCTACAACCCGATGACCTACATCCTGGCCGGGCTGCGGGCCCTCGTCTCCCAGTCCTGGAGTGTGCCCACCTTCACCGCCGTGGGTGACGCCGTCCTGGCCGTGGGGGCCTTCGGTCTGGTCTCGATCTCCCTGGCGCTGTTGGCCCTGCGGGGCCGGGTGCGGCGGCCATGAGGGCCGATGGCAGCCACCCCCCGTGGTGGTCGGCCCTCCCCAAAAGTTGGCCAACGAAATTTCACTAGTTGCGTGGTATTCACCACTATCTGCGTCTATCGTGGACGCAAGGCCCGCAAACAGTGCGCGGGCATGATCCGGGCGGGGAGGGTCCATGACGCAGACAACGGCCTCGGGCCAAGAAGCCGAGGCGGTCCTCGTCGGGTCCCTGGCCGCTTTCGCCCTGCCCGACGTGCTGGTCCTGGTGGCCGCGTCGGGCGTGCAGGGACGGCTGGCCGTCACCGCCGCCGGAGTGGACGGACACCTGTGGATCGAGGACGGTGACCTGACCGGCTTCCTGGCCGGGGACGCCGGCACGCTGACCGAGGCCGTGTTCGACCTGGCCCTTGTCACCGACGGGTGGTTCTCGTTCTTCCCCGGCGGCGAAGCGCCCGCCCCCACCGGCCGGCGGCAGGTGCGCGACGTGCTGGCCGAAGTCGAGCCGCAGGTGACCGAGTGGAACGAGCTCGTGGCCAAGGTGTCGCTCGACGGCATCGTGCATCTCTCTCCCAACGCCCCCGGCGCCGAGGTGCAGATCCGCGCCGACCAATGGCACGTCCTCACCACCATCAGCACGACCGGCAGTCGGGTACGCGACGTGCTCGACGCCATGGGATCGCAGTACGTGGTGGCGCTGCGGCTCGTGTGTGAGCTGCTCGAGGTGGGCCTGATCGAGACGGTGGCCTTCACGCCGGCCCACGACCACATGCCCGGGGCCGGCACGATGGCCAACGCCGCCGCCACGGCCACCGCCTTCCCCGGGGCCTCGTGGGTGCCGCCGCGATCGGACGCGGCGTCGGCCACGAACGGCCAGCCGGTGCCCCCCTCGGAAGTCGAGGTCCTGCCCCCGCCCGCGGCGGGCGATCCCTGGGTGCCGCCGCCGCTCGGCCACGAGCCGGTGACGAGCCCGAACGGCTGGTCCGGCTAAGTCGCTCGTCGGGCGCCTCAGCCGAGGACGCGTTTGCGGAAGCCGCGCATGCCCAACGCGGTGAGGCCGGCCCCGATCACGATGAGGACGCCGAGACTGACGGGCCAGGCCATGTGCTGGAGATTGGGCGTGATGGCGCCCCGCAGCCCCTCGCTCACGTAGACGAGAGGGTTGGCCAGGATGACGATCTGGAGCCACCGGATCGGGTGCAGGGCTGCCCACGGGTAGTAGATGCACCCCAGGAAGGTGATGGGGATGACGATCAGGGAGAAGATGAGCGGCACCTGACGGGGATTCCAGCCGGTGCCAATGGCCAGTCCGAGCGCACCGGAGGACAGGCAGGCCACGATGATCTCGGCCACCAGCAGGGCGGGGTTCACGTGCGGGTGGACGTTGCTGTTGGGGAAGAAAAGCACCATGGGGAAGACGAGGAGCGCACCCAAGGCGCTCTGCATGGCCCCGAAGAGGATCTTCTCGAAGGCCACCATGTTGGTGGGGAGCGGCGCCATGACCCGGTCCTCGATCTCCCGCGTCTGGGCGAACTCGTTGACGAGCGGCAGCCCGACGGCCTGGATGCCCTGGAACATGATGGCGACCGCCACCAGTCCCGGAAGGAGGACGGTGCCGAAGCTGGCCTGGCCGGGACCGTGGATGCCGGCGCCGATGTTGGGGAAGACGTAGAGGAAGACGAAGACGAAGAGAAACGGCTGGATCACCGTGCGCAGGAGGAACTGGGTGAGGCTGCGGCTGAGAACCTTGGCGTCGCGGACGATCAGGCCCCAGAAGGCGGCCCGGTAGCTGACGCGGTGCCCTGTCGGCCGCGGTGCGGTGCGTGCGGTCGCACCCACGTCCGTCGCCGTCGTCACGCTCTCAGTCACGCAGGGCCCTCCCGGTCAATTGGATGAAGACGGTCTCGAGCGTCGGCTCGGCCACGGCCAGATCGGCCAGACCGAATCCCAGCGCGGCCTGGACGATGGCCGGCAGGGGGCCCTCGCGCTCGGCCAGGTAGACGAGGACGGGCCCGTCCACCACCTCGGCCCGGTCCACACCGGGCAGGACCGACAGCGCCGCGACGGCGGCCGTGGGGTCGCCGTCCAGGGTGAGGGTGACGACCGTTTCCACGCCGACCTGCCGCTTCAGTTGCTCGGGCGTTCCCATGATGAGGATCTCGCCGTGGTCGATGACGGCCAGGCGGTCGCACAGACGGTCGGCCTCTTCCATGTAGTGGGTGGTGAGGATGACCGTGGTGCCCTCGTCGTGCAGCGCTCCCAGGACCTCCCACAGCGCGATCCGGCTCTGGGGGTCGAGACCCGAGGTGGGTTCGTCCAGGAAGAGGACGACGGGCCGGTGGGCGATGGACCGGGCCACCTGGAGCCGTTGGGCCATCCCACCCGAGAGAGCCATGACACTGGCGCTCGCCCGGTCGGCCAGACGGAAGGTCTCGAGCAGCTCCTTCGTCCGGGCCTTGGCGTCGCGGTGGCTCATCCCGAAGTAGCGGCAGTGGTACTGCAGGTTCTCGGAGACGGTGCAGCTGCGGTCGAGGGTGTTGAACTGGGTGACCACCCCGATCCGGGCCCGGGCCCCGGGGGGATCGGCCTGGACGTCGACGCCGTCGACGATGGCCCGGCCGGAGCTGGGGACGACCCGGGTGGTGCACATCCCGACCGTCGTCGTCTTGCCGGCGCCGTTCGGGCCGAGGAGTCCGAAGATCTCGCCCCGGGCCACCTCGAGATCGATGCTCCGCACGGCATCGACCGGTGGCGGACCGGCGTAGTGCTTGCTGAGCCTCTCCACCACGACAGCGGAGTCGGCCACCGCTACGTCCCGGCCAGTCGGGCCACCACCGGGGCCAGCGTCTCCCAGGCGTCGCTCTCCACCGAGAAGTAGGTGATGCCGTACTCCTGGCGCCGCCACTCGAGCTCGTCGGCCATCTCGTCGAGGGTCCCGATGAGAGCGAGCGGGATATGCCGGGCGTCGTCGGGGTCGATGCCGAGCGCCGGCGCCATGGCATCGATCACCGACGGGGCGTCGTCGGTCACCATGACGAAGCCGATCAAGGTGTTGAGCTCGATCTCGTCGAAGCGCGCCCCGGCCGCCTCTTTCACCCAGGCGATCTTCTGCCGGGTGGCGTCGGGCGTGGCGTTGGCGGCCGCCTCGGGCCCCGCCGTCCCCGCCCTGAGGTTCACGTTGATGCTCACGATCTCGGCCCGGCGCCCGGCGATGCCGAGCACGCGCCGGCCGCCCCCTCCGATGATGATCGGGGGCCGGGGTCGCTGAGCCGGGCGCGGCGTTCCCGTGTGCTCGGTGACGGTGTAGTGGCGGCCCGAGAACGAGTAGGGACCGTCGGACTCGAGCAGTCCGGTGATGACGGCCACACCTTCCTCGAAGCGATCTACCCGCACGGCCGGCGGGTCGTAGGCGATGCCCGATTCGTCGTAGTCGCTGCGCATCCAGCCGGCGCCGAGGCCGAGCTCAAGCCGGCCCCCGGAGAGCAGGTCCAAGGTGGCGGCCTCCTTGGCCAGGATGAGGGGGTGGCGGTAGTCGTTGTCGAAGACGAGCGCGCCGACCCGGAGGGTGGAGGTGGCGTCGGCCGCCGCCATCATGGCCGGCACCGGGGCCAGCTGGTCGCCGAAGTGATCGGGCATGAGCAGCGTGGAGAAACCGAGGTCCTCGGCCTTGCGGGCCTGCTCGGCCCAGGCGCGGGCGTCGGGGGCGTTCGACAGCTGGGCGGCGAAGCGAAACGGTCGGGGGGCCATACGCCCTGACTACCACAGCCGACGGCGTCGGCAGCGACGCCGGCCGGGAAGGACGCCGTCTCGGGCAGGGCTCTCTGTCCCCGGGCGGACGAAATGGCTCAGGCAGTACAGTCCGGCGCAATCGACAGTCCGGGCTCTCGAAGCCAGAGCCGTTTCGGCTGTCTCGGAAGGGGGGACATGAACGAGGAAGCGTCATCGGGTCCACCGGCGTGGATGCCGGCCTCGGTCGGCTCGGCCTACCGTCACGGACCGGGCACCGACGACGACCTCGTCTCCGGTCGGGCCTGGACGGGATTGCTGGACGTCCTCGGGCGGGCGGGCGCCGTGCTGCAATCCGACCGGGCACCCTCCACGCCGGTCGACCAGGCGGCGGGCTACCGGCACCTGCTGGTGCTGCTGGCCCTGGCCATCGACGAGGCGCTGCGGCCGTCGGACCCCCACGACCCCTTCTTCGCACCGGCCAATGTCGACAACGTCCTCAAGTGGGGCATGGACTGCCCCGACGCCGCCTACACGGGGGCGGCGATCCGTCCCGACGCCACCTATCGCATCCGGGGCCGGCGAGGATCGGTCCGCTACCTCGGCTTCCAGGTCATGTCCGGCATCGCCAATTCCGGCAACGTCGTGGCCGACGACCTCGAGATGGACAACGACGGGACGTTCGAGATCATGCTCTCGGCCGCTCCCCGGCCGGGCAACTGGATGGCGCTGGAACCGGGTTCGTCGTCGGTGGTGGTACGGCAGTTCTTCTACGACTGGGACACCGAAGAGCCGGCCCGCCTCGAGATCGAATGTCTCGACGCCAGCGGGGCGCGTCGCTCGGCCCCGGCTCGCGACGACGACGTCCTGTCGGCCGCCGGGGTGGGCCGTCAGCTGGCCGCCCTGGGCCGGTTCGTGGAGGCGAGCGTGGAGTTCTGGCTCGACATCGAAGAGGGAGGGCGGGCCCAGGGCGTGAACATGTTCCGTCCCCCGGCGGCGCGGACGGACATGGGCGGGGCGGCCGAGAACGTGAGCGTGTGGGGCTCCTGGCAGCTCGACGCCGACGAGGCCCTGCTCATCGAGGTGGCACCGCCCGAGGCGCTCTACTGGAGCGTCTCGCTCGGCAACTACTGGTGGGAGACGATCGACTACGCCAACCACCAGTCGAGCCTGAACGGGCACCAGGCCGTCGTCGACGGCGACGGCGTGTTCCGGGCCGTGGTGGCCGGGCGCGACCCGGGCGTGGCCAATTGGCTCGACACGGCCGGCCACCGTCAGGGGGCGATGATCTTCCGCTGGCTGCGGGCCGCCGACGCTCCCGTCCCCGCCACCCGGGTGGTGAAGGTGGCGGAGCTGGACCAGGTGCTGCCGGCGGACTCGGCCCGCGTCGACCGAGGGGCCCGGGCGGCCACCATCGCCCGGCGCCGGTCCGCCGTTCGTCACCGTTTCCCCCGATAGACCCGACAGAGGAGCGAAGCTATGGATCTGGGCTACACGCACGCCACCGCGGCGATCACCGGTGGGACGAAGGGCATGGGACGCGCCATCGCCGAGTGCCTGGCCACCGAGGGGGCACGGGTGGCGGTGCTCGCCCGCGGGCGCGAGGCGCTCGACGAGACGGTGGCGTCGCTGCTTCGCCTCGGCAGTCCCGATGCTCTCGGACTGGAGGTCGACGTGTCCGACGCGGCCGCCGTGGAGTCCGCCTTTGTCGCCCTCGACGGCCGCTGGAACGAACTGAACGTCCTGGTGAATACCGTCGGGCCCGGGGCCGGCCGATTCGAGAATCTGACCGACGCCGACTGGCTGGCCGCCTTCGAGCTCGGATGCATGTCGGCCGTGCGCTGCGTCCGGGCCGCCCTACCCCTTCTGCGCCGGGCCGAATGGGCCCGCATCGTGAACTTCGCCGCCCACTCCATCCAGCGCCAGAGCGAGATCCTGCCCGCCTACACCGCCTCCAAGGCGGCACTGGCCAGCGTGTCCAAGAACCTCTCCAAGTCCCTGGCGCCGGAGGGGATCCTGGTGAACACCGTGAGTCCGGGAACGATCGTCACCGCCAGCTTCACCGAGAACCTGCGCGACGTCTTCCAGGCCCGGGGCCTCGACGCCTCCGATCCCCACGACGTGATGCGCTGGATCGACGAGGTCTTCCACCAACCGGCCGACATCGGCCGGGCCGGGTTGCCGGAAGAGATCGCCACCGTGGTCGCCTTCCTGGCCTCGCGCCGAAACGGCTACGTGACCGGCGCCAATATCAACGTCGACGGCGGCTCGGACTTCGTCTGATGCTCGACGCCGACGCGCTCGTGGCCGCCGCCGTCACCGAGACGGGCCTGGAGGACTTCGGCGGCGACAGCTTCCGCCAGGGCCTCGACCGCCTGGTCGAGGCCCTCGGGCGCGAGGCGGCGGTGACGCCGCTCGGCGAGGAGATCCTGCGTATGCGCCTCGGCATGCTGCTGGCCAACCGGTTGCGGATCGAGGACGTCTACCACCGGAACCCCACCATCGACGACGAACCGGTCGACGGCCCGCTCTTCATCATCGGTCTCCCCCGGACGGGGACGACGGCGCTCAGCCAACTGCTGGCTTGCGATCCCCAGATCCGCTCCTTGCGGCTGTGGGAGTCGAGTGACCCCGTCCCCCCGCCCGAGGCAGCCACCGAGGACACCGACCCCCGCATCGCCGAGACCGCCGGTGGGCTGGCGGCCATGTACGAGACCTTTCCCCGGATGGCATCGCTGCACCACGAGACGGCCACCGGCCCCACCGAGTGCCAAGACCTGCTCGGGATGGAGTTCCGCACGGCCCACTTCGACGGCATGGCCCACGTCCCGAGCTATACCGACTGGGTCCTCGGGTGCGACATGGCCCCCGCCTATCACTACCACCGACGGGTGCTGCGACTCCTGCAGTGGCACTGCCCGCCACGGCTGTGGCACCTGAAGACGCCGGTGCACATGCTCGCCCTCGACGCCCTCGACGCCCACTACCCCGACGCCCGTTTTCTGTGGACCCATCGCGCTCCGACCGAGGTCCTCGGATCGGTGTGCAGCCTGGTGGGGTACGTCCGGAGCTGGGTGAGCGATCTCGACGACAGCACCGAGCTCGGGCCCCAGCAGACGGCATTGTGGAGCGAGGCGCTGCGGCGGGCCATGCGCTTCCGCCAGGCGGCGGGCGAGCACCGCTTCGCCGACGTGTCGTTCTCGGCGTTGAACGCCGATCCGCTGTCCACCATCGGAGCCGCCTACGAACAACTCGGCCTCGACCTGTCCGACGACGCGGCCCGGCGCATGCGGGCCTGGTCGACCAAGAACCGCCAAGGAGCACACGGCGTCCACGAATACACCCTCGAGGACTTCGGCATCGCCACCGACGCCGTGCGTGAAGAGTTCCGGTTCTACACCGATCGTTTCGCCGGCGAGACCGGACCCCCGACCGGCTCCGACCGGTGACGGGACCGGCAGCCGGGGCTGTCTGAGTAACGTCTGTCTCCGTCGAAAGAGGTGGACGCCATGGAGATCACGATCATCGGGACAGGCTTCATCGGCCGCACGGTGGGGACAGCTCTCTCGGGGGCGGGGCACAACGTGACCTACGGGTCGCGCCACCCCGACGCCGACGCCCTCTCGCAGACGAAGGCGAAGGTCGTTGCGATCGGCGAGGCCATCTCCGGATCGGACACGGTCATTCTCGCCCTCCCCGGTGCCGCCGTGGCCGATCTCACGGCCGAACACGGCGACGCTCTCGCCGGCAGGTTGGTCATCGATGCCACCAACCGCATGGGTGCCGAGGTGGTGAATGCCAGAGCCTCCCTACCGCCCACCGTGCGCTACGCCCGGGCATTCAACACCCTCGGCGGCGAGAACCTGGCCGATCCGGTCTTCGGCGACGAGCGGGCCGACATGTTCTTCTCGGCACCGGAGGCCGATCGCGCCACCGTCGAAAGTGTGATCGAAGGAGTCGGTCTTCGACCCATCTACGTCGGAGAGGATGAGGAAGAAATCATCGACGCCTTGTTCGCACTCTGGATCGCTCTCGCCATGAAGCAGGGGCGCGGCCGCCGATTGGCCCTTCGGCTGCTCGAAGGTTGATCGGTATCGTTCTGCGCAGGGACGACCGTCTTCCCTAAGGACTGCCCTCGGTCAGGACGTCGAAGGCTCGATGGCGATGAGCTCGACGAGCAGGCGCTCCCAGGGAACGGAACCCCATCCCGCTTTCCCGGCGGCAGCTTGCGCGACCTTGATGGCATCGTCGACCCACGTCAGCTCGACGTCGGTGACCGTTCTGCCGGGGCCGAGTATTCCGAACTCGATGGCCCAATCGGTGTCGTGGATCTCATGGACGACAACCTCCAGCGTGGCCACGAGGTGCCGCAC
>Ga0209415_10008778_pt1 | contig 17467 bp, 17 predicted proteins | sample PeaSoiSIISIP2007_FD_187696 | JGI IMG/M metagenome (GOLD analysis project Ga0209415, IMG submission 187696) | Peat soil microbial communities from Weissenstadt, Germany - SII-SIP-2007 (SPAdes) (version 2) | ecosystem: Environmental > Terrestrial > Soil > Wetlands > Peat | place: Germany... | reverse complement strand
TGGTGCTGAGCCAGGGCGCGCTGCGCGAGAGCGGCACGCACGCGGAGCTGCTCGCCCGCCGCGGCCTGTATCACCGGTTGTTCGAGCTGCAATACGCGACCGCGCCCGAGCCCAGCGGTCAAGCCGCGGACTGAGATCTTGGCGCCGTCGGCCGCAATTCGCGCCCTTGCCCTGGCGATCGTATTGGCCGCGAGCGCCCTCATGCTCGCCGGATGCGAAGGCGGGTACATCGCCCGCGCGGCATACGAGGAGGGCTGCTTGCTGTGGCGCCGAAAGCCGATCGACACGGTGCTCGCGCGCGGCGATCTGCCGCTCGAGGTCCGCGCGCGCCTGGAAACCGTGCTCAAGGTGCGCGAGTTCGCGCGCGACCGCCTGGGGCTCAACGTCGGCCACGCTTACAGCAGCGTCGCCGAGGTCGATAAGGGAGCGATAGCATGGGTCGTGATGGCGGCGCCGCGTGACTCGCTCGAGCCCTACACCTGGTGGTTCCCGATCGTCGGCAGAATCCCCTACCGCGGCTACTTCAACAAGGATCGCGCCGACGCCGAGGCCGCCGTGATGGAGCAGCGCGGATATGACACGATGGTGCGGCCGGCGGTGGCGTTCTCGAGCCTCGGGTTCTTCAACGACCCGCTGCTTTCCAACCTGCTGCGCCTTAGCCGGGTCGAGCTGGCCGGCGTAATCATCCACGAGCTGTTCCATCGCACCTACTTCCTGGCGAGCGACGTGATGTTCGACGAATCGGCGGCGACCTACGTCGGCAGCGCGGGCGCGGTCAAGTTTTTCGAGGCCACCGAGGGGCCCGGTTCCGCCGACGCCGAGGCCGCACGCGGGGTGCTCGACGCCGACCTGAAATTCGCGCACTTTCTGAACGGGGAAGCGGCGCGCCTGGTCGAGCTTTATCGGAGCGGCCTCCCGCGCGCGGAGATTCTAAAGCGCCGCGCGGCTATCTTCGCCAGCATCAACGCCGACTACGCGCAGCTCAAGCCGCACCTCTCAGGACTGGAACGCTTCGATCTCGATAAGGAACCGCTCAACAACGCGGTGCTGATCAACTACCTGATTTATTTTCACGACCTCGACACTTTCGCGAAGCTCGACCACATCTACGGCGGCAACCTGCACGACACCATCAAGGCGATAATCGCGCTGGCCGAGTCGAACCGGGCAAATCCTTTCGATCCGATCGAGCGGGCAGCCCGCGCAGGTTCACCGCGCCACAGCTCGCAAGCCGACAATCCGCAATCGGCGCCGAGCGCCACGCTGTCTCGAGCGCCTGCTGCGAACACTGGCCCGTAGATATTTCCGAAACGAATGGCCCACAACGGCGCCCAGCCGGGCGGGTCATCCTACACAAATGTGCGTCACAACATAGTCGAGAGAAAAAGCGCGGCCCCGCAAACTCCAACCGCCATCGAACCGTACCAGACCATCGGCACCCGGGTGAGCGCCGCCACCGCGCCAAGCGCGATCGCCACCTGGAACAGCGCGACGCTGCTGGCGAACGGGTGATACAGGTGCAGCAAGCGGTCGGCCTCGGCTGACTTCCGGTCGCGCTCACGCTCCTTGTCGTGGGCGACCTGTGCGAGTTCGCCTTGCTCGCGCGCGTAACGCTGGCGCTCTTCGCCGAACGACGCCGGCGGCTGCTTACCGAGAGCGATCCAGGCTGACTCGGACGCCTCCCGAATTGCGGATTTGATCCCCTTCGCCTGGTAGGCCGCCCACTGGTCGGAAACCTCGGCCTGAATCCTCGTCGCCTCGGTCATCAGCACCAACGCTCCATTGACAGTTCCGCCCGCGCGCAATGCGGCCACCGCCGCCAGGGCCGCAAAAAGCGCCGTGGTCAGCGCGATCGCCTTGAGCATCGAGCCGCCCTCACGCTTCAGCTCCTCGTGAATCTCTCCGTGAAGCTTATCGGTGTCGACTTCTATTTCTTCGGGCACGTCCTACCTCCTCGCGGCAATGCCTCCCGGCGGCCGCCTCCTGGCAACCGAGTCGAATCGCCGCGGCCGTTGCTACAGCGTCGCGAGCGCCTCGCCGAGCGCGGCGGTAATCTCGGGCTCGCGGCCGCCGAAAAAATGATCGGCGCCTGGGATGATCTTGAGCTGCGCTGAAGGTCCCAGCCGCTCGGCCAGCGCTGTCAGATGGTTCGCCGGACAATAAGAATCCTGATCGCCGGCGAGCAGCACGATCGGCTTGGTAATCGTGCCGAGCGCCGACGGATCGATCACTCCGAGCGGCAGCGCAACCGTCACGATCGCCGTGACCTCCTCAACGCCCGGCGCGGCCCGCACCGCGGTCGTCGCGCCAAACGAATACCCGGCAAGCACCGCGTCGGCGGCACGCACGCTCTTTTGGGTGGTCAGAAAGCGGATGGCCGCGATAGCGTCGTCGGCTTCGCCCTTGCCGTTGTCGAAGTCGCCCTCGCTCTGACCGACGCCGCGAAAGTTGAAGCGCAGAGTCGCAAAGCCGCGCGCGTGCAGCGCCTCCAGCACGGCGTCGACCACGTTGTTGCACATCGAGCCACCGTAGAGCGGATGCGGATGGCACACGGCGGCCGCGCGATGCGGCCCGGCGCCGTCCGGGTAGGCAATCATCCCTTCGAGCGTGAGATCTCCAGACTTGAACGTGACCCGCTCTTCTTTCATCGCTTCCTCTTCTCCGGAGTTCCTGATCCGGACTTGTCGCCCTTCTTCGACTTCAAGTGTTACTTCAATTGTCGCCGGATGCCCGGTCCGCCACGGCGGCGGCTCCGGTTCTCGACGCCCTGCTATACTACATCGGCGTGCGATGGACGAATTGGCCAAATCAAATCCGCAATCGGCGCCGAAATTCGCGGCTGACCGGATGCTCGCGCGGCTGGCGCGATGGCTCCGGCTGCTCGGCGCCGATGTGCTGTTCGATCCATCGCTGGGCGGCGACAAGCTGCTTAGACGGGCGCGCGCGGAAGGCCGCGTCACGCTGACGCGCGACAAGCGCCTGCGCACTGCGCCCGACGCGCTCTATCTCGAAGACCAACTGTTCCGCGATCAGCTTCGCGCGGTCCTCGCGCGCTTTCCGTTCGATCCTCGCCGCGGAGCGTTCACCCGATGCGCGCACTGCAACGAACCGCTCGCCGAGGCCGGCCGCGACACGGTCGTGCGCCGGGTGCCGCCCTTCGTCTATGCGAGCCAGGAACATTTCGCTCGCTGTCCGCGATGCGGCCGGGTCTACTGGGGCGCGACCCATTCCGAGCGCATCCGCCGCGAGCTCGACTCGATGGGTTTGTAGTTCGCGCCTCTGCATCACCCACGGCACGGCGCCGCTTGCGATGCAGGCTCCCAATGCGATCACAGCCCGCCAATGCTAAAATCGCCCTATGACGCCAGGCGGAAAATTTCTTACCCTCGACAATAAACTTTACGACTACATGCTCGCTCACGGGCACAACAACGATCCGGTGTTGCACGAGCTGGTGCGGGAAACCCAGGAAAAGCTGGGGCGGCGGGCCGGGATGCAAATCGCACCCGAGCAGGGAACGTTCATGACGCTGCTCGCGCGCGCGATCGGCGCGCGGCGCGCGGTCGAGGTCGGCACGTTTACCGGCTACAGCGCGATTTGCATCGCCCGCGGACTCCCCGCCGACGGCAGTCTGCTCTGCTGCGACGTGAGCGAAGAGTGGACCGCGATCGCGCGGCGCTACTGGGAGAAGGCTGGCGTCGCCGGCAAAATAACGCTCAAGCTTGCGCCGGCGCTCGACACGCTGCGCGCGTTACCGCCCGGCGAGGCCCTGGACTTCGCCTTCATCGACGCCGACAAGACCAACTATCGCCACTACTACGAGGAAGTGCTGCGCCGCATGCGCGCGGGTGGATTGATCCTGGTCGACAACGTGATCTGGTCCGGGGCGGTGCTCGATGAAAAAGATCAGACCGACGACACCAAGGCGATCCGCGCGTTCAATGATTTCGCGATGACCGACAAGCGGGTGGAACTCGTGATGCTGCCGATCTCGGACGGCCTGACGATCGCGCGCAAGCTGTAGGGGATCGGTAGAAGACGCAAGACGCGGAAGCGCCGAAAGAAAAACAGACATCCGGCGGCTTCCTCGCTCGACCCCTACCCCGACCCTCCCCAAAACACGGGGAGGGAGCCAGAATCAGCCGGCCAGTTCGCGGCGGAACCAGTCCATCGCGAGCGCGGTGCCTTCGCGGAGCGTTACCTTTGGCGTCACGCCCAGCAACGTGCGCATCCTGGTGTTGTCGGGCACGCGGCGCGGGATGTCCTCATAGCTCTGGCCATAGACTTCGGCCTGGCTGACGAATTTGATCTTCGATTTGGCCGTCCCGTAGAGCTCGATCATCAGGTTGGCGAACTCCAGCACCGAGGTCTCGACGTCGGTGCCGATGTTGATCGCCTGGCCGTCGGCCGCGGGATTGATCCCGGCCGCGACCGTGGCGGCAACCGCGTCGGTGACGTAGGTGAAGCAGCGCGTCTGCCGGCCGTCGCCGATCACCGTCAAATCGGCGCCGCGCAGCAACTGGCCCATGAAGATCGTGAACAGGCGGCCGACGTCGACTCGATCCAGCCGCGGCCCGTAAATGTTGAAGTAGCGCACCACCGTCACCGGCAGGCCGAGCTTGTGGTAGGCGAAGCAGAAATGCTCGCCCACCGCTTTGGAAGTCGAGTAACACCAGCGATCGATCGTGGTCGCGCCCAGCACGCGGTCGTCATCCTCTTTCCACGGCACCTTGGGATTGCGTCCGTAGACCTCGGAGGTCGAACTGAAAACCAGGCGCCGTCCGTGCTTGTAGGCCGCCTTCAGCACATTCTGCGTGCCGTTGACGTTGACGTTGAGCGTCTCGTAGGGGTCGCCGACGTAGTGCTCGACGCCCACCACGGCGGCGAGGTGGTAGATGAGGTCGGCCTTGGACACCAGGCTGTCGATCAATTCGAGGTTGAAGACCGTGTCATGGACATAGTGGAAGCGCGGATTGTCGAGGAGGTGGCGCACCTTCGCGATCGCGCCGGTGTCGAGCACATAGACCTCATCGCCGAGCGCGATGAACGCGTCGCTCAGATGCGAGCCCAAAAAGCCCGCGCCGCCCGTAATCAGAACCCGCATGCTGCCTCCGCTATTCCAGTCGCGCGCCCGCCTCAGAACCGGCGCCGCGCGAAACTTCAGACACCACTTTAGACAATACTTCAGACAAAACTTCGGCCGCCGCGCCCTCCGGCGCGCCCTCGAATTGCGCCCGCGTGATCGACAGGCTGCCCTCGCCCGCCGCGACTTCAACCACACCGCCGCCAGCCGCCGACGCGACCTCGACGATCGCGCCCGGAGCGCCGCGTCGTCCCGTCTCGGCGGCGATTGCGCTCTCCCAGATCAAAAGCTTGCGCTCACCGAGCGAACAGAACGCGCCCGGATAGGGATGGGTCACGGCCCGCACAAGGTTAAAAATGCGCCGCGCCGGCCATCGCCAATCGATTCGTCCGTCTTCGGGACGGCGCCGCCCGAAGTAGCTGCCGCGCGAAAGATCCTGAGGGCGGCGTGGCGCGCCTCCTGTCGCGATCAGCGGATGCATCTCGGTGAGCAGCGCGACGCCGAGCGGCACCAGCTTGCGGTACAGCGTGAGCGCCGTGTCGCTGTCGTCGATCGCGACCGCGCGCTGACTCACGATGTCTCCGGCGTCGGCGCGCGCAACCATGTGATGCAGGGTCACGCCGGCCTCGCGCTCGCCGTTGACCAGCATCCAGTTGACCGGCGCGCGGCCGCGATAGGCCGGCAGCAGCGAGCCGTGCAGGTTGTACGCGCCGAGCGGCGCCGCGCCCAGCAGCGCGTCGGGCAGCAGGTTGCGGTAGTAAAACGAATAGATGATCGCCGGGCGCATCGCCGCGATCCGCTCGATCCATGGCGCGTCCAGGCGCTCCGGCGTATACATCGGCACGCCGTGGCGACGCGCCAGAGCGGCGCACGAGCGCCACCAGATTTCCTCGTGCGAATCATCTTCATGCGTGAACAGCGCCGCCACCGGCACGCCCATCTTCAGCAACGCCTCCATGCATCCGTAGCCCATCTCGTGGTAGGCGAACAGCAGGCATCGCGCGCCGCCCGGGTGCGGCGCGATGGCGTGAGGATTTTCGGCGGCCACGTTCTCTTTAGCGGCGCTCCGGCGGATCGGATTCGCCGCCATGCACCGCGCGCACGATATAGGTCGGGCGTTTGCGCACCTCCAGGTAGATGCGCCCGACGTACTCGCCGATGAGGCCCACGGCGAGCAGCACGAAGCCCAGCACCAGGAAGTTAAACGCGAACAAGGTCCACAGCGCGCCCTCCTGCTGCGGGCCATAAAGGACGCGATGGGCGAGCAGCAGCAACACCAGCAGCGCGTCGAGCACGAACACGAGTATCCCGGCAACGCTCACCGCCCGGATCGGCATCATCGAGAAGCCGGTGATGAGATTGAGGCTCAGATGGACGAGACGGAACAAGTTGTACTTGGAACTGCCGCTCTGGCGCTCGTCGTGGCCGACCGGTATCTCGGCCACGCGCTTGGCGAACGAGTTGGCCAGCGCCGGAACGAAGGCCGCCTTCTCGTCGCAGGCAACCACGGTGTCAACGATGTGGCGGCGATAAGCGCGCAGCATGCATCCATAGTCATGCATCGGCACGCCGACGATCATCGAGGTCACCCGGTTTTGCAGATTCGAGGCGAAGCGGCGATAGGCGAAGTCGTGGCGCACCTCGCGCCATCCGCCGACCACGTCGTTGCCCGCATCGATCGCGGCCAGCAGACGCGGAATTTCCTCGGGCGGATTCTGCAAGTCGGCGTCGAGCGTCACCACGATCTCGCCGCGGCACTGCCGAAAGCCGGCCAGGATGGCGGAGTGCTGGCCGAAGTTACGCGCGAGTTCGACCACGCGCACCGTACCATGCGCGGTCGCGGCAATCTCGCGCAGGATGTCGAGCGATTGATCCGCGGATCCGTCGTCGACGAACAAGACTTCCCACGGCCGCCCGCACGCGTGCATCACCGGCTCCAACCGTGCCCACAGCGCACGTAGATTGGCCGCCTCATTGAAGACCGGGACCACGACCGACACGAGCGATCTGTCCGCCGCCGCCTGGGGCTCGCGAATCGCGGTTATCTTTTCGGCTGAGCTCAAATTTTCCCGTAAGTGACGCAGGCCGGTCCGGCACAAAACGACTGGATGCCGCGCCGTGCGCAATTGTTGCAAACGATCCCGCGAAGTTAAAGACGATACCGCGCCGGAGAATCCACGGAAAGAGGCGCTACCTCCACGGCGATGGAGGGATCGGGTCTTTTTGCACCCGGCCATGCCAGGGCGGAGATGTCTCGCGCGTTGCGCCGGGGGGGCGGTTGACGGCGCGAGCCGCCGCCCGCAGACTCTTGCGATCATGTCCGCGATGTTGCCCGCAATTCTGGCCGAGCGCCGCCGCCCGCTCCGCCTGTTGGTTTGCGCAACGCTCGCGGCGATCCTCTATCTGCCCGCGCTTGGCCGTCCCGCGCTGTGGGAACCCGACGAAGGGCGCTACGCGGAAATCGCGCGTGAGATGGTGCTCGCGCACGACTACGTGACCCCGCGCGACAACTGGGTGCGCTATTTCGAAAAGCCGCCTCTCGTCTATTGGGCCGAGGCGTTCTCGATAAAGCTGCTCGGCCCCAACGAGTTGGCCGTGCGGCTGCCGGCCGCGCTCTCGAGCGTGGCCGAGGTGGCCGTGACCGCGGCGCTGGGTGAGGCGATGTTCGGCGCGGCGGTGGGCCTCGCCGCCGCGATGGTCCTGGCGCTCTCTCCCTTGGTTTTCGGCTTCGCCCGCTTCGCGACGCTCGACCCGGCGCTCGCGCTTTTCGTTACCGCCGCGCTCGGCGCTTTCTGGGCGGCAGCGCGCGCACCGGGCTTTGACAGCGCGGCGGGCCGCCGATGGTTCCTGCTGTCGGCAGCGCTGGCCGCCGCAGGCACGCTAACCAAGGGCCCGGTGGCGCTGGTGCTGACGGGCGCGGTCGGGCTCGCCTGGCTGCTGGCCGAACGGCGTGCGCGAGAGATTCTCCGGATGCCGTATCTCGGCGCTACGGCGATCTATGCGGCGATCGCGGCGCCATGGTTCGTGCTCGCGGCGCTGCGCAACCCGGAATTTCCGCGCTTCTTTTTCATCCACGAACACGTCGAGCGCTATCTCGAAAACGCCGAGCATGGATGGGGTCCGTACTTTTTCGTGCTGGTGGTGATCGCCGGGATGTGGCCGTGGATCTGTTTCGTGCCGATGGGCGTTCGCGAGTTGATGCGTGCGCGGGGCGGTGAAGATGCGGCCGAGGCCTCCCGGCGGCAGCCGGATGCGCGAGGCTCATCGGCATTTTTGCTTTGGTGGTTCGGGATCATCCTGGTCTTCTTCTCAATTCCGCGCGCCAAGCTAGGCTCCTACATTCTGCCCGCGATCCCGCCGCTCGCGATCGTGGCCGGTTATGCGCTCTGCCGCCTGCCTCGGCTCGAGGTGTCGAGCTTGCGTAAGCTCTTCGGCACGCTCGCGCTGCTCAACCTCGGCGCGACCCTCGCGGTCGCATTCGCGCGCGTGTATTTCGACTCCCAGTCCGAATCCACACTGCTCGCCGACGCGCTCGCCGCCATCGGCGCGCTAACGGCGGCGTCTCTCGTATGCCTGGCGATCGTATGGCGCGGCCGCAACGCCGCAGCCGCGGCCGGAGCGCTCGCGCTCGGTGTCGTGATGGCGCTGGGCGTGATGGGCAAGGCGCGGATGGACGCCCAACCGCTCGGCTCGTACCGCGAACTGGCGCGCTCGATCGAGCCGTATCTTGAGCCCGGATGCCGTCTGTCGTCGTATCGCCATTTCGTGCAGTCGCTGCCATTTTATACCGGCCATCGCGAAGCCCTGGTCGATTACCGCGGAGAACTTGCGCCATTCGGCCGCAGCCCCGATGCGCGCGAGAGCTTTATCGCAACCGACGCCGACCTTGCGCAGCTCTGGCGTGGTCCGGGATGTACCGTGCTGGTGGTCAATCGCAGCGATCTCCCGCACGTCCGCGCGCTGCTGGGCTCCGAGGCGACGGTCGTCGGTTGCGAGGGCAAAAAGCTCGCGCTCTATAGCCGCGCGATCCCCGAACCGGCTGGCGCGCGCCTGTGCACGCCAGATCTTCATCCGTGAAACAGGGACTTGGTTTCACAGCGCGCTAATTGTAAGTTTCTCTTGTCGACGCGACTTCGCATATCTTTTGAATATGGGGGGGAGGAAACGGGGGGATGGCTGCCGCACGGAAAACCAAAGAAACCGTGAATTCCGGAAGCGAGACCAAGTCTGGAAACAAGACAGATTCCGACGCCAAATCTCGCAGCGAGACCGAGGCCGTCGTCAATCAGGCCGACCCTGGCGGCGACACGTGGCCGCCAACAACGATCGACACCGATAGCGACGACACGTGGTCGCCAACAGCGATCAATGTCGATAACGGCGACTCCGTGCCGCCTGTAGCGATCAACGCCGATAGCGGCGACTCCGCACCGCCGGAAACGATCAGCACCGATAGCGGCGACCCCGCTCCATCATCGCCGTCAGCCGAACCATCAAAGCCGATCGCCGAGAGCGAGCCGAGCTTGGGCAGGACCCTGGCTGCGGCGCGCGAGCGCAACGGTCTGTCGCGCGCCGACATCGTCGCCGAGACCCACATCCCCGCCCATTACATCGACATGATCGAGCGCAGCGACTACGGCCTCATCTCGGACCAGCTATACCTGATGCCGTTTCTGCGCCGCTATGCCGCCTTCCTCAACTTGGACGGTGAGGAGGTCGCGATGCGCTTCGTGCGTGAGGTGCAACGTGCCGAACTCGCGGCGGTGGCGGCGCCGCGGATGTCCGAGCCGCTCGCCCTGCGGGATCATAAGCGCGCGCCCTGGGGACGCATGGCCCTGGTGGTAATCGCGCTGTTCGCGATTGTCGTGCTCTACGTCATCGCCTCCGAGCACCATCGCGGCGAATTCGGCGTCCATCAATCGTCGCTACCAGCCGCGCCTATGGAGCCGAGCGCTGCAATGCCGCCGGCCGGCGCGCCTCCACCAATGGCCGCACCCGCACCAATGATCGCGCCCGCACCGATGGCCGCGCCCGCGCCAATGACCGCGCGAGCGCCGCAGGCTGCCGCTCCGGCGCGGTTGCCCAGAACCACCGTCGTCGGGGGTCCGAAGGCGTCGGCCGCCGCGCGGCTGCGAAAGGCGCCTCCCTCGCGCCCGATCTCACCCTACGACGGCAACACCGAATAGCCGGCTGTGCGAGTGGGTCGCCGCGCGATGCTTCTAGTGGAGCACGCTGTTGGCGATTTCTTCGGCGATGAGTTTCCTGGCCTCGTGCGTGTCGAAGCCCGGGTGCGCCACAGCAACGACGGTCAACTCGCTTCCATCGTTCCCTGCCGTTGCGCGCGCGACAAAAATCGTGTCATAGACGGCGCTCGCCTCGCGTTCGCGGCGCGCCTCATCGGCCGGACTCGTGCGCTGGTACGGCTGCATGTAGGGCGGTATCGCGGAGCGCTCCTGCGCCGTAGCCGGCGGCACTGGCCACGGTGTCATCGGTAACGGCGGCATCGCGCCCCCCATCGGACTGGGCCGCTGCTCAATCTCGCCTTGCTGCTCGTAGCTGTTGACGTCGTTCTTGGTGTGCGAGTTGCCTTCGGCCGCGGTCGAATCGTCCGCGTCGGAATCGTCCTCCTCATCCGGCGCGGCCTGTTCCGGCAGCGGCGGCGGCTTGACCCCGACCCGCTTGAGCAGCGCGACCGCGTCACCGTTGCCCGGGGCCACGTCGTTGAGCGCCATCCCCGGCTCCAACGCGCGATGGGTCAGCGTGACGGTCAAGGTCAGTTCCGAGGTTGCGCTGGCGCTGGCCAGCCGTCCCGCCACCTGGAAATCCTGGCTGAGAACCTGTTGCAGCACCGGATCGGTCGCGATCACGCCGAGCGCAATCGTAGGCGGCACATGCAACTTGCCGCCGATCCTGACCACTATCTGGGGTGCCTCCGCGGCGCGCGCGGCTTTCGCGCCAAGGCCGACGAACACGATGGTCATCACCGCGAAAAGAACGGCGGCAAAAACAACGGCATGGACGACGGCGGAAGCCCTACTCGATCGCAGGCGTTCCTGGAATCTCGCCGACAGCCCTCGCATCGACACCTCCACGACGCTTCGCGATCAAGGCAGCTTCTGCTGCAGCACTTCCTGCGCGCGCGCGGCCCGCCATTTGAGCAACTGCGCGGCGATGTCCTCACGGCCGAGGGCGAGAATCGCGACCGCGAACAGGCCGGCGTTGGCGGCGCCGGACTTGCCGATCGCCATCGTCGCCACCGGCACGCCGCGCGGCATCTGCACGATCGACAGCAACGAATCCATCCCGCTCAGCGCCGTCGTCGGCATCGGCACGCCGATCACCGGCAATATCGTCTTAGCCGCGATCACGCCGGGCAAATGGGCCGCGCCGCCGGCACCCGCGATCATCACCTGCAGTCCGCGCTCCATGGCCGCCGCCGCATACTCCAGCGTGAGATCGGGTGTGCGATGCGCGGAGAGAACCCTCACCTCATGTGACACTTTAAATTCGGTCAGGATCTCGGCCGCCGCCGACATGTGCTCCCAATCGCTCTTGCTCCCCATGACTATGCCGACCAGCGGCGATGCGGCCTGGGCCATCGCGTAACTCCTCTTGGGCGTGCTTCCGACGAACGAGGCTTGTCCGCCCGGCACACGGTTGTCAAGCCGCACCGAGACACGTAATCACTGATAGGTCTCAGTCAGGTTCCTTGACCGCGACCGGCGCGGCCCCAACGATGGCGACACCGATACCGACAAACCAGTGCGCTTTCAAGCTCGGCGAAGTCGCCGCCGCAACCGGCGGCGAGATGTTCGGCGCGCCCGACACGATCGTGCGAGGAGTGCTCAGCGACACTCGCGCGCTTGGCGCCGGCGCACTGTTCGTCGCGCTTCGAGGCGCCGGCCGCGACGGCCATGCGTACCTGGCCGAAGCCGCGCGACGCGGCGCCGCTGCCGCGATAGTCGCGCGCGGCCGCCGTCCTGCCGGCCTTGCGGCTGTCGAAGTCGATGACACGCTGGCCGCCCTTGGCGATCTCGCTCGCCATCATCTGCGCCGCACGCGCGCGGCGCGCGCTCTAGGATGCATCGCGATCGGCGGGGCGGTAGGCAAAACCAGCACCAAGGAGCTCTGCGCGGCCGTGGTGCGTGCGCTTTTCGGCGAAACGCTGTCCACGCCGGGCAACCTCAACAACCTGATCGGGGTGCCGATGACGATCTTCACGCTCACCGAGAGCCATCGTGCAGCCGTGCTGGAGTGCGGCACCAACACGCGCGGCGAGATTGAGCGCCTCGCGCGAATCGTCGAGCCCGACGTAGCCGCCGTGCTCAACGTCGACGTCGAGCATAGCGAAGGGCTGGGGAGTCTCGAGGAAATCGCCGACGAGGAGGCCGCGCTGTTCACCACCGCGCGCCGCGCGGTGGTGGCGTGCGCCGAAGAGCGTCTGGTGATGGAGCGCATCCCGCGCGGCATCGAGGTCGTGACCTTCGGCGCCGATACCGCGGCTGACGTGCGAATCGTGGCGCGCGCGCCGGCCGCCGCCGGCTCGGCTCGCTCGCGGGTGACGCTCGCGCTCAGTCCGCGGCTGGTCGCCGTGGGCGCGCCGGCTCAACTCGACGTCGCGCTGGCGCTGCTCGGCGCCGCGGCGGCGCGCAATGCGGCGGCGGCCGTGGCGGCCGCCGCCGCATTGCGCGCCCGCCCGCTTGCGGCCGACGAACTCGCGGCCGTCGCCAGCGCGCTCGAAAGCGTCGCACCGGTAGCCGGGCGTTTGCAGATGCGCGCGATCGGCGGCCTGCTGGTGATCGACGACACTTACAACGCCAACCCGCGCTCCGTACGCGCAGCGCTCGAGGCCGCGCACGAAAGCGCGCGGGCCTCCGGCGCGCGCCTGGTCGTCGCGCTCGGCGATATGCTGGAGCTAGGCGCGCTCGCGTCCGCGATGCACGCCGAGATTGCCGCCGACGTGATGCGGCTTGCGCCCGCGGCCTTCGTCGCCGTGGGTCCGGAGATGAGCACGGCGGCCGGCGCGCCCGGTATTGCCGGCCGCGCTGGGGTACTCCTTGCGGCTGATAGCGCCGTCGCCGCGGACCTGGTGTGCGCACTCGTGCGCGAGGGCGACGTCGTGCTGGTCAAAGGTTCGCGGGGCATCCAGATGGAGCGCATAATCGAAGCACTCGGTGAACGGTTTGGAAATCGCGCTCAAAATTGACGTCGACACACATCAGGGACTGAGGGACGGCGTGCCGCGCCTCGCCCGGATGCTCGCGGCCGAGGGCGTAGCGGCGAGCTTTTACATCGCGATGGGTCCGGACAACTCGGGACGCGCAGTAGTGCGCGTGCTGCGCAATCCCGGCTTCCTGAAAAAAATGCGCCGCACCAGGGCGGTCAGGATGTATGGTCTGCGCACGGTGCTCTCGGGCACACTGCTGCCCGCGCGGCCGATCGCGCTTGCGCTCCCCAACGTGGTGCGCGGACTCAAACGCGCGGGCTTCGAGGTCGGCGTGCACGGCTGGGACCATGTGCGATGGCAGGACGGAATCGACAAGCTGGGCGAGGCCGGAATCCGCGCCGAGCTGGGCGAGGCGTTCGAGGCCTACCGCGCGATCTTCCGCGAACGCGCGCTCGGGTTCGCGGCTCCCGGATGGCGCACCAACGCGATCGCACTTAGAGTGCTCGACTCGATGAGACTCAGCTATCGCAGCGACACGCGCGGCAGGACGCCGTTTCGATGCCGCGTCGATGGCGAAATCCTCAGCACGCCCGAGATTCCAACCACCCTCCCGACCCTGGACGAACTGATGGGACGCGAGGACCTGCCCGACGCGGCCGCGGTGCTGGAATTCTATTTGACGCTGTTCAACGCCGGCCAACTCAACGTTCATACCGTACACGCCGAGACCGAGGGGATGGCCGAGCTGGAAAGTTTCACCACCCTGGTTCGCGCGCTGAAAGTGCGCGGGGCGAAATTCGTCCGCCTCGAGGAAATCGCGGCGCGCCTGGGTGCTGCGGAACTGCCGGTATGCGAGGTCGTGCGCGCCACCCTGCCCGGCCGCGCCGGATGGGTCGCGGCGCAAGGCCCCGACCCGTCCTAGGCGTTAACAGGCTCAGCTCTCAAAACTTTTCTTTGAACGGGCGCACGTCCAACTCCTGCGTCCATGCGCTGGGGTCCTGATGCGCGAGGTGCCAGTAAGTCTCCGCGATCGCCGACGGCGCAAGCATGTCTTCCTGCTTGAGGTCCGGGCGAAGCTGGTGGATGAATGGCATGTCGATCGGGCCGTCGACATTTATGTGGGCCACGTGGATTCCCTGCGGCCCCAGGTCCCGCGCCATCACCTGAGCCAGTCCGCGCAGCGCGAACTTCGCCGGCCCGAAAGCCGCCGAGGTCGGAAATGGCTTGACCCCGGCGGTGGCGCCGGTAAACAGGATCACGCCGCTTTTGCGGGCGAGCATGCCCGGGACCACCGCCTGCGCGCACAGAAACGCCCCGAACGCGTTGACCCGCCAGGTATTCTCGAAGGTGCTCGGCTTGGTTTCCATCAGGCGTCCGAACGGGCGCATCGCCGCGTTGTAGAGCAGCACGTCGATTTCGCCGGCCTGCTCGCGGATGCGCGCGAAGGCCGTTTCGATTTCGCCAGCCTTGCTGACGTCGGCCGCGACCGCGACCGCGCGGCCTCCTGCCGCCTTGATTTCACCAGCCAACTGCTCGAGCTTTTCCGCGCCGCGCGCGACCAGCGCGACCGTGTAGGCGCTTGCGAATCTTCGCGCCAGCGCCGTGCCCAATCCGGCGCCAACGCCGACCACCACGGCGACCGGTTTCTTCGCTTCAGCCATCGATCTGTCTCCTCGCGCGCTGTCTCCTCGCGTGCCGCGTGCTACGAACGCGCGCTCAACGCCTGCTCGACGAATAGCAGGCGGTCGTTGCCCCAGAACATTTCGTCGCCGACGAAAAAGGTCGGCGCGCCGAACGCACCGCGGGCGACCGCCGTTTCGGTCGCCACGCGCAGCGCATCTTTGACCGCATGCTCCTCGGAGGCCGCCGCGAGCCGCTCCGCGTCGAGGCCCGCCCGCTCCAGCACCGCACGCACGACCGCCGCGTCGCCGAGGTTGAGGCCCTCGCGCCAGAACGCGTCGAAAACCGCGCGATGATACGCCGTGAAGACGTCTGAGCGTTGAGCAGCGATCGCGCCGCGCATCAGGCGTATCGTGTTGATCGGAAAATGCGGATTTTGAAGCGCCGGCACGCCGTAATGCTTCGCCCAGCGCGCCAGGTCGGCCGTCATGTACTTTCGCTTGGCCTCGATCGAAATCGGCGAGGAGTTGCCGGTTTCCTTGAACACCCCGCCGAGCAGCATCGGCCGATAAATCACGCGTGCGCCGGTGCGCTCGGCCAACCCCTTGAGCTGGGCGTCCGCGAGATAACTGAACGGGCTTCCATAGTCGAAGAAAAATTCGAGTTCCCTGGCCATTGCTTCCCTCCGCGAGCGCCGTTAAGCAGGCGCCACCGCGCAATTTTCGTTAGTTGCATCATGCAACCATGTCGATAGAAACTCATAGCACCATCGGGTTGCATCATGCAACTCCATCCTCCTAACCAAATCTCCAGCGCAACAGGATAGCTTCGCCCGCCGCAGCCGATGCGCGCAATGGACCGGCTCGCCGCCGATATGTTATTTCTAGGACTCAAACGCCCTGGCCGAGGCGAAGCCCTACGAGGAGTTGCTCCACGATGCCCGCACACGAGTTCCTTGCCGATAGCCCACGCGAAGCCGGCCTCGATCCACAAAAGGTCGACACGCTGTTCGAGCGCGCCGCGCGTGAAGTCAACGAGGGGCTGCTACCGTCGTGCCAGATCGCAATCGCGCGCAACGGCAAGGTCGGCGCGATGCGCACCTTCGGGCACGCGGTGCAGGGCGGCGCGGATAGTCCCGCCACCAACGACACGCTCTACACCATCTTCTCCTGCACCAAGGCGATAATGTCGGCGGCGGCGTGGCTGCTGATCGGCGAAGGTAAACTCGACGTGCGCGAGCGCGCGGCCGATATCGTTCCCGAGTTCGGCACCAACGGCAAGGACGTGATCACGGTCGAACAACTGCTTTTGCACACCGCGGGCTTTCCCAACGCGCCGTATGCGCAGAGCGAATGGCGCGATCGCGCCAAACGCCTGGAACGCTTTAGCAGATGGCGTCCGGAGTTTCCGCCCGGCAGCCGCTTCTTCTACCATCCGACGGCAAGCTTCTGGGTGATCGCGGAGATAATCGAGCGGCGCGCCGGGATGGACTTCCACCAGTTCGTGCGCGAGCGTATCGCATTGCCGCTCGGCCTGCCCGGGATGCATCTGGGGCTCGCGCCCGAGCTTCATCATCGCGTCGCTGACCTGGTCTACGTCGGCGAGGCGCTCTCGGCCGAGGATCTGCGCAAGCTCGGTTTCCCGCCGATGATCGAGACCGAAGTGATCGAAGAGATGATCCTGGGCTTCAATACGCCGGGGGTGCGCGAAGCGGGCGTGCCGGGCGGCGGCGGAATCATGACCGCGGCCGAACTCGCGCTCTTTTACCAGGGCGTGATGCACAATCGCGGCAAGGACGGACGGCCGCTGTGGAAGCCGGAGGTGCTCGCCGAAGCGCTGCGTCCCCGCTCGGGCGAGTACACCGATCCGTATCTCGGTCACAAGGTCAATCGCGCGCTCGGCGTGGTGATCGCGGGCGACGACGGCATGGCCAACTTCCGCGGCTTCGGCAAAACCAACTCGCCGGCGGCTTTCGGGCATGGCGGCGCAGGTGGCCAAATCGGATGGGCCGATCCGGCGAGCGGAATCTCGCTCGCCTACTGCACCAACGGCTTCGACCGCAACGACATCCGGCAGGGCCGCCGCGGCGTCGCGCTCTCCAGCCTCGCGGCGGTATGCGCCGCCTGAGGCAGAACTGAAGGCGTCTCAGAAAGCCGGTTGGCTCACGCCAGAAATGGATTGCTGAGCACGATCGTCGCCTCGCGCGGCGCGCCCACTCCGACCATCGCGAGCCGCACTCCCGCAAGTTCCGCGACTCGCTCCAGGTAGCGCCGTGCATCGGGCGGCAAGTCACTCAGCGCGCGCGCGCCGCTCAGGCTCTCGCGCCATCCGGGCATCTCCTCGTATATCGGCCGCGCGCGTTCGAGCGTGCCGCGCCCGGGCGGCATCTCCTCGTAGCGTTTGGCGCCGAGTTGATACGCGACGCACACGCGCAGCGGATCGATCCCGGTCAGCACGTCGAGCTTGGTGAGTGCGAGCCCCCACATCCCGTTAAGCCGCACCGCAAGCCGCGCGAGCACCGCGTCGAACCATCCGATCCGCCGCGGCCGCCCGGTCGCGCTGCCGAACTCCTCGCCCTCGGTGCGCAGCCGGTTGGC
>Ga0209415_10008777_pt1 | contig 17468 bp, 17 predicted proteins | sample PeaSoiSIISIP2007_FD_187696 | JGI IMG/M metagenome (GOLD analysis project Ga0209415, IMG submission 187696) | Peat soil microbial communities from Weissenstadt, Germany - SII-SIP-2007 (SPAdes) (version 2) | ecosystem: Environmental > Terrestrial > Soil > Wetlands > Peat | place: Germany... | reverse complement strand
AGCTTGCCTGCGCTCGACTCGGGGATCCAGCCAGGGTCGCCCGAGTACCACACGGTCCCGCGCAGCGGCCCGGTGACCACGAGGTAGCAAAGGTTGCCGCAGCCTCCGTCCGAAATGGGAATCACTCCGCCAACGGTGTCCTCCGGCTCGAGGAACGGCCCCGCCGCTGGGTCGTCAGGGTCACGCGCCCTCAAGACCTTCTGTGCCTTCGCCTTGGTGAACGGGAACGGGAGGTCGAGGCGCAATGTCTCGTACTTCACGGCATCTTCCAGCGCGAAGAGGATCCCGTCGGGCGCGGGGCCGCCGTTCCCCACGTGCGTCAGGTACCCCACGTAGTCCTCCGGGAGCGTCTGGCCGATCTGCTGCTCGACGGCCGCGACCGCTTCACGCGAGAGAGGCGGACCTGGTCGCGCCTCCTCGAAGAGACGGGCACTCGAGATCTTCCGCTTCAGCGCGAGGAGGCGCTCCTCGAGGGTCTTCGCCTTGCTCCCCATGACTCCCGACTCCTTCACGAATCTACAGCGCTTCTCAGTCGCATGGAACGCGACCGGCTTCGCCGTGCCCTTCGGGCATGAGAAGCACTGTAGCGCGGACGCCGTCGTGGACGTAGGCGTGGACGCCGTCGTGGACGCCGTCGTGGACGTAGGCGTGGGCGCAAACGCAAACGCTGACGTGGCCCGTGAACGGGAACGGGAACGGGAACAGATCAAGACATCGCTGACACTTTGTGGAACGGGACGGGGCTGACAGCCTGTTCAAAGTTGACGTTCTCTCGCTGCGCAGTCCGCTTTTCGGCATCGCGCGCGGCTCGGCTCTGGAATGCGCTGCGGTCCTCGACGCGGGGGAAGCACTCGGCCTTCTACCGGGTGCCGCGCTCATCGACGAGCGCGATCTGCTCGAGCGTGTCGTGTCCATGCTCACGAAGATGCGTCCGGCCGCTCGGTGACGCCGACGTCTCGCCGGCCGTGTCGGCGACAGCGATGTCTTGATCTGTTCCGTTCCCGTTCACGGGCCACGTTTGCGTTTGCGTTTGCGTTTACGTTTGCGTTTACGTTCACGCCTACGCCTACGCCTACGCCTACGCCTATGCCTACGCCTACGCCCTTTGGAAACACGCGCTAGCATGACCCGCGTGCGGCCGATTCTGCTTCTCGTGGTCCTTCTTGGTGGTGGTGATTGCGAGTGCCCAGGGGTCGGGTCGTAGGCCGCGTTTTCGGAGTAAGACTCGAGCCCGACCATGGCTTCCCCCCATCGCTTCGACGTTGCCATCATCGGAGGCGGACACAACGGCCTCGTCGCCGCGGGGCTCCTTGCGAAGCGCGGGCTCTCGACCGTCGTTCTCGAGCGTCGCTCGCAGGTCGGCGGCGCCGCCGTGACCGAAACGCCGTGGGGGCCCGACTTCAAGATGTCGTCGCTCAGCTACGTCGTCAGCCTGATGCCCAAGTCCATCCTCGACGAGCTCGACCTCGCCCGGCACGGATACAAGATTCATCCGCAGCACGGCTACTTCGCCGCTTATCCGGACGGGAGGTACCTGCAGCTCGCCGGCGACGCGCAGCGCCGGCATGAGCAGATCGCGAAGTTCTCGGCCCGGGACGCCGACGCCATGGAGGCGTGGGACGCCTGGCTCGCAGGCCTCGCGAGCGTCCTCGGCCCCTTGCTCTCGGTCGTGCCGCCAAGGGTAGGCTCGAAGGCGATCGCCGACCTGTGGGGGACGCTCGGCCTCGCGTGGCGGATGCGCGATCTGTCGGTGGCGCAGGTGGGGGACGTGACCCGGCTCATGACCGCGAGCGTCGCCGATCTCCTCGAGGAGCGCTTCGAGTCGCCCCAGCTCCGCGGGGTCCTCTCCGTCTCGGGCATCATCGGCGCGTGGGCGGGGCCGCGCTCGCCGGGCACCGCGTACGTGACGGTGCACCACAAGCTCGGCGACGTGGGCCAGGGTCAGATGGGGACGTGGGGCTTCCCCGAAGGCGGGATGGGGGCGGTGACGCAGGCGATGGCGCGGGCCGCGTCGGGGTTCGGCGCCACGGTGCGGACCGACGTCACGGTCGCGAAGATCACGACGGCCGGCGACCGCGTGACGGGCGTCGTGCTCGAGAACGGCGACGAGATCCGCGCCGACGTCGTGGTCGCGACGTGCCACCCGAGGCTCACGTTTCTCCGCCTGGTCGATCGGAGCGCGCTGCCGCCCGAGCTCGTCCGCGCCATCGAGACGTGGAAGACGAGGAGCGGCACCGTGAAGGTGAACCTGGCCGTCGATCGCCTCCCGGAGTTCCGTGCGAAGCCCGGCTTCGACCCGGAGGTGCACGGCGGGACGATCGTGCTCGCGGACTCGCTCGACGAGATCGAGGGCGCGTTCCAGGAGGCCGTCGCCGGTCGCCCCGCGGAGAGACCGTTCGCCGACATTTGCATCCCCTCCGTCTTCGACAAGACGCTCGCGCCCGAAGGGAAGCACGTCGTGTCGATGTTCACGCAGTGGGTCCCGCACACGTGGGCGGATCGCCCTGACCGCGCCGCGCTCGAGCGCTACGCCGACCGCGTCATCGGCAGGGTGGAGGCGCTCGCTCCCGGGTTCGAGAGCTCGATCCTGCACAGGCAAGTGCTCGGGCCCCACGAGATGCAGGAAGAGTACGGCCTCGTCGGCGGCAACATCTTCCACGGCGAGCTGTCTCTCGGGCAGCTCTTTCACATGCGGCCCGCGCCCGGATACGCCGACTTCCGGACTCCGCTCCGAGGGCTCTATCAGGCCTCTTCGGCGACCCACGGCGGCGGAGGGGTGACGGGGCTCCCGGCGATGCAAGTCGTGCGCGCGATCACCTCCGATCGCTGAGTCTCAGGAAATCGACAGCCTTACGCGCCGCTTGCGCCGAAGCGAACGGGCTGCGCGGCCGGTCCGCGGAGGCGCGCAGGATTCGCGGCACCCTCGAGGGTCCGCTTCTTGCTCCTCATGAGTCGTCATCGATGGGGTCACCATGTCTCGCCCCCCGCCACCGTCCGCGACCGATGCCCGGCTAGAGAACCTCCTCGACGTCGAGCGCAGGCTGGAGGCGCGCGTGCGTGACGCCGAAAAGGCTGCGACGGAGCGGGTCGCCGCGGCCCGCGAGGAGGCGCGCCGTGACGGTGACGACACGAGGGCCGCCCTCGCCGACGCCGCCGCGCGCGACGAGCGGGACGACCTCGCCGCGCACGCGACCGCGATCGAGCAGATGGATCGCGAAGCGGACGCCTACGTCGCGCGCCTCGCGGCGACGCCCGAGACGGTCGTCGAGCGACTGGCGCGGGTGGCCTACGCGCGGCTCATCGGCGGAGGAGCGTCTCCGTGATCATCCACATGACACGGATCCGGATCGCCGGGCCGAGGACGCTCCTCGAGCGCACGCTGCGCTTGCTGCAGGACCTCGAGATCGTCCACGTGACGGCCCCCCTCGTCGGCGGTCACCCGGAGCGAGGCGCGCCTGACGTCGAGTCGCCGCGGCTCCGGCGCGTGCTCGAGGATGCCGAGGCCGCCTTGCGCGCGCTCGGTGTTCCGGCGGGAGAGGAGCTCCCCGCCACGCCGCCGCAGTCGCTGCCTCGCGCGGCGCTCCTCGCCCGGCGCACGCGCAGGAAGGCGGAGGCCCTCGCGAGACAGCAGTCCGCCCTCGCCGACGAGCGCGTGCTCCTCCTCCGGTACCGCGAGTTCTTCCGCGCCTTCGCCCCGCTCCTCGACCGCGAGCTCACGTGGCCGGACGGTCACGCGTTCTATGTCGTGCTCCGCGAAGGGGCGGGCGATCGGGTGGAACGACTGCGCGCGAGCCTCGAGGCGGCGGTGGACGGAGAGCTCGAGGTGCTCTCGCACGCGTTGCCGACCGGCGAGACGGCGGTGCTGCTCCTGGCGTCGCGAGGCGTCGCCGACAAGGTGGGGCAGCTGCTCGCCGCGTCGCGCGTCCAGGAGCTGCCGTCGCCGCCGGGGCTCGGCGACGTCGGGCTGGCGAGAGCGCTCCCCGCGCTCGAGGCGCGGCTCGCGGCGCTTCCTCTGCTGGAGGACGCACTGACCGCCAAGATCGACGCTCTTCGCGAGAGCGCGCGAGAGGCGCTGGGGCGGCTCCGATCGTGGTTGCACGACCGCCTCCTCGTCCTCGAAGCGAGCCAGCGCGCGCACCGGGGGCCGCATCTGTTCGTCGTCGAGGGCTGGGCGCCGCAGCCCGGAGTGCCCGCGCTCGCCGCGCGCGTCCAGGCGGAGCTCGGCCCCGACGTGCTGGTGGAGGCCGTCGCCACCGAGCCCTGGAATCGAGCAGACGCGCCCGTCGCCCTCCGGAACCCGCCCATCTTTCGCCCGTTCGAGGTCATCACCTCGACCTTGCCGCTCCCCCGGTACGGCACCATCGACCCGACCCCCTTCGTCGCGGTCTTCTTTCCCATGTTCTTCGGGCTGATGCTCGGCGACGTCGGCTACGGCGTGCTGCTCGGGCTCCTCTCGATCGTGATCCGGGCGCGCACGAAGCCGGGAACGCGCGGGCGGTCCATCGCGGCGATCGGGGGGGCGTGCGCGCTCTTCTCCATCGCGTTCGGCTTCGTCTTCGGGGAGCTCTTCGGAGACCTCGGCGCCCGGGCCTTCCACTTCCGTCCGCACGGGTTCGACCGGGGGGGCGCGATTCTCCCCTTCCTCGCGCTCACGGGGGCGCTGGGGGCGGTTCACGTCACGCTCGGCATCGTGCTCGCCGTGCTGAACGCCTGGCGACAGGGACATCGGCGCGAGGCGCTCGGTCGCGGCGTCGCTGCGGCGATGGTCACGCTGACGATTCTCGCTCTCCTTGCCGCGTTCAAGGTGCTGCCGTCGAGGCTCTTCACGCCGTTCGTGATCACCGTGCTCGTCGCGTTCCCGGTCCTCGTGCTGCTCGAGGGGGTCGTCGCGATCGTCGAGCTCGTGTCGAACTTCGGGCAGATCCTCTCGTACGCCCGCATCATGGCGATAGGCACGGCATCGCTCATGCTCGCGGTCGTCGCCAACCAGATGGTCGGAGCGATGGGGAGCGTGCTCGTCGGCGTGCTCTTCGCGCTCCTCTTCCACGTCGTCAACTTCGGAATCGGTCTCTTCAGTCCGACGATCCACGCGCTCCGCCTGCACTACGTCGAGTTCTTCGGCCGCTTCTTCAGCCCGGGAGGCACGGCGTACCGGCCTCTCACCCACTGGCACCCCGGCACACCGGGAGCCTGAAAGGATGATGCATGCACTGGTCCCTCGCGATAGCCGCCGCGCTCGCCATCGGCATCCCAGCGATTGCGACGGCGTGGGCACAAGGGCGCATCGGACCCGCGGCGGCGGCTGCGCTCTCCGAGAAGCCCGAGCTCTCCACGACCGCGATCATCCTGATCGCCATCCCCGAGACGATGGTCATCCTCGGGTTCGTGGTCGCCGTGCTCCTGCTGCGCGGAAACGGATAGGCGCGCCGTGGGGCTCGCGCAGCTCATCGCACGGCTCGAGCGCGAGGCCGATGCGCGCGTCGCGGCGATCGACGCTCAGGCGTCGAAGGAGCTCGCGGAGGTCGTGCGCGCGCGCGAACGCGTCCGGTCCGCGGTGCGGGAGGACGAGCTCACGCGGCTGCGCGCGGTTCGTCGGGCGCGACTGGGCCGCGAGCTGGCTCTGGCCCGGAGTCGCGCGCGCGCGAAGACGCTCGACGCGCGCCGAGCCTTCGTCGCCAGGGTGATGGAGCGCGTCGCGCGGCTCCTCCCCGGAGCGCTCGAGGACCCTTCCTATCTCGAGTCGGTCTCGCGGCAGACCACGGAGGTGCTCGCCTATGCGCCCGATCGCGCGGTGATCCTCCGGTGCGCGCCGCCCCTCGCGACGAGGCTGGCCGCGCTCTGCACGGGCGACGAGAGGGTCTCGCTCGAGGCCGACGCGGCGTGCGACGCGGGCGTCGTCCTCGTCGCGCAGGACGGCTCCCTCGAGGTCGACGACACGCTGCGTGCGCGTCTCGCGCGTATGGCGGGAGCGCTCGCTCCGCTCTTCATGGCGGAGGTCGGCGGATGAGCGTGTCTGGCGACGTCGTCGTCGTGAACGCGCGGGCTCGCGGGCTCGCGCTCCACCTCTTCTCGCGGGCGGAGATCGAGGAGCTCGCGGGGGCCACGCTCGCGGAGCTGGCGGAGACCTTGAGCCGACGGCTCGCCGAACCGAGAGCCGTACCTCCCACGCCCGAGGGGCTCCACTCGATGATCCGTCACGGCGTGATGCGCGCGGTCCGCCTCCTGTCACGGTGGCCGGGGAGTCAGCCGGCGGTCGAGATCTTCGAAGCAGAACAGGATCGTCGCGCGCTGCGGGCGATGCTGCGGGGGGCCGTTCAGGCGGCGCCGCGGCAGCACCGGCTGGACGGGCTCCTGGCGACGTCCTCGCTCCCCGAGAGAGCGCTCGTCGATCTCGCCGAGCAACCGACGGCGCGCCTCGTCGTCGCGCACCTCGTGGCGCTCCAGCACCCCGCCGCGCTGCGACTCTCGGTGCTCGTGGCGCGTGGAGAGCCGGACCTGTTCGACGTCGACGTCGAGCTCGTGCGCGGGTTCGCGCATCGCGCGTCGCGTGCTGCCGAGCGCGGCGATCGCCATCTCCGCGCGTTCGTCGGCCGACGGATCGACCTGTCGAACGCGGAGCTCGCGCTCGCGCTCGCCGGTGGGCTGCACGAGCGCGACCCGGCGCGGTGCTTCGTCGACGGAGGGGCGTGCTTCGGGCGCGATGCCTTCGTCCTGGTGTCGCGTGCGGACACGAAGGCGATGGGGGCGTCGAGCCTCCGGCGACTCGTGGCCGGCACGCCGCTCGACGACGTCGCGAGCGAAGCCGGGGAATCTCCCGCACGACTCGAGCGGGCCGGCCTGGTCCACGAGCTCGCGGTCCAGCGGCGTGAGTCGCGGCTCGATCCGCTCGGCAGCGCGCCGCTCCTGTCGTACGTGCTCCGCCTCGAGGCCGAGGCCATCGACCTCAGCCGGCTCGTGTGGGCGGCGGCGCTCGGCGCGCCGGCGAAGGCCGTCCTGTCGGAGCTCGTCACGCCATGGAGATGAGGGTCGCCGTCGTCTGCACCCCGGAGGTGGCGCCTGGATTCCAGCTCGCAGGCGTGCGCGTCGACCGAGCGGACGAGTCGGCGGCGGGAGACGTCGTGGCGCGTCTCGCGAGCGACCCGAAGGTCGGCATCGTGCTCATCGAGGACCGCCTCCGTCGCGCCCTCCCCGATCCGCTCGTCCGTCGCATCGACAAGAGCGCGTGGCCGGCGCTCGTGCCGTTTCCGTCCCCGACGTGGGAGGGGGCGGGCGCCGCGGAGGACTACGTGCTCGAGATCCTGCGGCAGGCGGTGGGCTACCGCGTGAGGTCGCGATGACGGCGGCCGCGATCACGCGGGTGGTCGGAGCCCTCGCCGAAGCCGTCGGGATGCGCGACGCGCAACTGAACGAGCTCGTTCGCGTCGGTGAGAGAGCGTTGCTCGCCGAGGTGCTGCGCGTCCGAGGCGACGAGGCGACGCTGCAGGTGTTCGAAGACACGAACGGCGTCCCGCTCGACGCCGCCGTGACCCGCGTCGGCTCCCCGCTCTCCGTCGATCTCGGCCCCGGGCTCCTCGGCGCCGTCCTCGATGGGGTCGGTCGCCCGCTCCACGCGCTCGCGGCGGACACGGGCGACTTCATCGCACCCGGAACGGTGGCGACGACCCTCGACCCGTCGCGACGGTTCGCGTTTCGCGCGACGCGCCGCGTGGGGGAGCGCGTGAGCGCGGGCGACGTCCTCGGGACCGTGGAGGAGCGCGGAGGATTCGAGCACCGGATCATGGTCCCGCCGACGCGCGCCGGCGTCGTTCGTGCGCTCGACTCCGGCGAGTTCGGGCCGATGGACGCGATCGGCGAGCTCGACGACGGCACCCTGCTGCAGCTGTCGCAGCGATGGGCGGTCCGTCGGCCGAGGCCGGCGGCGGGGCGGATCCCGTCCGACCGACCCTTCCTCACCGGACAGCGCGTCTTCGACCTCCTCTTCCCGGTCGCTGAAGGTGGGACGGTGGCCGTCCCCGGGGGATTCGGCACGGGCAAGACGGTGATCGAGCAGTCGCTCGCGAAGTTCGGCGAGGCCGACGTGATCGTCTACGTCGGCTGCGGTGAGCGCGGCAACGAGATGGCCGAGGTGCTCCACGAGTTCGGGGCGCTCGTCGACCCGCGCACCGGGCGGCCTCTGATGGAGCGCACCGTGCTCGTCGTGAACACGTCGAACATGCCCGTCGCCGCGCGCGAGGCCTCGACGTACCTCGGGCTCACCATCGCCGAGTACTTTCGGGACATGGGGTACCGGACGGCGGTGATGGCGGATTCGCTGTCGCGCTGGGCAGAGGCGCTGCGCGAGATCGGCTCGCGCCTTCAAGAGATGCCGGGGGAGGAGGGGTACCCGATGTACCTGGCGAGCCGGACGGCGAAGCTCCACGAACGGGCGGGGTGCGTACGGTGTCTCGGCGCTCCCGAGCGTCGCGGCTCGGTCACGCTCGTGGCGGCAGTCTCACCGCCCGGCGGGGACTTCTCCGAGCCGGTCACGCAGGCGTGCCTCCGCGTCGCAGGTGCCCTCTGGGCGCTCGACCCCGAGCTCGCGCACCAGCGTCAGTTTCCGGCGGTCGACGCGACGACCAGCTACAGCCTGTACGCCCCGTCGATGGAGCGCTGGTTCGGCGCCCAGGTGAGCCCGCGCTGGTCGGAGACGCGCGCGTCGATCGTGGCGCTCCTGCAGCGCGACACGGAGCTGCGCGAGATCGCGAGCGTCGTCGGGCAGGAAGCGCTCGCCGACGCCGACCGGCTGCTCCTGGCCGCGGCGTCGTTCGTGCGAGAGAGCGTCCTGGGTCAGAGCGCGTTCGACGCGAACGATGCTTGCTCGCCCCCCGAAAAGACGTTCCGGCTGGCTCGCGCGTCGGTGGACGTGTTCGATCGAGGGAAGGAGGCGCTCGATCGGGGGGCCCTGTTCGCCGATCTCGAGATCGACGCCGCCCGCCGCGCGCTCGCCGCGCTGCGCGACTCGCCGCCGGGCGACGTCACGGCCTGCGCGGAGGAGCTCGCGAAGCGTATCGCGGCGCTCGCCCCCCCGGGGCCCACATGAGGCCGATCGCGCGCACCTATCACGGCGCACGCGGCGCGGCGGGGCCACTCGTGTATCTCGAGAGGACGGAGCGCGCCGCCCTGGGGGAGTGGGTACTCCTGCGCTCGGAGGGGCGCACCTTCCGCGGGCAGATTATCGACGTGGGACGCGAGGTGACCGTCGTGCAGGTCCTCGAGGACACGTTCGGCTTGTCCCCTGCGGCCGCGGACATCACGCTCACGGGCGAGCTCCCCGCGGTCGTGGTCGGGCGGGATCTCCTCGGGCGCGCCCTCAGCGGGCTCGGCGAGCCGCGGGACGGACTCCCGCCGCCCATCGGCGAGGCGCTTCGCCCCGCGCTCGGCTCGCCGATCAACCCCGTCCGTCGCGAGCCGCCCCGCGACTTCATCGAGACCGGGATCTCCGCGATCGACGGGATGAACACGCTGGTTCGTGGCCAGAAGCTCCCGGTGTTCTCGGGGCCGGGGCTCCCCGCCCTCGACCTGGCGGCGACGATCGTGGAGAACGCGCGGGCGCCGCGAGGCGAGCCGTTCGCCGTCGTCTTCGTCGCGATCGGGATCACCGAGCGAGACACCCGCTCCTTCCTCGACCGCTTCGCGGCGAGCGCGGCGCTCGAACGCTCCGTCCTCTACTTGAACCAGGCCGAGGACCCGGCCATCGAGAGGCTCCTCGCGCCACGTGCCGCGCTCGCGTGCGCCGAGCACCTCGCGTTCGTGCACGGCCTCCACGTGCTCGTCGTGATGGCGGACATCACGAACTACTGCGAAGCGCTCCGCGAAATAGGCGCCGCGCGCGAAGAGGTCCCCGGGCGTCGCGGATATCCCGGTTACATGTACACCGACCTCGCGTCGATCTTCGAGCGAGCCGGGGTCATCGCCGGTCGCGAGGGCTCCCTCACGCAGCTCCCCGTGCTCACGATGCCGGACGACGACATCACGCATCCCATCCCGGACCTCACGGGCTACATCACCGAAGGGCAGGTCGTGTTGAGCCGCGAGCTCCACAGGCGCGGCGTCTCGCCGCCGATCGACGTGCTCCCCTCCCTCTCGCGCCTGATGAACGCGGGCGTCGGGAAGGACCGTACCGTCCCCGAGCACCGGCGCTGGGCGGATCAGCTCTACGCGGTCTACGCGCGTGGGCGCGAGGCGCGGATGATGGTGGCGATCATCGGGGAGTCGGGGCTCACGGCGAGAGATCGCCGCGCGCTCGCGTTCGCCGAGGCGTTCGAGCAGCGCTTCGTGAGTCAGGGTACGGAGCGGCGTTCCATCGCGCAGACGATCGAGACCGGCTGGACGCTCCTCGACGGTCTTCCGCGCGAGGACCTCATCAAGCTCTCGGACGCCGTCCTCGACGCCCGCCGGGCGCGCAAGGAGGGGGCATGACGACGCGACCTTCGGCCACGCGATCGAACGTCGTTCGCATGCGCGCCCGTCTCGATCAGGTGGAGCGTGGCAGCGCGCTCCTCAGGAAGAAGCGCGAGTCGCTGGTCGCGGAGATCTTCCAGCGCGCCGCGCCCGCCGTCGACTCGCGTCGCGCGATCGACGAGCTCGCGCGCGCAGCGTACGCCGCGCTGCTCGAGGCCCTCTCCACGTCCGACACAGCGGAGCTGCGGGCCTTCGCGTGGCCCGAGCACGAGCTCCGCGCGGACGTCGAGCCGCTCGAGGCGTGGGGCATCCGCGGCATGTCGATGCCGGCGCGCCCCGCGGTCGTTCGCGGCGTCGCGGCGCGCGGCACGGCGTTCGGGCCCGGCGATGCGGGCGCGGCGGCCGCGGCGGAGAGCTTCGAACGCCTGGTCGATCGCCTCCTCGGCGCGGCTCCCGAGGAGGTGTTCCTCCGGCGGCTCGGCCAGGCACTCCGCCAAGCGACCAGGCTCGTCAACACTCTGGAGCAGCGCGTCGCGACGACGCTCCATCGCGATCTCGCCGGGATGCGTCGCACGCTGGAGGAGCGGGAGCGCGAGGAGCACCTGCGACTGGGGCGGATTGTCGCACGGCGGAAGGGCACGCGTTGACCGTCCCGCTTGCGGGGCGTGGGGACTTTCCGCGAGAGTAGGGGGAGTCCTTGGCGGCAATCCGTACCATCGCCCTGGGAGGTCCACGATGCGCTTCTTCGCAAGCATGCTGTTCGCTCTTCTGCTCCTCGCACTCGCCGCGCCGGACGCGCGCGCCCAGTACTACGTCGTGCGTCGGAGCCCCGACGTGAACACCGTGGGGCTGAACCTGGGCCTCGATCTCGAAGGGACGGGTGACGTGACACCGCCGCAGGGGACGGCCGTCGAGGGGGGAGGGGGCCTGAAGCTCCGCGTCGGCGCCGAGATCCGGCGACCGTTCCTCCGGATCATCCCCGAGGGGGGCTTTGGGTACACGCACCTGTTCGTGACCGACACGCTCGGCAACAGCGTCGGCTGGAACATGGAGCGAATGTTCGCGGGCGTTCGAATCGGTTTCGGCGAGCTCATCGTCCCCGTCATCTACGGCCACGTCGGCTGGGGTTGGCGCGCGACGGGGAATGAGCCCGCGGGCGAGACTTCGGCGTACCCGAACGCGAGCGGCTTGACCGCCGACGGCGGCGTGGCGCTCGACTTCCATTTCATCCGTCATTTCGGGTTCGGCGTGCACCTCGAGTACGTCACCGTGCAGTCGGCTCCGGCCGTTCCGGACTGGGTCGCGCTCGGCGGTCACATCGACATCCGGCTTTGAGGTCGGCGCTCGCGCGGGCCATCTTCCGCGCGAGGCCGCCCTGACCGCGTGCGCGCACGCGTGGTACCCTTTCGGTCGTGCAAAATCGGCGCCTACGCAAGACGCTCCTCGTGACGTACGCGGTCGCCGTGTCCGTAGCGCTGGCCACGAGCTCCCCACCGCTCGCTCGCGCGTCGGTTTCCATCGCGATTCCGTTCGATGACCTCGTCCGCGACTCCACCGCGGCGGCCGTGGTCACGCCCGAGTCCGAGAGCTCGGTGTGGGAGGACGGGCGAATCATCACGTACACGGAGGTGCACGTCGACGCGCTCGTGGCCGGCAGCCTCGGCGGGGCCGCGGAAGTCTGGGTCCGCACGCGCGGCGGGGACGTTGGGCACATCGGGCAGGCCGTCGAGGGGGAGGCGGTGCTGACGGTCGGGCGTCCGACGCTGCTCTTTCTCCGTCCGCCGAACGACGAAGCACCGACCCCCTACGTCGTGACGGCGCGTGCGCAAGGGCAGTTTCCGATCGTCCTCGACGAGCACGGGGCCCTGCGGCTGCATGCGAGCTTCGGCACGGGACACCTCGTGCCAAAGGCGCTCGCGGCCGATGGCGCGCCCCATCCTCTCGCATCCGCCGTGCTCCACGGGCAGACGGTCTCCGACGCGGAAGGTGCCGTCGCCCGGGCATGGGATCGCCTGCATGCGCGCTGAGCGCGGCAGTGTTCGAACGATCACGTGCACGACGCTCCTGGTGCTCGGCCTCGCGGTCGTCCCGCGTGCGGCCTTCGCGTTCTGTCGCACGACGACCGTGAAAGCTCCCGCCGACTATGACCCCGCCGCGACGGGTCACTGCTGGAGCTCCGGGCTGCCGGTCTACTGGTCGAGCACCTGCATCAGCTACGACCTGCAGGAAGCCGCTGGGCCGTCCCTCTCGCTCGCGCAGGCGTCGACGGCCCTCGCGAGCGCGTTCGCGATCTGGACGGGGACGACATGCACCGGCTCGGGCGGGGGCCCGATCAGCATGCAGGTGACGAATCTCGGCCCGGTGAGCTGCAGTGTCGTCGAGTACAACGAGTGTGGGCCGAACCAGCACGTCATCGTGTTCCGGGACAAGTGGCAGGTTCACGACACGGCCAACGCGCTCGCGCTGACGACCGTGACGTACGATCTCGACACGGGGGAGCTCTACGACGCGGACATGGAGATCAACGCGAGCGTCCCCCTCTCCACGGCGACCCCCCTGCCCGCCAACGGGTACGATTTCGCGACCGTGGTGACGCACGAAACGGGTCACTTTCTCGGGTTGGCTCACGCCACGCTCCAGAGCGCGACGATGTATGCATACCTCGGCGTGGGAGAGACGCGACGCACCCTCTCGTCCGACGACGTCGACGGGATTTGCACGATCTACCCGCCAAACGGCACGCGGTCCGTCGCCACCGACGCGGGCCCGGGCGTCGTGGACGCGACCGCGTGTGATCCGACACCGCGTCACGGATTCACGAGCGAGTGCATGCCCACGCCGGTGGACGGCGGAGTGGCTTGCGAGCCGCCGCCGAACAGCGGAGGGTGCGCCGTTGGCGGGCGGCCCACCGACGCGCGACCCGCATGGCTCGCGGGGGTGGCTCTCCTCGGCCTCCGCCGTCGCCGCCGCCCCTAGCGCCGGTTCCTGGCGCTCGGTCCGGTCGCGCTGGAGAGTCGACCCGCAACCGCGCTATCGTCGACGACCGAATGGGGGAGGACGAGCGCCGAAAGAGCGAGCTGGCGAGGATTCTCGTCCAGAGCAGCGTCGACGGTCTCGTCGCGATCGATCGCGATCTACCTTCCCCACACGACGGCGGAGGGTGAAAGGACGCCTATGGACGCGACGCTCGCTCTGGCGCGTGGGACCGAGACTGTGCTCGTCGTCGACGACGAAGCACCGATTCGCAAGGTCGTCCGCTACATGCTCGCCTCCGCCGGCTACGGGGCGCGGGAGGCCGCCTCCGGCCGGGAGGCGATCGCGCTCCTGTCCGACGTGAAGGCGGCGTCGGAGGTGTCGCTCGTGCTGCTCGACGTATCCATGCCCGGGCTCTCGGGTCGCGAGCTGATTCGGCAGATCCGGAAGCTCGCGCCGCACGCGCGCATCGTGCTGTTCACCGGATACCCGCTGGGCGCGGACGCGCGGGACGGCATCGAGCATGGAGCGGACGCGCTCCTGCAGAAGCCGGCGACTGCGGAGGGCCTTCTCGCGACCCTCCGGCAGGTGCTCGACCGCCGCGGCTGAGGCTCGCGCGGCATCGCGGGATCCCGGGACTTCGTGCGGGCGCACGCCGAAGACGGGAGTAGTGTCCGCTTCATGCCATTCCGTCCGCTCCAGGTCGTTGCCACCGCGGCCCTGCTGGCTGCCTGCAGCTCCACGCCCGCACCCGTGACGCCCGCGGCAGCCCCTCCCGCCCCTCTGCTCACGTGCCCGCCGGCGCCCGCTCCGCCGCCTCCGCCGCCCGTCGCGAGCGCTTCTCCGCCGCCCGACCCTGCGCCGCCCGCTCCTCCTCCGCCCGCGCTCCAGTCGGCGCTCGACGGCGCGATGAAGGGGCTCGCGACGGGTGACATGGCGACGGCCGACAGGCAGCTCGCGGCGGCTCTCGTCGCGGCGGGAGACGACGCCCACCTCGGCTACCTCGTGGCGCGCGTTCGAGCGGTTCGGTTCATCCAGGTTGGCGACTTCGAGCGCGCCGGCGCCGCGTTCGTCGCCGTGATTCCTGCTCTCGCGAAGCATCCAGAGCTGTCGGACGAGTTCTGGTCGCACAACGCCATGATGATGATCCGCGAGGCCCAAGGCGATCCGGCGGCGGCGCTCGCGGAGAACGACCAGGCGACGATCGCGGCGGCGCGCGGCACGTGGAATCCCGAGGGGCGGGCGGAGCTCGCCTTCCAGAAGGATCGCTGGCACCGCGCGTACCTCACGCGAATGCTCGCCGAGTCCCGCGCGGGCGCCGTGAAGCAGTCGCTCGTGCAGTATGCGCAAGCGGCGCTCGACGAGTACCGCGCGAAGGGCGGGTTTCCCGACTCCGTGGCCATCCTCGACGCATACTTCGCGGCGCTGGACGGGCGCCGCGACGTGGCGCTCGCGGCGGCCCGTCGCGTGGACCCCGCCAAGGACGACGACATCGAGGATCTCTACATGGTCGTCGTCGGCCTCGAAGCGGGGGGAGATCACGCCGGTGCGGAGGCCGTGCGGCGGATCATGCGGCAGCCGGGGGGCCTCGGGATCGCGCGACCGATCATGCTGAGGTGGCTCGGGCTCGACGCGAAGCCGAGCCGCGCGGGGGCGTTCACGCCGTGGCACGCCGCGCACGTGCCGCCGTGACTCGCGCCTTCCCGACGCGGTCACGCATGACCCGCCGAGCGCATCTCGGGTAGGATTCGCGCGTGGCCATCGATCCGGGAGCGGTGGTGACGGGGCTCTCGGGTTCTTACCGCGTCGAGGCGCGCCACAGGGAGGGCTCGTTCGGTGTGACCTACCGCGCGAGCGACGTTTCGAGCGGAGCCACGGTGATCGTCAAGGAGCTTCGCATCGAGAAGCTCGATGACTGGAAGGCGCTGGAGCTCTTCGAACGGGAGGGGCGCGTGCTCGCGAGCCTTTCCCATCCGAGCATCCCTGCGTTCCGCGACTTCTTCGCGCACGGCGCGGCGACCCCGCTGCCCGTGAGCGCCATGAGCACGTACACGGGCAGAGAGCACCTCTCGCTGGTGCTCGTGCAGCAGTTCATCGAGGGGACGACCCTGCAGCAGCACCTGGACGAGGGCGATCGCCTCTCGCCGTCGGAGGCCGAGGGGGTGTTGCGCGCTCTCCTCCAGGCCCTCCGTCATCTACACGACCGGAGCCCCCCGCTCGTCCACAGGGACATCAAGCCGGGCAACGTCATCATGACCCCCGATGGTCGCCCGTACCTCGTCGACTTCGGCGCCATCCAGGACCGGATCCGGACGGCGGACACCGCGGGCTCCACCATCGTCGGCACGCTGGGCTACATGCCGCTCGAGCAGCTTCGCGGCCAGGCGCGCCCCGCGAGCGACCTCTACGCCCTCGGCGTGACGATGGTCGTCGCGCTCGCGGGTCGACCGCCCGAGCAGCTCGAGGTCGACGAGTCGACCGGCAAGATCGCGATCGAACGCGCGGTCCCGCCCGAGACTCCTCCCGTCCTCCGCGACGTGCTCGACGGCATGATCGCCGTGGTCGCAGGACAGCGCATCCCGTCGGCGTCCGACGTGCTCCGCCGGCTTGGCAGCGGAGCGGGGCGGGGTGCCTCGCCTGTGCCGACGCCGCTCCGCGAGCCGCCGCGCGCTCGTCATGCGCGCGGTAGGTCTCCAAAGACGAGTCGTGCGGAGGCCGGCTCGGGTCCGCTCGCGAACGACGAAGGCGACCTGCCCATCGTCCCGATGCAGTACGGCAGGTCGTGGGTCTCGGTCGCCGTGATCGCCGGCGGGTGCGCGGCGTTCATCGGCGGAGCGGTCCTGGTCCGCGCCGCCGCGTCGAGGTCCTCGTCGCGTAGGGCCTCGACGTCGAGCCCGGCGCTCCCGGAGGTGAAGACGAGGTGGATGTCGGACGATTGCACGGTTCTCCGAGCTACTGGCTGCGCAGCCCTCGCCGCGAAGTACGAGCGCTTGTCCCCGCCCGACACGGCGCATGCGGTCGACGCGCACCGGCTCGGCTGCACGGGGGGCGACGGACGCGAGTGCGGGAGGCTGGGCCACATCTTCGGAGAGGCGAAGGGGGTGAAGCGAGACAGCGCGCTCGCCGCGACCTACTACGAGCGCGCGTGCGATCTCCATGACGCGGATGGGTGCAATTTCCTCGGAACCGCCTATGTCGTCGGCAGCGTCGTCGCGAAGGACGACGTTCGGGCCGCCACGCTCTACAAGCAGGCGTGCGACCTCGGTGACGCGAGCGCATGCAATCACCTTGGCTGGCGCTACGTCTCCGCGAGGGGCATCGCGCGCGACCCAGAGGCCGCGCTCATGGCGTTCGAGAAGTCCTGCAACGGCGGCAACGCCTACGGTTGCGACAGCTGGGCCTACGCGCAGCTCAACACGCACGCCACCGCGCAGACCGAGATGGAAGCGGTCGGCTTGTTCGAGCGAGGCTGCGCCGGCGGTGTGAGCGAGTCGTGCGTCAACGCGGGCTTCATGTACCTCTTCGGTCGCGGCACGCCCGCCGATTCGACGAAAGCGGCGGACCTGTTCCGACGAGGGTGCCCGGGCGTGCTTCCGTCCGACCAGGAGTCCAAGTGCTGGAAAGACGGCGTCGACGCTGCGGAGGAGTGCGCCATCGGGGGGCTGGAGCTCTCGAAGGGCGTGTGCGGTCAGACCGACCCGACGCGTGCTGCGGCGCTGATGACGAGGGCATGCCGAGACGGCTGGACGTGGGCGTGCGACCGCGCGAAGTGATGTTTGCTGGCATGGATGATGCGTCCGGACGCGGCATGACTCGAAAGCCAGTGCTTGTCCGAATCGCGGCGCTCCTGGGCCTTGGCGTCATGGCGGCCTGTGGCGGCTCTGTTTCGCCAGGCTCCAGCCAGCCCGACAGCGGTCACGCGAAGGACGGTGGAGTGGAACCCGATGCCTCGAACAGCTCCGACTCCGGAAAGGCTGACACGGGGCAGCATGACAGCGGTGGCGGAGCTGTGCCACTCGACCATCGTCCGGACGACTCGCTGTGTCTGCAACCCG
>Ga0209415_10008775_pt1 | contig 17471 bp, 14 predicted proteins | sample PeaSoiSIISIP2007_FD_187696 | JGI IMG/M metagenome (GOLD analysis project Ga0209415, IMG submission 187696) | Peat soil microbial communities from Weissenstadt, Germany - SII-SIP-2007 (SPAdes) (version 2) | ecosystem: Environmental > Terrestrial > Soil > Wetlands > Peat | place: Germany... | reverse complement strand
GGGCTCGCGCTTCTCATCTATGGGCTCACGACGCCGAAGACGGTCCTCGTGCGAAACGACTACGGCTTCGTGCGCGTGATCCCGCAAATCGTGCCGCTTCGCGACGGCGCGGCGGTGGGGCTCGCCGGCGAGTTTTGAAGGCTGGGCGTTCGAGTAGTGCTCGGGCGACCTCCCCCTGCGAGCCACAGCGTGGAATCGCACGGCTACGGCCCGGCGGCTGGGCGGCGGCTTGACCCGAGCCCCCCGAAGCGCACCGAAGCACGGGGGGCCGCTCCCCTTGCGCCGCGTCGTCACTGGGACGCGATTGGGCCGCAGGTGGTGGGCCGACAGGGAATCGAACCCTGGACCTACGGATTAAAAGTCCGCAGCTCTACCGACTGAGCTATCGGCCCTGAGGGAGCGTCTCTAGCACAGTCCGTAGCTCAGCTCGCGGGGTCCTTGGTCCGATCCGTAGGTCTACTCGGGGGGGTCCGCAGGTCTCGCTGAGGGGTCCTCTGGGTCTTCGTGCTCGGCCCGTTGAGCTGTGGCGCGCATGTCCTGCTCGAAGTGCGAACATGGGCCCGCAATGCAAGACCAATCGCCTCCCGTCGCAAGGGCTGGCCCGACATCGAGCTCGGATGGAATACCTTCCGGGCATATTGGGGCCAGATGCGTGTGTAGGACTGTGTGCCCTCGGGCAGCAAGGTTCAGCCCTCGCTGAGTCCGCCCGAGAGTGACCCTCGCGTGCAAGAACACCGCTGTCGGTGGATCAATACGATGTCCTCGCCCTCGGGACCGAGCGGGTCGTTATCTGCATTCACGTTTACTAATTCAGTGAGATTCGAAGATGCTCCGTATGATTGCGCGCCGGCATTTGCGCTTGTAGAGAAAGACGTGAAGGTGGACCCGCGCCGTGGGTGTGCTGACGGGCGGCGGCCATCGCAGCGCGGAGCAGACGTCATGGCACCTAACCGTAACGTCAAGATGACGATCGTTCCGGCCGGCATTCGCGCGACGGTGCTGTGCCTCGCGTTCGTCGGCTGCAGCGCCACTCAATCCGGCGGCGGCTTTGCAGACGACGGCGTCGGGTCGGGTGACGACTCGGGGTCGGACGCGGCGAGCTCCTCGGGGGGGAGCGGGGGTTCCGGCGGTGGGTCGTCGTCGGGCTCGGGGTCGCAAACCGCAAGCGGGGGAGGAAGCTCGAACGGCGGCGGGGGATCGGGTAGTAGCAGCTCGGGTGGCGTGACCTCCGGCAGCAGCTCGGGCGACGGCGGGGGGTCGAGCGCGAGCGCGAGCGACGGGGGAACGCCGATGCCGAGCCACGGGTGCGGGCAGGGCACGTCGTGCACTCCAGCGTCCGATCTTGCCCCGCCCGCGTCGGCGGACGGATTCCAGATCGTTCTCCCGGCGAACTCGGTCACGATCCAGCCGGGGCAAGAAGCCTACTATTGCTATTATCGAACCATTCCCGGGAGCGCCACGATCGACGTCGGAGCGTTCCAGTCGTGGATGAGCACCGGTTCGAGCCATCACTTCATCACGTTCGAGGGCGGCAACATGCCCGACGGAACGCTGGAGCAATGTTCCATAGGCAATGGAAAGTGGATCTACGCGACGTCGGTCGCCGGGCAAATCATCGAGCTGAAGATGCCCGATGGGGTTGGATTGCAGATGGCCGCGGGGACGCAGCTCATCTTGAACATGCACTTCATCAACCCGACGTCGACGGCTACGTCACCGACTCTCAAGCTGAACGTCCTCTACGGCCAGAACATCCAGTATCAAGCGGGCACGATGGTCTCCTTCAATGCCTCGATCGACGTGCCACCGGCAGGGCCTACCGGGCCGGGGATGCAGACGGTCTCGGGGACTTGCCAGGCGCCCGTCGGGTCCAAGTTCTTCGCGATCACGACGCACACCCACAAGCACGCCACGAACGCCAGCGTGAACTTCATCGCCGGCGGCCAGACACAGAACATTGTCTCCACGACGGACTGGGAGTCGCCCGACGTCGGCCTCTGGTATGCGCCGAACTTCCTGACGGTGAATTCAGGAAACTCGTTCAGCTACAGCTGCTCTTACACCAACACCGGCACCACGGCGGTCACGGTCGGAGAGACGGCAGCTTCGAACGAGATGTGCATGGCGATCGGCTACTACTTCCCTGCCGGTACTGCCAGTTGCAACTAGGCCGCGCTGCGCGCCGAGTCTTCGGGATCGTCGGCGGGGTGGCCGCCGCATCGATGGCTGTTGGCTGCAACTCGTCGGGGTCGCGAGCGCCCGTTGACTCGGGCGACCAGGACGGGATGATTGCGCTCGACGGGGGCGGCGCGGAGGCGGACGCCGCCGCCCAGGCATGCGATGCGTCGCTGCTATTGACTGGGGACTCCGGGGCGGCCAGCTGCGCCGCGTGCCAGTCCGCCCACTGCGCGACGGACATGGCGCTTTGCGCCTCCGACTGCGTCTGCTCGATGGCCGTCATGTGCCTTCAGCAGAACGACAACAGCTACTCCCTTTGCCAGAACGCGATCGACGCCCTGTCGAATGGGAACGTGGCGCTCATGAACCTGGCGGGATGCACCGCGATGGACTGCATGAACACGCCGTGCTTCCCTGGATCCGTAGTGGCTGATTCGGGAGGACAATAGGGGACGCCGAGGCAAGGTGGTCGCGAGGACTCGATTTCTCGTCATCGCCGCGGCGGCCGCCTGCGCGTGCGGCGGCGCCCGATCCCCCACCACGGCCTCGCCCGCCCTGCGCGCTCCCTTCTCCCCGCCGCCCGCCCCTCCCCGGTTCATCGAGGATGACTACGCACGCGCCATCGCCGAGGCCCGTGCCCGAGCCCTTCCCCTCTTCATCGACACCTGGGCACCCTGGTGCCACACGTGCCTCAGCATGCGCGCGTACGTGCTCTCCGATCCGAGCCTCGCGCCGTTCGCGGAGCGCTTCGTCTTCCTCTCGATCGACACCGAGCGCGATGACAACGCAGCGCTCGTGACCAAGCTGGGCGTCCGCGTCCTGCCGACGATGTACGTGGTGAATCCCGTGGAGGAGAAGGTCGTCTTCTCCTGGCCCGGGTCGATGACGGCGGCCGAGCTGAGCACCATGCTCGAGGACGCCTCGGCGGCCGCGGCTCCCGTGCACTGGCTCGATCGCAGCCGCGCCACGGACACCCGCGTGACGGAGCTCGCCGACACGAAGCGGTACCCCGAGTGCGTCGAAGCCGCGGCGGTCGAGGCGCCGACGCTTCCGGCGGGCACGGCCCTGTTCGACGTCCTGCGCGCCGGGCTGGACTGCGCGGCGAACCTGCCCGCGGGCAGCCCCGCACGGGGACGCGCGGACGGGCTAGTGGCGTTCGCGGAGCAGGCCGTCTCCGCGCGGACCCCGGTGCTGGCCGACGACCGCTCCGATCTCTACGACTACCTCGTGAGCGCGCTCCGGGCGCTCGATCGCGGCGAGGAGGCCCGGCGGTTCGCAGGCGACTGGGCACGAATGCTCGAGGACGAGGCAACCCGCGCCCCGACGCCCGCCGCTCGCTCGGTCTTCGACGCGCACCGTCTGGGTGCCTACCTCGCGCTCGGCGAGCCGGAGCGCGCGGTTCCGATGCTGGAGCAGAGCGCACAGGATTTCCCGGCGGACTACAACCCGCCCGCGCGACTGGCGACCGCCTACCTGGCGATGAAGCAGAACGACGACGCGCTCGCGGCCGTGAGGCGCGCGCAGGGGCTCGCCTACGGCCCGCGCAAGCTGCGCCTCTGGTCGCTCGAGGCCGACGTGCTCGTGGCGAAAGGCGACCGCGCGGGAGCGAAGGGCGCGCTCCGGGCTGCCCTCGACTTCGCCCGGAAGACGCCGCTCACGGGCAGCTACCCGAAGCTCCGCGACGCGATCGAGAAGCGCCTCGCCGGCATGCCGTGAGTCCTTACGTCGCGCCGGCTTTTCGAGCACACTCTCGCCAATGAGCTGCTGCCACTACGCGCTCGTGCCCGGGAACGAGGCCGCTTTCACCGTCGACCTCTCGGCCATCGCCTTCGGGCCCGGAGTGCTCGAGGATACGGGCGAGCACCTGCGCGCCCTGTCGTGCCGCCGCGTCGCGGTCTTCACGGATGCGACGGTCGCGCGCCTCGGGCCCGTGGAGGTCGTGACCCGCGCGCTCGCGGGCGCCGGGATCGACGCCGTCGTCTACGACCGGGTCCACGTCGAGCCGACGGACGTCTCGTTCCGCGCGGCCGCCGACTTCGCGCGCCAGGGGGCCTTCGACGGCTATGTCTCCGTCGGCGGCGGCTCGGTCATCGACACGTGCAAGGCCGCCCTCCTTTACGCGACCTATCCGGCGGACCTGCGCGCGTACGTCAACGCCCCGATCGGAGAGGCTCGTCCCGTTCCCGGGCCGCTGCCTCCGCACATCGCCTGTCCCACCACCTGCGGGACCGGAAGCGAGTGCACCGGGATCGCGATCTTCGACGACCTGGCGCTCAAGGCCAAGACAGGCATCGCGTCGCGCCGCCTCCGCCCGACGATGGCGCTCATCGACCCGACCTGCACGCGCACCCTCCCCGCGGAGGTCGTGGCGGCGACCGGCTTCGACGTCCTGTGCCATGCGCTCGAGTCGTTCACGGCCCGGCCCTACACCGCGCGCCCGCGTCCCGACCGGCCGTCGGCGCGCCCGATGAGCCAGGGCAGGAACCCGTGGAGCGACGTGGGGAGCCTGGAAGCCCTCCGCCTCGCCGGGAAGTACCTGGTCCGCGGAGTCACCGACGCGGCGGACTCCGAGGCGCGCGAGTCGCTCTCCTGGGCGGCGACGCTCGCCGGGATCGCGTTCGGCAACGCCGGCGTCCACTTGCCGCACGCGATGTCGTACGCCGTCGCCGGTCTCGTCACCGACTGGCGCTGTCCAGGGTACCCCCCGGACGAGGCGATGGTGCCGCACGGCATCTCGGTCGTCGTGAACGCTCCGAGTGTCTTCCGCGCCACGGCGGCCACCTCGCCCGCCCGCCACATCGAGGCCGCCGCGGCGCTCGGGGCCGACGTCCGCGGGGCGTCGGAGGCGGACGCCGCGTCGGTGCTGTCGGCGGCGCTCGTCGCCACGATGCGCGCATCTGGCATCCCGAACGGCGTCGGCGGCGTCGGTTACCGCGACGGCGACGTCGAGGCCCTCGCCCGCGGCGCGATCCTCCAGAAGCGCCTCGTCGACAACGCGCCCATCCTCGTCGACGACGCCGCGATGCGGGCGCTCTTCCGCGGCGCGATGGCGTACTGGTGACCGCAATGACCGCCGAGCCGCCCGAGACACGCGCGAGCTACCGCCACCTCCTCGTCGTCCCGACGCGCTGGATGGACAACGACGTCTACGGCCACGTCAACAACGTCGTCTACTACGCGTACTTCGACACCGTCATCAACCGTTACCTCATCGCCGAGGGGGGCCTCGACATCGAGCGAGGCACGACGATCGGCCTCTGCGTCGAGTCGCACTGCAAGTACCTGCGCGCGCTCGCCTTCCCGGAGGACCTCGACGCGGGGCTGCGCGTCGCGCACCTCGGGCGATCGAGCGTGCGCTACGAGATCGGCATATTCGCCCGCGGCGCCGACGACGTCGCGGCGCAGGGGTGGTTCGTCCACGTGTTCGTCGACCGCGCGACCCGCCGCCCGGCGGTCATCCCGGAGGCGACGCGCGCGGCGCTCGAGAAGCTCGTCAGCGGCGGCTGAGGGCCGGGACGACGTACTCCTCGAGGGTCCGGTCCCACGTGTACGACGGCTTCCATCCCCAGTCCGCGCGCGCCCTCGCGTCGTCGACGTCCTCGGGCCAGGAGGCGACGATCTTGGCTCGGACCGCGTCGGGCGCGTAGCGGATGCGCGCGGCCGGGAAGAGCTGCGCCACGCGCGCGGCGATCTGCCCCGCGCTCAGGCTGAAGGCGCCGACGTTGTAGACGCACGACGCGAGCGCCTCCCGGGGCGCGGCGGCGACCGCGATCAGCGCGCGCACCGCGTCGGGCATCGCCATGAACGGGATCCTCGCCCCGGCCTCGACGAAGCACTCGTATGGCTCTCCCCTGGCGGCAGCGTGGATCATCTCGGGGCCGAAGTCGCTCGTCCCGCCGGCCGGCACGAAGTCCGCAGAGATGAGCCCCGGGAAGCGGAGCGCCCGGAAGTCGAGACGCGCGGCGCCCGCGAGCGCGCCGAGCTGGCGGGCGTGGAATGTCCAGTACCGGCCGATGTGCTCGCAGTACAGCTTGTTGCAGCCGTAGATCGTGATGGGCACGTTCCACTGCTCCTCGCGCACGCGCCCGACGGCCCGCTTCTCCTCGAGTGACGGCAGGCCGTACACCGCGATCGAGCTCGGGAAGACGAAGCGCACGGCGCGCCCGAGCAACGACGAGCGACCCTGCGCCGCCCGCAGCACGTTGAGCGTCCCCTCGACGTTGACGCGGTGCGCGAGCTCGGGGTCGCGCTCGCTGCGCGTCGACAGGAGCGCGGCGAGGTGAAAGACGACTTCGACGTCGTGGTGCGCGACGACCTGGTCGAGCAGCGACGCATCCATGATGTTGCCCGCGTAGCTCGCGGCGGCGAACGCCCGCATCCCGTCCGGCAGCGGCGTCAGATCCATCGCCACGACGTCGTGCTTCCCCTGCTCCGCCAGCGTCCGGAGGAGCGATCTGCCGATCTCGCCGTTGGCCCCGGTCACGAGAACCGCCGTCCGGTTCATGGTTCTCTCCCGAACCTAGCTCAGACGAGCTCGTACCGCTTCCCCACCACTGCGAACGCCTCGAGCGCGCGGTCGATCATCGCCGGCGTGTGCACGGCCGAGAGCTGCACGCGGATCCTCGACTGCCCCGCTGGGACGACCGGATACGAGAAGCCGACGACGTAAATGCCCTCGTCCAGCATCGCCGCCGCCACCTCCTGCGCGAGGCGCGCGTCTCCTCCGTTCCCGGCGCGCGGTCCCGTCATCATGACGGGCACGATGGGATGGACCCCGTCCCGGATGGCGAACCCCGACGCCCTCATGCCCTCGCGGAAGTGCCGAGCGTTCGCCATGACCGCGTCGCGGAGCTCGGTCGTCGTCGAGAGAAAGTCGAACACCGCCAGGCTCGCCCCGACGATCGCGGGCGCCACGCTGTTCGAGAACAGGTACGGGCGCGAGCGCTGGCGCAAGAGGTCGACGATCTCCGCGCGCCCCGCCGTGAATCCGCCCGACGCTCCGCCGAGCGCCTTGCCTAGCGTCGACGTCACGACGTCGACCCGGCCCATGACGCCGCAGTGCTCGATCGACCCGCGCCCCGTCGCTCCGAGGAACCCGGTGGCGTGACTGTCGTCCACCATGACGAGAGCGTCGTACTTCTCTGCCAGATCGCAGATTCGCTCGAGCGGCGCCACGTCGCCGTCCATCGAGAAGACCCCGTCGGTGGCGATCATCCGGAGGCGTCGGGCCTGTGTTTGTTCGAGGGCATCCTCGAGCGCGTCCATGTCGCCGTGGGGGTAGCGGTGCCGCTCCGCGCGGCATAGGCGGACCCCGTCGATGATCGACGCGTGGTTGAGGGCGTCGCTGATGATCGCGTCGTCCTCGCCGAGGAGGGTCTCGAAGAGCCCGCCGTTCGCGTCGAAGCACGACGAGTAGAGGACAGCGCGTTCGGTACGGAGAAAGTCGGCTATTTTGCGCTCGAGCGCCGCGTGCAGGTCCTGCGTCCCGCAGATGAAGCGGACGCTCGACAGGCCGAACCCGTGGGCCTCGAGCGCGTCGCGCGCGGCGCGCACGACGTGGGAGTTCGCGCTGAGCCCGAGGTAGTTGTTCGCGCAGAAGTTGAGGACGGGCTGCTCGCTCCCGTCCACGCGGATGACCGGTCCCTGCGGGCCGAGCAGGATGCGCTCGCGCTTCTCGAGGCCCGCGTCGCGGATCTCGTCGAGGGCCTTGCGGTAGACTTCCCTGGCGCGTTTGTACATCGGCGGCCTCCGCGGCTGCCCGCCTGAGATAGCTCAGTGCTATAGCGTCCGCATGCTCGACCGCGTCCGGGACACCCTCTACCGCGCCATCGCCACTCCTCGCGGAGACGCCTTCGCGGCCATCCGCGTCCCGAAGGACCTCGCCCGTCGCCTCAACGAGACCCTCGGAGCCCCGCTCGCGCCGCGGGACGAGCTCGCGCGGCGAGCGGCGGCCCGCGACCGCCTGGCCGCCCTCCGCGCCGCCGGGTCGTCGGAGGCGCGACGCTCCGTGGCCAGGGCGCCCCTGCTCGTCTACTTCGAGAAGGACCGCAACGTGCGCGAGCTCGTCCGGATCGAGGAGCTCCTCGGCGCGAAAGGCCACGAATGGAAGCGACTCGACATCGCCGGCGACGAGGCGACGCTGGACTTCGTCGTGCGGAAGGCGAAATGCGAAGCGGACGACCTGCCGGTCGTCTTCGTGGCCGACCGCGTCGTCGGCGGCTACGACGCGCTCGTCGCCGCCGACGTATCGGGCGAGCTCGAAAAGCTGGTCCGCGGCGGGTGAGCGCGTTGCTCTAGCGCGCGCGCACGAACTCGACGCTGCTGCCCAGGCGACCCTCTCGGCGCGCCTGCAGGCACGCGGGCGACCCCGGCTCGACGATCCGGCAGTCGTCCGGGCGCACCTCGTAGATGCTGCACGGGAAGCGCCCTCCGACTGAGACGTCGAGCGCCGCGCAGTGGTCGCCGGTGTTCTGGACGAAGCGCCAGCCGGGCGGACGATCGTCGATCACCGTGAGCCTGCGAAGCACGTCCTCGCCGCCCGCGACGGAGAGCACACGCGCCTCGTCCGGTTCGAGCAGGTGTACGGTGCGCGGGCCGTGATGGCAGCACCGGCCGCAGCCCACGCAGTCCCCGCCGTCCGGGTCCGGGGCGTCGATCAGCGCCGGAAGGGTCATAAGGCGCCGAGCGGCCAGGGCGTCCGCTGGAGCGCCGGCGCGATATGCTGCAGCTCCTTGCGCACGGCCGCCGCCGCCGGGCGGTCGCGGGGCTCGCGTCGCAGGGTGGAGAAGAGCAGCTCGGAGAGCGGACCGAGCGTGGGGACCATGGCGAGCGCGCGCAATGGAGCCGGGAACCCGTCGTGGGCGACGTGCATCCCGATCTGGGCGATCTCCGTCTCCGCGTCGAACAGCACGCGCCCCGTGAGCGTCTCGAACGCGACGCAACCGAAGGCGTAGATGTCCGCCTTCGCGGGGGCGGTGTCCACTTTCCCGTCGAGCGCACCCCACACCTCCGGCGCGCCGTAGGGGCCGGTCGCGCACCCAGGCCGGATGTGCCGTCCGGCCAGGCCGAAGTCCACGAGGACCGCCTCTTCCCCGCGCCGCAGGACGACGTTGGACGGCTTGATGTCGAGGTGAGCGACGCCTGCCGCATGCATCGCCGCGAGACCGCTCAGCACGTCGTCGAGCACGCGCAGCGCGCGCGGCATGTCGAGGCCACGCGCCTGGACCACCCGCTCGAGCGTCGTTCCCTCGACGAGCTCCATCACGAGGATCGGCTTCGGCTTGCTCCCCGCGTCGAACGTGACGAAATGCGCGAGGTTCCGGTGCTGCGGCAGCGCGATCAGCGCGCCCGCCTCATCGCGGAACAGCTTCATGAACTCCGCCTCGCTCAGGCTGCGCGCGGCGGTCGCCGAGTACTCGGGGACCTTGAGCGCGAACTTCTCGGCGTCGTGTTCGCCCTTGTCCTCGACACGCGTCACGACGAACACCGACCCGGCGGCTCCCGAGCTCAGCGCCCGGAGGACGTAGAACCCGCCCACCGTCCGGCGAGGCGGAAGCCACGTCGGCAGGGGATCGGAGATCTTCAGGCTGTGGACCGCGGCCGGCGCCCCCTCCTTGGGCAGCTCGATGAGGCGCCACACCAACGACGCCACGAGCTTGCCGATCGCATTGGGTACGCCGATGAGAATGTGGTCGAGCGACGACGCGACCACGTGCTCGGCGAGGGCGCGATCCGCGCCGGAGATCGTCCGCGCGACCGCGATGGTCAACGGATGCGGTGTGACCGGCGGCGTCGTCGCGGCGCGCTCCGGATCGAGGCGACCCCTGGCTCCCATGCCGAGCTGCGCGAGGGAGCCCAGCGCCGCCTCCAGCGACGACACCGCCTCGGGCTCCGCGCCCCCCGACGGCCCGAGGCCGCGCAGGGACCGGGCCGACGCGAGCGCCCCAAGCGCCGCGCCCAGGCGCAAGAGCACCGCGCGCAGCGCCTCGCTGCGACTCGACGCATCGAGCGAGAGGTCGCGCGCGAGCTCCTCGTAGGCGCGCAGCGCGGCATCCGTATCGCCGCCCGCGACGTCGGCGAAGCGCGCGTAGCGGTCGAGGACGTGCACCAGGTTCGGGTCCATCGACGCCTCGGAGAGCGTCCGCAGGTCGGCCGGGGCTACAGAATGCGTGCTGACGACGAGCAGCGCGTCGATGACGTCGCACGCCCCGACGCGGACGAGCGCGTCGAGCGACCGGCCGAGCGCGGCGATGATCGTCCGCCGTACGGGAGAGGGAGGCCCCCGCTCGAAGCGGTCGAGCAGGCTGCGCGCGATCCGCAAGCCCCGCTTGCGGAGCCGGGCGGCGCGCGCCGGATCGCCGTCGTCCTCGCCCATCTCGCCGTCGGCCAGGTGCAGGAGCGCGCGCAGGCGGCGCATCGAGAGCGTCGGGTGCAACGGGCTGCCCTTGCCCTCGAGGCCGGCAACGAGGGGCTTGCCCTCCCGGGCGAGGATCCACTCGGCCATACGGTCGCGAAGGCCGTCCAGGGCGTCGTCGATCCCGCGGACGGCTTCGGCGTTCCCGAGCGAGAGCAGATGTGCGAGGAGGTCATGCTCGAGCAGGCTCACGTCGAGGTCGCGGAGCACGCTGAGGGAAGCCCGCCGGGCGATGGATCCCGAGCGGCCCTCGGCGCCATCCTCATCGGGCGAAACCGCCTCGAGGGCGTCAATCGACGCGCGCGCCGCGGTGAGGGCCTCGAGCGCCAGCCCGTGCGCCTGCTTGGCGCCAGCGCCGATGAATGCCCTCAGGCCGCGGGCCAGCAGGTCGCGGACCGTATCGTCGACGCGCGCCGCGCTGCTCAGGTCCTTCGAGACCTCCAGGGCGAGCGCCTCGGCGCCGTCGTCCCCGGGGCTTTTTGGACGTTTCGACAGCAGCGCGACGGCCCGCTCCGAGGCACGTTCGGTCAGCGGCGAGTCGCCCAACTCCGATCGAAGGTCCACAACGGCCTCGGCGATCTCGGGCCCGGCCCGCCCGAGCACGTCTTCGAGCAGCTCGAGCGCCGCCTCCGGTTCCGCCTCCGCGGCTCGCGGCAGCCCCCACACGAACGACGCGGCCGCCCCCGCGTCGCGGCCGAGCAGCCCCCCGTCGAGGGCGCGGCGCGCGAGCTCCAGCCCACGTTCGGGGGCAACGGCGACCAGGGCGACGATCGACGTCGCGGCCCGCCGCCACTCGGTCGGCGAGAGCGTGGGGGCCAGCGCCTCGTCGATGTCCCGCTCCACCCCCGGCTGCCACGGCGCGAGCAGGCCTCGGGCCACCGCCACGTGGCGCCACACGAGCGACTCGCGATCCGCCAGCAGACGAGCCCACGCCTGCTCGATGGCGTCGCTCTTGAACACACGAAGACTGTGATCGTCCCCCTGCGCGGCACGACGGGCCGCCTCACGCGCCGCGCGCTCGATGAGACGCGCGGCGAGTCTGCGCGACGGGAGCGACCCGGTCGACGCGGTGCCGATCCACTCGCGCGCCAGCTCGCGCCGCGACGCAAGCGCCAGCGCCAGCGGCCCGTCCGCCACTCCCTCGGCGAGCGGGAGCTCCATCACGAGCGCCACGCGAGCCCGCATCGCCGCGCTGCCGAGACCGCGACCTCCCCCGAGCGCCATCCGCCGGGCAATCGCCACGAACGTCTCGGCGTCCGCCGCGAGCAACCGCGCGAGCACCCGCCGCCCGAGCTCGCGCTGCTCGGCGCCGAACGGCAGCGCGGAAGCCAGCTCGTAGAGCGCCGCGCCCGCCGCCGACGGCGCGAGCCAGTCGAGGTCGTCGATCAGGTCCGACTGGAGCGCAGCCTGCACGCCCTTGGTGAGCGCCTCCGGGTGCAGCCCCTCGAGCGGCCCGGGCCCTTCCTCCAACGTCGCGCGCGCGAGCGCGGCGATCGATTGGCGCCACGACGCCTTGCGCTCGACGGCGCCCTTCAGATTGTGCAGATCGAGGAGGCTGCTGGCGTAGAAGGTCGCGTCGCGCACGGCGGCATCCTCACATCGGGGCCATCTCGTTCAGCTTGACCATCTTCGCGAAGCTCTCCTTGTCTGCGGCCTTCTCGAGCGCCGTCTCCGCCGAGATCGTCCCGTCCTTGACGTATCGCTCGAGCGACATGTCCATCGTCATCATCCCCTGCGCCTGACCCGACTGCATGAGGCTCGGGATCTGGAACGTCTTGTTCTCGCGGATCATCGACGCGAGGGCCGGCGAGCCGACCAGGATCTCGTGGGCGGCGACGCGGCGTTTGCCGTCCGCCGACCGAAGGAGCTGCTGCGCCACGATCCCTGCGAGGCTCTCGGAGAGCATCCCGCGGACCTGCGGCTGCTCCTCTGCCGGGAACGCGTTGACGATGCGGTCGATCGTCGCCGGCGCGCTGTTCGTGTGGATGGTCGCGAACACGAGGATGCCGAAGCTCGCCAGCTGCAGCGCGAGCTTCATCGTCTCGTTGGTCCGCAACTCGCCGATGAGGATGACGTTCGGGTCCTCTCGCCCGGCGCTGCGGATCGCGTGCGCGTAGGTGGAGGCGTGCGGCCCGATCTCGCGGTGCGTGATCTGCGCCTTGTTCGGGACGTGGACGAACTCGACGGGATCCTCGATCGTGAGCACGTGGCACGCGCGCGTCCTGTTGATGTGGTCGATCATCGCGGCGAGCGTCGTCGACTTGCCCGAGCCCGTCGGGCCCGTCACGAGGACGAGGCCGGATCGCCTGTCGGCGAGCTTGCGGATCGACGGCGGACACTTGAGGTCGTCGAGCGTCAGCACCTTGGTCGGGATCGTCCGGAACACCGCGCCGAGGCCCGTCATCTTGTAGAAGTAGTTGGCGCGGAAGCGCGCCTTGTCCTCGTAGGCGTACGCGAAATCGAGGTCGCGCGTCTCGACGATCGTCGTCTTCTGGGCGGCGTTCACGACCTCGAAGAGCAGCGACTCCATCTCCGACGTGTCCATCGGTGCGTCGCGGAGCGGGGTGAGGACGCCGCGGACGCGCATGAGGGGGGGGTACGCGACACCGAGGTGAAGGTCGCTCCCGCCGGCCGCGAGAAGCGCGTCGAACATGGCGTCGATGCGCGCCATCAGGAGCCTCGCTTCCCGAAGATCTGTCCCGCTTTGCCGAGCAAGCCGCCCGCGTCCGCCTTCCGGGCGGCCTCCGGGACGATCGGCGGGTTACGCTTGCCGCTGAGAACGGCCTCGAGCTCGTCCGGCGCCTCCGCGACGGAGAGCGCGGTTGCCAGCGTGATTCGCCCGGCGCGGACGAGATCGGCGAGCGACTCGTCGAGCCGCAGGATGCCAAAGCCCTTGCCGCGCTGCTGGAGGCTCGGGATCTGGTACGTCTTCGCGTCCCGGATGAGGCTCCAGAGGGCGATCGACCCCGGGAGGAGCTCCACCGCCGCGGCCATCCCCTTCCCGTCCGCCGTCGGGACGAGCTTCTGGCTGACGATGAGGTGCAGGCCGCCGGCGAGCGTCATCCGTACCTGCTGCTGATCGGCGATCGGGAAGAGGTCGACGAGGCGGTCGATCGTCTTCGCGGCGCTCGGCGTGTTCATCGTGCCGATCACGAGGTGCCCGGTCTCGCTCGCGGCCAGCGCCATACGGACGGTCTCGGTGTCGCGGAGCTCGCCGACGACGATGACGTCGGGGTCCTCGCGCAGCGACGCCTTGAGCGCCGAGGCGAAGGTGCGTGTCGCCGTTCCCACCTCCCGCTGGCTCATGAGCGCTTTCTTACGCGGGTGGAGGTACTCGACGGGGTCCTCGACCGTGATCACGTGATGGGTCGTGTCGCGGTTGATGATGTCGACGATGGCCGCCAGCGTCGTAGTCTTGCCGTGGCCCGTGGGTCCGGTGACCAGGACGAGGCCTTGGTGGTGGTGCGTCGCGCGCTCGATCTCGGGCGGGAGGCCCAGCGAGGCGAGCGTCGGCACCGCGGCGGGAATGCACCGGAAGCACCCCTTGAGGCCCGTGCGCTGGCGGGCCACGTTGACGCGGAAGCGGCCGATCCCGGGGCGCTCGAGGGCGAAGTCGCACGAGCCGTCGGCGGCGAGCGTCGCGCGGAGGCGCTCGGGTACGACCTCGTCGAGCATCGCCTCGACCGTCGCCTCCGCGAGGGGCGCGCCACGGGGACTGAGCTCTCCGGCCGTCCGGATAAGGAGCGGACGACCCGGGATGACGTGGACGTCGCTCGCCTGCGCGTCGCGCGCCTCGCGGAGAAGACCGTCGATCGGCAGGGCATGCCCCGCGCGACCCACGGTGGAGGGCTCGGGCGCTGGCGCGGGCGCACGCACGGGCGCTGGCGCGGGCGCGGTCGCGGGCGCGGCGCGCTGCGCGACCGTGATGCGGGCCTGCGCGCGCCCTCCGCGCATGACCGCCTGGATGGCGAGCGTGCCGATGCCGTCGACGCGGAGCGTCCACTGGGCCGGTGCAGTTTCGAGGTCCTCGACGTGGCGGCTGCCTCCTGCCGCCACGAGCATCTCGAGGATGTCGTCGGTCGCGCGGGGCACGTCGTCGATAGGTTCGTACTTGTCACCGATCTTGACGCACGGCAGCCGGTCGCTAGCGACGGCGAACTCCGAGACTTCGGGGCGCGCGAGCTCGCGCAGCATCTGCTGGAGGGTCTTCATCTCCAGCTTCGGAGAATACACCGGATCGACACCCTTGCGCGGCCCCCCGATTCACCGAATGCAGAGAGGATCCTTGCTCCCGGGAGGACAGGTCGTGAAGCCGTCCAGCTTCGGGTCGGCGGCGTGCGACGCCCCCGGGACCAGCGTCGCATGGCCGGGCGCTCGATGAGCCACGTGCCGGCGGGCGTCGTCGAGCTCTTCCTGGAGGCGCTGGTTGTCACCGCGCAGCGTGGCGAGTGACTCCTCGAGGGAACGCAGCCGCCCCTGCGTCGCATCGGCGCCCGAACGAAGCTCGCGGATCGCGTCCTCGCGCGACGCGATCTCCGTCTCCGCCCGTTCCCTGTGCGCTTGTTCGCGTGACGTGACCACCCCAAGGCCGGCGGCCATCGCCCCGCTGGCGCCGACGAGTACGCCGAGCACCGCCCCGAGAGTCCCGCTCCGCAGTCGCATGCCGCGAGCAGCCGCACTCGCACGCTCCACGTTCAGCTCGTGCTGCCGCTCTCGCTCGCGCTCGTCGGCGCGCGCCTTCGCGTCGCTCGCGCGGCGCGCTTCCTCCATAGCGGCGCGCTGGAGCGCCTCGATGCGCACCTGCTCTTCCCGGAGGCGCAAGACCTGCTCGCGCTCCGCCTCCGCTTGCGCCCGGTGGCGCGCCTCCGCTTCTCTCCGTATCCGCTCGAGCGCTCCGCGCTCGGCCTGCTGGCGCGCCTGTCGCTCCCTCTCCCTCTCCGCCGCCTCTTCGCGCACCCGCTCCTCTTCCATGCGCGCGAGCTCGCGGAGCGAGAACATCACCGAATCGGACTGCACGATACCGTTTGGACACTCGGTGCCGCCGCGACTTTGGCTCCCAGCGGGCAAGCCCGATGGGCTGGGAGCCGTGCTCGCCCGCCCCGCTCGCTCGTCGAGGTGTCCTGCTGTCCGATTTCGTACATGGGACGGCGAAGACGCGATATGGAGACACTTGTCGCGAACCTCACAGCCGCGCGAGAAGACATGGCCATGCTGACGATCAATCGCCTCGCCGCCACCCTCGCGACCGCAGCCCTCGCGCTGGCGGGCGCCGCGTGCTCCTCGTCCTCGAGCAACGCGCCGCCCGGCAGCGGTGACGGGGGCTCTCCTCTCGACGCCAGCTCGGGCGTCACGCTCTCCGGCACGATCGACGAGTTCGTCGTCCTCGCGGCGCCGCCGCCTGCCGATGCGGGACCGCCCGTCGACGCGGGCTCGTCGCCCCCCACCCCGATCGTGGGTGGGATGGTCTGCGTCTACCAGCATCCCGAGATCCCGTGCCAGACGACCGCCGCCGACGGCACCTACGAGCTCATCGTGCCGGCGAACGAGGTCGTCTCGATCACCGCGCAGGCCGCGGGGCACGTGAACACGCTGTACGCCAACTACGTGAACAACGCCCTCCCCGGCAGCCACGTGGTCGGGACCTCGAACATGCCCACGACGTCTCTCGCTCAGACGTTCACCACGGCGCTGGGAGGCACCTTTCCGTGGGGGTCGACCGGGGCGCTCACCTTCCAGGCCAACCTGGTCACTCCCGTGGACGGCGGCTCCACCTCGACGCAGCTCGCGGGCACCACGGTCTCTATCTCGCCCGCCGTCCCCGCGACGGACGGCCCCTTCTACACGGCCGCCAGCGGTCTGCCGGACAAGATGAACACTGCCACCACCGGCGCCGGCTGGGGCGGCTACGTGGACGTCCCCGTGGGCACCTACCAGCTGACCGTCATGAACCAGATGGCGACGTGCGGGCAATTCTCCAGCCCGACCGCGACGACGGCGACCGCGACGTCCTTCCCCGTAGTAGCGGACACCTTGACCGAGGTGAGCGGGCCAGAGTGCCGGTGAAGTCGGGGTGAGCGCTGTCTCTTCACAGAAGCGCTGGACACCCCACGAGCTCACGGCGGGTACCTCGCACGCGGACAGGCGACTCTTCACGACGCTGCACGTCGCGTTGCTGCATCGAGCAGGGCACGTTGCTGGGCATGGAAGAGTGGACTATTGCGTCTGGAAGTGTGACCTGCACCGTCTGGCATGTCGCGTTTCCATGCCAAGCAGTGCGGCATGCACCGTCGAGCATGTCGCCCTTCCAGGTCTAGCAGTGCGGTATGCACCATCGACCATGTCGCTCCTCCAGGTCCGGCAGTGCGGCATACACCGTCGAGCATGTCGCTCTTCCAGGTCCGGCAGTGCGGCATACACCATCGACCATGTCGCTCTTCCACGTCCAGCAGCGCGACATGCACCGTCGACCATTCCGCTCTTCCATGTCCGGCAGTGCGACATGCACGGTCCAGCATGTCGCTCTTCCAGGTCGAGCCATGTGCCCTGCTGAGGACAGCAAGGTGACATGCTACGCGATGACGGTTCGCACCGTTGCATGCGGCGTAACCGTTCACGGGTGGGGTTGAGGGTCGCGTACGCGCTGGCACCGTGACGCGGTCTCCTCGTCCTACAGCGATAGCCCCCCGCTCTCGATGATGCACGTCATACACCGGTTGCAACCGCGGTCCACGCATGGCAGTTGTCCCCCCGTTGCGCCGACGTGAGCGCGACACAAGGAGGTGTTCGGTCGCTACTTTTTCCCGAGCGCCTTGACGACATCGTCGCCAAGCTGCGTGGCGCTCATTAGCAGAGCTACCTGTGCTTCTCGGCGGGCCACCAC
>Ga0209415_10008774_pt1 | contig 17472 bp, 13 predicted proteins | sample PeaSoiSIISIP2007_FD_187696 | JGI IMG/M metagenome (GOLD analysis project Ga0209415, IMG submission 187696) | Peat soil microbial communities from Weissenstadt, Germany - SII-SIP-2007 (SPAdes) (version 2) | ecosystem: Environmental > Terrestrial > Soil > Wetlands > Peat | place: Germany... | reverse complement strand
CTGCGCCCCACCCCCCGACGCTTGGCCCGTGCAACTCTTCCTAGCTTGGCACGGATAAAAAAATGAGGAAACTCCTGCAAAAAAAGTCCTTGACAAATTATGCTTATTATGATAGGCTAGAAAGTGGGGTTGAGTTGTTTTGCCATGAACGTATGGACATCTCCGGATGATTCGCCGGTCTGCCTCCAAGCCCGACAGAATGTCAGTGGTTCTCCGCCTTCCCAGACCCCTTCGCGGCCTGATTGCAACCGGCCAACTTCGCTGCCTCACTTTAAAATCGAGGGAACAAAGCGAGAATGTCTATGAAAACAAAGGACCGCTCTGTAAACTCGCGAGGTCGAGTGCCGCAGCGAAGCGGCCGCCTTCCTTCCCAATGTCCCCAATCCTGTCTCGACGCGATTCCAAAGTGGCAACTACCTTGCCGCGTTCTAAGAATCTACAGACGAACCGGGAATGTCTGTGAATGAAGGAGGCACTTATGAGTACGGGGCTTATTTTCGTCGTCATAGCGCTTATGGCACTTACTGTCGGGTACTTAGCGTTTCGAAGCCTGCGGGCCTATTTCAAGCTCCGCGGGAAGAGGCTGGTCACCTGCCCTGAGACCGAGCGCCCTGCAGCAGTGGATTTAGACGCCCCGCATCTGGCGAAGGATGCGGTATTCGGCACACCGCAGCTTCGCTTGAGCAAGTGTTCCCGCTGGCCGGAACGGCAGGGATGCGGCCAGGAGTGTTTGAAACAGATCGAAGCAGCGCCGCAAGACTGCCTGGTTCGACGCATCGTCGCCGACTGGTATGCCGGCAAGACCTGTGTCATCTGCGGCAAGCCGGTGGACACGGCCGAGCAATGGGTGGGGCACGTGCCAGCGCTTCTGAATACGGACAAAAAGACCCTTTATTGGGATATGATCGCCCCCGAGAAACTGCCCGAGGTATTCCATACTCACTCGCCCGTTTGCTGGTCCTGCCACATCGCGGAGACCTTCCGCCGCGACCATCCGGATTTGGTCGTCGACCGGCCTGCCAGGTGGTGAAGAAAGAGCTTAATCTGAGTCTCGCGCAGCAGGGCCGCGTTGTATAATAACCGTTCGCACGGTGAGCAACTGAATTGCGGACTACCACCCCGTAAGCCCCTTTCCAGCGAAGAGGGGAATGCGAGAGGGTGAGGGAATCCCTGAACCCTGATTCTGAATCGGAAAACTCATGAACCAAAACCTGTCCAGCGTGCTGCGCTTCTGCCTGATGGTCGCTTTGATTCTCGCTTCCTGTCTCACCGCCGCCCGGCCTGGTTTGGAAAGCCCGCAAGGGGGAAAGCCGGCTGGTTCGAAGCCTGCCGGCAAGAGTTCCGTGGCAGGAGCGCCCGTTCAAACCCAACGTAATATCGGCAAGGCCTATTACGAGCAGGGCAAATACACCGAGGCGATTGAGCAGTTTCAGAAGATTGTGGCTTCTGGGAAGGCCTTGGCCACCGATCACTTTGACCTCGGCCTTTCTCTGATGCAGGCCAACAAGCTGGACGAAGCTTTTGGCGAGTTGACTACCGCCAGGCAGATGGACCCCAAGCTCGTAGCCGTCGATTACAACCTGGGCATCCTGTACAAGCGCGAGCTTCGCTATCCCGATGCGGACGCGGCGCTCAAGCGGGTTATTGCCGCCGACCCGGAAGACCCTGCCGCTTGGTTCAATCTTGGAGAAGTCTACTTCGCTGAGAAGCGCTTGGAGGATGCGCGGGAGGCGTGGGAGCACGTTCTCAATATGGGTTTCGGCAAAGGGCAGAACTTCTACGTCGCGGCCTTATTCCACACCTTCACCACCTATGTCCGCCTGAAACGCGACGCGGACGCGGCGAAAGCCCTGAAGATTCACGAAAAGATGCGAGACAAAGTCCCTAGTATTTCGCTTCAGAACCCCGCTCTGGAAGGAGGCAAATACGGAGCCGTGCTTCTGCCTGCGCTGCCGCCTTCGGAGCCCGGGCCAAGCAGGCGCCTCGAACGAGTGACCTTTGCTGACGTCACCGGGCGCCTGGGCCTGACGTTGCCGGCCCAGCAAAGCGTTCCGGCGGACTCTCAAGTTCAGATTAAAGTGCCAGATTATTCTCTCGATTACGCGCGGCGGAATCTCGTTCCTCTCTTCGGGCCTTCCCTGACATTCGGCGATTATGACGGCGATGGCCACTTGGACATCTATGTGGTCAACCCCGCTGGCTCCAACCATCTCCTGCACAACAATGGCGACGGGACATTCACTGAAGTCACGGACAAGGCGGGCGTGGCCGGGCCGGGCGCTACCCTGTCCGCCACCTTTGCCGACTATAACAACAGCGGTAAGCCCAGCCTTTTCGTGGCCGGCCTGGACGGCGTGCGGCTCTATCGGAACATGGGCGATGGAGTTTTCCAGGATGAGACCGAGAAAGCGGGCCTGAATCCGACTCCCGGCGAGCTTGACACCCAAGCGGTGCTTTTCGACGCCGACGTCGACGGCTTTCTCGACCTGGTGGTCACGGCCTACACGAACCTGAACGATCCGCCCAAGAAAGACTCTTTCGTTTTCCCCAGCGATTTCGCCGGCGGCACGACACGCTTTTATCGCAACAATGGCGACGGCACTTTCACCGAGGCCACTCCCTCTTCAGGGCTGGCCTCGGCCAAGGGACGCATGCGCGGCGCCGTCTTCGCGGACTTCGATAATGACGGCTACACCGATCTCTGCTTCTACCGTGACGACGGCCCGCCATTGCTTTATGCAAACCTGGGCGAGGACAAGTTTGTGAACCGAACCGCCGAGGCAGAGCCTGCGTTTGCCCATTGGGTGGCCTACGCCGTGCAAGTAGCGGATTTCAACCATGATGGCCGATTCGATTTGGCCCTTTGGGGGCCCAAAGGCTATCAGGTGCTGATGAACCGGGGCGATTGGAAATTCACTCCTCTTGCTGCGCTTCCGCCCATTTCCGCCCCGGCGGGCATCTTTGGATTTCGCGGCACGGTGGTGGATGTGAACGGGGACAGCTTTGGGGATCTCCTTACACGCGATGCGGGAGGCAAGTGGCGTCTGCTCGTCAACCAATTCGGCAAGTTCCGGGAGGGAAACGTCAGCATCCCACCCGGCACCGCAAGTACGGTTGCCACGCTCAGCCCCACGTGGTTGAGCAATCCCGGCAAATTGGACTTGGTGGGGCTCGCCACCAACGGTCAATTGCTCGCCTATGAAGAAGAAGGGCCCACGCCGCACTGGTTGGAAGTGAAGATGATCGGTTACAAAAGCAACGCGGAAGGAATCGGCAGTCTGGTCGAGGTCAAAGCTGGCAACTATTACAACAAGATTGTGGTCACGGGAAATCCCATCCGGGTTTTTACCGGAAACCTCTCCCAGGTTGATGTGGTGCGCGTCACCTGGCCCAACGCGGTCATCCAAAACTGGATTGACGTGCCCACCGACAAGCCGATTGACGTCCGGGAGTCCGAACGTCTGGCCACCTCCTGCCCCCTGCTTTACGCCTGGAATGGCGAGCGTTATGTGTTTGTCACGGATGTTCTGGGCACGGGCCCGCTCGGCGAACTTAACCCGGACGGAACTCGCATCAAACCCTTCCCGGAGGAGTTTGTGCGCCTGCCGCATGACCTGCTGGCCCATAACGGCCGGTACGTTTTCCAACTTACCGACGAATTGAGGGAAGCTGATTTCTTTGATCAGCTTCGACTCTTGGCAGTAGACCACCCTGCCGGCCAGGAGATCTACTCGAACGAGATTTATGCCTCTTCGCCTCAGCCTCCGGCGCTCTATTCCGTGCGCGAAAAGAGCTTCCCGATTTCGGCGGTTGACGATCGGGGCCGCGACGTCCTGCCCTTGCTCTTGAAGCAGGATGGTGAGTATCCCACCGATTTCGCTCGCCATCGCATCCTTGGCCTCGCCGAGTCTCACTCGCTTACGCTGGATTTGGGAGACTTGCCGGCTTCCGCGCGTGCTTCACTGTGGTTGAACGGCTGGGTGTACTGGACGGACTCGAACGGTTCGCGCGCCTTGATGTCCAATAAGCAGACCGAGCTGATTTCTCCTTACCTGCAAGTTCGCAACGCGCAGGGTGAATGGCAAACCGTTATTCCAGACATGGGTCTGCCGAGCGGCACGCGGCGTACCATGCGAGTCGACTTAACCGGCAAGTTCCTCACCTCCGACCACCATGTGCGCATCGTCACCAACCTCTGCGTCTACTGGGACCAGATCTTTTTCTCATTGGACGATGCCCCGGCGCCTGCTCCGGCCGAGCTTCCGCTCCTCTCCGCGGACCTGCATTACCGCGGATTCTCCGCCCCTGCCAGCGATCCGGAACACCATCGCCCCGATTCTTTCGATTATGAAAACGTACTTGCCATCGCTCCCTGGAATCCCTTGCTTGGTAAGTACACGCGCTATGGCCCGGTAGAGAAGCTGCTCGCTCGCGCTGACGATCAGTTGGTGGTGATGGCGCCGGGCGACGAAATTACGGTGAGCTTCGATGCCGGAAGGCTCCCCGCCCTCCAGCCCGGTTGGGCGCGCGACTTCTTTCTTTATACGAACGGCTGGGCGAAGGACGGCGAGCCCAACACCGCTTTTTCCGCAACCGTCCAGCCGTTGCCCTTTCACGGAATGGCGAACTATCCGCCCGGCGCAATTGACCACGCGCCTTCGGGCGACGAGTACCGGCGTTACCAGCACGAGTATTTAACTCGCCCCCGGCTCTTGCTGATTCCGCCCCTCGCCCCGGCCGTTGGTCCGGGGATGTGACTGGCGCTTCGTAGCGCCGACCTTCAGGTCGGCATCGCCGCGCACTGCCACTGTGCTGACCTGAAGGTCAGCGCTACAACGCGGAGTTGAGATGTACAGCGAAAATCTTCGGGAGTTGACATGATGCACTCACATTTTGGAACGGTACTCGCTACGATGTTGGCAGCAGTTGCAGCATTCGCCCTTGCGGCCGGAGGCAAACTTATGGCAAACGAATTTCCCCAGACTGAGATTTCAAACGGCAAGCTTCGAGTGAAGTTATATCTTCCCGATCCTAAGAATGGTTATTATCGTGGCACACGGTTTGATTGGTCAGGAGTCATCGCCAGCCTCGAATACGATGGCCACAACTACTACGGGCCGTGGTTTGACAGGATCGACCCGGCCGTCCACGATTACGTTTTCAAGGGAACGGAAGTGGTGGCGGGGGCCGCCAGTGCCATCTCGGGCCCTGTAGAGGAGTTCCAGACCAATGATGCAGCCCTCGGGTGGGGCGAAGCCAAGGCCGGCGGGACCTTTATCAAAATCGGCGTCGGGGTGCTTCGAAAGGTCGGCCCGAGCTACGACGCCTACACGCTGTATGAGATCGTGGACCCGGGGAAACGGACGGTCAAGCTGCATTCCGATTCCGTCGAGTTTACGCAGGAGTTGACTGACCCGTCTTCAGGATATGGCTACGTGTACCGCAAGATCGTGCGGCTTAAAGAAGGCAAGCCGGAGATGGTGCTCGAGCACAGTTTGAAGAACACCGGCCGCCGTACAATCCACAGCACCGTCTACAATCACAATTTCCTGGTGCTCGACAAGCAGCCCCCCGGTCCCGATTTCTCGATCTCGGTCCCCTTCCAGATTCATCCCACTCAGCCCTCCGACGAGCGCCTGGCCAAGGCTCAGGAGAACCGCATCGTTTTTGCGAAGGCGCTGGAGGATGAGGAAATGGTAGAGATCCCGTTTCGGGGTTTCGGCGACACTCCCAAAGACTACGACATTCGCATCGAGAACCCTAAAGTGGGCGCGGGAATGAGGATTCAAGGAGACCGCCCGCTGTCGTTTGTAAACTTCTGGTCAATGCGTAATGTCCTCGCCATGGAGCCCTTCATCGCCATGACGATCGACCCAGGCCAGGAATTTACCTGGAATACGCACTACGAGTATTACACCCTTTCGGCGACATCCAGCCGTTAGTTGGAAGGGAACAGAATTGGACGAACGTAAAGAAGCAATCGTTGAAGCTCAGGGCCGTTGTGTCGAAGTAGGTCGTGACCCCAGATGGTCTCCGTTCCTTCCCGGCAATCCTTCGCCAAGGCCCGGCCTATTTCTGTGTAAGACCCAAGATTCGCCGTTTTGAGGGCTTCCGGCGTGCTAAAGGCGCCCAAGATGAACACCCTCTCAGCCAATCGCGCGGGGATTTTGGCCTTGGCCTCGGTCAACCTATCTTGCTTACCGTCGAAGTCGATCAGCAGCACCATGAATCGGTCCTGGCAACGCTCCATTTCTATCGCGTGTACTGACCCGAAGCGGTCCAATACCGCATTCCAACCACCGGCCACCCGTAGGATCTGCATCTGCCGCTGTCGATGCCAGGCAACTTCCGCATGAAACCCGTCTGCCATTTGGAGGTTGGCACGGTCCTCGGGGAGGACCAAGACGTGTGGCTGATGCCTGTTGACGCTCATGGCTCCACGTCGCCACGGATGAGAGCGTCAACAAGATCACCGCTAACATGGAGTTCAGCAAGTGGACGCACGATTGTTGGTTCGAGGTGACTTTTTCTGTGGAGATGGAACGTATTCTCTTCAGAAAAGCGGCTGATCGCCTCAGGGTTGTGGGAGGTCGCGATAAACTGACCGCTCGATTGGAAGGCTGTTCGAAGGGCCAACACAAAATGCCCAACTTCAGACAGGGCAAGGTGGCTGTCAGGTTCATCCCAGAAACAAAGCAGCGGGCCATAGGCTTCGTTTGCAGCAAGCACCACGGCGCATATCATGAAGCACTTTTCCCCGTCCGAAAGGTCCTCGAAGGGAATGGTTGCGCTTCCCTGACCGTTCGAAAACTGAACGACCAGGCTTCGAGAGTCTTTGCCGACTAGCGGGTTCTTGATCTCCTTCAAGTCGGGCATTAACTGCTTGAGATATTCGTCGATCTTGGCATAAGCGGATGGTGCATCAGTCACGACATTCGAAAACCACGCGCCAAAATTGGTGACCTGAGGATTCGTAAATAACGTCGCTTCTTCGGAGCCTCCGCGAATCAAGCTGGGAATCGGCTGAAGGATGAGCGCAAGAGCGAGCCACCTCAGGAAAAAAAACAAGGGGTCGTCTTTCGATCGTTGCGCAAGTATCGGCAGGGCCACGAACTGTGGGTCGATAGGGAATCCCGCCTCCTCCGTCTGGCCGCTCCCTGCAAGACGCACTTGCGTCTGTTTTCGGCTGTAAGCGGGCCTGCCGTCGACGTTGAGCTGCTCTTCGAATACGCGAAGTTCTGTGGCCCCCGCCGGGAGCTCAAAAGCGATAACGTAGCCGTAGGTCCTGGCTTCCACCTCGACCTCGATCTCGAATCGCATAGGTACATCAGTGCGCCCACGAGAGAGGTCTTTCGGTTTTACCAACTCACTTACCCGGGTCGTACCTCGCGCGATCTTCTGTAGGACCCTTAGAGCAAGCCCAACTGTTGTCTTGCCCGAGCCGTTATTTCCAATGAGCAAAACGGACGAGAGGCCGGAGATCGGCAACTCGAAGTTTTCGAGACATCGGAAATTATGAACGTATAGCCGCTTTATCACAGCAGCATGATACACCAGTCATGGGACCGCTGAACGGGAATGTTGACACTTCGCGCACTTCAGGGCCTGAGGGTCATCCATGCGGCGAGCAGATCCATGGGCCAGTGCATGAAGATCAAGCGGGGGAGGGAGCGCGTGCGCAGATAGATGAGTTGGATGACCACGATCAAAGGGATGAACTGGAGGAAGCGGAACAGCATGAGCCGCCAGTCGAGGACCAGGGGGAACAGGCTATGCTCGAACGCCCACCAGAACCCGACCACCGTCACCGTGACCCAGGTCTTGCCGGTCAGGGCCTTGAGTCGGGCGGCGCAATAGGCCTGGTAAATGGCTTCTTCGGTGGGCGACCAGACGAGCCAGAAGACAGACAAGCTGTAGTAGACAGCCCAACGTGGCAGATGGCGCGCGGAGAGGAGGCCCGGTGCCAGACCCTTAGGGTTGAGATGGGTTGTTCCATAAACCAGCCAGGACGCAAGCGTCCCGCCGCCCCCCACGATGGTCGGGAAGAGGATGAGGAAGAGCGCGAGGCCCCAAAGCGCCTCCCAACGAAGCCGGGATCGACCGACACCGAAAAGGTCAACGAGCCGGATACCTTCCGAACGCGCCTGTCGCCAGAGCAGGAGTAGACATCCGATGTCGATGAGGGTTGCATAGACAGTCCACCACGGGGCCTGAGTGCGCCAAGGAGAAGGATCACCCCGGAGCCAGAGGACGGCCGCCAATCCGCCTTGCACCAACAGAATCAGGCAGGCCCGGGCCGGCGTCAGAGCTAGAGGTCCCCACCATCCGATGCGGCCGGATCGCACGCGTTGCTGGATTTCAGGTGCGGAGTTGGGGGCCAGCACTTCGTCCATCGGATTTCACCTCTTTGCCAGTCTCTTGAGGTAGTCCTCGACTTCCCTCAACCGAAACAGTCTGGCGAGGAGCGCCAACAGCACCAAACCTACTGAACTCACGATTACCAAAACGAGCAGCGCCTGATGGGTGGTTTGCCAGCCAAGACCCGCTCCCAACCAATTACTCAGCTTGAAGCACGCGACTCCTGCCAGCGCTGAAATCGAGCCAATCTTAAGGAAAAACACCAGAAACGCGCGGGCCTCGCGATTGCGGGTTCGGCGATTCAACAGAAAAAGGAGAATCACTGTGCAAGCAGTGATCCCAAGGGAACTCGCCCAGGCAAGACCAAGGTACTGGAAGTGGTGGGCCAGCCACCAGTACGCGGGGAGGCTAAGGAAAGTAATCCCTGTACCCACGACGGCAGGCGTAATGGTGTCGCGAGCGGCGTAGAAAGCCCGCGCCAGAATATTCTGCATCGCCCAGGCAAACATGCCGAGGGAAAACACCCGCAGGGCGGCTGAGGTGGCTTCGAAATCGCCTCCTTGCAGGCGCGTGTGCGAGAACAGGAAATGGACAAGCGGCGTGCTCTGGGCGATGATCAAGGCGGAAATCGGGAGAAGCGGAATGAGCAACCCTTTCAGCGTGGCGTTCACGGCGCGGTTGAGTTCGTCGAGTTTCCCCTCCGAATAAAGCTTTGACATAAAAGGAAACGATGCCACACCCACCGACATACCGACTACGCCCAGCGGAACGCGCATCAGCGACTTCGCGTACGTCAGCCAGGTGATGGACGCGCGGCCCAGGAAAGAGCCGAACCAGCGGATGATCCAATCATCCGTAGCAGGGAGAGAGAGTGCCAGCATAATTGGAATCGAGAGTTTAATGAACGACCGGAAGCCGGGATGCCGGATGTCGAGGCTGGGAGTGAACCGGCCTCCAGCCCGGCGTGCGCCGTAAATCTGGAGAAGGAAATTCCCAAAGAACGCGCCAGCCACCACTCCCAGCGCGAAACCTGTCATGCCGATTCGCGAAGAGAGCAGCAGTCCACCGAGAACGACCCCGAGGTTATAGATCACCCCACCCAGGGACGGGATGACAAACTGCCCCTTGGCGTACTGGACGGCCGTCAGAATGCTTCCCAGGTAGAAGAAAACCTGTGCGGGCAACATCAGGCGGGTCAGAAACACAGTTTGCGCCTTAGCTGGGGGAGCGAAACCCGGGGCGATGGCTGCAACCAGTTGAGGGGCGAAGATCTCCCCAATCCCCACCAAACCCACGACTACCAACCCCATCACCGAAACCACGGTCGAGAAGGCGCGCCATCCCTCGTCCTCCCGGTTTTCTGCCATGTAGCGGGAGAAGACGGGTATAAAGGTCACGCTAAGAGCGCCGGCGGCTACCAGATAGTTCAAGAAATCGGGCAGCGTGAAGGCGGCGTAGTAAGTGTCGGTGATGGCGTTGGCGCCGCTCTGGTGGGCTACCGTCCACTCGCGAAAGTAACCCAACACGCGGCTCAGCAACACCCCCGCCATCACGATCCCGGAGGCTTTGGCGATTCGGCTCGTGACACTCGAAGAGGCCATTTGAAAATGCTATCTCTCTGGGAAGGGGAAGCGCTTCCGGCAATGACTGCAACGTGCCATCTTGGGGCGGAACAGGAGGCGTTCCGCGGCGGTACGCCGAGATCGGCGGTAGTTGCCGCTGCCACAAAACGGGCAACGCCCTGGTCCCTGGTTCGAGGAGCCAGCGGCGTCTGCTTCCTCACCGCCGTGCGGGTGGGTTTTCTTGCCGGCGGGTGTTGAAGCGCTTGGCTCATCAGGGTGTCTGACATAGGGAAACCGCTTGCCGCACCTCTCGCAACGTGCCATCGGCGGGCGTTGCAAGGCTTTTTCCAGGGCAGTGCGCTCGGTACGATGGTATTTCGAGCTGCCGCAAGACGGACATTTGGGCACGTCATCACTTGAGGATCGTGCTTGGGCCGCCTCTGGGGGGACTTCGCCTTCGGTGTTCTCTTTGGTCATTTTTGGAACTAGTTTCTCCTCCGCAGGTTGGGATCCGGCTGCCGGCGCCTCCGCCAAATTCGTCGAGTTGGGATGTCCCGGGTGCGGAAAGCGCAGGCCGCAGATCTCGCAACGAGCCATTGGTGCATGGCGCGAGATCCGTTCCCCGGTGGTTCGCTCCGTCCGGTGGTATCCCTTGCTGCCGCAAGCCGGACAGTGGAACACGTCCTCGTTCGGAAAGTCAGGCGCGGCGACCGGATGTCCTTCCAGTCCGGGGCTCGCCTCCGGCCTCACTAACCCCTTTGGTTCCCCCCCAAACCAGGGTACGCTTATCGGCTGTTTCCCTGCCTGGGATGAAGCATCAGGTTTTCTAGTATGCCTCGGCAGATAGCGCGCCGCCCGACACCTGGAGCACTTTTGCAGTCGATACCCGAAGGCGTGCGCAAGGTTGTACTTGAAGTCGTGTGGGACGGGATCGGTTTTTGTCGCGCCGCATTTGGGACATGGCGGAATCATGACAGACGATCGTGACAGAAACGTCACAAAGGCATTACATTAGCAGACACCATCCGCGTCCGCAACCCGGAAGTGCGTCGCTTGCAAGCGGCCGGGCACCTATGAGGCAACCGTACTTCCCACGAAGGCGGCTCCTTTGCGCACCCCTTGTGGCCACGCCGTCTGCTGGCGAGCCTCTCAGCGTTCGCGTACCGCGCACTTCGTAATGAGGCAGCTTGCATTTTTGTCCAAAATCTGTTTGAAATGTTGAGCCTGAAAGGCAGGGTGACCGGAGGAAGTAAGAAGTTCTGGTCCGCAGGAGGTCTTATGCGTAAGCTGTTGGGGCTTATTTTCACCGTTGCAATCTTCGTTTCTTCCGCCCACGCTCAATCCCCCGCGCAGCCAAAAGATTACACAGCCCACGTAGTGGGCTACGCACATATGGACATGGCCTGGCTTTGGCGCTGGGAGGAATCCATCTACGACATCATGTACAACACCTTCAGCAACCAGCTTAAGCTGATGGACCAGTTCCCGGATTATACCTATGCCCAGGATCAGGCAGTTGTGCTCGAAATGATGGAGCGTTACTTTCCGGACATTTTCAAGGGAATGGTCCAAAAGGCCAGAACCGGCAATTTCATCCCCGTCACTTCCAGTTGGGTGCAGATGGACGAAAACGTTTCGGACGGCGAGTCGCTGGTGCGCCAGTTCCTCTACGGCCAGAAATATAGTAAGGAAAAGTTCGGCCATTATATTCGGGCCGCATGGCAGCCGGACGTGTTCGGCCATCCTTACTCGATGCCGCAGATCGCACACAAAGCCGGCATTGAACTCTATCTATTCAACCGGCCTCACGATCCGTCCCGGCCACCCATCATCTGGTGGCAGGGTCTGGACGGGAGCCGGGTGTTGGGCTACACCACGCCCGGCGAGTACACTCAGCCCATGGACCATGAGCACACCACCGTACTGGGGATGAAGAACGCGGATCGCGCCGGGGTTAAGAACATCATGGTGCTGTACGGCATGGGGGATCACGGTGGCGGTCCAAACCCCGAAGATGTGGCGGGAATTGCGAAGTTGAACGCTTCCCCCGATGATGTGCGGGTGAGAACCACTAACGTCGCGGATTACATCGATATCCTGCTCACCGAAAAGAGAGACTTCCCGGTCGTAGCGGGCGAGATGCAGAATGTTTTTCCCGGGTGCTACACAACCCAAGTAGAGATGAAACGCCATAATCGGCAGGCCGAGCAGCTCCTTCTGGATGCCGAGAAGATGTCGGAACTGGCGGTATTCTTTGACTACCGGGATTACTACCCCAATCGTGATATCACGGAGGCCTGGAAGATAGCCCTGCTGGACCAAGCTCACGACCTGGCCGCCGGCTCGGGCATCGGTCCTATTTATGCGGACGCCGCCAAGCAATACCAGGAAGTGTTTGAGCGCGCTCACCGGGCTTTGAACTTCTCCCTTCAAAACCTCGGCCTGCAGGTAGACACGCGAGGCGAAGGGATTCCGGTGGCCGTTTATAACCCTCAATCCTGGGACCGCACGGATTTGGTCATCACCGAGGTGTCCGCTTTTTCGTTGCCCCCGCGCATGGTGGCCGTGCACGGCAAAGAGGCTGTTGCGGTGCAAGTGCTGAAGCCGGCGACCAAAGTGGGCGCGCGTGAAACCGCCACGGTTGCTTTCGTCGCCCAGAAGGTTCCGCAGATGGGATTGAAGCTTTATAGGCTCGTTCCTGAAACCGGAATCTCCAAGTCCCCCGCATCGTCTGTTCAGGTGGGCACGAGACCTCGCTGGTATCTCGAAAATGAGTTCTTCCGAGTTGAACTTAATCCCGAGACCGGCTACATTGCCCGGCTTTACGACAAAGCGAATAAGCGTGAAGCGTTTCGGGGCGAGGGTAATTTCTTGCTGGCGCTCGAGGACACGGCGGAGCGAGCCAAGGAAACCTCTCCCGAGTACGCCGGGCCCGCGTGGGACATCGGCCTGACGGGAAAGAAGTGGGATGTCGGAAAAGCAACGCACATCGAGATCATCGAGCCGGGACCGGCGCGTGCTACGCTCCGCGTGGTCCATCGCTTCCGGGACTCGGAATTCTCCCAGGAGATCAGTCTGATTGCGGGTGTACCTCGCGTGGATGTGGAATTGTCAACCGACTGGTACGAACGCGCTACGTTCCTGAAGGCAGGCTTCCCGGTCAACGTTTCGTCCACCAAAGTGGCGGCGGAGATCCCCTACGGCGCCATCGAACGCGAACAGACAGGGAATGAAATGGTGATGGGCAACTGGGTCGACATCTCCAACGCGGATTATGGCGTAGCAATTCTCAACAACGGCCGCAACGGCTTTGATGCCAAAGACAACGTGATCCGACTCTCCGTGATTCGTGGCCCCTGGGGTCCCGACCCGCGAGCCGATGAGGGACACCACAGCTTCGGATACTCCCTATACCCTCACCAGGGCGGATGGCGAGAGGCCAAAGTGGAGTTCCAGGCCCTGGCTTTCAACTCGCCCTTGCTGGCGCTGCAAGAGCCGGCCCACGCGAGCCCCCAGGAACAGTGGGCGGGCAAGGCAGGCGGTTTGCCGGATTCGTACTCGTTCATAAAGATGGATAGCGATCACGTAATTCTGTATGCCATGAAGCAGATGGAAGGGTTCTACGACACGGACGCGATCCTGCGGTTTTTTGAATGCGAAGGCCGCGAAGGAGATGTCTCGATTCAACTCCCTCGTTCGGTTCGCGTGCTGGAAACGAATCTCCTGGAGGATGTGGTCCTGGGGACAGTCGGCGAGGGCCAGACCATCCACTTCCATATGAAACCCTGGGAGATTAAAACCTTGCGATTGGTCAGGCATTGAGCACCTAGCCCAGAGTCTCTCCTTTTGCGACTCTGCGGTCCTCCCTCTGGTTATCGGACCCAGCCGAGATGTATTGCGGAGAAAAGCATATGTGTAAGTCAAAGATCCGCGGAGAGTGGGTGGCACATGCTTCGCGCTCGCTGCTGATTCCCTCAACTCTTCATCTAACTGGCATTTAAAGACGCTGCCCGCCACTGGGGGACGTGTCCGCGGGCCCGAAAAGATGATTAGCCGCAGGCGACGCCACGCTTTGATATGAGACACGGCCCGTGTATGATATCTGTGAATGGACGCGATTTCATCTCGTCAACCGGTCGCATTTGGCGTGATATTCGATGGGGATGACACGCTCTGGATTACCGAGAATTTGTACGATGATGCGCGTTCGCGAGTTCGCCGGATCGTGGATAACGCTGGGGTGGATGGAGCGGCTTGGGAAGAGCGAGAACGTTCCATCGATGTGCAAAATGTTGCCAAATATGGCTTTGGCATGGAACGGTTTCCAGCGTCCTGTATCCAGGCCTACGAAGAGATGCACCACCCACCTGACAGGCGAATCGTAGAGAAGATTCGGGAGGCCGCGTGTTCGGCGTTCGAAAGAGCCCCAATGCTCGTTCCGGGCGCAAAAGAGACGCTTACAGTCCTTCGCGCGAGGGGCGCTCGACTCGCATTGCTGACCAAAGGAGATACCGAACTGCAATTGCGCAGAGTCAACGGGAGTGGACTTCGCGAATTCTTCGACGTGGTAAAAATAGCGCAAGAAAAATCGCCAGCCCTCATTCGCGAGGTTGTAGCTGCTCTTGGAGTGGATTTACAATCGACGTGGATGGTAGGCAATAGCATTCGCTCCGATGTGATCCCTGCGATCAAGGCGGGGATTCGAGCCGTTCAGATTCCGGCACATGTGTGGGAGTTTGAACACGACTCCGATCACTCCTCGCCTGCCGGATTAATTAGGGCCTCGCGGCTCGTGGATATCCCGGCCCTGATAATGTCATGAAAAGTTGGCTTAAGACCATATTCCATCCCACGCCCGAGCCCGAAAGACTTGACACAGGTCTCCGGTACACAGACATTCTATTTGGTTTCGTGACGCGTGAGCTATTCATCCGACTCCAAAACTGTGTGCACGCTGACTGGGCTGTTCGACTGCAGCTCATCGCCGGCAGCACGCTCGTGCTGGGGAGCTGGATCGGCTACAGGCGGAGTCTGCATCGCTCTGGCTATCAACTTAAGTTTTTCAACCTGCCTCTGCTTCGCTTCCTTGCGGATCAGTGTATGTTGGTCCTCTACTTCCGCATTGCGGTCTTGACTCCTGCACCGGATATCAACAAACTGGTTACGGCAGCACCTGACCTCGCCTCGCACACGATAGTGCTTGTTATATGCATCTTTGCGCTTTACTCCGTGTGGGACTTACTGGGAGTTTGGATGACGAAGGCTAGGGCCACCGATCCGGATGGCAGAAAAAAGCCTCTCTACCCGGCGGTGAAGGATTCTACCGTGACCGAAAAAGCGCATCCAAGTAACTGGAGAGGTTTTGGTATTACAATCAGTTGCTTAGGGTTTTTTGCCGTGCTTTGGCTGTTGACTCGATATTTTGGTCCGAACGTACTGTTCGTGGCAACGACGGGCGCACTACTTATATACAGATGGGCAAAGGAAGTGAGAACGACATGGGAATTGCCGCGGCGCCCTTGACGCAACGCATCCCGCTCGATCATCCAGACCTCACCAACTACGTGGAATCCGTCGCCCAGGCGACAAAGCGCCCAACACGCCCTCTGCATCTCCAGGTACTTCTGCAACTGCCACGGATCGCCGACCCGTTTGGCTTTGTGCCGACTTGGGAGATTGAGAATCTGCTGTTTGAACTGGCGCGGGAGTTGCCCGTCAGTAGGGAATGGCTCGTTCCGGACGCGGGTTTATCGCCTCGTTCGTTGAGCTTCAACGTGGTTGAGGCGAGGATTGCAGATGACGTAATGCGCCGGTTCCATTACCTTCATTCCCCGCGCACCGACGGGCGTGCCTACGGACTCTGCACAGTCAATGATCATCTCGTAGCCATCTGCGTGTCATCCCCTCTAGACGTGACGCACGTACGCGACCTCGTTGTTTCTAACGGTCGGCCAGCCGACTTCGCTAGAGTGATCTCACGTGTTTTTGTTTTTGAAGGAGCTCCAAGTAACACGATCTCGTACATGCTGTCACGGGTTGCGCGTGTGGAACGGCAACTCGGTGTCACCGATCTCGTTACATATGTGAACCCAAACATGATGTTCACCGGCGGTTCGTATCGCGCGAGCGGCTGGCGACCGATCGGAGAAGAGCCAGGAACCCGGTACCGTTATCTGGATGCGCGCTACATCACCGATCGTGAGCTTGCGGCGAGGTTCGGCCGGCACGAGGATAAGACCTACCGACATCTCCTAGGCAGCCGATTTGCCTTTAGCACTATGCCGCTGAGGCCGCTTCTCATCTTTCACACTGCCATTGCGTAGTCGAGGATGGTTATGGTTTCGATGTCCAACAGATGGAAACCGGCGGATTCATGTAGACAGCCGAATTTTACCGTTTGCGATCTCTGTACCATCAACGCCGTGGCGTGCGTATAATCTAGGGTTCCATGAATCGTTTCGGGAAGTGGGTAACGTCGATCATCTTCGGGGTAGCAAGGCCACATAACGCCACCGGCGAACCGGCGACGAAGGCCAAAGTGCAAAGGCTGGTGAAGAGATTCGGCTCCATTGCCGACACGGACGACTACTGGTACCTCTTGAGAAAGCCTCCACTGCTTGCACCGCTCATACATCTATAACTCCTCGATTGTTCGTCAGACATCGCAGCCTTTCATTGACTTCGAGGCGGCTTTGCGCCTTTTCACCCCTCCGGCCAGTTTGGCAACAGTCATTTTGCGCACCTTCTAATCTCAGAATCTGCGCCCACTTTTTGCCCTCTTGGCGCTCCGCAATTCGCTAAGCTGCTTTGTTCCTTCGGCTTGAATCCATCCTGCTGACGTTTATTGATCGCCTCGAGTTTGGCATGTGGCGTGCCGTCTTGCAGGGTGCGAGGGACTTCGGGTCCTAGGGATCCGTCGTCTGACGGGTTGGGGGGTTAGGGATACCGGAAATTCGACGAAGCGGAGTTCTTAACCCCCTATAGAATCTCAAGCTCAAACGCGCGCCAGGACAGTTTCCTTCGCGACTCCAGGGCAACCCAACAGAGGCATAGGACAGTGAGTATCGCAAACCTGTATCGGCCGATCTGCTCAACGGGGCAACCTGGATGCGGTATTGATTGGAGTTGCAACCCTCTCGAACCTCCCAGCTACTTTGCCCAGAAGCAGGCAGCGTTCCAGTGCACGATGCATTTCGGCTGCGACGCAGTGGATTTACTCAGGTTCGAGGGAAGCACGCTGGCTGGGAGCACGGCCGAGCGTCGCAATTCCCGAACGGATGGACAAAAACGTGCTCGTGGAAATAGCGGCTGCGTTAAACAGCCGTTACTAAGAAATGAGTCGTGCTATGTGGCTTAACAATCTAGACTACAAACCGCGGCTCGTTTTTTGGGAGGTTACCAAGGGGTGCAATTTACGTTGTATCCATTGTCGCGCCACCGCATCGGAACTCTCATCACCACTAGACCTACCTACAACCAAAGCCCTGAACTTAATAAAGCAAGTCTCTCAGTCATTCCTACCAATCCTAGTTCTGAGCGGTGGCGAACCTCT
>Ga0209415_10008773_pt1 | contig 17472 bp, 10 predicted proteins | sample PeaSoiSIISIP2007_FD_187696 | JGI IMG/M metagenome (GOLD analysis project Ga0209415, IMG submission 187696) | Peat soil microbial communities from Weissenstadt, Germany - SII-SIP-2007 (SPAdes) (version 2) | ecosystem: Environmental > Terrestrial > Soil > Wetlands > Peat | place: Germany... | reverse complement strand
CGCCTTCAAGACAATCTGGTCAAGGTCGCCTCCGAGACGGCGGCGAAGCCGTTCCGGTGCACCTTCCCGAGTGCTGCTGACGAGGTCCGGCGTGAGTTTCACCCGTTTGCCGTCAGAGCCGGGCACCTCCTCCAACCGGTTGACGGCCGTGCTGGGCTTCTCCGGCTCGATTTCGCAAATGGCCCGCGCCACTTCATGCGGGGAACGGTTGGCTAGGCGGTAGGGAAGATGGCCGGTCAGAACGTAGTAGAGCAGCACGCCGAGCGAGTAGACGTCGCTGGCAGTGGTAATTGCTTCCCCCCGGACTTGTTCCGGGCTGGCGTATTCCAGCGTCATGACGCGCATGGCCGTTAGTGTGGGCTCAACCACTCGAGGAAAGCTTTCGGGGTCCGTGATTTTGGCGATGCCGAAGTCGAGTAACTTGGGCACACCTTCGTTGGTCACCAGAATGTTGCTGGGTTTGATGTCGCGATGGACCACGAGGTGCTGGTGGGCGTAATGTACCGCGGAGCAAACACTCCGGAACAGCTTGAGCCGCTCCTCCGTCGAGAGCCGGTGAGACTCGCAGTATTGGTCGATGGGCTGGCCTTCGACCAGTTCCATGACGAAGTAGGGGAGGCCGTCTTCGGTAGTGCCGCCGTCGATGAGCCTCGCCACATTGGGGTGTTCCAAGCCGGCAAGAATCTGCCGTTCATTCTTGAAGCGCTCCAGGACGAACTGCGTGTCGAAGTCGGCTTTGACCAGCTTCAGGGCGACGAGCTTCTGATATTGATCGTCGGCACGAACCGCGCGATAGACCTCACCCATGCCGCCGTACCCGATCCGCTCCACCAGGCGGTAATGGGAAATTGTTCGGCCGATGAGACGGGGAGTTACGCTTGATGCACGTTCGCTCTCGTCTTCAGCCAGGGCCTTCACGGCTTGTTCCAGTGCCGGAGTTTCAATGAAGCGCTCTGCGTTCTTCTCCTGCGCCAGCAGGGACTGGATCTCACGGAGCAAGGCCTCATCCCCCGCACAGGCCGACTGCAGAAACGCGCCGCGCTTTTCGTCATCGAGTTCCAGGGCCTGGTCACACAGCCGCTCGACTTCTTTCCAGCGTTCAGGTTGCATTGGGCGCTTCACCGCCTGACATCTCTCGCAGCAACCAGAGCTTGGCCAGCCGCCAGTCGCGCTTCACAGTCTCTTCGGAAACCTTCAACACTTCGGCCGTCTCCTGGACGCTGAGTCCGCCAAAGAAACGTAGCTCTACCACTTGGCTCTTTCTCTGGTCGACGCCGGCCAACCCGTTGAGCGCATCGTCGAGAGCGGCTAGGTCGGCGGAGGGCTCGCCAGATACAAACAGCTGCTCGTCGAAGGTCACTTGCTGCGCGTCGCCGCCACGCTTCTGGTAGTGGCGTGTCCGGGCGAAGTCCGTAAGGATGCGGCGCATCATCCGCGCGCACACGGCAAGAAAATGAGCCCGGTCCTGCCAGGTCACCCCCCGAAAATCGACCAGCCGCAGATACACCTCGTTGATGAGGGCGGTGGTCTGAATAGTGTGGCCGGGACGCTCCTGGGCCACATAGTGCCGGGCCCTGCGATGGAGCTCCTCGTAGACCAGGGGCGTCAGCTTGTCCAAGGCTTGTTGATCGCCGCCGCTCCAGGCTCGCAGCAGTTGGGTCACGTCATGGGCAGGGGGCGTCGACATTCCGGTTTCGGCAGGCACGCTCAATGCGGCGGAGGTTATCACATCCCGTTTGGGCTCGCCATACAGAACAGGGCTTGCAGTCAACTGTCCGGAAAATTATTGAGACATCCTTACCCTTTTGAGCCACGTTTCCCGCTACTGGATACAGAAGGCAGTGCAGCAGCTTGCACGCAGGAGTCAGCAGTTGGGGGCCGAGCGGGGCACGAATCCAAAGGGGAGAAAGCCATGCGCGGCAATCGTCACGGGGTGCAGCTCACTGATAACAAATGGTTTTGGCGCATCGGGACGAGTTCTGTGCTGGTTGTGCCGCAGGCACGGAGAGCCGGGAAAGGCGGCAACGCTGGGGGGCGCGCCGCCTTGGTCCCGGATGGGTCGCGGCGGTTTTGAGCGCGCCGGCAATCACGAGGAACACAAGGAGACATGACATGAAAAACCTGAAGACTCAGATTCTGTTTGTTTTCGTTGTGGCGCTGGCTCTGTTTGCTAGGGGCACTGCCTACGGGCAGATCACGCCCAGCGACGATGCTTATACCAGCTCGACGAATTCCTCCACCAACTACGGTACTGCCAGCACGTTGAGCGTCAGCACAACCGCGACGGCAACTACTGCGGCCTTCATCCGCTTCGACCTGAGTTCGATCCCTTCCACCTACACGGGCGCCAATATCGCGCAGGCCACGCTAAAGCTCTACGTCAACGCGGTGACGACAGCAGGCAGCTTCAATGTGAACTACGTTACCGGGAGCTGGAGCGAGAAGACGATCAAGCAAACCGAGGAACCCGGCATCGGTACGACGATTGTCAGCGACGTGAATCTGGCGACCACGAGTAAGGGGGAGTACGTCCTCATTAATGTGACGCCAGCAGTAGTGGCCTGGCTGGACGGGACGGAAACCAACTACGGCGTTGCGCTGGTCGCGAACAGCCCGCTGAGTGCGACCTTCGACAGCAAAGAGAACACGGCGGCAAGTCATCCGGCGGAATTGGATGTCGTATATGCCGGGATCGCAGGCCTGACCACCGCCAGCGGCAGCGGCCTGATCGGCGGCGGCACAGGCGGAACGCTGAGCCTGGCCTTGACTTCTGCCTGCTCCACGAATCAGGTCCTGCAGTGGAATGGCAGTTCGTGGGCTTGCTCCGCAGCCGGTACTGGCACGATTTCGGGGATAACCGCGGGCACCGGCCTCACCGGCGGGGGCACCAGCGGCAGCGTGGCGCTGAGTCTGACTTCCAATTCATGCGGAGCGGGCAACGCCCTAACCGCGCTTCCGTTCGGCTGTTCGCCGTTCGCCACTCTGGGCGCCAACACTTTCACCGGCAATCAGACGCTGAACGGCACTCTCAGTGGTACTGGCAACATCACGGCAAACGGTACGGTTTCAGGCGGGTTTGTCAATGCTACAACCGGCTTCACTCAGGGTGGAACCCTCTTCGCCTTCGGCTCCTATGGACCCCAGAACGTCTTCCTTGGGTTCGCAGGTAACTCTGCGACGACAGGGGGCGGCAACACTGCCAGCGGCGCTCTGGCGCTGCTCAGCAACACCTCGGGCGGAGCGAACACCGCCAGCGGCGACCAGGCGCTCACCGCCAACACTACGGGTTACGGTAACGTCGCCAACGGCGCCAGTGCACTTTACCGCAACAGCACGGGCGGGTGGAACACCGCAACCGGCCTCAACGCGCTGCAATATAACAGCATCGGCGCCGACAACACTGCAACTGGCACTGCAGCGCTGTACTACAACACCACCGGCAGCTTCAACGCCGCCTTCGGCTATTCAGCCGGCATGCCGACTTCGAGCCAAGCCACGACCGGCTCGTACAACACCTTCTTAGGCGCCAATACCAATCCTGGAACGCAACTCAATCTCAGCTATGCCACGGCCATCGGCGCCAATGCTGTAGTCAGCGCAAGCAACGCCATGACACTCGGCGCCTCGGGAGCTGTAGGAGCGGGTAACCCGGCCGCTGTCAATGTGGGCATCGGCACGGCCACGCCTCAGTATCGGCTCGACGTTAGCTATGGGGATGCCATCGTGCGCGGCGCCGGAAACTTCAGCTCGGTCGCCAATCTTTTCGTTGGAGACACAGCTCATGAGGTCCAAGCTGTCACCGGCGTTGGCATCGGACTGGGTGCCTTTAGCAGCCTCAACACACTCGTGGTCACCGACAACTTCGGGGGCGGCAGTAACGGGTGCCAGTATGGCTACGTCGGCATCCGCACCAGTTGCCCGACGAGCCTTCTCACGCTTGCGCAGGGCCAGGGCGCTGCCCTCGCCGACGGTTGGAACACCTACAGTTCACGTCGCTGGAAGAAGAATATCCAGCCTATCCAGAACGCCCTTGGAAAAGTCGAGCAACTGCGAGGCGTGACCTATGACCTGAAGGACTCGGGGAAGCACGAGATCGGCGTGATTGCAGAGGAAGTGGGAGCAGTCGTGCCGGAACTGGTCAGCTTTGAGAAGAACGGGAAGGATGCGCGCGGAGTGGATTACAGCCGCTTGACGGCGCTGTTGATTGAGGCAGTCAAGCAGCAAGAGCAAGAAGTCCAAGAGCAACGGAGGCAGATCAGGAGTCAGCAACAGCAGATCAGGAGCCAGCAACGGCAAATCACCCGATTAAACGGCAAGGTCGGCGTTTTGGAAACGGCGCATCGGACGGCGGCCCCGAATGAAAATTCGCCCTCCAGCATTCGCTCGTCCGCGATCAAGACTTGCACGGCACGCCCCGACGAGAGCAAGCCTGGAAGCAGGCAGAGGAACTGAAAGTGGGGCGGCTCTCCGAACGATCAAGCAGCTTAGTTGAGGATTCCGAAGCAGAGAGATGGTCCCGTAGGGAAAGGTTAATCGAAGAAAAGGCCTAGGAGAATGTCATGAAAAACCTAAAGATCCAATCACGATTCGCCGCGATTCTGCTTCTTCCATTGTGCTGGTGTATCGCCACGTACGGGCAGATCACGCCCAGCGATGATGCCTACACCAGCACTTCAGCGTCGACCACCAACTACGGCACGGCCACAACACTTAGTGTGAGTACGACCACGACCGCAAGCACTACCAGCTTCATCCGCTTCGATCTGAGTTCGATTCCGCCGACTTATACGGGCGCCAACATCGCTCAGGCCACACTGAAAATGTACGTCAACACGGTGACGACGGCGGGCAGCTTCAATGTGGACTACATCACCGGGGCTTGGAGTGAGAAGACAATCAAGGAAACCACGGAACCCGGGATTGGATCGACCATCGTCAGCAACGTGAACCTGGCGACGACACAGAAGGGAGAGTACGTGCTGATCGACGTGACTCCCGCCTTAGTGGCGTGGCTGGACGGAACGGAAACTAACTACGGACTGGCACTGGTGGCAAACAGCCCGCTGAGTGCGACCTTCGACAGCAAGGAGAACACCGCAGCAAGTCATCCTTCGGAATTGGATGTGGTTTACGCGGGGATCGCAGGAGTGACCACCGCGAGTGGCAGCGGCCTGACCGGCGGAGGCACAACGGGTACGCTGAACCTGGCTTTGACTAATTCCTGCGCTACGAATCAAGTCCTGCAGTGGAATGGGAGTTCCTGGGCGTGCGCCGCTGTCGGCACCGGTACCGTGACCAACGTCAGCAGCGGCACGGGACTACTCGGTGGGCCGATCACGGGCAGTGGCACGTTGAGCCTTAACACTGCCATGGTTCCACTGCTGAATACGCCGAACACTTTCAATGGCAATCAGGCAGTGAACGGAAGCATGAGTGCCACCGTGGTCAATGCCTCTGCCAGCTACGATCTCGGAGGCTATCTTGTTCTCTACGGATCCTACAATTACGGGAACGTGTTCTTGGGATTTGGAAATGCCGCGAATCCGACGGCTGGTAGCTTCAACACGGCCGTCGGCAGCGATGTGATGTATGGACTTACGACGGGCGGCTCTAACTCCGCCTTCGGCGATGCCGCCCTGGTCGCTCCTGGCTCGGGCAGCGACAACACCGCCGTTGGCGTCGCTGCGCTCGGTGTCACCTCCAGCTCATACAACACCGGCGTCGGCGTGGATGCAGGCAAGGTGAACCAGACCGGTCAGTACAACACTTACCTCGGCAGCGAGGCCGGAGCGCTCGCGGGCAATGTCACCAACGCCAGCTATTCGGCAGCCATCGGTGCCAACGCGATCGTCAGCGCCAGCAATGCCATGGCGCTCGGTGCTCCCGGAGCTGTAAGTAACGGTTCAGGGCAAGTTAACGTTGGCATCGGAACAGCCGCGCCCCAGTATCGGCTCGACGTTAGCTATGGGGATGCCATCGTCCGCGGTGCCGGAAACTTCAGCTCGGTCGCCAATCTTTTTGTGGGAGACACAGCTCATGAGGTGCAGGCAGTCACCGGCGTTGGCATCGGGCTGGGAGCCTTTAGCAGCCTCAACACGCTCGTGGTCACCGACAACTTCGGCGGCGGCAGTAACGGGTGCCAGTATGGCTTCGTCGGCATCCGCACCAGTTGCCCGACGAGCCTTCTCACGCTTGCGCAGGGCCAGGGCGCTGCCATCGCTGACGGGTGGAATACATACAGCTCCCGCCGCTGGAAGACTAACATCCAGCCACTGCACAACGCCCTGAACACCGTCGAACAGCTGCGGGGCGTCTCCTATGACCTGAAAGACTCGGGGAAGCACGAGATCGGCGTGATTGCAGAGGAAGTGGGAGCGGTCGTGCCGGAACTGGTCAGCTTTGAGAACAACGGAAAAGACGCGCGTGGAGTGGACTACAGCCGCTTGACCGCGCTTCTGATCGAGGCGGTGAAGCAACAACAGCAGCAGATCCGGGAGCAGCGCCGGCAGATCGAGAGCCAGCAACGGCAGATTACCCGGTTAAGCAGCAAAGTGGGGGTTTTGGAAACCTCGCTTCGCACTACAGGCTCCGCCGAAAAATTGCCCGTCAGTATTCGCTCGTCTGCAAGCGCGATTCATGCCCCGCGCGCCGAGGCCAAGAAATCTTGGATTGAGCCTGGGAATTGAAGCCGTCGGCCCGGGTTGTTCCTCACCATGGGTGGAAGGAGAGAGACATTATGAGACACACATCGCGAATCAAAACGGTTTCATCGATTCTGGCCCTTGCGCTTCTACTGACAGTCGCTGCAAGGGAGCCAGTGCAAGCACAAACCTTCACCGTCCTCTACACATTCGGAACCTTGCCCGGGGACGCCGCAAACCCAGAGGCCGGGGTGATCCGCGACTCCGTGGGAAACCTGTATGGCACCACGAACAGCGGTGGGACGTCCTCGCAAGGAACAGTCTTTGAATTGTCTCCCGTCACCGGCGGCGGCTGGACCGAGGCCATCTTGCACAGCTTCGCAGGCGGGCCAGCGGACGGCGCGAATCCGCGTGCCGGTCTAGTTCGGGACTCGAAAGGTAACCTCTACGGCACCACGCTCAACGGAGGAGCCTCCAATCACGGGTCGGTTTTCAAGCTTGCTCCAGTGACGGGTGGCGGCTGGTCAGAGACTATTCTTTATAGCTTCACCGGGGCCACAGATGGTGCCTACCCATCCTACGGAAGCCTGGTGCTGGCCGGCGGCTATCTCTACGGCGCCACCTACGAGGGGGGCGACTTGTCGTGCCTCAACGTTCCTGGTTGTGGGGTCGTGTTCCGAGTGAAAACTACAGGTGGTCATGAAGGCGTGCTGCACGCTTTCAGCTACCTTCCGCCGAACCAGAATGACGGCGCCTACCCTCTTGGCGGCGTAATTCGGGACGCAGCCGGCAACATCTACGGCGTGACCTACGGCGGTGGATCGAGTGGGGATGGAGTCGTTTTCGAACTCTCCCCCACCACGGGCGGAAGCTGGACCGAAACCCTCTTACACACTTTTTCTGATACCTCTCCTGACGGTGTGGGGTCCTATGCAGGCCTGGTTCGCGATAAGGCGGGGAACCTCTACGGCACAACATCCGGTGAAAACTTCATTCCGAACGCAATTGGAACCGTATTCGAAGTGGATGCGGCGGGTACTGAGACGCTGCCCCATATCTTCAATGGTCCTCCGTCAGACGGCGGTGACCCCATGTCGAACCTGATCATGGACGGCAGAGGCAACTTGTACGGCACCACCCCAGGCGGAGGAACGCACGGCGCGGGTGTGATCTTCAAGCTGTCACCAGGCTCGGGCGGCTGGACTGAGACGATCCTCTACAACTTCACCGGAGGTGCAGATGGATCCTCTCCAATGGGAACGTTATTCCGCGACTCTGCGGGAAATCTTTACGGCACTACCTACGTTGGTGGCGGTGGCGCGCAGGGCGGAGTCGCGTTCAAGTTTCACCCCTAAATGATCGAGGTGCTAACGAGCAGGGCGCACTGTACCGCAGCCCCGAGTTCAGACCGGATAAGAAAGGAGACTTACAATATGAAGCGCCCAACCCTAAGGCTTATCGGGCTCCTGTTGGCATGCTGCCTCACCATCGCGTGCCAGAGCAAACCGCAAACCTCAACTGCTGGCATGTTTTCCTCGACGGCAAAAGCAGCCCAGACTGTGGCTAACGATTACACCAAGCCTTACCTCACGGACGAGAAGATGAACCAGTTCCTCGCTTCTATGAAAGAGGACCATAATCCGTTCGAGGTCATGTTCAAAGAAGGTGGCCAGATGCGAAACCCGTTGGATCTGGCGACCCAACTCGAGCAGTTCAACGCTTTCGCCCACAAGTACGGATTTCAGGATTATCAGGATTACACAGCCGTCTGGGGGCGAATTATGGCCGGAGAGATGCAGATGTGGGCTGCCGCCATGGCGAAGGAGAGCGCTGACGGCTTCCAGAAGATGATCGACAGCGCCCAGGCCGACCTGAAGAAACCAAACCTCAGCCCTGAAATGCGCAAGATGGACGAAGAGCAGATCGCGAACATGCAAAAGGCGATCGCGGACATGAACAAAGCCGACTCCAAATCGACGATCAATGACGCGGATATGGAAATGGTGAAAAAGTATAAAGACCAGATCGAGCAGGCGCAAAAGAAATACAAGACCAGCTAGGACGCACAGAAGCAGGCAGAAAACAGGAACACAGATGTGATAGGCCGAAACGGGAGAGTGATCGTGAAATGCAAATTGCAAGTCACAAAGAGTCGTCGTGCTGCAATCGGCCCATGCGCAGACTTTCACCTTCAGCGTGTTGTACACGTTTGGCTCGGTATCGCAAGACGGAGGGTTGCCCTCGGCAAGCATGCTTCTCGACAAGGCCGGCAACTTGTATGGCACGACTTACTACGGTGGCCTCGGCTACGGAACTGTGTTCAAGCTGAACACCGCCGGAAACGAGCTTCGTTGATTCAAATGGTGAATTAGTCCCGGAAAGTGTTCGCAGTAATTGCCACGCTCATCGGCTGCCGCCGAGGTGGCTTGATAGGCAGGGGAGAATTCCAATGACGAGAAGCACGGGAGTCGCAATCGTTGCCTCAATGTTGTTAAGCGCCGGTTTTGCCTTGGCCCAGCAAAAAGACGTCGCAGGCGGCAAGGATCATCCCCTCATTTCCCGCTACCCCGGCTCCATCATCACGGAGTATTCGGCGAGTGCGTTTGACGAATACACGTTGCCGCTGGGAAAGCTGGAGGGAGGTCAATTTGCCAAGAGCCAGAGCCTGGAAGGTAAGCTGACACGCCTCCACTACGAAATTCCACTGGGGAGGTCACCACTCGAGGTTTCCCGCAATTACGCGCAGGCGCTGCAGACCGGCGGCTTTCAGAAGCTGTTCTCGTGCTCGAGCGCTGAGCAGTGCGGCGGCGGAACCGTAGGTAACGTGGGCTGGTGTGGAGGCTGCTCGCCGCGACAGCTATCCGCAAAGTTGTCGCGTCAGGAAGGTGATGTGTACGTGAGTTTCCATGTTGAGCAGGACAATCCCGATGTCCAGGCGCAGGTGCAACTGGACGTCATCGAAATGAAGGCGATGGAGGCAGGCTTGGTCACCGTGGACGCGGCAGCGCTCGGCAACGACCTCACCCGCACCGGCCACTCCGCGGTCTATGGCATTTATTTCGATACCGGCAAAGCCGACGTCAAGCCGGAATCAGACGCCGCTCTCCAGGAAATCGCCAAGCTCCTGCAACAGAACTCGGCTCTCAAGCTGCACGTGGTCGGGCACACTGACAACCTCGGCCAACTCGCTTCCAACATGGATCTTTCGCATCGCCGTGCCGACGCGGTGGTGAACATCCTGAGCAAAAAGTACAGCATCGGCGCCGCGCGGCTGGACTCGCAGGGTGTAGGCCCGCTTGCCCCGGTGGCATCGAACGAAAGTGAAGCTGGACGGGCGAAGAACCGCCGCGTCGAGTTGGTGAAGCAATAAGGGCGACGGTAAGGTCCGAATTGCGTGTCAGGGAGTGAACCGTGACGCCGGCTTATAGTCGACTCGAATCGTGAGAATCTCGAATGGATGAATCGGCACAGTCACTTGATTGCCTGTAATTGTTAGTGACGATCCCTGCGGCTGTTCCAGAAGATTGGTTAGGATGGCGCTCGTGGCTCCCTCCGGCACCATAAAAGTTACATTGCTTGCCTTGCCCGCCCACTCATACGCGTGAAAGATGAGACTGTCGCTATCCTCCCCTTTCTTCATCGCCGTTAGCACAACATTTTCCGGTTGCACCGACGCGAAGGAGTGCTCCCGAGGGAGTGGGCCAGCGTGCGCCGCTACCTGCATGGCTTGCAACGGATAGTTGTACTCACAGCCATGCCGCACGGTCAGGGCCTGCTTCCAGTCGCCTGGGTGCGGATAAAGGGCATAAAAGAAGTGATGGTGTCCGCGATCGGCTTCCGGATCCGGCCAAACCGGCGAACGCAGCAACGTCAGTCGCAGCACGTTGTCCTGAGCGTCGTATCCAAACTTGGACTCATTGATCAGGCTGAAACCGTGCTGCCGGTCGCCCAGATCTGCCCAGCGTTGTGCGGGGACCTCGAACTGTGCCTTTTCCCAACTGTTGTTCCGCGTGGTGGAACGTTCAATGCTGCCAAAAGGAATCTCGTAAGTGGCATGGCTGCTGGTTGCCGCGAGTGGGAAGGCGGCCTTCAGCAAAACGTGAGTCTCATGCCAGTCAATGTCATTCGCAACATCGACTTGATCGCCTCCCGCGTACAGGGTTATGTCTTGCACGAACTTTGAGCTTTGCCAGGTGCGTGATACGCGGATGATCGTGCGTAACGGCCCTCCGATGAGTTCGACAGAGTCAACGGTGTCGATTGGTGTCATGTGATCCAGCGTGCCGGGATCGATGTTCCACGCATCGTAATCCTTGGGCGTGTCCTTGAAGGTCTGCAGTTGATTGCCGCAGGCGCCTGCGGCCAGCGCTTCGAAGTTAGAGCGCTTGTCGAAGATGCTGGTGATGCAACCCGTCTTTGGATTGACCGTGACTCGCAGATTGGCATTCTCCATCGTCAGTCCGCTGACTTTTAGGTCGGTAACCGGCGGCTTCGCTCCTGGGACTACATGAAGAATGGTGTAGCCCATCGCAGGCACATTCTTAGTGTTCACGAGCAGTCGATACGAGTTCGTCGCCGGGTCACTGGCCAAAACTTCCGACGGAAGAACCTGACCCTGCGAATCAAGAACCGACGGCGGGCCCGAAATCGCGGACGGCATCTGAATTTCCACCGTCGCGAGCCCGGAGCGCTGCCACGCCAGAGGGTTGAAGACGAACACGGGAATCCCGGGGCCCACAGTCGTATTCACGTGTGCCGCAAGCGCACTCAAAGCATTGCCTGAAATCTCATTCGTCGACCATCGCACCTGGTCATAATCGCGTTGTGCATCTTTGTAGATGATGCCAATGCCCGACCCCGCTCCCAGATCGTGAAAATCATTGAAGGTAATCTTCTTCCAGGCCTCGGTCAAGGCATTGCCGGGATATAGCTTTCCGTCGAGCCATGCGAGAGAGGCGTATTTCTCTGCATTCAGCGTCCACATGGAACTCTGACGCATGTTGCGCTTCTGGTTGGCCTGCGTCGTCAATACGCCGCGGTGGTATTCAAAATAGAGTTCGCTCTTCCAAGTGGGAATACTGATCTTGCCGGCCAGCGGCTGTGGCGGCTCGGTATAGCCCTTGGCAATTGAGGTATAGTTCCACTCCGGGGAGTTGCCATCCACCCTGCTGGCGATATCACGAAAATAGGCTGAGGCCGTGCCGAACCGCATGGTCGGAACAATCTGGTCTGGGCGCATCCAACGTACACCCTCGTCCAGAATGGCACGGGTGGGGCCACCACCGTGATCGCCCACTCCGTAGAGGTCCATCATCTCTGATAATCCTGGTGCCTGCCGGCGCGCGACTGCGAGATCCTCCGCAAGCCTGACAGGACTTAGATCGGTGTGGACATAGTCATGGGGGAAATAAGTAAGGACCTTGCTTCCATCTGGCGATTCCCACCAGAACAGTTTGAACGGCAGCTGATTCGTGTCATTCCAGGCCATCTTCTGGGTGACAAAGTAATCTACGCCGGATTTCTTATAGATCTGGGGTAGCTGCCAGTTATAGCCAAACGAATCCGGGTTCCAGCCAATGTGCACGTCTACGCCGTACTCTTTCTGGAACCAGCGCTTGCCAATCAACAACGAGCGCGCGGTGGACTCTCCATCCGGAATGTTCAGGTCGGGTTCCACCCACATGCCGCCGACGATCTCCCAGCGGCCCTCTTTGATCCGTCGTTTGATCTCCTCATTCATCTGTGGATATTTTTCGGCGATCCATTCGTTGTAGGCTGCGGCCGACTGCGTGTAGGTATACCCCGGATACTCGTTCATCAATTGCAGGGCCGTGCCGAAGGTTCGCTTGACCACGTCGACCGTTTCGGTCACGGGCCAGAGCCATGCCGCGTCGATATGTGCGTTGCCTGTAAGGTGCAGTGAGGCCTGCTGGAGCGTAGGCCGCAACGTTACTAGCTGTTCGTGTGCCCGCCGCAGCGAATCGTCAAAGGCTCGCTGGTCGGCCGCATCGAGAGCCTTCACGTCCACCACGTTAATGGCTTTTTCGAGCGCGGCAGTGTCGGCAGAAAGATTCTTGGACAAACTCGGCAGCAGGATCGCGGCGGTGAGAAACTCGATGCGCAAATCTCCCGGATTGGGCCGGCTGTCAGAAAACTCGATCCGCTGGTCAGTGCCGTTAAATACTTTTTTGTCGACTGTTGGCAGTAGCTTGACGGCGACCAGTACTTTTTCGCCCGGGGTTGCATGATCGAAGAGAACGATGGGCTCCAGATCGTCGCCCATCGCCACGCGATGGCCATTCAGGTAGAAGATCTCGGGCATCGGTCCGTTCGCATCGGCGTGAAAGGCAAACCAGATTCTGGCGCCTGCGAGGTTGTATCCGTTCAGCGTGGGAGGCACGGTGATGGAACGCCGATACCATACCGCCTCGGTGCCGGCCTCGACTCTGGCATGAACGATTGGCCAACTCGAGTCATCCAGATCGAGCGCTTCACCGTGGGCCAGATCGCCCGGATGCGTCTTCCATCCTTCCGCGGGCAGGGCATCCAGGCCAGAGAGCTGCTGAATTACCGTTTGGGACTGCCTAGAGAGCCCGCTGGCAATGCGGGCAGCTTGTTCGCCGGACTGTGCCTGGGCCGCGACTACCAACGGAATAAGGCAGGCCGCGATGGCCGTTGCAGAAAGGCTGCACCGAACAACGCGCCGCCCGGTAAAGATGCTCCATGATCGTGTCATTGCGAATCCCCCTCTTGGGAGCAAAACGACGGGCGAGTATACACCCCCTGCGCAGGTTCCGACACCCCCGGCAACCAGGGGTCGCGACGCGCCAAGATGTTTTGGACAAATTGTTCATCACCCGTTATTGTCGAATATCTTGTTGCCGAATGTGTTTCCTTCTGTTCATGAACAACGGCCTGCGTCTGAAGAAGGTCGAGTCTGATGCATGAGTCTCAAACTGCGCCAAAGGCGGGGTCGAGACTGATCTGTCTCCGACCAAGTGTACAGATCTGCTTGCAGAAAGCCTGGCCACACAACAAGAACATACTGGCCGGCAGCGGCGAGTGAATCAACCGCAGCCACTAGCTGGCCGCAAGAATTACACAAGAAGGATGCATGATTCTGGTCTTGATGGGTGTGAGCGGCGTGGGCAAGACGACCATCGGCAAGCTGCTTTCATTGCGCACCGGATGGAATTTTGAAGACGCCGACGACTATCACTCGGAAGAGAAACGGCGGAAAATGGCCGCGGGGATCCCGCTGACCGATGCCGACCGCGCGCCCTGGCTCGCCGCCCTGCATGAGCGCATGGTGGAGTATTCCCAACAGGGCAGGAGGGTCATCTTTGCCTGCTCGGCGCTTAAGCGGCAGTACCGCGAACGGCTGGCCGAAGGCTTCGCGGAGAACAAGTTTCGCTTTGTCTACCTGTATGCGCCGGCCTCTGTACTCAGAGAGCGAATCCATGCGCGCGGCCATGCCTTTATGAATCCGAACCTGCTCGATAGCCAACTGGAAACGATCGAAAAACCGTCCGAAGCCTGGCCAGTTTCGGTCGCTGGAAGTCCGCAGCAGTCTGTAGATGAAATCCTTGCCAGACTGAAGGAAGCAGGGCAACTGATAACCGTTTCGAGAAATAGCGCCAGTTGCCAGCAATAATGCAGGCTGCCGTGAGAATGAAAGGGTAGATAACAATCATGCTTCTCCATGAAGACCGTTTGTTTCCGGCGGAATCGAGTGCACGGAAAATCGCCAGAGCGCTTTATGCGCACGTAAGAGCCTTGCCCATCATCAGCCCACATGGGCATTCGCAGGCGTGGTGGTTTGCAAGGAACGAACCATTTCCCGGCCCGGCGCAACTCTTCGTGCAGCCCGACCACTACGTCTATCGGATGCTCTACAGCCAAGGAATTTCGCTGGACGACCTGGAGATTGGGAAGGCGGAACTGAAGGATGCTCGCAAGGTCTGGAGCATCTTTGCCGGCCACTACTATTTGTTCCGCGGTACACCCACGCGCATGTGGCTGGACTTCGCTTTCCAGGAGCTTTTTGGCCTGGAGGAACGGCTGTCGGAAACAACTGCGGATCTCTACTTCGATACGATCGCGGAAAAATTGCAAACTCCCGATTTTTTGCCACGCGCGCTTTACGAGCGGTTTCATCTGGAAGTGTTGTCCACAACCGATTCGCCGCTCGACTCGCTGGCAGATCATAAGGCAATTCGGGATTCCAACTGGAAGGCGAGAATTCTCCCGACCTTTAGACCCGATGCGGTGGTCGACCCGGAGTTTGCCGGATTTCGCGAAAACATTGCAAGGCTTGGCGAGCAGACCAGGGAAGACACCACCGCGTGGACGGGCTATTTGGCCGCGCTCCGAAAAGCACGTGCCCACTTCCGCGAGCTGGGTTGTTCGGCAACCGACCATGGACATCCCACCGCACGAACTGCCAATCTGCCTCAAGCAGATGCCGCCAAGCTTTTTGGTCAGGTGATCGCCGGCGGTTCCGATGCCCAGCAAGGAGAGCTTTTCCGGGCGCAGATGCTGACTGAAATGGCGCGCATGAGCCTTGAAGACGGATTGGTGATGCAGATTCACCCGGGCAGCGCACGCAACCATAATCGAAAACTCTATGAGCGATATGGCCGCGACGTGGGAGCGGATATCCCTACGCCAACCAATTATGTGGATGCGCTCCGCCCGCTACTGGATCAATTCGGCAATGAGCGGGGCCTGACCATGATTCTTTTCACGCTGGATGAATCAACCTACAGCCGGGAACTCGCTCCCTTGGCCGGACACTATCCGTGTTTGCGCCTGGGCCCACCATGGTGGTTTCACGACAGTCCTGAGGGAATGATGCGTTTCCGCGAACAGGCGACGGAGACGGCAGGTTTCTACAACACGGTCGGGTTCAACGACGATACGCGCGCCTTCCTCTCGATTCCAGCACGGCACGACGTGGCTCGGCGGATCGACTGCGCATTCCTGGCCAAGCTCGTCACCGAGCACCGGATCGAAGAAGAGGAAGCGTTTACCGTGGCTGAGGACCTCACCTACAGACTTGTAAAACAGGCATATCGACTTTGAGGAGCACGCGCTCGGGCAGCACTTCGCCCTCGGCGCACCGGCCGCGAATCTAGGCCGTGCCTCGCGAGACTCGCGGCGAGTTGGGTTTCAGAAATAGAACTTCAACGCAAATTGAATGAGTCGGGGATCGTGTGCAGCCTGGGCGAGGCCGAAGGCACTTGACCCGTGCTGCGTAGCGACATTCGAATCACTAAAGTTACCGGGATTGCTGAACTCCGGATCGTAGTGATTGAAAGCATTGAAGAACTCTGCCCGGAACTCGACGTGCATTTGTTCTCTGACGGGGAAAAACTTAAACAGAGAAATGTCCCAGTTCTGGACGCCGGGCCCTTGAATAATGTTCCGGCCAGCGTCGCCGAACGAGCCGATGACTTGGTTCGACGCGAAAGCGCAGGTGTTAAACAGCGTTCCCGGTAGACACGGGTGTCCGTTAGGATTTCCGACCACGTTGGGCCGGGACGCGCTGGCAACCTCGCCGCCACCATCCGACGTGGAGAGGTTGGTGGAAATGTCGGTGGGTGTATACCAGTTTCCCGTGGTTGCGATCACGATGCCCGCAACCTGCCAATTGCCGATGAACTGGTTCAAAACACCAGAAGCATTTCCCCCCAGCGCCTTGTTTTTTCCGAAGGGCAATTCGTAGGCGTAGCTCAAAACGAATCGTTGACGGACGTCAAAATCCGCGTTTCCGTATTCCAGCAAGGGATTGTTTTGGAAGCGGAAGTCGCCCTGATTCTGCGAACCCAGGCTGGCGCTGGAAGCGTCATCGAGGGCGTGGCTCCAGGTGTAGGCGGCCTGGAATTGCATGCCGTGAGTGGGTCGTTTTTCGAAACGCACCTGGAGAGAGTTGTAGTTGGAGACGTCGTTGGAGCGAAATGTTGCGATGGTGGTGTTAAACACGGGATTGCAGTTATTGGCATCCGTAGTGGTGTTCAGGTCGCAAGGGCCAGAGGCACCTGGTGTCACTCCATGAACGGGTCGCCGCGGAGCGAACGGGCAGCTCAGCAAGCCGCCATAATTTGCGTTGCAGTCCGCCGCGAACCGCGGGTCGGTCGCGAGGACCGCTTCGTTGCCGTTATAAAAGCCATAGAGATGCACGCCGCGCGAGGCGGCGTAGGAAACTTCCAGCACCGTGTCGGCCGGCAGTTGATATTGCACCCCAAAGTGCCATTGCTGGGTATAGGGAATCCGCAGATTGGGCTGGATGGAATAAAGCTCCGGAGAATTGGGGTCGGAGAGCGCATTGGCTGGAAATCCGTTTGCCAACGTGTTCGAGTTGGTGGCGCCACCGATAGGCACGGTATTCAGCTGTGGCACGGAGCAATTGAGCCCATTCGCATTCCCGGGAGCGAAGGTCGGATTGGAAGCCGGATTCGAGCATGGCGTCGAGAATGACTCGCCGGAGAAAAACGGAGGATTGAACCCGGGACTGGGATTGGAGTAAGGCCCATTCTCCTGTCCGCCGTAGAAAATCCCGTAGCCACTGCGGATGACGAGTTTATCCGTGGCTCGGTAAGCGAAGCCGATGCGGGGCGCAAAGTTGCGCAGGTCGGGAGGGATCAGTCCGCGGGAGCCGTGGATTATGGGTATGCTGGCTTTGAGCGTAGGCGTGAGTGGTTTATCCTGTCCGCTGGGAACAAGCATGGAAGCGGAGCTGAGAACAAAAGTTCCCTCCTCATTGTTGTGTTCCTTGACGGTGCTAAAAACCTCATAGCGCAGGCCCAGATTGACGGTGAGGCGTTCGGTA
>Ga0209415_10008771_pt1 | contig 17473 bp, 10 predicted proteins | sample PeaSoiSIISIP2007_FD_187696 | JGI IMG/M metagenome (GOLD analysis project Ga0209415, IMG submission 187696) | Peat soil microbial communities from Weissenstadt, Germany - SII-SIP-2007 (SPAdes) (version 2) | ecosystem: Environmental > Terrestrial > Soil > Wetlands > Peat | place: Germany... | reverse complement strand
AGCAGGGTCAGGCAGTCATCGAGGCGGCGGAGCCGCTGCCGGCGATCCTCGCCACCGTGCAGCTCGATCATGGCGTCAAAAATAGCGCAATTCGACCAAAGTCGGGAGTCCGGTCTCAGCGGACGGCCGCCCCCGCCCGCCGGGGCCGCGCCCGGGTGCCCCGCGCCGAGGCGGCGGGCCCCTCCCGGGGGGCGGCAGTGCCCGCGGGAGCGCGGCTGCCGTTGCCGGCCGCGCCTCCGATGATCCGCCGGAGGTAGGAGCCGGTGGCGCTCCGGGGCTCGCCGGCGATCATCTCCGGGGTTCCGGACGCCACCACCTCGCCCCCGGCGTCTCCGCCGTCGGGCCCCAGGTCGACGATCCAGTCGGCGGTCTTGACCACGTCGAGGTTGTGCTCGATCACGATGACCGTGTTGCCGGCGTCCACCAGCCGGTGGAGGACGGTGAGGAGCTTCTCCACGTCGGCGAAGTGGAGACCGGTGGTGGGCTCGTCGAGGATGTAGAGGGTCCGCCCGGTGTCCCGCCGGGAGAGCTCGGTGGAGAGCTTGACCCGCTGGGCCTCGCCGCCGGAGAGCTGGGTGGCCGGCTGGCCGAGCCGGATGTAGCCGAGCCCGACGTCCTGGAGGGTGCGCAGGCGCCGGACGATCCGGGGCTGGTTGGCGAAGAGCGCGGCGGCCTCGTCGACGGTCATCTCCAGGACGTCGGCGATCGACCTCTCGCGGAACTTCACCTCGAGGGCCTCGCGCGTGTACCGCCGCCCCTTGCAGACGTCGCAGGCGACGTAGATGTCGGGCAGGAAGTGCATCTCGATCTTGATCATCCCGTCGCCCGCACAGGCCTCGCAGCGGCCGCCGGAGACGTTGAAGGAGAAGCGTCCCGGCTTGTAGCCGCGGATCCTCGCCTCGGGCAGCTTGGCGAAGAGGTCCCGGATGTCCGTGAAGACGCCCACGTAGGTTGCCGGGTTGCTGCGCGGGGTGCGCCCGATCGGTGACTGGTCGACGTCGATGACCTTGTCGATGTGCTGGATGCCCTCCACCTTCTCGTGCTTCCCGGGCCGGTCCTTGGCCCGGTACAGCGCCTGGGCGAGGCGACGGTAGAGGATGTCGTTGACCAGGGTGGACTTGCCGCTGCCGCTCACCCCGGTGACGCAGATGAAGAGGCCGAGCGGGAACTGCACGGTCACCGACTTGAGGTTGTTCTCGGTCGCGCCGCGCACGGTGAGCGTCGCGCCGCCAGCCGGCCGGCGCATCGCGGGGATGGGGATCCTGAGCTCGCCGCGCAGGTACTGGCCGGTGAGGCTCCGGGGGGAGGCGAGCACGTCCTCGAGCGTCCCGGCGACGATCACCTCCCCGCCCTTCTCACCCGCCCCCGGGCCGATGTCGACGATGAAGTCCGCGCTCCGGATCGTCTCCTCGTCGTGCTCGACCACGATCAGGGTGTTGCCGAGGTCGCGGAGGGTGGTGAGGGTGGCGAGCAGCTTGTGATTGTCCCGCTGATGCAGACCTATCGACGGCTCGTCGAGGATGTAGAGGACGCCCATCAGCTTGCTTCCGATCTGGGTGGCCAGCCTGATGCGCTGGCTCTCGCCACCGGAGAGGCTGGCCGAGGCGCGGTCGAGGCTGAGGTAGTCGAGGCCGACGTCGCGGAGGAATCCGAGCCGTTCCCGGATCTCCTTGAACGCCCGGCCGGCGATCTCCATCTCGCGGGCGCTGAGGTGGAGCGTCTCGGTGCGGCGCAGCGCCTCCGCGACGGTGAGGCCGGTGAAGTCCATGATGCTCATCCCGTCGACGGTGACGGCGAGGAACTCCGGCTTGAGCCGCTTGCCGGCGCAGGCGGGGCACGGCTTCTGCATCATCAGTCGCTCGATCTCTTGCTTGACCCACTCCGACTCGGTCTCGCGATAGCGGCGCTCGAGGTTGGGGATCACCCCCTCGTAGGCGGCCTCGTAGGAGTGGGTGCGCCCGGTGTGAGAGACATAGCGCATCCGGACCGTCTCGTCCTTGGGCAGCCCGTAGAGGATGACCCGCTGCTCGCGGAGGGGGAGCTCGCCGAAGGGGACGTCGGTGGGAATCCGGTAGCGCCGGCAGACGGTCTGGAGGACGTCGAGGACCCACATCTGGGACGGCCCCTTGGTCCAGCCGGAGAGCGCCCCGTCGTCGATCGAGAGCGAGGGGTCGCGCACCACCGCGTCGCGATCGACCTCCATCCGGAGCCCGAGACCGGTGCAGGTGGGGCAGGCGCCGTGAGGGTTGTTGAAGGAGAAGTTCCGGGGGGCGGGCTCCTCCATGGAGATGCCGCAGTAGACGCAGGCGTAGTCCTGGGAGAAGAGCATCTCGCCGGCGGCCAGCCTGCGAGGGGAGGTGCCGTCCGCGTCGCCGGTCCCCGTCGCGGGGTCGCCCTCCTGGGCCACCTCCGCGCCATCGGCGTCCGCCGGACCAGCCGCACCGGCAGGTTGCCCGTCGGGAAGCGGGGCTCTCGTCGGGAGGGTGGGGGAGATCCGCTCCTCTCCCCCACCGGCCGGCTCATCCGCCGGGATCAGCAGGATCAGACCGTCGCTGAGCTTCGCCGCCTGCTCCAGGGAGTCGGTGAGCCGGCTGCGCAGCTCGGGACCGATCACCACGCGGTCGACCACGATCTCGATGTCGTGCTTGAACTTCTTGTCGAGCGCGATGTTCTCGCCGAGATCCCGGACCACGCCGTCGACCCGGGCCCGGGCGTAGCCCTTGCGCCGCGCCTCGGTGAAGACGTCGCGGTGCTCGCCCTTGCGCCCCTGGACCATCGGCGCCGCCACCATCAGGCGGGTGGCGTCGGGGAGCGCCAGGACCTGGTCGGCGATCTGCTCGATGGTCTGCTTGCTGATCTCCCGCCCGCACCGGGGACAGTGCGGATGCCCGATCCTGGCATACACCAACCGGAGGTAGTCGTAGATCTCGGTGACCGTGCCCACCGTGGAGCGGGGGTTCTTGCTGGTGCCCTTCTGATCGATGGAGATGGCCGGGGAGAGACCGTCGATGTGGTCGACGTCCGGCTTCTCCATCTGGCCCAGGAACTGGCGCGCATAGGCGGAGAGCGATTCGACGTAGCGCCTCTGTCCCTCGGCATAGATGGTGTCGAAGGCGAGCGAGGACTTGCCGCTTCCCGAGAGCCCGGTCAGGACGATCAGGCTGTCACGGGGCAGGCTGAGATCGATGTTCTTGAGGTTGTGCTCCCGGGCGCCCCGGATGTCGATGGTGTCGTGTGGCACGGGATTCCTAGCGTACCCAGAACTCTGCACCGGGCCGCCGGCCGGCTGACCACCCGCGCCGCCCGGCTGGATGCGAACGTCTGTACGTTACGCGAACCCGCCCGCCCCGTCCACCCCGGAGGGGCGGGTGGCGCCCTCGCCGCCCGGGAGGGGGCGGAGGTATTCGCCCGGCCCGAGGACGTCAACTCGGCCGGCCTGCGCTCTCGGGACGCGGGCGTAAGGTTGGCGTCAGGCAACCATCCCGAGACATGACGGGGGTCCCAGGTGGGATGACGACGGGCGGCTTCCTTCACCGCCTCAGGCTGAGCACCGCCACGCCGCCGCTCCGAGTGGCCGCCCGGTCAGACGAGCCGAGGGCGGCCCCGCCCGGGAGGGGCCGCCGGCTGAGCCAGCGGTTGCCGGCCAACCTGGCCTCGACCGCCGTCGCCCTTGCTGCGGTCGCCTACATCGCGGTGCTGGCGGTGCGGCTGCCGGCGTTCCTCGCCCGGGCGGTCCCGAACAGCGACACCGTCAGCGCGCCGCTGCTCGCCGCGGCGATCGGCACCCCGGGTCACGGTGCCGTCTTCCTGGGCAACCACCCCGGCTACAGCGACCTCCTGCTCAGCGCCCTGGCGCTCCACCTCCCGGACCGGGCGGTGAGCAGCCAGGCCCTCACCTGGGGGGTCTACGCCGCCAGTGGTCTGCTCCTCGCGGCCACCCTGCGGCGGCTCGCCGGGTGGAGGGCGGCCGGCATGGCGGCCCTGCTCGGCCTGGCGGCCACGCCGGCCCTGCTGATGAGCGAGGCGTCGCCCACCGGCCGGGTCAGCTCGCTCGCCAACCTGGTCCTGCTCGGGTGGCTGGGCACTCTCCTCTTCGGTGGGGCGCGGCGGCGGACCACGCTCGTCGCCGCAGTCCTCGGCATCGGCGTGGTGACCGGCATCGACGCTGTCTCCGACCCGCTCCTGGTGGCGGTGGGCGTCCTGCCCTTCATCGGCACGGTGCTGGTGCTGGGGCTGCGCTTCCGGGAGCGGAGCGGAGCGGCCCTGGCCCTTGGATCGGCCGGCATGGCCCTCGCGGTGGTCACCACGGCGCTCCTCACCCTCGGGGTGGCCGGCACCGTGCCACTGCGGGCCCAGCCCAACCCGGTGCAGCTGGCCAGCTTCCGGGAGGTCGTTCACACCCTCCACGTCGTGGGCGGTGACACCGGCGTGGCGCTGGGCGGGATCTTCAGCACGCTGGGCTCGGGGCCCATGAGCTACATCGAAGTGGGGGTGGGACTGCTGGTCTGCGCCGCCGTGGTGGCCACCCTGCTCCACGCCGGGCGATCGGTCGCCGGTCCGCGACCGCCAACCGCCCGCGACCGCGCCGAGCTGGCCCACCTGGTGTTCTGGGCGCTGGTGGCCGCCGCCGACCTGACCGTCTTCCTCGGGACCAGCTACGCGGCCGATCTCACCGGGCTACGCTACCTGACCCCATTGCTGCTGGCCTCCGCCGCCCTGCTCCCCCTGCTCGGACGCCGCCGGCCGGTCGGCCGGGCCCTGCTCGCGGTCGGGGTGGCGGCGCTGGCCGGCGCTGACGCCTGGGCCCTGGCAAGCGTGACGCTGCCGGCCCCGGTCCAGGCGACCCCCCTGGTGCGAGCGCTCGAGGCATCCGGGGTCCGGGAGGCCTACGCCGACTACTGGCAGGCCAATGTGACCACCTGGGCGACCGGGGGGCGGCTGGACGTCCGCCCGGTGACGGAGTGCGGAGGCGCCGGCACCCGCCTCTGCCCGGTGCTGGTGAACGCCGCCGCCGGCTGGTTCCTGGATCCGGCCGGCCCCACGGCGGTGATCGTCGACCCGAGCTCCTCCGTGCCCCGACCGCCCTCCGCCACCTATGGGAAGCCGCAGCGCGTCATTCGCGTCGAGAACGCCACCGTCTACGTGTACTCTCACCCCCTCCACCTGACCGCCTCCGGCTGAGCGCGGGAGATCGCGGGCCCCGGGCCCCACCCGAGGCCATGGTGCCCGTGGACGGGGGGCCATCCGGCGGCAGCAGCTTCGTTGCTACCAGCCCAGTGAGGCGGAGTGGGTTTGGGTGTATACCTGCTCCAGCGCCGGGGGGCCTCAGAGGAGTCACCACGGAAACCCGAAGCGCCGCCCGATCGATGGGGCGCGTCTCTCGGCCGCCCAGCGGCGGAGCGCAGTCAGTCAACCGGGCGATCAGGGGGACCCCTGGTCCTGCCGGCCGGATGCCGGCGGCCATGGACCGGCCGCATCGGGCGGTGGAGTGGCGTGACCGGCTGACCACCGCCGCCACCGCCGTCCAGCTGATCCGCCCCGGGGACCGGGTCTGGGCGCAGCAGGGCCCCGGGACCCCGGCGACCCTGCTGGATGCGCTGGCGGAGCGGGGGGGAGAGCTGTGGGACGTCGAGATCTGCCACATGATGACCCTCGGTCCCCTCGAGTATCTCCGCCCGGAGCTCGCCGGTCACCTGCGCCACAACGGCCTGTTCCTCGGCGAGAACGTGCGTGCGGCGGTGGCCGAGGGGCGCGCCGACTACACCCCGGTGTCGCTCAGTGAGATCGAACGTCTCTTCACCGACGAGCTGCGCATCGACGTCGCGCTGGTCCAGGCCTCGCCCCCGGATGAGGACGGGTTCCTGACCCTCGGCACCGGCCCCGACTGCACCCTCACCGCCGCCTCCGACGCATCGCGGGTGCTGGTCGAGATGAACGATCAGATGCCACACGCGCTGGGTGACACCCGGCTCCACGTCAGTCGCGTCACGGCGATCGTCCCGGTGTCGCGACCGCTGCGGGAGCTGGTGCCGGAGCCCCCGGACCCGGTCCAGATCCGGGTCGCGGAGCGCGTCGCCGCGATGGTCCCCGACGGCGCCACCCTCCAGATCGGGATCGGGGCCCTCCCCAGCGCCGTGCTCGCCCGGCTGGGCGACCACCACGACCTGGGCATCCACAGCGAGCTCTGTCCGGATGGCGTCGTCCCGCTCATCGAGGCGGGGGTGATCACCGGGGCGCGGAAGACCCTCCACCCCGGGAAGGTGGTGGCGGGGTTCGTGCTCGGCTCCCGGATCATCCTCGACTACATCGACAACAACCCGATGTTCGAGTTCCACCGCACCAGCTACGTCAACGACCCGTTCGTGATCGCCCAGAACGATCAGATGATCGCCATCAACTCGGCGATCGAGGTCGATCTGAGCGGGCAGGTCTGCGCGGACTCCATCGGGGCCCGGCCGTACAGCGGGGTGGGCGGGCAGCTCGACTTCGTCCGGGGTGCGTCCCGGGCCCGGGGAGGCCGGGCGATCATCGCCCTGCCGTCGACCGCCCGGCGGGGGAGCGTGTCACGGATCGTGCCCGCCCTCGCCCCCGGCGCCGGGGTGGTGACCAGCCGCGCGGATGTGCATGATGTCGTCACCGAGTACGGGGTGGCCCACCTGCGCGGGCGGAACCTTCGTCAGCGCGCCGAGGCGCTGATCAGCATCGCCCACCCGAGCTTCCGCGCCGAGCTCATGGAGTACGCGGTGCGCGCCCACCTGCTGGATGCGGGCCCGGCGCCAACCTAGGAGATCCCATGGAAGAGATCCACGACCGAGGGGCGGTCGCCGTCGACCTGGAGGAGTGCAAGGGCTGCGGTCTCTGCGTCGAGGCCTGCCCGCCGCGGGTGCTCCGGCTCTCGGCGGAGCTCAACCGCCACGGCTACCACCCCGCGGAGTACCTCGGAGCGGGCTGCACCGCCTGTGGCATCTGTTACTACGTCTGCCCGGAGCCCGGTGCCATCACGGTGCTGCGGCGGCTGGCGGCCTGATCCATGGAGCCGCGACTGATCAAGGGCAACGAGGCGGTGGTCAAGGCCGCGCTGCTGGCCGGCTGCCGTGCCTACTACGGCTACCCCATCACCCCGGCGAGCGAGATCGTGGAGATGGCGGCCCTGTACCTCCCCGCGGTGGGCGGCGTCTTCGTGCAGGCGGAGAGCGAGGTGGCGGCGATCAACATGCTGTACGGGGGCGCGTCCGCGGGGGTGCGCGCCATGACCGCCTCCAGCGGGCCGGGCATCAGCCTGATGCAGGAGGGCTTCAGCTACCTGGCCGGAGCCGAGCTCCCCTGCGTCATCGTCGACATGATGCGGGGCGGACCCGGTCTGGGCAGCATCGGCCCGGAGCAGGGTGACTACTTCCAGATCGTCAAGGGCGGCGGCCACGGCTGCTATCGCAACCTGGTGCTGGCGCCAGCGTCGGTTCAGGAGCTCGTCGATCTGACCATGCTGGCCTTCGACCTCGCGGACCGTTACCGCAATCCCGTGGTGGTGCTGGCCGACGGCAGCATCGGGCAGATGATGGAGCCGGTGTCCTTCCCCGAGCCGCGGCCGGTGCCGGCTGCCCCGGCGTGGGCGGTCCTCGGAACCGAGGCCACCCGCAAGAACCTGGTCAACTCCATCTTCCTCGAGCCCGATGTGCTGGAGGGACACATCCGCGCCATCGAGACCAAGTACCGCGAGGCGGAGCGAGCCGAGCCCCGCTGGGAGGCGTGGAACGTCGAGGATGCCGAGATCGTCCTGGTGGGATACGGCATCGTCGCGCGTGTCCTGCGCGGCGTGGCGGAGGCGGCCCGCCACCGCGGCATCAGAGCGGGGCTGCTGCGCCCCATCACCCTCTATCCATTCCCGACCGCGGCGATCCGCGCGCTGGCGGGCACGGCGCGGACCTTCGCGGTGGTCGAGATGAGCACCGGTCAGCTGGTGGAGGACGTCCGGCTGGCGCTGGAGGGACGCCGGCCGGTGGAGTTCTACAGCCGTATGGGAGGCAACATCCCCAGCGTCGAAGAGGTCCTTCAGTTCGTGGAGAGGACCTTGGCCGGCGCGCGGGTTCCAGCGGAGGTGAGCACCCATGGCCGGTGACGCCCCGGCGATGGCCGTGATCCACGGCCGCTCGCCCATCTTCTATGCCCGCTTCGATCGCAAGGACGACGACCAGGACCAGACCCACTACTGCCCCGGTTGCGGCCATGGGATCGTGACCAAGCTGCTGGCCGACGCCATCGACGCGCTGGGCATTCAGGACCGCACCATCCTGGTGAGCCCGGTGGGGTGCTCCGTGTTCGGGTACGAGTACGTGGACGTGGGCAACATCCAGGCGGCTCACGGCCGCGCCCCGGCGGTGGCCACCGCGGTCAAGCGCAGCCGTCCCGACAGCATCGTGGTGAGCTACCAGGGCGACGGCGATCTGGCCGCCATCGGCACGGCCGAGATCGTCCACGCGGCGAACCGCGGCGAGAGCCTCACCGTGATCTTCGTCAACAACGCCATCTACGGCATGACCGGCGGCCAGATGGCACCGACCACGCTGCTGGGAGAGCGGACCACCACCACCCCGCTGGGCCGAGACCCGGCGGAGCAGGGATACCCGATCAAGGTGTGCGAGCTGCTGGCCACCCTGGAGGCGCCCGTCTTCCTCGAACGCGTCGCGCTGGGCAGCAACAAGCAGATCATGGCCACCGGGCGGGTGATCCGCCACGCGCTCGAGAACCAGGTGCACAACCTCGGCTTCTCGCTGGTCGAGGTGCTCTCACCGTGCCCCACCGCCTGGGGCCTGGACCCGGTCGAGGCGCAGACCTTCGTCCGCGAAGCCATGACCCGCACCTTCCCGCTCGGCAACTTCCGCGACCGCTCCCAGAGCGCGATCCCACCGCGCCACATGACGACCGTCCCGGATGTCGGCGAGCTGCCGCGGATCCTGGGCCTGGACCCCAAGCCCGGAGACGACGAGGCCGGGGACACGGTCGTGTCCGCCGCTCCGGTACCGACCGCCGACCACCGGATCGTGGTGGCGGGGTTCGGCGGGCAGGGCGTGCTGCTGCTCGGGGAGTTCCTCGCCGAAGCCGGGCTGAGCGCCGGATACCACGTCTCCTGGCTGCCGTCCTATGGGCCGCAGATGCGCTCGGGCACCTCCAACTGTCACGTGCGCATCTCCGCGGCGCCCGTCGACGCCCCGCTGGTCTCTCGCCCCACCGTGCTGATCGCGCTCAACGAGCCATCCCTGCGCAAATTCCTGCCGTTCGTGGAGCCGGGCGGGCTCGTCCTCTACAACGCGGACCGCGTGCCGGCGGACTGCCCGGCGAACGGCGTCCGGACCATCCCGATCGCCAGCACCGCCATCGCCGATCGACTGGGGTCGCCGAGGGTCGGCAACATGGTGATGCTGGGCGCCCTGCTCGAGGCCACCGGGATGCTTCCCGAGGAGGCGATCGAGCGGGCGCTGCACCGGCTGGTCACGCGGGAGAGCTGGTACGAGCTGGACCGCACGGCGCTGCAGGCCGGGCGCGCGGCGGTGCGGCAGCCGGCCGCCACACCCGCCGACCCGTCGCCGGCGCGCGACGCGGCTGGGGGCTGACCTCTCGACCGTCGGGCTATCCTGCCCCTCCATGCCCGCCCCACCCCGGCCCCTGGACGTCGACACGGTCTTCCTGGATGTGGGCGGGGTCCTGCTGCTGTCCGAGCACCGCACCATCGGGCGGGCGTTCGCCACGGTCGGCGCACGGGCCGAATCCCGGCTCCTCGACGCGGCGCACTACACGGCGCTGGCGGAGGCGGAGAGTGCCGACGGGCCTGCTCCGCCGATCGACTACTGGGTGGCCTACGCACGCGCCGCCGGCCTGCCCCGAGCCCTGGTCGAGCCAGCCGCCGCCGCGGTCAGGCGGGTCCAGGACACCCGGCCCCTCTTCACACGGCCGCTCCCGGGCTGCCGCGCCGGCCTCCGTGCGCTGGCGGCAACCGGGGTGCGTGTGGCCCTGGTCAGCAACACCGAGCACGGTCACATCGAGGCGACCCTCCGCCGGCTCGGGGTCTGCCAGGTCGGGCCGGGCCGCGGCGTCCTCCTCGCCGCCGCCGTCGACTCGCACGTGGTCGGGGTCGCCAAACCCGACCCGGCGATCTTCGAGCTCGCCCTCCAGAGGGCGGGTGCCGAGCGCTCCCGCACCGCCCACGTCGGCGACAGCCTGCGGATCGACGTCGCCGGTGCCGTCGCCGCCGGTCTCATCCCCATCCACCTCGACCCGCACCGCCTCTGCCCGCGCGACGACCATCGGCACGTCATCAGCCTGGTCGCGCTGGCGGCGGTGATCGACGGTCAGGGGCGCGAGCCCGTCGGGTAGACGCCCGCCCCGCGCCACCGGAGGCCGAGCGGGCCGCCCGGAAGGGGGACCGAAGCCGCCGCCCCGCCGCGGGTCAGGACGGGGTCAGTGCCAGGGAGGCGCGCAGGCCGGTGAGCACCACCTCCAGCCCGCGGGCGAACTCCGCGTCCGCGTCCCACTCGTCCGTCCCCAGGTGGGCGGCGCGCAGGGCGGCGAACTCCGGGTCGGGGTGCTCCTCCAGGAGGACCAGCATGGGGGCGCCCCTGGTCGCCTCGCCCACGCCGCTGATCTCGCACAGGACGAATCCGAAGGTGTAGGCGAGCAGGGTGTCCCAGGCGGTCGTCGCATCCCGGCGATCGAATCCCGCCCCCTCGAGGATGGCGAAGGCGCGGGCCACCGGGGCCAGGCTCTCGGGCTCGGTCGGCGGGCGCGTGGCAATGAGCGTGAAGAGGGCCGGGTGCGCGAGCAGCAGGCGGCGGAAATCCGAGAAGCCCCGGCGGACCGCGTCCTCCCAGCCGGTCGGGGTGGCCTCGGGGAGCGGCAGGCGGGCCAGCACCATCGCCACCATGCCGTCGAGGAGCGCCGCCTTCCCCGGAACGTGGTGGTAAATGCTCATCGCCTCCACGCCCAGGGCGGCGCCCAGCCGGCGCATCGAGAGCGCCTCCAGGCCCTCGGCGTCGACCAGGGTGAGCGCCGTTTCCAGGATGCGGCGGCGGGTGAGGGTGGGGCGGTCGGCCCCGACCGCAGCGGGAACCTGATCCGTCACGTCTGTTCCATCTTGCCCCACACGGGGTTGCGCCGGCGGCCGCTTACGTTGTAAGGTACGACCACCAACCTTACACGGTAAACACCAGCCGTCCACATCGACCACCCGCTGGCAGCGGCGGAGGGAGAGCCCTCGATGTCCAGTCTGGCGCGCCTCGCCACCCACCGCCCCTGGCGTGTCCTGCTCGCCTTCCTCGCGCTCGCCGCGATCGGGCTCGGCCTCTCGGGCGCAGTCTCCGGCCGCCTCAGCGACGGCCTCTCCGACTACGACGACCCAGCCTCCGCCAGCACTCAGGCGCGCGTCGCGGTGCAGAGGGCGACCGGCATCGACGTCGAGGAGGGCTACACGCTGCTGGTCCGGCTCAGCACGCCCGCGAGCGTCTCATCGTCCCCCCCGGCCATCGTCGCCGAGGCGATCCGGGTGCTCCGCCGGCGCCCCGAGGTGGTCCAGATCGTCGACGCGTGGTCCCAGGATCTGCCCGAGCTGATCGCCAACGGCGGCCGCAGCACCATCGTCGTCGCCAGCCTGCGCCCGCTCGACGAGGTCAGCGCGGTGCACGCCCTCCAGGCCACCATCGACGCCGACCCGCTGCTCGCCGGTCACGTGCTGCTCGGCGGCTCCACCGCCCTGGACGCCCAGGGCAACGACCAGAGCCTGCGCGACCTCAGCTTCGCGGAGACCATCGCGATCCCCATCCTGCTGGTGCTGATGCTGCTGATCTTCGGCAGTGTGGTCGCGGGACTCCTCCCCCTCTTCGGGGCGCTGGTCAGCATCGGCCTGACCACGCTCGGACTGCTCCTCGCCACCCTCGTGGGGGACATCTCCGTGTACTCCCTCAACCTCGTGTACGCGCTGGGGATCGGGCTCAGCATCGACTTCAGCCTGCTCATGGTCTCCCGATACCGCGAGGAGATGGCCAGCAGCGGCCCCGGCGCCGCCGCGCTCACCCGGACGCTGACCACCGCGGGCCGAACCGTCCTCTTCAGCGCCGCCACGGTGACGGCGGCGCTGGGCTGCCTGCTGCTCTTCCCGATCCCCGCCATCTCCTCGATGGGCCTCGCCGGGATGATAGTCACGGTCGCCTCGGCGGTCTCCGCCGTGGTGGCACTGCCCGCCCTGCTCGCCCTGCTGGGCGCCCGCGTCGACGCGCTGTCGGTGCGACGCCGTCACGGTGCGCCGGCAGTCAACACCGGCGGATGGTGGGCGCGGCTCGCCCGGGGCGTCATGAGGCACCCGGCGCCGATCGCCCTGGTGGTCGCCCTGGTGCTGGTCGGCGCCGGTGCGCCGGTCCTCGGTGTCCAGTTCACCGGCTACTCGACCAAGGGGCTTCCCGCCGGCCTCCCGGCGGTGAAGGTGGACAACATCGTCGCCGCGGGCTACTCCGACGTCAGCGACTCGCCGCTCCAGCTCATCGTCAGAGCCGGGCCGTCGGCGGCGAGTGCGGTGGCCGCCTACGTCTCGGCGGTCGCCCGGGTTCCGGGTGTCGCCGCCATCGAGAAGCCGACCATGATCAGCTCCGACCTCTGGGAGATCAACGGGACGCTGCGGGGCACCACCCTCTCCTCGACCGCGGAGGACGCGGTCAGCGCCGTCAACCGGATCCCCACCTCACTGACCGTGTGGGCTACCGGGTACACGGCCAACTACATGGGCTTCCGGGCCAGCCTGGGCTCCCACCTGCCCACCGCCGCCGTGCTGCTCGCGGTGACGACGCTGCTCATCCTCTTCGTGATGACCGGGTCGCTGGTGCTGCCGGTGCTGGCCCTCCTGATGAACATGCTGACCCTGGGGGCCACCCTCGGACTCCTCGGCGTCGTCTTCCAGAAGGGCTTCCTCAGCGGGGTGCTCGGCTTCTCGCCCGACGGCATCGACCTGATGACACCGGTGCTCGCGGGCGCGCTCGCCTTCGGCCTCTCCACCGACTACGGTGTGTTCCTGCTCAGCCGCATCCGCGAGGGGTACCGGAACGGGCTCTCCACCCGGGAGGCGGTGGCGCTGGGGCTGCAGCGGGTCGGCCGAGTGGTGACCTCGGCGGCCATCCTCTTCTGCGTCGCGGTGGGGGCGCTGGTGCTCTGCCAGACGGTGGTGCTCAAGGAGATCGGCCTGGCGGCCGCGGTCGCCGTCCTCATCGACTCGAGCGTGGTCCGGGCCCTGCTGGTCCCCTCCCTGATGGCGATCCTCGGCCGCTGGAACTGGTGGGCGCCCCACCCGCTCGCGACCCTCCACCGCCGGCTCGGCCTCCGCCGCCTCGAGGCGGGCGAGGAGACGGCCGGCTGATATAACGCGGGCAGGGGTCGCGGGTCAGCCGGCGCGCCGGTCCTGCAACGACGGCGTGGAGCAGACGGCACCCTCAGCTCAGTCCCGTTCAGCGCCGCGGGGGGCGGCTGTCGTCCCCGGCGGAGATGGCCGGATCAAACCTCAGTCGGGCCGCACGGAGCGGTTCAGCGGCGCGGGGCCGCCCTCCACGTCCACGTCCACGACGTGGGCGATCTCGGCCGACGACCGGCCGACGTGGAGCTGGTACGTCCCCTGGTCCACGTACCACCCGGCCTGCTCGCGATGGAGCGGACTGTCGTGCATGTGGGTGGGCGGGTTGGCCCGGCGGCCCGCGAGCTGGGGCCAGTACTGGTCGGCCACGTCGTAGTAGGCGAAGGCGCGCTCGCCCAGCTCGAGGCTCACGGTCGTCGACTCGCCCGGCTCCAGGTGCACCTTGGCAAAGGCCTTGAGCTCCTTCACGGGACGGAGCCGGCGCAGGGGGGTCGCGTATCCGCCGCCCGGAGGAGCCACGTAGATCTGGACCACCTCGGCGCCATGGCGCGACCCGGTGTTGGTCACCTCCAGCTCGATGCACAGCCTCTCGCCGGCAGCGAGCCGCGGGGTCGAGAGCCGCGGCGCCCCGATCGCGAACGTGGTGTAGGAGAGCCCGTGGCCGAAGGGGAAGCGCACCGGCAGCCGGCGCGCCTCGTACCAGCGGTAGCCGATCAGCAGGCCCTCTCCGTAGCGGACCTCGCTGCTCTCCCCGGGGAAGTTGCCGAAGGCCGGCGCGTGCTCGATCCGGAGCGGCAGGGTGGTGGGCAGGCGGCCGCCGGGATCGGACTCGCCCAGGAGCACGTCGACCAGCCCGTTGGCGTACTCCTGCCCGGCGAACCAGGCCTGGAGCACGGCGCCGGCACGGTCCGCCCAGGGCATGCCGACCGGCGAGCCGGAGTTGACGACCACGACGCTGCGGGGGTTGGCCTCGGCGACCCTGGCCACCAGCTCGTCCTGGCCCTCGGGGAGGTCCATGGTCTCGCGGTCGTACCCCTCGCTCTCCCACTCCTCGTCGGTGCCCACCACCAGGATGGCGGCGTCGGCGCCGCGCGCCAGGTCGACGGCCCTCTCCACACCCCCGGGGCCGGTCCCGGCCTCGTGGACGACCTCGACGGCGGTCCCGAGCCGCTCGCGCAGCGCGGCCAGCGGTGAGAGCAGGTAGAAGGGCTGCACGCGGGCGCTGCCGCCCCCCGTGATGGCGGGACGGTCGGCGTTGGGCCCGAGCACGGCGACGCGGCGCAGCCCGTCGCGGGAGATGGGCAGGACCCCGCGGTTGGAGAGCAGCACCAGCGCCTCCGCGGCGGCGCGCCGGGTGAGGGCGCGGTCCTCCGGCCGGTCCACCGGCCGCTCCTCCCCGGGCGGCGGATCGTCCAGAGCGCCGACCCGGTCGAAGACCGCCAGGATACGACCGACCGCGGCGTCGAGCAGCGACTCCTCGACTCTCCCGGCGCGCACCGCCTCGGCGAGATGGGGCCCGGACGATCGGGCCGGCCCCGGCATCTCCAGGTCGAGCCCGGCCCGGGCGGCATCGACGGTCTTCGACAGTCCGAACCAATCAGTCATCACCAGCCCGGCGAAGCCCCACTCCTGGCGGAGGATGCCGGTCAGGAACCGCGGCTGGTCGGGGACGTGGCTCCCGTTGACGCGGTTGTAGCTGGTCATCACGGCGAGCACGCCGGCCACCCGCACCGCATGCTCGAAGGGCAGCAGGTACAGCTCACGCAGCGTCCGCTCGTCGATCACCGACGAGCTGGTGTAGCGCTCGAACTCGGTCTCGTTGCCGACCAGGTGCTTCACGGTCGCGACCACGCCCTGCTCCTGCACCCCGCGGATGTAGGCGACGGCCAGCCTCGCGGTGAGCATCGGGTCCTCGGAGAAGGCCTCGAAGTTGCGCCCCCAGAGCGGATGGCGGTGCAGGTTCACGGTCGGGGCCAGCAGCACGCGGGCCCCCTTGTCACGCGCCTGACGGGCCACCGCCGCGCTCGCCCGCGCGACCAGGTCCGGGTCCCAGGTCGCGCCCAGGGCGGTGGCCGACGGGATGCACACCGAGGGGGTGACGGGGAGGAAGCCGGCCGTGTCGCCGCGTGCCCCGTTGGGCCCGTCGGAGAGCGTGACCGCGGGGATGCCCAGCCGGGGGATGGCGGCCGTGTGCCAGAAGTCGACTCCGGCCGTGAGCGACGCCTTCTCGTCGAGGGTCATCCGGGCGATCAGCGCGGGGACGTCGCGGGGGGCGCCCCCCGTCGGGGGCGGCTGTGCGTCCTCCGTCGCCGCGGCCCCTACTCGGAGGGCGCCGCGGCCGCGGCCTCGGCCTTCTCCTTCCGCTCGCCCTTCTCGCGGCGACCGGGCTTGGAGACCAGGCGCATCTTGATCTCGCCCTCGACGACGTCCACCACCACCGTGTCACCGGGGCCGTGCTTGAGGCGCAGCAGCTCCTCGGCCAGCGGGTCCTCGATCACCTTCTGGATGACGCGGCGGAGCGGCCGGGCGCCGTACACCTTGTCGAATCCCTGGGTGACGATCTGGTCCTTGGCTTCGTCGGCGACGTTGAGCAGCAGCTCCTGGGCGGCGAGGTGAGTGGCGATCCGAGCCAGCATCAGCTCGACGATCTTGCGCATCTGCTCATGGGTGAGGCGCTGGAAGACGACCACGGCGTCGACCCGGTTGAGGAACTCGGGCCGGAAGGCTCGCTTCAGCTCCTCCATGATGGTGTCGCGCATCCGGGCGTGGTCGGCGTCCCCCACCTTCTCGTCCGGTATGGCCGGCTGGAACCCGAGCGACATGTTGCCCTTGAGGTTGGCCACGCCGAGGTTGCTGGTCATGATCACGATGGTGTTGGCGAAGTTGACCGCCTTGCCCTTGGCGTCGCTCAGCCGCCCGTCCTCGAGGATCTGCAGCAGCATGTTGAAGACCTCGGGGTGGGCCTTCTCGATCTCGTCGAAGAGCACGACGCTATAGGGGCGACGCCGCACCGCCTCGGTGAGCTGGCCGCCCTCGTCGTAGCCGACGTAGCCAGGAGGAGACCCCACCAGCCGCGCCGTCGAGTGCCGCTCCATGAACTCGCTCATGTCGAGCCGGATGATCGCGTCCTCGTTGTCGAAGAGGAAGGCCGCCAGGGAGCGTGCCAGCTCGGTCTTGCCCACCCCGGTCGGCCCGAGGAACATGAACGAGCCGATCGGCCGGCGGGCGTCCTTGAGCCCCGCGCGAGCCCGCCGCACCGCCTGGGAGATCACGGTGACGGCCTCGTTCTGGCCAATCAGCCGCTGGTGGATCGCATCCTCCATATGGAGCAGCTTGGTGGTCTCCTCCTCCACCAGCCGGGAGACCGGGACCCCGGTCCAGGAGCTGATGATCTCGGCGATGTGCTCCTCGGTCACGTCGGGGACGGTCGCGCCCAGCTTGTCCCGCCAGGCCATCTCCTCCGAGACGTACTTCTCCTTGAGCTGCTTCTCCTTGTCGCGGAAGTTCGCCGCGGTCTCGAAGTCCTGGCCGGCGATGGCCTCGTCCTTCTGAGTCACCATCTCGCGGATCTCACGCTGCATGGCGCGCAGGTCGTCGGGAGTCGTGGTCAGCTTCATCCGCACGCGCGCGCTCGCCTCGTCGATGAGGTCGATGGCCTTGTCGGGCAGTGAGCGGTCGGCCACATAGCGCACCGACAGGTCAGCGGCGGCCTTGAGGGCCAGGTCGGTGATCTTGACGCGGTGGTGCTTCTCGTAGAGGGGCCGGATCCCGTGCAGGATGTCGATGGTCTCCTGCAGGGTCGGCTCGTCGACGTAGACCGGCTGGAAGCGCCGCTCCAGGGCCGCATCCTTCTCGATGTACTTGCGGTACTCATCCAGCGTGGTGGCGCCCACGCAGCGAAGCTCGCCGCGCGCGAGCATCGGCTTGAGCAGGTTGGCCGCATCGACGGCGCCTTCGGCCGCGCCGGCGCCCACGATCGTGTGCAGCTCGTCCAGGAACAGGATCACGTTGCCTTGCGCCTCTGACACCTCGCCGAGCACCGCCTTCAGGCGATCCTCGAACTCTCCTCGATACTTCGCACCGGCGATCAGC
>Ga0209415_10008770_pt1 | contig 17477 bp, 16 predicted proteins | sample PeaSoiSIISIP2007_FD_187696 | JGI IMG/M metagenome (GOLD analysis project Ga0209415, IMG submission 187696) | Peat soil microbial communities from Weissenstadt, Germany - SII-SIP-2007 (SPAdes) (version 2) | ecosystem: Environmental > Terrestrial > Soil > Wetlands > Peat | place: Germany... | reverse complement strand
GGGCCGCCGGTGCCGCCCACCCCATCGAGAAGGTCGGGGCCGAGCTCCGCGCCATGATGCCCTTCATCTCGGCCGGCAAGCAGCGCATCCAGGACATCTCGGGGGGCTGATCAAGGGCGCCGGCCGCGGCGGACATCCGGCCCCGGCGCCCGCCGTTCAGGCTCCGAGCAGAGAGAGGCATCCACCGTCGGGACTGATGCCGTCCACGGCGACGTGACTGTCGGTGGCGGAGATCCAACCGTGCACGCAGGCGCCGGTCTTTTTCCCGACCGGGACGAAGACACCGAATCCGATACCGTCACCGTTGGCGGCGTGCGACGACACCTCGACGTCCCCGCGGGGGTCCATCACCGACGTGGCGGCGGTGATGGCGGCCCTGACGGACGCCTCGGTGATCGGTGGCGCGGCAGCGATCGTCGGGAGGATCCGGGTCACGGCGGCGGCGACGGGGGCACCGGCCGCCGCCTGTTGCGCCGTCGCCGGCGGATAGATCTTGTAGGCGTTGTTCGTCCGGAGGTACAGGTACGGGTCGGTCGGGACCTGCCGACCGGAGCCCGACCCGGTCGAGGCGGACGGCGCCGTGCACGCTCCCAGTGTGGCGGCGGTGAGGGCCAGACCGAGCACCATCCGGCGTCCTCGGTCCCTGGTCACGACGTCAGTGTCGCATGCGGCCGACGGCGCCGCCCGATGGCGCCGGGCCGTCGCGGGCGGGCCGTTGGTCGGCGGGCCGTTGGTCGGCGGGCCGACACCGTCCCGGCCTGGGACAAACTGCTCCCGTGCGCAAGCAGTACCACTTCTGGCCCGGACACGACGGCCTCGACGCCTGGGACGTCGACCGCCTCATCCGTCTCAGCCGGAGCCTGCCCGTCCGCCGGGTGCCCCTCGAGGCGATCTGGGAGCTGGACACCGACTACTGGTTCGCCGGCAGCTCCGACACGGCCACGGTCCGCAAGGTCGTGGAGCACATCCGGCTCATCGGCGACGTCGATCCCTCCTATCCGATCATCCTCGGTGTCGACGGTCGCGTCATGGACGGCATGCACCGGGTGGCGCGCGCCCTGCTGCACGGTGACACCTCGATCGCCGCCGTCCGGTTCGAGGTGCAGCCCGAACCGGACTTCCGAAACTGCGCGCCCGGGGACCTTCCCTACTGAGCGCCCCTGAGCGCCCTCAGGAGCGCCCTCCTGAGGGCGAGGCCAGGATGCCGGCTGCGCCCGGGGCGGGCAGACTGTCGGACGTGGCCGTCGATCCGTCCTTCGCCGCGCTGCCGCTCGAGGCCGTCCGCAGCGCCGCCCTCGAACGGGCCGCCGCGCTCGGATGCAGCCACGGCGAGATCAGGGTGGAACGGATCCGGTCGCAGGTGGTGGTGGTGCGAGATGGCCGGGTGGAGACCACCGTCGACGACACCGAGATCGGCATGGGTCTGCGGGTCGTCCGTGACGGCTCGTCGGGGTTCGCCGCCACCGTCGAGCTCCACCGCGACGCCGCCGCCGAGCTCGCCGATCGGGCCGTCGCCATGGCGGCCGCGACCGCCCCGGCGCTGGCCGTCCCCGTGGAACCGGCCGACGAACCGGTCTACGGCGAGGTCGCCTGGTCCTCGGCCTACGAGACCGATCCCACCACCGTGCCGCTGGCCGAGAAGGCCGCCCTGCTCAGGCAGTGGAGCGGGCGGCTGCTCGCCCACGGCGCCGTAGACCACGTCACCGCCTATGTCCTGGCGGTGGTGGAGGACAAGCATTTCGCCGACCTCTCGGGCCGGGTCACCACCCAACGCCGGGTCCGGATGCATCCGGTGGTCGAGGCCTTCGCCGTCGACGGCGCCTCGGGCAGCTTCGAGTCCATGCGCAGCCTGGCTCCCCCCGTCGGTCGCGGTTGGGAGTACGTCACCGGCTCGACCTGGGACTGGGACTCCGAACTGGGCCAACTGGGTGATCTGCTGGCCGAGAAGCTGGCCGCCCGCACCGTCGAGGCCGGACCCTACGACCTGGTGATCGACCCCAGCAATCTCTGGCTCACCATCCATGAGTCGGTGGGCCACGCCACCGAGCTCGACCGGGCCCTCGGCTACGAGGCGGCCTATGCGGGGACGTCGTTCGCCACCTTCGACAAGCTGGGCAGCCTCCGCTACGGGTCCGACGTCATGCACGTCACCGGAGACCGCACCACACCCCACGGCCTCTCCACCGTCGGCTACGACGACGAGGGTGTGGCGGCCCAGTCCTTCGACATCGTGAAGGACGGCGTTCTCGTCGGCTACCAGCTCGACCGGCGCATGGCGTCCGAGAACGGGCTCGGCCGATCGAACGGCTGTGCCTTCGCCGACTCGCCCCTGCACGCCCCGATCCAGCGGATGGCCAATGTCTCGCTCGCCCCCGCCCCGGGCACCGGGCCCGGCACCGACGAGCTCATCGCCGGCGTCGACCGCGGTGTCTACGTCGTCGGTGACAAGAGCTGGTCGATCGACATGCAGCGCTACAACTTCCAGTTCACCGGCCAGCGTTTCTACCGGATCGACCACGGCCGCCTGGCCGGCCAGCTCCGCGACGTCGCCTACCAGGCCACCACCACCGACTTCTGGGGATCACTGGAGGCGGTGGGGGGCACGTCGACCTACGTCCTCGGCGGCGCCTTCAATTGCGGCAAGGGCCAGCCGCCGCAGGTCGCCCCCGTGAGCCACGGCTGCCCGAGTGCTCTCTTCCGGTCCGTCAACGTCCTGAACGCCCGATCCGAGACCGGTCGATGACCGACGGGGACCGGCTTCCGCCGGCGCCGGACGTCATCGAGCGGGCCCTCACCCTCGCCCGCGGCCACGACTGTGTCGTCGTCGTCAGTGACGGCAGCGAGGCCGACGTCCGCTTCGCCAACAACACCACCACCACCAACGGTGTCCGACGCGACCGCAGGGTCACCGTCATCAGCTTCGTCGCCGCTCCCGGTGCCGGCCGGGGCCGGCCGGGCGCGGCGTCGGACATGCCGGCGGGTCCGGCCGTGGCCGTGGGGGTGGCCAGCCGGGCCGGGGCCGTGGACGTGGCCGAGCTCGTCCGGGCGAGCGAGGCCGACGCCGGCGGTGCTGCACCGGCCGACGACGCCATGCCCCTCGTCGCTCCCCCGGGGTCCACGGGGGCACCCTTCGGTGCTCCTCCCGCCCTCACCGACCTGTCCACCCTGGACGCCGTCGTTCGGCCTCTGGCCGCCGCCTTCGGCCGGGCCCGGTCGGCCCGTCATGTCCTGGCCGGATTCGCCTCGCACCGCATGGACACCATCTACCTGGGGTCCTCCACCGGGCTCCGGCTCCGGCACGAACAACCCACCGGGACCCTCCAGCTGGTGGCCCGCAGTGCCGACGGGTTGCGTTCGACGTGGGCGGGGGTGGGCAGCTCCCGGTTCGACGACGTCGACGTCGACGTCCTGCACGAGCGGCTCGTCCGGCGCCTGGCCTGGGCCGAGCGCCGGCTGGAGCTCCCCGCCGGTCGGTACGAGACGATCCTTCCTCCCGACGCCACCGCCGACCTCATGGTCGTGCTCTCCCAGGCCCTGTCGGGACGCGACGCCGAGGACGGACGTTCCCCCTTCTCCGGGCCCGACGGCACCACGAAGCGGGGGGAGGTCCTGTCGTCGCTCCCGTTCACCTTGCGCAGTGACCCGGCCGAACCCGGCCTCGAGTCGATCCCCTTCCTCGTCACCACGGCGTCGGGCACGGACGTCTCCGTCTTCGACAACGGATTGCCCGTCGCACCGACGGCCTGGGTGCGCGAGGGCCGGCTCCATGCCCTCGAATACCACCGCGCCGCCGCGGCGCGCTCGGGCACCGTGACCACACCGCCCGGCGACAACCTGATGCTCGAGCTCCCCGGGGCCACCGATCCGCTCGACGATCTGATCGCCCGCACCGAACGGGGCCTGCTCCTCACCTGTCTCTGGTACATCCGCGAGGTCGACCCCGTCACGCTCCTCGTCACCGGCCTCACCCGGGACGGGGTCTATCTCGTCGAAGGCGGTGAGGTGGTCGGCGCCGTGAACAACTTCCGTTTCAACGAGAGCCCCATCGACGTGCTGGCCCGGACGACCGAGGCCGGTCGAACCGAGAGGGCACTGTCGCGGGAGTGGGGCGAATGGAAGAGCCGGACGGCCATGCCGGCACTGCGGGTGGCCGACTTCAACATGAGCTCGGTCAGCCCGGCCACCTGAGATCAGGCGAGGGGGCCGATCCCCACCATCTGGCGAAACTCCTCGGTCGAGTTGGTGACGGGGAAGGGCTCGTCAGGAACTCTCACGCCGAGCCGCTCGCAGATCGGGGCCCAGCCGTCGCCCAGGTTCCACTCGAGCAGCCGGCTCGGCGGTACCTCGGCCCGCACCGCGTCGTTGTGGCGGACGTAGGCGTCCATCATGGCCGTGGGGTCGTCGATCTGATCGCTGAACCGGGTGCCGAGCAGCCGGCGGACCGCCTCCATCCACGCGGTGAGCTCCGGTGGGACGTGGTCGAACGCCAGGAAGATCGTATTCGAGGCGCTGCGGTACCACTCCTCGGGATCGCGGACCGACAACAGCACCAGCGCGTTCGGGTTGGCCTCGGACAGCTCACGCCAGAATGACGCGCCGGGCCAGTCCACGATGGCCCGGTAGCGCTCGAGCATGGCCGACCAGTCGACGGGCCGGCCGTCAACGGCGTCGATCCAGGCCGGCGCCTGACCGGGATCGCCGAGGATCTCGAGCATGTGATGACACGGCGCTCCGAGCAGCTGCTCGAGGGCGAGCTTGAGCGAATGCGTCCCTGTCCGACCGACACCCGCACCGACGACTTCGAGCTCCATGTTCGTTCCCCCGTCACCCCTGTCCGATCACGCCGGCGGCCAGCCACGAGGCGCGATGCGCCGGCCACAGCGGCGCGGGCGCCCGCCGATCGTGTCATAGGTCGCCCCGGCCGTGCCGGAGGCGCTCGTCACCGCCGTCCGACCCCGCCGTCCCGCCCGTCAGGCGGTGCAGTCGATGACCAGTTTCATCGGGGGGTCGGCCAGAGCCTCGACGGCGTCGGCGCGCGACACCACGGAGGACGTGACGAGCGTGGGGTCGAAACCGCGGGCCATGAGGTCGAGGACGAGGGGGATGGCGGGTCGCACGTGGGCCCGGCCGGTGTACAAGGTGCAGCAGCGCGAGTACATGGCGAGCAGGGGCAGCGACTGATCCTCCAGGTAGACCGAGGGGCTCGTGCAGGTCCCGTCGAAGGCCGTGCTGTTGAGGGCACACCGCAGGCCCTGCGTCGTGCCGCTGGCGTCGACGGTGATCGGATAGGAGCCGGCTTTGCGCGGCGGCGGGCCCTCGATGGCCTCGGCACCGAGAGCGGCGGCGATGGCCAGCCGACCGGCATCGTCGTCGAGGTAGCTCACCCGGCCGGCGCCGAGGGCCACGGCCATGCCGGTGGCGTAGAGACCGATCGAGTGGGGCCCCCCGTCGCCACCCACCACGAGGACGTCGGCTCCGGGCTCGGCCGCCAACTGGGGGCCGACCGTGCGCCAGCCGTCGGGGATGTTGTCGCTGGCGCTGGCCACGGCGACGGGACTCAGCCCGGCGGGAAGCTCCACCAGCATGGCGTCGGCGTGGGGCACGACGACCAGGTCGGACAGCAGCCCTCCCCACTCGAGCCCCCCCATCTCGCCCAGGCCGTAGGTGGAGAGCTTCGGGTGCGCGGCGCAGTTCCCGGTTCGGCCCCGAAGGCAGGGCGCGCAGACGCCGCACGAGATCTGGAAGGGCACCACGGCCCGATCGCCCGGTGCCACGGTGGTGACCCCGGCACCCACCTCCACCACCTCGACGACACCTTCGTGGCCGAAGGGGTACGGCCCTGCCAGCGGGAAGCGGCCGGCCAGCACGGCGACGTCGAGGTCACACGTGGCGAGGGCCACCGGTCGGACGAGGGCGGCGTCGGGGCCGGGGAGAGCCGGTTCGTCGGTCTCCTCCCACCGCACCGATGCCGCACCGTCGAGCATGAGCCTCTGCACCGCACCTCCCACACGCCGTGGGGAGGACGCTACGGCATCGACGGCTCGGTCACCTCGCTGGTGCGCAGGGGCCCGACACGACTCTGGTTCCTCTTGGCCAGCCGCCGACGGGTGAGAAGGCGTCGCCGCTCACGCTCCGAGGCGCCGCCCCACACGCCGTGATCGATCCGGTTGCCGAGCGCGTACTCGAGACAGGGGGCCTTCACCGAACAGTCGGCACAGATCCGCTGCGCCACCTGCACGCCGACGCCGTCGCTCGGGAAGAACACGGCAGGATCCATCTCCTTGCACTTCCCCTGGTTCATCCAATCGGTGTCCATGATGGCCCCTTGCTGCAGAGCTCTCATCTCTGCCTTGCTCTCATCTCTGCCTTGTCCGGCATGACGTGCTCAGCTCGCTGAGCTTGCCTCCACCGGACCCGAGGTCCATTCGGCAGGCCGATAACGGGATTTCACCATGCGACTCTGTGAGGTGGCTGTGAGTCACGAAGATTTAACCTCGGCCCCAACCGAGCCGTCAGCGCTCCGTCGAACCCAGGTCAGCGCTCCGTCGAACCCAGGTCAGCGCACCGTCGAACCCAGGTCAGCGCACCGTCGGACCTCCGTTGAGCCCCTGGTCAGCCTCCATCAGGGTGGCGGGATCGGGCCAGGCGAAGCACAGGGCCGGAGCGGTTCCGCCGCCGGGAAACGGTCCCGCCACCCTTTCCTCGACGCAGGTTCCTCCCTGGGCCCGGTAGAAGCCCTGGGCGGCCACGTTCTGGGCCAGCACGGACAGGTGAAGGCCCGTGGCCGGAGACGACCGCAGGACCACGGCGGCCGCCTCGGCCATGAGACGCCGGCCGATTCCCCGACCCTTGTGCGCGTGGCGCACGTGGAGGTTCTCGAGGTACGCCCCCCACGTCGGGTGATGCCGGAGTATGACGTGCGAGAAGCCGACGATGGCGCCGTCGTCCTCGGCGACGACGGTGTGGTGGCCGGGGGCGGGGTGTCCGAGTCGGTCATGCCACACCGCCCGTCGGTCGGCGAAGACGTCGCCGTCGAGGTAGCTGTCCAAGTAAGCGCCCCGGTAATTTCGCCGCCAACTGTCGGCGTGCAGCGCCGCGACGGCGTCGGCATCGGAGGCGACGGCCTCCCGGTACCGGGGTTCTCCTTCTGTGGGCGACACCGATCCTCCTGTCGGTTGCGTGGTTGCGGGCAAGTGTTAGGAATGTTGGTCGCCATCGTAGGGAGAATCGGGTGAAGCCAGAACGCCGGCTCGGGGGAACCGCTGCGACCCATCACCGCCGAGGTTTCGACCGATGAGCGCGCTCGACCCGCGGACACCGGTCCTCGTGGGTGTGGGTACCGCCGAGGGCGACCACGAAGGCGTCGAGCTCATGGCCCAGGCTCTGGCGGCCGCGGCTGTCGATGCCGGCTCGTCCACGTTGCTCGGCGCTGTCGATCGCATTGCCGTCCCCCAGGGAACGTGGTCGTATCCGGACCCGGCCCGTCTCCTGGGGGCGCGGATCGGCGCACCCGGGGCCACCACGTGTCTGGCCCAGATCGGAATCTCCCAGCAGACGCTCGTGAACGAGGCCCTCCGGGCCATCACCGCCGGCCACTGTGACGTCGCCGTGGTGGCGGGGGGCGAGGCCCGGGCGCGCGCCCGACGAGCGGAGGTGGCCGGCACGGTGGCCACGGAGACGGCCCAACCGGGGGCGGTACCCGATCTCGTCATGAATCGCGAGGACGACTTCATGGCGCGTCCCGAGATCAACGCGGGGCTGACCCAACCGGTGCTCCAGTACGCGCTGATCGAGAACGCCCTGGGTGCAGCCGAGGGCGTGGGCATCGACGAGCACCGCGCTTCAATCGCCCGATTGTGGGAACGCTTCAACATCGTGGCCCGCTCCAACCCCGATGCGGCGTTCCCGACGGCACGCTCCGCCGCCGAGCTGGCGACGGCGTCGGCCGAGAACCGTCCGCTGGCCTTTCCCTACAACAAATGGCACGCCAGCCAGTGGACCGTCGATCAGGCCGCTGCGCTCGTGATGTGCTCGGTCGAGGCCGCCCGGGCCCACCACGTTCCCCTCGATCGCTGGCTGTTTCCGCTGGTGGGCATCGACGCCAGTCACGCCGTCTCGCTCAGCCGCCGGCGGGACCTCCATCGCTGGCCCTCGATGGCCGTGTTGGCAGAGGCCGCCGCCGGGCGCACCGGTCGTCCGCTCGACGAGATCGAACACATCGAGCTCTACTCCTGCTTCCCGTCGGCCGTCCGTGTCCAGCAACGCGAGCTCGGGGTACCGCTCGACGGCACACCCACCATCACCGGGGGCATGGCGTTCGCCGGGGGACCTTTCAACAATTTCGTCTACCAGGCCACGGCCGCCATGGCGCATCTCCTGCGCCGCGAGCCCTCGGCGCAAGGCCTCGTGAGCACGGTGTGCGGCCTGCTCACGAAGCCCGGTCTGGCCGTGTGGTCGGCCACCCCCGACGGCCGGCCCCCCCTGCTCGGCGATCTCGCCACCGAGGCGTCCGCCGCCACCGAGCGCGTGGAGGTGGTCGACGAGCACCACGGCCCGGCCCGGGTGGCCACGGCCACCGTCGGCTACGCCGGCCTCGTCCCAGCCCGGTCCTTCGTCCTGGCCGACACCGGGCCCGGTCACCGGTGCGTGGCCTCGAGCGACTCCCCCGACGTGGCCGAGGCCGTGGTCTCGGGGGACCTGATCGGCACCGTCGTCAGCGTCGCCGGGACCGAGGTCCGGCTCTAGAGAGGTCCGGCTCCCGAGAGGTCGAGCGCTCGAGAGACCGGCTCTCGAGAGGTCGAGCGCTCGAGAGATCGGCGGGATCGGGGACTACGACGCCGGTCCCGACACGGTCACCAGCGTTCCGATCGGCGCCAGGGGCCAGACCTTGGCAGCGTCGGCGATGGTCATCTCGACGCAGCCGTTGCTCTGGGGTGAGCCGTAGGTCGCCCGCACGAAGCCGTGCAACGCATCGCCGCCGTTGAAGTAGGCGGCCCAGGGGACAGCGGGGTCGTCGTAGGTGCTGCCGTCGGGGTTCGTGCCTTTCATGCGCGAGCTGACGATGTGCTCGAAGACGGGGTAGGTGCCGTCGGTGGTGTCGGCGCCCGGTGCTCCGGTGTTTACGGGAATGTTGATTAGCGCCGGGATCCCGTTGGCGATCAGCGTCAGATTCTCGGGCAATTGCTTGGAGACCGAGACATACGTGTACGGATCGGCGTTCACCGTGTTGGCGCTCACGTCGGCGAGGAGCTTCGACCACACCTGGGTGCCGGCCAATCCGTCGACCGCCAGCCCGTTCTGATTCTCGAAGTTCATCACCGCCCCTTTGGTGATGACGTTCTCGTACCCTTCGGTCCACAGCGTGGTGAGCGATGCCGGCAGGCCCTGCCATCGCCACGCGAACGTGCCCGCTTGGGCCGTGACAGCCTTCGTGGGCGCGCTCAGCGGGCCGCTCGGGGTGAAGGACAGGGGGAGGTAGTCCAGTTGCGCGAGCAGCTGCTGCAGTCGCTCGGTGCTGCCCTGGGCCACGGTGAAGGCCACCGTGACGGGCGCCGCCAGCATTTCACCGCCGGTGCTTCTCGGACCGGTGGATCCGGCGGGAATCGTGAGCGTCTCCGTGGTGGTCGGTATGAACGGTTCGGCGGCGTCGAAGGACAGCGTCGTCGGGCCCGTCTTCGCCCATGTCCCGCTCACCGGTGGATTGAAGCTCGGCATACCGCTGGCGCCGGCCAGCGGGAGCGACAGGTGCACGGCGACGGTCGCATCCGACGGCACGTCGGTGGCGCCGGCGGCCGGCGTGGTGGATACCACCTGCAGGAGTTTGGCCACCGTCTTCCCCGTGGCGTTACCCGGGTGATTGGTCGTCCTCGTGGCAGAACCCGGGGTCTTGTGGTCGTTGCGCACGATCAGGAACGCGCCGGCGCCGATGACGACAACGAGGACGATGCCGAGCGCCACCACCCAGGGTCGTCGGGGCGGCTTCGGCGGGGGTACCAGGATCTTGTATTCGGCCATGGCTCCTGCTGCTCGGGTGGGGGGCCGCCCAGGGTCCACGTTCGTGATACGGCGGAGGGATCCGCCGGTCTCGACAGTAGTGACTGGCTGTGCCGATTCGGTTTCGCCCCTCGTCGCCCCCGGTCAACAGGCGCTACTGGGCCAGGGCCCCCACGACGTAGTTGATGCAGCCGCACAGCGCGGCGATGTCCTCGGGGTCGATGGCCGGGAACATGGCGATGCGGAGCTGGTTGCGACCGAGCTTGCGGTAGGGCTCCGTGTCGACGATGCCGTTGGCCCGCAGGACCTGCGCCACGGCGGCGGCGTCCACGGCGTCGACGAAGTCGATGGTGCCCACCACGTGGCTGCGTTGCGACGGCTTCTCCACGAACGGCATGGCGAAGTCGGATTGCTCGGCCCAGGTGTAGAGGATCTCGGCCGACCGGTCGCACCGGCCGGCCGACCATTCGAGGCCGCCGCCGGCCACCATCCACTCGACCTGCTCGGTGAAGAGCAGCACGGTGGCGAGTGCGGGTGTGTTGTAGGTCTGGTCGAGCTTCGAATTGTCGACGCACGTCTTCAGATCGAAGAAGGCCGGCACCCACCGGTCCGATGCCGCCAGCTTCTCGACCCGGTCGAGGCCGGCCGGTGACAGCAGGGCCGCCCACAGCCCGCCGTCGGCGGCGAAGCATTTCTGCGGGGCGAAGTAGTAGACGTCGAACTGCGACGGGTCGACCCGGAGGCCGCCCGCCCCCGAGGTGGCGTCGACCGCCACCAGTCCGCCGCCGTCGGCCGGGGAGGCCGCGCCCACGGGACGGGTGATACTCATGGCCACGCCCGTCGACGTCTCGTTGTGGGTGAGGGCATAGAGGTCGATGTCGGGATCGGCCATGGCGTCGGGATGTGTCCCCGTCGCCGATTCGATGATCCAGGGTTCGTCGAGATGGGGGGCGGCCTTGGCGGCGGCGGCGAACTTGGACGAGAACTCGCCGAACGACAGGTGCTGGCTCCGGCGCTCGATGAGGCAGAACGTGGCGATGTCCCAGAAGCAGGTGGTGCCCCCGTTGCCGAGCACCACCTCGTACCCGTCGGGAAGTTCGAAGAGCTCGCTCAGACCACGGCGCAACCGGGCCACGACGGACTTGACCGGCTTCTGGCGGTGGCTCGTGCCCAGGTATGTGGGGGCCGCCCGGGCCAGGGCCTCCACCTGCGCCGGCCGGACCTTGGAGGGCCCGCTGCCGAAGCGGCCGTCGCTCGGTTTGAGGGCGTCGGGGATGTGGATATCGGGGCTGGCGGTGGTGTCAGGGGCAGGTGGCACGTGTGTAAGCATGGCAGCCATGTCGTCGCGTCACGAACCCACTCCCGGAGCCGGTTCCGGGCCGGCGCCCGCCCGGCGTCGTGTCTCGGCCCGCGTCGCCGCCGTCGCCCCCTCCGCCACACTGGCGGTCGACGCCAAGGCGAGGGCGCTGCGCGCCGCCGGCGAGGACGTCATCGGCTTCGGTGCCGGGGAGCCCGACTTCCCCACGCCGGCCCACATCGTGGACGCGGCCATCGAGGCCTGCCGACTCCCGGTCAACCACCACTACACGCCGACCGGGGGTCTGCCCGCTCTGAAGGAGGCGGTGGCGGCCAAGACCCGACGCGACTCGGGCTACGAGGTCAAGGCTTCCCAGGTGCTCGTGACCAACGGGGCCAAGCAGGCTGTCTACGAGACCTTCGCCACCTTGTGCGACCCGGGCGACGAGGTGCTCGTCCCCGCCCCGTACTGGACGACCTACCCCGAGGCCATCGCCCTGGCGGGCGGGGTGCCGGTCGACGTCCCCACCACGGAGGAGTCCGGGTTCCACCTCACCGTGGAGGCCCTCGAGAAGGCCCGGACGGCGGCCACGAAGATCCTGCTCCTGGTGTCGCCCAACAACCCGACCGGGGCGGTCTGCACCCCCGACGAGATCGCCGCCATCAGCCGCTGGGCTGTGGAGCACGAGCTGTGGGTGGTGACGGACGAGATCTACGAGCACCTGGTCTACGGGGGTCGCACCTTCGCGTCGGCGCCGGTCGAGGTGCCCGAACTGGCCGACCGGTGCGTCGTGATCAACGGCGTGGCCAAGACCTATGCCATGACCGGCTGGCGGGTGGGCTGGATGATCGCGCCGCCCGACGTCACCGAAGCCGCCGCCAATCTGCAGTCCCACGCCACCTCCAACGTGTCGAACGTCCCTCAGTGCGCGGCGCTGGCGGCTCTGACCGGCGACCTCGCCGCCGTCTACGCCATGCGCGAGGTCTTCGACCGCCGCCGGCAGCTCATCCATCGGATGCTCAACGAATGTGAGGGCGTCACCTGCGTCGAACCCGAGGGAGCGTTCTACGCCTTCCCCTCGGTGAAGGGCCTCCTCGGACGCCGGATCGCCGGCACTCTGGTCCGCTCGTCGGACGAGGTGGCCCAGGTGGCCATCGACGAGGCCAAGGTGGCGGTGGTGTCGGGGGAGGCTTTCGGGACCCCCGGTTACTTCCGCATGTCCTACGCGCTCGGCGACGACGACATCGCCGAAGGCGTCGCCCGCCTGGCCAAGTTGTTCGCCACGGCCGAGTAGGCGAGCGAACAGGCGAGAAGCAGAGAGGACGGATCGATGGCACGGGTGCTCGTCACCGAAAAGCTGGCCGACCGCGGCCTGACCCTGTTGGCCGACGCCGGACACGACGTCGACGTCCGACTGGACCTGACCCCTGAGGCCCTGCTCCAGGCCCTCCCGGGCGCGCACGCCCTCATCGTCCGATCGGCGACCCAGGTGACGGCCGAGGCACTGGAGGCGGGGACGGACTTGGCCGTGGTGGGACGGGCGGGTATCGGTCTCGACAACGTCGACGTCGAGGCCGCCACCCGCCGGGGCGTCATGGTGGTGAACGCGCCGCAGTCGAACATCCTGTCGGCGGCCGAGCACGCCATGGCCCTGCTGTTGGCCCAGGCGCGCAACATTCCCCAGGCGCACGCCGCCTTGATGGCCGGCAAGTGGGAGCGGTCGAAGTGGGAAGGAGTCGAGCTGCACGGCAAGACGCTCGGCGTCGTCGGTCTCGGCCGTATCGGGGCGCTCGTGGCCCAACGCGCCCTGGCCTTCGGGATGCGGCTGTGCGCCTACGACCCGTACGTCTCGGCCGATCGGGCCCGGCACATGGGTGTGGAGCTGTTGACCCTCGACGAGCTCGTGGCCGAGTCCGACTTCATCACCATCCACCTGCCGAAGACGGCCGAGACGGTGGGGCTCTTCGGACGCGACCTGCTGTTCAAGGTCAAGCAGGGCGTGCGCATCGTGAACGCGGCGAGAGGCGGCATCGTCGACGAGGAGGCGCTGGCCGAGGCCATCACCGACGGGCGGGTGGGAGGCGCCGCCTTCGACGTGTTCGCCACCGAGCCCTGCACCGACTCCCCCCTGTTCGGCCTGCCCGGCGTGGTGGCCACCCCGCACCTGGGGGCGTCGACGGCCGAGGCCCAGGACAAGGCGGGGGTGACGATCGCCGAACAGGTGATCCTCGCTCTGGACGGCGACTTCGTGCCCTTCGCCGTGAACGTGGCCGCCACCGAGGTCTCCGAATCGGTGCGTCCCTTCCTTCCCCTGGCCGAGCAGCTGGGTCGGTGCTTCGCCTGTCTCAACGACGGGTTGCCCGATCGCCTGGAGGTCGAGTACCAGGGCGGCCTGGCCGGGGCCACCACGGCCATCCTCACCCTGGCCGTGCTGAAGGGGGTCTTCGCCGCCGGCACCGAAGAACCCGTCTCCTACGTGAACGCCCCGCAGCTGGCGGAGGAGAGGGGACTCGAGATCCGCGAGGTGTCGACGACGACGACCCGCGACTACGTCAACCTGATCACCCTGCGCTCCACCCACCACTCGCTGGCCGGCACCCTGTCGGGGCCCCGGTCCGAGCCGAGGATCGTGCTCGTCGACGACCATGCCGTGGAGGTGCCCCCGTCGGAGTACATGCTGGTGGTGCGTAACGACGACCGTCCGGGCATGATCGGCGTGGTCGGTGTCGTGCTCGGGGACGCCGGCGTCTCCATATCGTCCATGGCCGTCGGCCCCTCGCGTGCCTCGAACACCGCTCTCATGGTGCTCTCGACCGACCGGGCCGTGCCTGACGACGCCTTCACCCGGCTGCGGGCGGCCGATGGCATCCTGGACATCCACCGGATCACGTCTGTCTGATCCACCCGCGACGCGCCGTTTAGCCTTTTGGGATCGGCCTCGATCCCGCGTGCCCATCACCCGATGACGCTGACGTTCTCGCCGCGGCGCGCCGCGGCGACGGACAGGCACTCGAGACCCTTCTCACCGAGCACTACGACCGCGTGCATGCTCTGTGCCGGCGCATGCTCGGCAACGAGGCCGACGCCGTCGACGCCACCCAGGACGCGCTGCTGTCGGTCGTCCGGTCCATCTCCCGGTTCGATGGTCGGAGCTCCTTCGGCACGTGGATCTACCGGATCGCCACCAATGCCTGCCTCGACGAATTGCGCCGCCGCCGCCGCCGGCCCGTGGTCGGTCTACCGGATCAGATCGAGGACGACCGGGACCCCGAGCGTGGCTTCGGGGCCGGGGGGCGGGACCCCGCCGACGAGGCGGCGGCCCATGTCGACGTCGACGCCGCGCTGCGCCGGCTGGCACCGGAGCACCGCGTGGCGGTGGTGCTGCGCGACGTCTGCGACCTGACCTACGAGGAGATCGCCGTCGTCCTCGACGTCCCCATCGGCACGGTCCGCTCCCGGATCGCCCGGGGCCGGGGGGCGCTGGCCGACCTGGTCACCGGTGGCGGTGGTGACGAGGTCGGCCAGGAAGCCGGGAACCGGTCCGGGGACCGCAACGTCAAAGAAGGCAAGAGGACGGAAAACCCCACGCCATGAGCCACGACCACCTGAGCGACGAGCAGCTGTCGGCCTTCATCGACGGCGAGACGACCGACGAGCCCACCGCGGCCGACGTCCTCGCCGCCACCTCGGCCTGCGAACGATGCCAGGAGCGGCTGGCCGCACTGGAGCAGGCCCGGGACCTTCTCCGGCTCCCCGTCACCGCCGTCTCTCCTTCGGCCAAGGCCGCCGCCGTGCAGGCGGCACTCGGCGATGCACGATCCCCGCAGGCGGCCGGCACCGGGACCGGGGGGCCCGAGACCAATGGCGCGGGCACCGGAACCTCCGAGACGGAAACGGCCGCCGTGGTCTCGATGGCGTCGGCGCGCCGGACGCCGCGACGGTCGCGCGTGCCGCTCGGTGCCGCCGCCGCCGTCGTGGCGCTGGCACTGGCCGCCGGTATCCCCGCCGCCCTGTCCCACAGCGGGAGCTCGCCCACGAGCGCGGCGTCGCACGCCATCGCCCGGCGCCCGGCGGCGGCGCCGGAGACGACGGAGGCGTCAGCCCAGGCGGCGACACCGAAGGGGGCGTCGGTGAGCGGGACGACCTCCGTGACCGACCTCGGTTCGATCGGCACCCCGGCGTCGCTCCGGTCGCGTCTGGCCACGGCCTTGAAGGCCGGGAGCACCCACGGTGCCTTCGGCTCCTCCGGTCTCTCCAACGGGAGCGATTCTGTGGCCCCGCCCGGGGCGCCTCAGGTTCAGGGCGCCGGCCTGCCCACGACCTCGGCGGCGCCGGCCGCGTCGGCCGCGCCGGCCGCGTCGGCGGCGTGCGTGGCGGCGGCCCGGGCCGAGGCGGGACCGAACGATCCCCTCGCCCTGGTGGACAGCCTCACCTACGCCGGGACGCCGGCGCTGGCGGTCGTCGTCGACGTGCCGGCGCCGACGGGATCGACCGCCGGCACGCGACATCTCGCCTTCGTCGTCGCCACCTCCGACTGCCGGACCTTGGTCCGCACGACGTTCTGAGCCCCGGGCTCGGCCCCGTCACGCCGGGGTGACGGCATGACGGCGACGGCGGACGATCCGCAGGGTGGGGACGGCGACGAGGGCGAGCAGGACCATGAGCGGCAGGGCCCAGCCGCCGGCGACGGCCAGGCCGTCGAGAACGGCCAACGTGTTGTGACGGAGGTAGCGCCAGCCCACGGTGGCGGCGTCGGCCCCGCCACGGACGACCGGAGCCGGTGCCAGCGGTGCGCCCGGTGCCGTCAGGTTGACGGTCACGGTGGCGAGGGCGGCCGAGTTCTCGAGGACGGCCTGGGCGGCCTGCAGCTGCTGGAGCTGTTGCACCACCGGGAAGAGCTGGCTCTGGATCTGGAGGAAGGTCCCGATGTCGGAGGCCTCACCCAGCTTCTTCTCGAGCAGGGCGACCTCGTCGCCGAGGACGGCGATGGACGCCGCCTTCTGCGCCACCTTGACGGTGACGTCCTTGCCCTCGATCTGTTGGCTGTGGACCGTGCCCAGCCCCGACACATGGCTGAGGGCGTCGGCGAAGTCGGAATCGAGGACGCGGAACACGATGGTGCCCGAGGTGGGCGACCTCTGGGCCGTTCCGCCCGACAGCGAGGAGCTGTCCACGTAGCCGCCGTCGGCGCCGGCCACGGCGGCGATGGTGTGCAGCGCCGCATTCAGCGTACCTTTGCCCACCCCCATGGCGATGAAGGCCGTGTGCACCACCAAGGGTGGCGTGGCGGAGACGGGGACGGCGGCCAGGCCTGCGGGACCCGATGCCGTCTTGGCTGCTCCGGAGGCCGAGGTGCTTCTGTGGAGGCCCGCCGACGCCACGGCGTCCGGTTGGGCGGCGATGGTGGCGGGCCGGGACGCCGCCGCGGCGTGGACGGCCGTGCCCGTCGCCGTCGCCGTCGACGAGCTCCCGGCGATGAGGTGGCGCCCTGCGGCCACGGCTCCGGCCAGGACGAGTGTTGCGGTGACGGCGACGATGAGCTTGGTGCGGGTCCCCTGCATGGATGCCTCCCGGCGTCGGTTCCTGTGGCCGGCGGTGCTCCGGCACCCGGCTTGGACGACGGCGGCACCCGGCGAGTTCCGGGCCGGGGCCCGTCGAGGGCGACGCCGACAGGGGAGGCGACCGCCGGGGAGGCGACCGGCGGGGAGGCGACCGGCGGGGAGGCGACCGGCGGGGAGGATGCCCGCGTTCGCGATCAGGCCCCGGTGGCGGGGCGACCGGGCGCCGGGGGCACGGCCGGCCAGGAGTCGAAGCTCCCGGTCCGGATCGGTGCCGGTCGGCGGTCCCCGCTGCGGCGGCCGAGAATCTCCTGCGCGATGCGAAGCGCCACGCCGAAGGCGATGGAGACGACGATGGTGCGAACCGCCCTGCCTACGAAGCCCCGCACCGTCGTCACCCCTCCACGCCTGTTCACCCTCGGCCGGCTCTTCCGGCGGCGATCGTAGCAACCGACGGGAGACCCACGGCCGGGCACCGTGGCTATGGCCTTGACCCGAAGGCTTTTGTTTGCAAGCATTGGCCATCATGTGCGCGTACGAGTTCGCCTCCACCCTGCTTCTTACCTGACGGCGAGCGCCACATCGCGCTCGCCGACACGCCCCCTGAGCCGAAAGGCCAGGGGGTTTCT
>Ga0209415_10008769_pt1 | contig 17479 bp, 12 predicted proteins | sample PeaSoiSIISIP2007_FD_187696 | JGI IMG/M metagenome (GOLD analysis project Ga0209415, IMG submission 187696) | Peat soil microbial communities from Weissenstadt, Germany - SII-SIP-2007 (SPAdes) (version 2) | ecosystem: Environmental > Terrestrial > Soil > Wetlands > Peat | place: Germany... | reverse complement strand
TTTTGCCGGCGCGGTACGCCTCAGGCGTATGCCGGAACGCGCTCGGTCACGGTCTCGAGCTGGCCGACGGTCTCGCGGCCGAAAGCCAGCGGGATGAAGGCACCGATCGCGACGACGACGAAAATCGTGCCGAAGAAGATCGTCGCCGAGCCCGTGTAGGGCTCCATCAGAAGCGGCGCCATCCCGCCGGCGAACAGCCGTGCGAACGATTCGCCAAAGATGTGTCCGCGCCCCCGCAACGCCGTCGGGAACTGCTCGGAGAGATAAACCCTGGTGGCAGTAAACGCCGACAGGACCGTGAACCCCATGATCAGCCCGCCCGCCACCATCATCACGCCCGAGAACTGTCCGGCGCGGTGCGCCAGCAGCATCAGCCCGAGGCCCGGCAAGGAACCGAGGAGCGCATAACAGATCGTCCAGCGCCGCCCGATAACCTCCATCAGGAAGCCGGTGAAGCCCTTGCCGAAGAAACTTGCCGCATAGACGATCGAGGTCAATCCCAGGCTCGCGCTGACGGCAAAGCCCTGATCGTTGAGCGCCTTGGGCAGCAGCACCGAAATCAGGAAATAGGCGGTCCCGGCGCACACACCGCTCAGGATGCCGACGGTGGTCCAACGCAGCTGACCTTTGGCGAACAAGGCCCAGTAGGGCGGCAGCACCTCGCGGGCCGCTTCCTGGTGGTCGCCGAGCTCGGCCACGGTCAGCGGCGGCACCCGGTTGCCGCTGCGGGCGATGAGCCGGTTGACGATATCGACTGCGGTTTGCGCCCGGCCTTTTTGCAGGTGCCACCGAGGGCTTTCCGGGAGCACGAAATAGATCAGCACCGGCACGACGGTAATCGCCAGCCCGCCGGGCAATGCCAGAAAACGAAAGGCGTATTCGTTGCCGGCGAGCAGGCCGCCGATGAACGGCACCACGGTAAACGAGGCGGCCAGCGACATCTCATAGATCGCGCCATAGGTGCGGCGGTGCTGGGCCGGCATCAGTTCAGCGGCGATCGGGAAGGCTGCCGATACGGCGCCGCCGGCGCCGATCCCGGTCAGCAAACGCACGATGATCAGCTGGTCGGCGCTCTGCACCAGCGGGATCAACAGCGTGAAACCGGTCGTCGCGATCACCCCGATCAGCATGATTGTCTTGCGGCTCCAGTGGTCGGACACTGAAGAAGACAGGAAGCCGCCGACGCACAGCATGAAGGTCGGGCCGACCGCGAGCCACTTGATGTCGGCCCCGGTCAGGTGCAACGGCGCCTTGGCCAGCACCAGGAGCGACCCGGTCATCACCAGATCGTAGCCCTCGATAAAGCCGACGAGGGCGAGCACGGCGATGATCAGTATGTGATAGGCGCTGAAGGGAATGGTGTCGAGCTTGTGGCCGAGCACAAACCCCGCGCTATTTGCCGATCGGTCGATCGGGTGACTGTCTGCCATCGTTACCTCCCAGAGCGGTCGAACCGGCGGACGATGCGATGGCGCGGAACCGACGAGGCAGACTATTCCTTCATTCGAGAACAGAGTCTCGGGTATTTTCTAGTTTTACCAACGCCTTGCGAGTTCTGGCGATCGTACCAAATGTCACCGGATCGACCTTTTTCCTCCCCACGCTCGGCCGGATCCTTGCCGGATCCTTGCCGGACCCATGCCGTCTCACGGTCCCTCTTGGGACCATGTGGGCAGCGTAGTTGAGCCCCGCGTCGCTGTCATCGGGAAAATAAACTTATGTCATTGCTTTATGTTCCCGGCCCCGGCTCGGCTGCCCTTCGATGAGCTTGCGCAGCAGGAACTCGCGCCCGGCCTTGACCATCGGCTTTCCGTTAAAGGCGATGATGTCGGCCGTAGCGTAGGTTTCGCTCCAAACTTCGGGGAGATAAGAGCCGGTGCCGATGACGTCGATCGGCGCGTTCGCCGCCGCCATCATCCGGCATTTCTCGGGTCCGAACCCCGAGCTGGCGACGATCTTGGTGGCCTGAAACCCGGCCTCGTTCAGCACCAGGCGCAATTGCCACAGCGCTGCCGCCGAGACGCCGGTGCCGACCAGATAGCGGAGTTCCGCTTCGGTGCGATAGCCGCGGATCGATTGCGGCGCATGGCGTTCGAGGATTTCGTAGGAGCGCGCCAGGTCGAGCCCCTCGCAATAGCGCCCGCCCGGGGTGTCCATGCGGAAGGCGAGGCGCCCCGCTGCGGCAAGCTCGGGAAAGCGCCGGGCGACCGCGACCGCGTCGGTTGTCTCCTGCCCGAAATAATCGACGAGCACTGTCAACGGCTCGTCGGCAAAGGTCTCGTGAAACATCTCGGCGGCACGCACCGTCGATCCGGCGTAGCCGATGAGCGCGTGCGGCATCGTTCCCATGCCGCTCTCATGCCCGAAGAAATGCGCCGTCGCTGCCGCCGCGCAGCCGACAAACCCGGTAGCGCCGGCGACCGCTTTGGCGTGGGCCGAGCCGACCGCCGCGGCGTAGGCCATCAGTTCGGCCATCTCGGCGCCGGCGCAGTGGCGCGCATCCATCGCCAGAAACGCCACCTTCGGCAGGTCGGCGCACATGGCCGAGGCATTGTAGGCGGCGACGCACGCCGGCCCCAATTTCTGCAGCAGCACGGTTTCGAGATCGACCAGGTGATAGAGCGGGCCGGTCAGATAGAGGATCGGCTCGCCGGCGCCGATCCAGGCGGCCTCGGGATGGTTGAGCTCGATCGTGAAGCTGACCCCGCGCTCCTTCGCCTTCCCTTCGAGAAACTCGATGGCCAGGCGCGGCGTGCAGATGACCGGTCGGCGCATGAAGACCGCATAGGTCGCCTCGCAATCGCCAAACCGCCCGACGATCGCCTTCGTCTTGAGGAAATAGCTGTCGGTCCGCGCCGCGAGGTCGTCAGTCATCGCTCAAATGCTGTCATTGCGAGCGCAGCGAAGCAATCCCCAGACAGGCGGGATGATCCGATTGGGATTGCTTCGTCGCTGCGTTCCTCGCAATGACAACGCCCGCCTCACGAGACCGTGGCGAGCCGGTGGGCGGTGGCGGCCCCATTGCCGTTGGTTCGCCCCTGCCGCTCGCGCTTCAGCGCCTCGGCGACCTCGAAGGCGAGTTCCAACGCCTGGTTGGCGTTGAGCCGCGGGTCGCAATGCGTGAGATAATTGGCGGCGAGGCCCTGCTCACTGACCTTTTCGGCACCGCCGACGCATTCGGTGACGTTCTGGCCGGTCAGCTCGAGATGCACCCCGCCGGCATAGCTCCCCTCGGCGAGATGAACTGCGAAGGCGCCCTGCAGCTCGTCGAGGATGCGGTCGAAGACCCGCGTCTTGTAGCCGGTGGACGAAGTGACGGTGTTGCCGTGCATCGGGTCGATGCACCACACGACCCGACGCCCTTCGCGTTGGACCGCGCGAATGAGCGGCGGCAGCTTCTCGGCGACCTTGTCGGCGCCCATCCGGGTGATGAGGGTGAGGCGCCCCGGCTCGTTCCCCGGGTTGAGCTTGTCGATCAGGCGCAACAGATCGTCGGGCTCTAGTGTCGGCCCGCATTTCATGCCCACCGGGTTCTTGATCCCGCCCAGAAACTCGGCGTGCGCGCCGTCGACCTGCCGGGTGCGGTCGCCGAGCCAGACGAGGTGCGCCGAGCAGTCGTACCAATCCCCGGTCGTCGAATCGACCCGCGTCATCGCCTCCTCATAGGCCAGGAACAAGGCCTCGTGCGAGGTATAGAACTCGGTCTCGCGGATCTGCGGCGCCGTCTCCGAGTTGAGCCCGCACGCCGCCATGAAATCCAGGGTCTCGGTCAGCCGGTCGGCCAGCGCCCGATAGCGCTCGCCCTGCGGCGAGGTCGCGACAAAATCCTGGTTCCAGGCATGCACCCGGTGGAGATCGGCATAGCCGCCCTGGGCGAAGGCGCGCAGCAGGTTCAGGGTTGCGGCCGACTGGTTGTAGGCCTGGATCAGGCGCTGCGGGTCGGGCTCGCGCGCGGCGGCGTCGAAATCGAGGCCGTTGATGATGTCGCCGCGATAGGAGGGGAGCGTCACCCCGTTCTGCGTCTCCGTTTCCGAGGAGCGCGGCTTGGCGAACTGCCCGGCCAGCCGCCCCAGCTTGATCACCGGGCAGCCGGCGCCAAAGGTCAAGACCACCGCCATCTGCAGCAATACCATGAACGAATCGCGGATGTTGTTGGGGTGGAACTCGGCGAAGCTTTCGGCGCAGTCGCCGCCCTGCAGCAGGAACGCCTTGCCGGCGGCGACGTCGGCGAGCCGGTCTTTGAGGCGCCGCGCTTCGCCGGCGAAAACCAGCGGCGGGAAGTTGTGCAGCGTCTCCTCGACGCGGGTCAGCGCCGCTTCATCGGCATAGCCCGGCACCTGCCGGATCGGCAGGCCGCGCCAGCTTTGGGGTGTCCAGTTCTGGGTCATCGCCGGCCACCCCGCCTACGGATCGAAACGTCACGGGCATTCTTACGCATGGACTACCTCCTCGGTTGGAGGCCGCTCCACCATCGACGACATCGCCATTCCTAACCTCGGAAACACGAAAGCCGCCTCGATGGGGCGGCTTCGGGAAAACGCAATAGTCGCAATCCTAGGCCGCCGGCATGTACAGGCGGTACCAAAATCGCGCGAGGTTATGACGGCTGACGCTTGTCATGGCCGAGAAGCTAGCCACACGGCGCGCCCGGCGCAAGTCCCTTAGCGCAGGGGCCGGTATCGTAGGTCTGGGCCTCGCGGGAAGCGCACATCACCACCGCCTGTTCTCGCCGCGCTCGCCGGGGCGGGCATGCGGCTTGCGGCGGTGCCGGGTTGCCGGCATAGATGACCATACCGACGCCGCGGGAGTTTGCCTCTGATGATCGAGCGCTTGTTCGCGATTGGCCGCACGCCCGCCATAACGCTGGGGTTTGTGTGTGCCGGGCTCGGCCTGGTTGTGTGGGCCGGTCCGGCGGGGGCGGCCGAGATCATGCCGCATCGCGCGCTCTATACGATGACGCTGGGGCGGGCCGGTGGCGATGCCGGGGTCATCGCGGCGGCCGGCACGATGGCCTATCAATGGGGCGAGACCTGCGAGGGGTGGACCGTCGAACAGCGCTATCGGCTGAAGATGGGCTACGCCGACTCGCCGGACGTCGCCATCGTCTCGAATTTTGTCACCTGGGAAGCCAAGGACGGCCTCAACTACCGCTTCAACCAGAAAGAGACGCGCAACGGCACCGCCGATCAGGAGATCCGCGGCGTCGCCAAGCTCGACGGGCCGGGCAAGGGCGGTACCGCCGATTTCGAGATACCGCCGGGCAAGAGCTTCAAGCTGCCGGCCGGGATGCTGTTTCCCAGCGCCCACACGATCTTCCTGATCGACGAGGCCAAGGCCGGCGTCAACTTCGTCTCGAAACACATCTTCGACGGCGCGACGGTAGAGAACGCGGTCCTGGTGTCGGCGGTCATCGGCCCCAGAATCGCGCCCGATCCCGCTTCAGCCAAGAAAAGCCCGCTCCTCGATCACCCGGGCTGGCGCGTGCGGCTCGCCTTCTTCCCGGCCGACCCCAAGGAAGAGACGCCCGATTACGAACTCGGCATGCTGCTCCTCGACAACGGCGTCTCGCGCGACATGGTGATCGATTACGGCGATTACGCGATCCACGCCAAACTCGACGACATCGAGGCCCTGCCCAAGCCCGGGTGCTGACCCGCGCGGGGTATTCCCACCCGTGCGATCGGTCAGCCCTCCGGCAACCTGCGGCCGCGCTGGACGGCAGTCGCGCCGTGGCGGCGGCGGATGTCGTCGATGGCGTCTTCGAGGTGGCGGGCGCGGCCGGTGTCGTGGTCGAAGAGGGTGGGGAGATCGGCCTCGGCGCCCTCGACGAGCCCGTCGGCGCCGACCCCGATCAGGCGAAACCGCGTGGTGCCGTCGGCTTCGGCCACGAGGAGATGGTGCGCGGTGCGGTAGAGCGTATCGGCCAATTGGGTCGGGTCGGCGAGACGGCGCGAGCGGGTGCGCAGGCGAAAGTCCGCGGTCTTGAGTTTGAGGGTGACGCTGCCGGCGGCGAGCGCGCTTTGCTTGAGGCGGGCGGCGACCTTCTCGCACAACGGCCATAGCGTTCGCGCCAAGGCTTGCGGCTCGGCTTCGTCGCGGGCGAAGGTGGTTTCGGCCGAGATCGAGCGGGCGCGGCCCTCGGGATCGACCCGGCGCTCGTCCTCGCCCCGCGCGAGCTGTGCCAGGCGCGTCCCAAGCCGGCCGTAGCGGGTCGCCATCTCGCGCGGGTCGAGTGCACATAATTGCCCGATCCGCATGATGCCGTCGGCCGCCAGGCGCCGCTGCATCGCGCCGCCGACCCCCCACAGCCAGCCGACCGGCTTGTCGGCGAGAAAGCCCTTGGCCTCGGCCCGGCCGATGACCGCAAACCCGCGCGGCTTGTCGAGGTCGGAGGCGAGCTTCGAAAGAAACTTGTTGTAGCTGAGCCCGATCGACACGGTGATGCCGAACGAATTCTCGATCCGCAAGGCGAGCGCAGCGAGGAGCTGCGCCGCGGCGGCGCCGTGCAGGGCCTGGGTGCCGGTGAGGTCGAGAAACGCTTCGTCAATCGACAACGGCTCGACGAGCGGGGTGAGGGTCCGGATTTCGGCGCGGACGGCGCGGCCGATCGTGCGGTATTTCGCCATGTCCGGGTGGATCACGACGGCGTCGGGGCAGAGCGCCCGCGCCTTGAACATCGGCATCGCCGAGCGCACGCCATAGAGCCGGGCGACATAGCAGCAGGTGAGGACGACACCGCGCGCGCCGCCGCCGACGATGACCGGAAGGGTGGCGAGTTCGGGCCGGTCGCGCTTTTCGATCGCGGCATAAAAGGCGTCGCAATCGAGGTGGGCGATCGCCAATTCGGCGAGTTCCGGGTGCCCGACCAGGCGCGGGGAGCCGCATTCCGGGCAGCGCTCCGCCAGTTCGGCCGCCGCCGAGAGCACGGCGCAATCGCGGCATAGGACCCTGGTCATTGCCCCTCGTCCGGCGGCCACAACCAAGCGGCGCCGCGCACGCCGCTCGAATCGCCGTGGGCCGGCGGCACCAGCCTTGTGACGACCCGATCGGAGAGAATGTGGCGACCCCAGCGGCGCGGCACCTCCTCGTAGAGCATGGTGCAAGCCGAGAGACCGCCGCCAAGAACGATCGCGTCCGGGTCAATGAGGTTGATGACGCTGGCGAGCGCGCGGGCGAGCCGGGTGGCGTAGCGATCGAGGCTGGCCCGGCATTGCCGGTCGCCGGCCGCCGCGCCGGCGGCGATCTGCGGCCCGGCGAGGTCGCCTCCGCCGTGGCGGCGATGATCGGCGGCCAGCCCGGGGCCGGACAGGAACGTCTCGATGCAGCCCGAGCGGCCGCAATAGCAGGCCGGTCCCGGTATTTCGTCCGGCTCCGGCGCGGGCAGCGGGTTGTGCCCCCATTCGCCGGCAATTGCGTTGGCGCCGATCAGCAGTCGGCCGCCGATCACGATGCCGCCGCCGACCCCGGTGCCGAGGATGGCGCCGAACACGGTGCCGCAGCCGGCCGCCGCGCCATCGATCGCTTCCGACAGGGCAAAGCAATTGGCGTCGTTGGCAAAGCGGACCGGGCGGCCGAGCGCCGCCTCGACATCGCGGCCGAGCGGTCGGTGGTTGAGCCAGGTCGAATTGCTGTTCTTAACGAGCCCGGTTTCGGCGACGATCGTGCCCGGCATGCCGACCCCGACCGAAGCGGTGGCGCCGATCGCCCGCTCGATTCTGGCGACGAGGTCGGCCAGCGCGGCGATCGTGCCGTCATAATCGCCGGTCGGCGTGGCGATTCGCTGGCGCAGCTGGATCCGGCCTGTCGGGTCGATCGCTGCCGCCTCGATCTTGGTGCCGCCGAGATCGATGCCGATGCGCAAGGTCACATTCCCAGTCCGGTGCGCTCAGGCTGCCTCAATGCGCCCGGTGAGCCGACCGTTCAAGCCATTCGGTGGGGCGAGCCTCGGCGCTGGTAGGAGTCGGCGTTGCATGGCCCTCTGCCGCTTTCGGGCCGGATAGTTACTAATTGTTAAACCACGCCAGGTAAAACGATAACGGTATGACCGCGCGGGGCCGGCTGGCCCAAGGCGTCACGGGGCATGCGTGATTTGCGGATTGGGGGGTGGCCTTAGGATGACCTTCGAAGTAATGAGGCGGGAAACCAATCCTGACCTGCGACCCCAGAAAACGGTGCTGATTGTCGAGGACAACGACCTCAACATGAAGCTGTTCAACGATCTGCTCGAAGCACATGGCTATTTCACGTTGCGAACGAGTGATGGCGTGGAGGCGCTGCGGATGGCGCGGCTGCACCGGCCGGACCTCATTCTGATGGACATTCAGCTGCCCGAAATATCCGGGCTCGAAGTTACCAAATGGCTCAAGGAGGACGACGATCTGCGGACCATCCCGGTCATCGCCGTGACCGCCTTTGCGATGAAGGGCGATGAGGAGAAGATTCGCAACGGCGGCTGCGAAGCCTATATAGCCAAGCCGATCTCGGTGACCGGTTTTATGCGTACCATCGAGCGTTTTCTCCCCTGATCAGGGGGTAATCGTGCCATGACCGCCCGCGTCCTAGTCGTCGATGACGTCGAGCTCAATGTCAGGCTGCTCGCGGCCAAGCTCGCCAGCGAATATTTCGAGGTGATCAGCGCCGATAACGGCATGCGCGCGTTGGCCCTTGCCGAGGCCGAGCTGCCCGACATCATCCTCCTCGATGTGATGATGCCGCGGATGGACGGCTTTGAGGTTTGCAGCCGGCTGAAGGCGAACCCGCGCACCGTCGATATCCCGGTCGTGATGGTAACTGCGCTCTCGGACGTCGCCGACCGGCTGCGCGGCTTGGAAGCGGGCGCCGACGATTTCCTGACGAAGCCCGTCAATGATGTCGCCTTGTTCGCGCGGGTACGCTCTCTGGTGCGCCTGAAGCGGATGATGGACGAATTGCGCTTGCGCGAGCAGGTGTGCCGCCAGTTCGGCACCGCGGATACCAGCGGCGAATCGGCCACCGATGTCAGTGCGGCGCGGATCCTGCTCGTCGCCGAAAAGGGAGTCGCCGCGTCGCGGATCATTGACACGCTGGGGCCGGTCGCCGCCTCGGTGTTGCACGCATCCTCGTGTGAGGAGGCACAGAGTCTCCTGGATGGTTCAGTCGAACTGGTCATCGCCAGCCTGTCCCTGCCCGATGGCGACCCGTTGCGTCTGGTCTCGCAATGGCGGGCGAACGAGGATTCACGCCGGCTGCCGATCCTGCTGATGGCCGATGACAGCGAGCTGCCACGGCTCGCCAAAGGTCTCGATCTGGGCGCCAACGATTATCTGGTCCGTCCGGTCGACCGCAACGAGCTCCTCGCCCGGGTGCGCACCCAGATCCGCCGCAAGCGCCTCGAGGACAGGCTGGGCGACAGCTACCGCCGCAGCCTGTCGATGGCGCTGACCGACGAACTGACGGGGCTCTACAACCGCCGCTACGTCTTCGCGCATCTGAACGAGTTGCTCGGCCGGCTCCCCGACGGCGCTACCAGTACCGCGCTGATGCTCTTCGACGTCGATCATTTCAAAAAGGTCAATGACCGCTACGGCCATCCGGCCGGCGATGAGGTCCTGCGCGAACTGGCCGAGCGCGCGGTGCGCCAGGTGCGCAACGTCGACCTGGTGGGCCGCCTGGGGGGCGAGGAATTTGTCGTGGTAATGCCCGAGACCAGTCTTAGCGAGGCGATGCTCGTCGCCGAGCGCCTGCGCCTTGCGATGGCCGATGAGCCGTTTATCGTGCAAGGCAGCGGCGACAGACTGCCGGTCACCGTCAGCGTCGGCGTCGCGATGACCGGCGAGGGGACGGACACGATGGAGACATTGCTGAAGCGCGCCGATGATGCGCTCTACGCCGCCAAAAAGGCCGGCCGTAATTGCATCATCACACTTCCTGCCCCGGAGCTGGAGCGGATGCCGATCGCCGTCGCGTCCTGAGCAATTGCCCCAAGCGCGGGGTTGGGAGAGCGGAGGCGCAGGCGGGCTATTTTATCTTGGCTTCCTTGAAGATGACGTGTTTGCGCGCGACCGGGTCGAACTTCTTGAGTTCGAGCTTGTTGGTCTTCGTCCGCGGATTCTTCTTTGTGACGTAGAAAAATCCTGTATCGGCACTGCTGACGAGCTTGATGAGGACGGTGCTGGTCTTCGCCACTGGCGACCTCGCGCGGTGAAATTAGTGTGGGCGCGAAGATAGCGCACGGTTGAGGCCTGTCAAGGCGGGCGCGCTCTCGCTAAGGTGGGTCGCCCCGGTGGTCGCCCCCGTAGTCGCCCCGGTAGTCGCCCCTGGGAGCGCATGCAGCGCCGCGCCGTAGAGCTTGGGGTCGGCGAGGATCCGCTCGGCCAACTTGAGGTCGATCGCGGGACTGGTACGGCGCCCGGGGCATGAGCGACGTAGCTCCGACCAGGCAACTTCGTCGAGAGTGGCGCGCGGAGCCGCCAGTGATCCGCCAGCCGCACCGGCGGCGACCCGCTGCAACCCGATCTCCAGCGCCTGTTCGTCATCGCCCAGATCCGCGGTGCACAGCGTCGGCACCACCCCGTGGGTCTGCAGGTAATAGCCCGATGGCGTAATGAGCCGAGCCCAGGTCAGCGTCAGCTCGCCATCGTTGGGCAGGCGCAGCACGGTTTGCACGGTGCCCTTGCCATAGGACGAGCTGCCGATGACGACGGCGCGTCCGACATCCTGCAGCGCGGCGGCCAGGATTTCGGCGGCCGAGGCGGAGCCGCCATTGATCAGCACCGCGAGCGGTGTCTCCAGGACGATGCCGGCGCCCGAGGCGGCGAAATATTGGTGGCTGGCCGGGTGACGACCGACGGTCGAGACGATCGGCCCGTCATGGATGAACAGATCGGCGAGGCTGACCGCCTGGTCGAGCAGCCCGCCGGGGCTGCTGCGCAGGTCGAGGACGATGCCGGCGAGGTGCCCGCCCTCCTGCTGGCGGATTTGTGCCAAGCCGTCGGCGATGCGCTGGGTCGTGCTGCGGTTGAAGCCGCCAATATGGAATACGGCGATGTCGCTGTCGTGCGATACGGCGACGGTCGGGGCGATGACCAAGGTCCTGCTCAGCCGGAGGTCGCCGGGCTGCGCTGCGCCGGGGCGCAAAACGCTTAGCGCCACCGCGCTGCCGACCGGTCCGCGCAGCTGGCGGGCCACTTCCTCGTACGAACGACCCAACGTAGCGACGCCGTCGATCGCCACGATCTGATCCTGCGGGCGGATGCCGGCGCGATCGGCCGGGCCCTGCGACATGACCGCGGTGACCCGGAAGATGTCGCTCTTTGCCTCGAGCGTGACGCCGATCCCGCCGAAGCCGTCGCGCGCGGCGCGCTGAGCGCGCGCCAGCTTGGGAGGGGAATAGTGCGAGAAGCGATCCAGCGGGGCGCTCATGCCGTCGAACACGGCCTCGTTGATCGTGTCCTGCGGCAATGCGGCGAGGCGAGGCGCGGCGTCCTTCGCAGCCGTTACTACGGCTGCGAGTAATTCGCCCCACTCCCGGCTGTTCGCCTCGTCCGGCATCGTGAAGACACCGATCCCGCGCCCGCCATAGCTGAGCGCGAGCGCACCGGCGACGCTGCTATCGCTGACGCCGAGATCGCCGTCGAGCCGGGTCAGCCGCTCTATTGCCGCGAGGGCAAGCCGGCGGTTCGACACCGGCTCGATATAAAGATCGTCGATCTCGTCGAGCCCGCGGGCGAAGAGCTGGCCCTCGCCATCGGCCGGCAGCGGCCCCCGTGTGGCGCACCCGGCGACGGCCAGCAGGAGGCCTGCCCACGCAGCAACAGTGGCCAGCCGCAGATACGACAACGCGCGGATCGACAACCCCCTAGGCTCCCCAGACCCCTTATAGGGTAAAACGCAGGCAACCGCGATCAACATGCCAGCTGTCGGCATGTTGCTGTGGGATCAGTCAGCGCCGGCGGCGGTACAGGCCCCGCCGCGGCCGCGATGCCTCGGGTTTGGCCGATTGGGGCCGGGCAGGCCTCTCGCCCTCGATCCGGAACATCAGCCTGCCCCCGATTGCGTCCGCTTCCGCCAGGGTAACCGTCACCGCGTCGCCGAGCGCGAAAATTCGGCCCGAGCGGCGGCCGACCAGCCGGTGGCGCGCGGCTTCGTGATCGTAATAATCCGGCGGCAGGCTCGACATCGGGACGAGCCCGTCGGCGCCGCTCTCCGGCAGTGTTACGAACATCCCGAACGGCGCAACTCCGCTGACCCGCCCGGCGAAGACCGTGCCGATCGCGCCGCCGAGGAGCATCGCGCGATAGCGGTCGAGCGCCGCGCGTTCGGCCGCCGCGGCGCGCCGCTCGGTCATCGAGATATGCTCGGCGATCGCTCCCAGAGCCTCGCCAGCGTCGCGCGCCGACGTTCTGCCGGCGATCAGCGCCCGATGCACGATAAGGTCGGCATAGCGCCGGATCGGCGATGTGAAGTGAGCGTAGCGCGGCAAGGCGAGCCCGAAATGGCCGATATTGTTCGGGCTGTAGACGGCCTGCGCCTGGGCGCGCAGCACCAATTCGTTGATCATCGCGGCTTCCGGCCGCGTCGCGGCGCGGGCGAGGACCCGGTTGAACAATTCCGGCCGGATCACCTGGCCTTTCGCCAGCGCGAGGCCGGGAATACCCATCTCGTCGAGGAAATCGCGCAAGGCGGCGAGCTTTTCGGGGTCAGGCTGGTCATGCACCCGATAGAGGCAGGCCTGCTGCCGCGCTTCGAGCTCCTCGGCCGCGGCGATGTTGGCGAGGATCATGAATTCCTCGATCAGCCGATGGCTGTCGAGCCGGGTCCGCTGGATGACCGCGATCGGGCGCCGGTCGGGATCGAGCACGACGCGGTGCTCGGCGAGGTCAAGCATCAGTGCGCCTCGCGCGCGCCGCACCCGCTCAAGCGCCGCGAAAGCGCCGTAAAGCGCCGCGAGCCGTTGGGGGGCGAGTGGGAAGGGCTCGCCCGGGCGCTCGTCACGCGCCGCCTGGACCCGATCATAGGTCAGCCGCGCCGCCGAGCGCATGACCGCGCGCTCGAAGCGGTGTCGCCGCTTGCGCCCAGCGTCGTCGATCCACAAATGCACGGCGAGGCACGGCCGCTCGGCGCCCGGCACCAGCGAACACAGATCGTTGGAGAGCGCCTCCGGCAGCATCGGCACGACCCGGTCGGGGAAATAGGCCGAGTTGCCGCGGCGCGCCGCCTCGCGGTCGAGCGCGCTGCCGGGGATGACGTACGCACTCACATCGGCGATCGCGACGACGAGGTGCCAGCCGCCGGGATTGCCCGGGTCGGGATCGGGCTCGGCCCACACCGCGTCATCGAAATCGCGGGCGTCGCTGTCGTCGATCGTGACCAGCGCGAGGGTGCGCAGATCGACGCGGCCGATCGGATCGGCGGGCCGCGCGGCGGCGGCTTCGGCGAGCGCGGCGGGCGGGAATTCACTCGGAATATCGAACGCGGCGATCGTCATCAGGCTGATCGCGCCGGGGGCATTGGCGCGACCGAGGCGTTCGAGGATGCGGACGCGCCAGCCAAAGCGGCGCGACGGCAGCGCCTCGGCGACCACCAGTTCATCATCGCCGAGCCCAGCCGCATCATGGCCGAGCACAGGATATTCGCCCTTGTCGCGGCGATCGACGGGAATCACCGCGCCGCCCTCGCGCGTCCGGCGGAAGGTGCCGACAATGCGGTTCGCTTCACTACTTCCGGGGGAGTCGAGCCGGCGGATGATTTCGGCTTCGATCGCGCCCGACTCGCGGTGGATCAGCCGCGCCAGCGCGCGCTCGCCCAATTCGAGTTCTTCGCTGGCCGCGCCAACCAGGCGAAAGCTTGGCGGCTCGCCGCTCCCAGGCCAAGCCAGCGGGCGGGCCAAGGGGAAACCATCCGCATCGTTGCCAAACCGCTCGACCGGCATGATCTCGGGAAGCGCCGGCCCGGCGATGAATTTGCGGTTGGCACCGCGCACCAGTTCGCCGGACCGCCCGACCTTGCGCAAGAGGTCGCGCAACGCCGGCTGTTCGGCCGGTCCCAGCCCGAAGGCGCGGGCAATCTCGCGCGTGCCGAGCGCGCCCGGATGGTTGCGCAGGAATTCGATCAGCGCCTCGGGCGAGGGCAGAGACTGTCGGGTTCGGCTCACGTTTCTGCAGACCAACTATAGTCGTCCCGACCTTCGTCGGGATGACTATTCATGGTCAGGCCGGTCATCGTCAGGCGGGGCGGCGGCGCGCCGGCTTTTTTGCTGTGGCTTTCGCAGGCCGCTTTGCCTTCGCCCGGGGCTTTGCCGCAGCGCGGCGCGCCGGCGGCTTTGCGCCAGTGCGCGAGCTGGCCGGTGCGGCTTTGGCGGCGGCAGCTCTCTTGGCCGGGCGGCGCGCCTTGCCCTTGGCGCGCTGCGCCGCGAGCAGTTCGACCGCCGCATCGAGCCCGAAACTGTCGGGGTCGGCGCCTTTCGGCAACGAGGCGATGATCCCATCGTGACTGACATAGGGTCCATAGCGCCCGCGGTATAACGGGATCGCTCCGCCGGCGGGATGAGGGCCGAGCTCGCGCAACAATTGGGGGCCGCGCCGCCCGCCGGTCTTGGCCTCGGCCAACAGGGTCACCGCCCGGTTGAGCCCGATCGTCAAGACGTCGTCATCGGCGGCGAGCGAGGTAAACGATCCGCCGTGCTTGATATAAGCGCCGTAACGGCCGATCCCGGCGGTGATCGGCTCGCCGGTCTCGGGGTGGCGGCCGATCTCGCGCGGCAGGGCGAGCAGGCGCAGCGCCGTGTCGAGATTGATATCGGTGGGTTTCAGCCCGCGCGGGAGCGCGACCCGTCTCGGCTTGTTGTCGTTCTCGGCTTCGCCGAGCTGGAGGTAATGGCCGTAGGGACCCTTTTTCAGCCCGACGCTCTGGCCGCTTACGGGATCGCTGCCGAGCACCGTGTCGGCGCCGCCGGTCTCGCCCTCGGCCTCGGCCCCGAAAGCGCGCGTGTAGCGGCATTCAGGGTAATTGGAGCAGCCGATAAAGGCGCCGAAGCGACCGAGCTTGAGGGAAAGCCGGCCCTTGCCGCAGCCCGGACACAGGCGCGGATCGCGCCCGGTCGCGTTATCCGGGCCGTCCTCGGGGAAGAAATGGCGGCCGAGCTCCGCATCGAGCGCTTCGAGCACCGCTTTGATCGTCAAATCCTTGGTGTCGCCAACCGCGGCCGAAAAATCGCGCCAGAAATCGCGCAACAGGGCCTTCCAGTCGACCCGTCCGCCGGAGACCTCGTCGAGCTGGTTTTCCAAATCGGCGGTGAAATTGTATTCGACATAGCGCTCGAAAAAGCTGGTCAAAAACGCGGTGACAAGGCGCCCGCGGTCCTCCGGCACGAAGCGGCGTTTGTCGAGCGTCACGTATTCGCGGTCCTGCAGAACCTGCAGGATCGAGGCATAGGTCGAGGGCCGGCCGATGCCGAGTTCTTCGAGTTTCTTGACGAGGCTTGCCTCAGTGTAGCGCGGCGGCGGCTGGGTGAAATGCTGTGCCGGGTTGACCGCGCCGCGGGTCAGGCGCTCCTTCTCGCGCATATTCGGCAACCGGCGCCCCTCGCCGTCTTCGTCTCCCGCGTCGTCGCGGTCTTCCTGGTAGAGCTTCAGGAACCCGTCGAACACGACGACCGAGCCGGTGGCATGCAGGCGCACCCGGCCGCTCGGATCGGCGATGTCGATGCTGACCTGATCGAGCCGGGCCGATTCCATCTGGCTCGCCACCGTGCGCTTCCAGATCAGTTCGTAGAGGCGGCGCTGGTCATTGTCGAGGTGGCGGGCGACGTCGCTGGGCCGACGCGTCAGATCGGTCGGGCGGATCGCCTCGTGGGCTTCCTGCGCGTTCTTGGCCGGACTGCGATAGACCCGCGGCTGGCCCGGCACATAACGCGCGCCGTATTCGGCGCCGATCAGCTGGCGTGCGGCGGCGATCGCCTCGGCGGCGATGGCGACGCCGTCGGTGCGCATATAGGTGATGAGGCCGACCGTGTCGCCATCGAGATCGATCCCCTCGTAAAGCCGCTGCGCGACCCGCATCGTCCGGCTCGCGCCGAAGCCGAGCTTGCGCGAGGCTTCCTGCTGCAGGGTCGAGGTGGTGAACGGCGGAAACGGGTTGCGGCGCACCTCGCGGTGCTCGACCGCGGCGACGGTGAACTGGCCGGCCGCAATGATTGCCGCGGCGGCGGCGCGGGCCTTGGCCTCGCTGTCGAGATCGAAGCGCTCGAGCTTTTTCCCGTCGAGATGGGAGAGGCGCGCGGTGAAGCGCTCGCCCGCCTCGGTCTCGAACTCGACCTCGATCGTCCAGTATTCCCGCGCCCGGAAGGCTTCGATCTCGGCTTCGCGCTCGCAAATGAGGCGCAGCGCCACCGATTGGACGCGGCCGGCCGAGCGGCTGCCCGGCAATTTGCGCCACAACACCGGCGACAAGGTGAACCCGACGAGGTAGTCGAGCGCGCGCCGCGCGAGATAAGCGTCGACCAGCTCGCCATCGATCTCGCGCGGATGGCGGAAGGCTTCGAGGACGGCGCTGCGCGTCACCTCGTTGAAGACGACGCGGCTGACCTCGACATCCTTCAAGGCGCGGCGCGCCTTCAGCACCTCGCGCACATGCCACGAGATCGCCTCGCCTTCGCGGTCGGGGTCGGTGGCGAGAAACAGCTTGTCGGCGCCGCGCAGCGCCTGGGCTATCTCCTTGATGTGCTTTTCGGCCTTGCCGTCGACCTCCCACGACATCGCGAAATCGTCGTCGGGCAGGACCGACCCGTCCTTGGCCGGCAGGTCGCGGATATGGCCATAGCTGGCGACGACCCTGTAGTCGCGCCCGAGGTATTTGTTGATGGTTTTCGCCTTGGCCGGCGACTCGACGACAACGACGTTCATGGGGACATTCAAAAAATGGGCGGCGCTAAGCCTGAGCTAGCGGAGCGAGACCAGATTGCCGGGATGACGCTCGACGCGGCCGGCCAGTTCCAATTCGAGGAGGAGGGTGGCGACCGCCGAAGCAGACAATTGGCATTGGCGCACCAGTTCGTCAACCGCGACCGGCGTCGGGCTCAGTTTTTCGATGATCAGGTCGAGCGCGGCATCCGCGTTCACGGGGGCGCCCGGAGCCGGCATTGGCGCCATCACCGATCGCGGGCGCGCGGCCGGATTGAGCGGCAGGCGGGGTTGTGCCGGCGCAATCTCCGGCGGCGGCGGGCGGCCCGACAACAGCGGCCCGAGCTGCTCGATGATGTCGGCGGCGGTCTCGGTCAGGGTCGCCCCGTTGCGCAGGAGATCGTTGGTACCGCGGCTGCGCGGATCGAGCGGCGAGCCCGGTACCGCGAAAACTTCGCGCCCCTGTTCGAGGGCATACCGCGCGGTAATCAGCGAACCGGATTTCGCCGCCGCCTCAACGACGACGATGCCGAGCGCGATCCCCGAGATGATGCGATTGCGGCGCGGGAAATGGCGGGCCTGCGGCTCGCTGCCGAGCGGCA
>Ga0209415_10008768_pt1 | contig 17482 bp, 18 predicted proteins | sample PeaSoiSIISIP2007_FD_187696 | JGI IMG/M metagenome (GOLD analysis project Ga0209415, IMG submission 187696) | Peat soil microbial communities from Weissenstadt, Germany - SII-SIP-2007 (SPAdes) (version 2) | ecosystem: Environmental > Terrestrial > Soil > Wetlands > Peat | place: Germany... | reverse complement strand
TGGCGTCCCCTACCGGATTCGAACCGGTGTTGCCGCCGTGAGAGGGCGGTGTCCTGGGCCTCTAGACGAAGGGGACCTCGGCCCTTGTCTAGCCGTTCGCGCGGCCGCGATCAAGCGCCCGCCTCACTCGCGGAAGTTCACGAATTGCAGCGGCTGCTCGATCTTCAAGGCGCGGATCATCGCCATCGCCGCCTGGAGATCGTCGCGCTTCTTGCCGGAGACGCGCACCTCCTCGCCCTGGATCGAGGCCTGCACCTTGAGCTTGCTGTCCTTCACTTCGCGCGCCAGGCGCTTGGCGAGATCGGTGCCGACGCCCTGGCGCAGCTCGACGCTCTGGCGCAGGCTCTGGCCCGCCGCCTTCTCGGGCGGCTTGAACTCGAGCGCGCCGGCATCGACCTTGCGCCTGGTCATGTGAACCTTGAGCAGCTCGTGCAGCTGCTTCAATTTGAGCTCGTCGTCGGCGAGGATGACGAGCGCGCCCTCCTCGCGCCGGATCGAGGACTTGGCTCCCTTGAAGTCGAACCGCGTGGCGATCTCGCGCGCGAGGCCGGCGAGCGCGTTGTCGACCTCGGCGAGTTCGAGCCGCGAGACGATGTCGAAGCTCGGCATGGCGCTCCTCTTGACCCCGACGATGGCGCTGCGGCTTATAGCGCGCATCCGCCTGGGCCGCCACAGCGCGAGGTCCCATGGAGCGACTCTTCGCAGGTGTCGCCGCGCTCTCCGGCGCCGCCGCCGTCATCGCCGACGCCGCCGCGCGCCATCTCCTCGCCGGCGACGAAGCCCGCGTCGAGCTGGCCGCGACGGCGGCGCGCTATGGCCTCGTTCACGCCGCCGCGCTGCTGGCGCTGGCGGCGCTGCTGCGCGACGCGCCTCCGGGACCGCCGCGCGCGTGGCTCGCCGCATCGGGATGGTGCTTCGCGGCGGCGCTCCTGCTGTTCTGCGGCGGGCTTTACCTCCGCGCCGCAGGCGCCGGGCCGGCCGTCACGCCGCTCGTTCCGGCGGGCGGCACGCTTTTCATCGCCGGCTGGGCGGCGCTCCTGGTCGCCGCGTTGTGGCCGCGCCCGCCGGGCTAGCGCAACGCCTTCGGCACCGGGATGCCGGCGTCGCGATAGTAGCGCAGCGCCCCCTTGTGGAGCTGGACGCCGAGCGTCGCCAGCTCGGCGATGTTCACCGCCCGCCAAGGCGGGTTGCGCTTGATGAGCGCGTCGTGCCGCGACCAGAACGCCTTGACCAGGGCATAGGCGGTGGCGTCCTTCATGCGCGTCGTGGTGTAGACGCCGACCGGGAGCGCCAGCGTGACCGCGTCGTCGTCGAGCCCGGGATAGGCCCCCTTGGGCACGATCTCGGCGGCGATGCTGTCGTCGGCGGCGAGCGCGCGGCCCAATTGCGGCTGCGGCAGGCTCAAAAGCCGGATCGGTGTCGCGGTCGCGAGATCGAGCAGCGCCGGCAAGGGCCACGCGCCGGCGATCGCAAACCCGGCCACCTGCTGCGCCTTCAAGGCCGCGGGCGCGGCGGCGGCGTCGATGTCCATGATCTGCACCTCGCGGTCGACGCCGAGCGCGCCCAGCGCCTCGGCCGTCACGCGCTCGCTGACGCTGCCTTTGCCGCCGGAGATGAAGCTCTTGCCGGCGAGGTCATAGAGCGACTTGATGGCGCTGTCCTTGCGCACCACCCAATGCACCGTCTGCGACGGGATCGGGAAGAGGGCGCGGATGGCGCGATAGGAGCGGTCGGGCGCGAACGGCTTCTGGCCGCGCCGCGCCGCGTCGATGACGTTGGGGCCGGCGGTGAAGAGATAGTTCGCCTGCGCCTTGCCCGCATCCATGACGTTGCGGATCGAACCCTGGCTCTCCTGCACGTCGAGCGTGTAAGCGCCGTTGAGCGCGACCGCCAGCGCCTCGGCGAACTGCACCGCGAGCGCGTGATTGGGGCTGTCGGACTTGCCGGCGCGGATGATGATGGAGGCGGTCTGGTCCTTCGCCTCGGCCGCGGCCCCGAGGACCAGCATGACGACGCAGCAGCAGATTGCCCAAGCCCGCCTTGTCACGCCGCCGCCCGTTCTGTCGCCGCTCCGCGCGCCGCCCTATAGTGCCGGCGGCGGCGCGCGGCAAGCCCGCCGCGGCCTGCGGAGGGGACATGACGACTCTGCTTTTGACGCACGAGGACTGCCTCGCGCACGATCCCGGCCGCCATCATCCCGAATCGCCGGCGCGGCTCCAGGCCGTGCTCGACGGGCTCGCCGGTCCGGAATTCGCCGCGCTCGAGCGCCGCCTCGCGCCCAAGGCCGCGCGCGCGGATTTGGCGCGGGCGCATTCGCCGGACTTCGTCGATGGCATTCTCGCCGCGATCCCGGCCCGGGGCCATGCCGCGCTCGACGCCGACACCATCGTGTCGCCCGGCTCGGGCAATGCGGCGCTGCGCGCGGCGGGCGCCGTGTGCGCCGCGGTCGATGCGGTGATCGCGGGCGAGGCGGAGAACGGCTTCTGCGCCGTGCGCCCGCCCGGCCACCATGCCGAGCGCGAGCGCGCGATGGGCTTCTGCCTCTTCAACAATGTCGCGGTCGGCGCCCTCCACGCGCGCGCTTCGCATGGGCTCCAGCGCATCGCCGCCATCGACTTCGACGTCCATCACGGCAACGGCACGCAGGCGATCTTCGAGGACGATGCCGATCTCTTCTACGGCTCGACCCACCAGTACCCGCTCTATCCCGGCACCGGCGCGCGCGAGGAGCGCGGCCTCGGCAACATCGTCAACGCGCCGCTCCGCCCCAACGCCGGCTCGAGCGAGTTCCGCGCCGCGATGAGCGAACTGATCCTGCCGGCGCTCGACGCGTTCCAGCCCGAGCTGGTGCTGGTCTCGGCCGGGTTCGACGCCCATCGCAGCGATCCCCTGGCGCAGCTTCGCCTGGTCGAGGCCGACTTCGCCTGGGCGACGGAGCGACTCGTCGCGCTGGCCCGGCGCCATTGCCGCGGGCGCGTCGTTTCCTCGCTCGAAGGGGGCTACGACCTCGCGGCGCTGGCGGCCTCGGCGGCGGCCCACGTGGCGGCGTTGATGGCTAATTGATCAGGAACAAATCCGGCCCTTGCCCCGTCGCGGACGGGTTAATAGATTGGCGGATGGAGAAGATGATGGCGGAACCCTCGCCGTCCCCGGAGATCGCGGCCATGAGCTTCGAGGACGCGCTCGGCGAGCTCGAGCAGATCGTACGGCGTCTGGAGACGGGCAACGCGAAGCTCGACGAGGCGATCGCGGCCTACGAGCGCGGCGCGCTCTTGAAGCGCCATTGCGAGGCCAAGCTGCGCGAGGCGCAGTCGCGCGTCGACAAGATCGTGGTGAGCGCCGACGGCTCGATCGCGGCGGAGCCCCAGTCCGTTGACTGAGGCGACGGCCTGGACGGCCGGCACTTCGTTCGAGGCGGCGCTGACCGAGACCGCGCAGCTCACCGACGCGCTGCTCGACAAGCTGATCGCGGTGCCGACGGGACTCGAGGCGCGCGTCTTTGAGGCGATGCGCTATGCCTCGCTCGCGCCCGGCAAGCGCCTGCGTCCGTTTCTCGTGCTCGCCAGCGCGCAGCTCTTCTCCGTGGTGCGCCGCAGCGCCTTGCAGGCCGCCGCGGCGGTCGAGCTGGTGCATTCCTATTCGCTGGTCCATGACGACCTGCCGGCGATGGACAACAGCGACCTGCGCCGCGGCCGGCCGACCTGCCACAAGGCGTTCGACGAGGCGACCGCGGTGCTGGCCGGCGACGCGCTCCTCACCCTCGCCTTCGAGGTTCTGGCCGACCCCGACACACACGGCGATCCAGGCGTGCGGTGCGAGCTGGTTTCGGCGCTGGCGCAGGCGGCAGGCGCCGCCGGCATGGTCGGCGGCCAGATGATCGATCTCATCGCCGAGCACCGGCCCGATCTCGACATGGGCGCGATCACGCGCCTCCAGCGCCTCAAGACCGGCGCGCTCATCGCCTTCTCGTGCGAGGCCGGCGCCATTCTCGGCAAGTCGCCGGGCGAGCCGCGCTCGGCGCTCAGGGGCTATGCCCACGATCTCGGGCTCGCGTTCCAGATTGCCGACGATCTCCTCGATGTCGTGGGCTCGGCCGGCGAGACCGGCAAGCCGGTGGGCCAGGACGCGGCTGCGGGCAAGGCCACCTTTGTCTCGATCCTCGGCGTGGAGCGCGCGCGCGCCCAGGCCGAACTTCTGGTCGGTCAGGCCATCCGACATCTTGAATTGTTCGGCGAGAAGGCTGACCTTCTACGTCAAGCGGCGCGTTTCGTCATAAACCGCCGAACATGAGGAGTCCGCGTGGAATTCAGCGAGGGGACGGCAGCGCGCCGGGTCGGAGCATGATCGCTCGGCGTAGCCTCATCGCGCTTTTGGGCGTGCTGGCCGTGGCGCGCGCGCCGCGCGCGGGCGAGACCGCGGCGTCTGCGCTCGAGCCCATTCACGCCTTCTATGACGTGCTGCTCGGCGTCATGAAAGAGGGCCAGCAGCTTGGCTTCGCGGGACGGCGCGACCGGCTCGCGCCGACGATTCGCCGGACCTTCGACTTTCCGCTGATGACGCGGCTCATGGTCGGACAGCAATGGGCCGGACTCTCGCCCGAGCAGCAGCAGCAGCTGGTCGCGAGCTTCAGCGCGTTCAGCATCGCGACTTATGCCAACCGCTTCGACGATTATTCCGGCGAGGAGTTCAAGACGGCCGACGAGCCGACGCCGGTCGCCACCGGCGACACTATCGTCAAGACCCAACTCGTCCTCAACACCGGCGAGACGGTCGAGCTCGATTATCTCATGCGCGTCGATGGTGGCCGCTGGCAGGCGATCGACGTCTATCTCAGCGGCACGGTGAGCGAACTGGCGACTCGGCGCTCGGAATTCTCCTCGATCATGCGCCGCAGCGGCCCCGACGCGCTGGTCGAGATGCTGCAGCGCAAGGTCGCCGAGCTCAGCAGCTAGGCGCGCCCACGATCAGGACTTGCTGTCGCCGCTGTCGAGGTTGGGCAGCGGCGCCGAGCGGCCATGGCGCAGGTCGCTGGCGCGATGCTGGCGGAACAGGCTGCGCAGCTCGGCATAGAAGTCGATCGCATTGCGCTGCAGATCGTCGAGCGTCTCGATGTTGCGCGAGCGCAGATCGACGCCGCTGGCGGCCATGCGCGAAATCGTCACGGTGTTGGCCACACCGTAGGCGCCGGCGAGATAGCCGAACGGGTCCATGACGCCGTCGACCCCCATCCCGATCGCGTCGCGCGGATTGGACGGGCCGAAGATCGGCAGCACCAGATAGAACCCTTCGGGCGCGCCCCAGGCATAGAGCGTCTGGCCGAAATCGCCGGTCTGGCGCGGCACCCCTGTCTTGCCCGCGAAATCGATGAGACCGCCCACGCCGAACGTGCTGTTGATGAAGAAGCGCGCCGCGCTGAGATTGGCGATCGCCCATTCGCCCTGCATCATGTCGTTGGCGAAGATCACCGGCTCGCCGAGATTGTTGAGGAAGTTGCGCATGGCGTCGCGGCTGAACTGGGGAAAGACGTTTCGGTAGCCCTGCGCCACCGGCTTGATCAAGTAGCGGTCGAGGAACAGGTTCACGTCGAAGATCTTGCGGTTCATCGGCTCGAGCGGATCGTTGGTCGCCTCGAACTCGGCGCGGGCGGCGGGATCGCTCGGCGGCGTCGCGCACGCGGACAGCGCAGCCACCGCACCGATGACCAGGACCATCGGGAGGCGCCGTGCCAGTGCGGAGAGATACAAGGTCACTGAACCCCCTTTTTCGAGGTCATTGTCGGCCGCCGGAGTCCCTGAGGGCGCCGCATGGTTTACAATGACGCGCGTCAATGCAACAGCATTTTTCCTTAATGGGGCCTTAAAGGCGCCGAAAGGAGCATCGCTCGGACCATGATATGGCGCTGAACGGCATGGATATTCTGGCCTTGGCGTTGGTTTTGGCGAGCGCCGGGGGCTGTGTCTATCTCGGGCTCAGCCTGTGGGCGGTTCGCCGCCTGGTCCGGGCCCGCGCGCGCGCGGCGGTCGAGCGCCCCGCGGTCAGCGTGCTGAAACCGCTGTGCGGCGAAGATGCCGATCTTGCCGCCAATCTCGCTTCGTTCTGCCGCCAGGACTATCCCGAGTTCCAGATCGTCTTCGGCGTCAGCGACGGAAACGATCCCGCCATTCCAGTGGTCCGCCGCCTCATGGCCGCGTTCCCCGCTGCCGATCTCACGCTGGTGATCGACCCGAAACGGCGCGGCCGCAACCTCAAGGTCGCCAATCTCCACAACATGCTGCCGGCGGCACGGCACGGGATACTGGTGCTGGCCGACAGCGACATGAGCGTCGGCCCTGGCTATCTCGACGCCGTGACCGCGCCGCTCGCCGACCGCGCGGTCGGCATCGTCACCTGCCTCTATCGCGGCGTGCCGGCGGGCGGAGTGTGGTCGCGCCTGGCGTGCCTTCACGTCAATCACGGCTTCCTGCCGCAAGCCGCGCTGGCCGAGGCGATCGGCGCCGGCGCCGGCTGTTTCGGCGCCACCATTGCGCTCCGCCGCGACATGCTGGAGCGGATCGGCGGGCTGGCCGCGATCGAGGACGCGCTCGCCGACGACTATGCGCTGGGCGCGGCGGTGCGGCGCCAAGGCGGGCGGATCGAGCTGTCGTCCCATCTCGTCGACAATGTCATCGCCGAGCCGAGCCTCACTGCCCTGTTCCGGCACGAGCTGCGCTGGGCGCGCACCATCCGCCTGGTGGCGCCCCGCGGTTTCGCCGGCTCGGTCGTGACCCAGCCGGTGATGCTGGCGGCCTTGGCCGCCGCGCTGGGGGCGCTGCCGTGGGTGACCTTGCCGATGCTGGCTGCGGCGCTGGCGTGGCGTTGTGTCACTGTTCGGGCACTCGACCGGATTCTCGGCCTGGCGCCGTCGCCGCTCCATCTCGTGCCGGCCCGGGACCTGTTGTCGTTCGCGGTGTTTGTCGCTAGCTTCTTCGCCCGCCGGGTGGCTTGGCGGGACCGCACCTTCCGCGTCGGTCGGGGCGGAGAGTTGACCTTGGACGGAGATAGTCCGGCATGATGAAGACCCTTTTCCTGCAACCGCCGTCCTTCGAAGGGTTCGATGGCGGGGCGGGGTCACGCTATCAGGCGCGCCGGGAGATCCGCTCGTTCTGGTATCCGACCTGGCTGGCGCAGCCGGCCGCGCTGGTCGAGGGCAGCCGCCTGATCGACGCGCCCCCGGCGCGCATCACGCTGGCCCAGGTCCTGCCGCTGGCGCGGTCCTACGATCTCATGGTGCTGCACACCTCGGCCCCGTCCTTCGCCAATGACGTGCGCGTGGCCGAGGCGATGAAGGAGGTCAATCCGGCGCTCAAGGTGGGATTCGTCGGCGCCAAGGTCGCGGTCGAGCCGGACCAGAGTCTCAAGGCCTCCGCCGCCATAGATTTCGTCGGCCGCAACGAGTTCGACTTCACCATCAAGGAATATGCCGAGGGCCGCGCGCCCGAGCGCATCGACGGGCTGAGCTGGCGCAACGAAGCGGGCGCGATCACCCACAATCCCGAGCGCGCCATCCTCGAGGACATGGACCAGCTTCCGTTCGTCACCGAGGTCTACAATCGCGACTTGCACATCGAGGACTATTTCATCGGCTATCTCAAGCATCCCTACGTCTCGCTCTACACCGGCCGCGGCTGCAAGTCGCGCTGCACCTTCTGCTTGTGGCCGCAGACAGTGGGCGGCCACCGCTATCGCGTGCGCTCGGTCGACCACGTGATCGAGGAAATCCGCCTCGCCAAGCATTATTTCCCGCAGGTGAAGGAGTTCTTCTTCGACGACGACACCTTCACCGACGCCGGCCCCCGCGCCGAGGCGATCGCGCGCGAGCTCGGCAAGCTCGGCGTCACCTGGTCGTGCAACGCCAAGGCCAACGTTCCGCGCGAGACGCTCAAGGTCTTACGCGACAATGGCTTGCGCCTGCTGCTCGTCGGCTACGAATCCGGCAACCAGCAAATCCTCTACAATATCAAGAAGGGCATGCGGATCGATGTGGCGCGCCGCTTCACGCGCGACTGCCACGAGCTCGGCATCACCATCCACGGCACGTTTATCCTCGGGCTCCCCGGCGAGACCAAGGAGACGATCGAGGAGACCATCCGTTTCGCCACCGAGATCAATCCGCATACTATCCAGGTCTCGCTCGCCGCGCCCTATCCCGGCACGTTCCTCTACCGCCAGGCGGTGGAGAACGGCTGGCTCGACATCGAGCACGCGGAGCTGGTCGACGATCACGGCATCCAGATCGCGCCGCTCCACTATCCGCATCTCTCGCACAGCGAGATCTTCGATTCGGTCGAGGTGTTCTACAAGCGCTTCTATTTCCGCGCCGGCAAGATCGCCTCGATCGTGGGCGAGATGGTGCGCAGCCCGGAGATGATGGTGCGCCGCCTGCGCGAAGGCGTCGAGTTCTTCCAGTTCCTGCGCGAGCGGGAGATCGCGCACTGAGCTTGCGGCGGCTCATCGTCTGCGCCGACGATTTCGGCCTCGATCCCGCGATCAACGACGCCGTCGAGCAAGCGAGCCGCGACGGCATCCTCACCTGCGCGAGCCTGATGGTGGCGGGTCCCGCCGCCGCCGACGCGGTGGCGCGCGCGCGCCGATTGCCGGGCTTGCGCGTCGGCCTTCATCTCGTGCTGGTGAGCGGCCCGCCGGTGCTGCCGCCCCAAGAGATTCCGGCGCTGGTCGATGACGGCGGCGCGTGCCGCGACGCGCTCGTCCGCGCCGGCTTCCGCTTTGCCTTCGATGGCGCCGTGCGCGCCCAACTCGCGCGCGAAATCCGCGCCCAGTTCGAGGCCTTCCGCGCCACCGGCCTCGCCCTCGACCACGCCAACGCCCACCGTCATATGCAGCTTCATCCCACGGTCGGGCGCATGCTGGTCGCGATCGGGCGCGAGTACGGTCTCGCGGCCGTGCGCATCCCGTGGGAGCCGGTCGCGACCTTGCGCCGCGCCGCGGCCGCGCCCGCCGATCTCGCCGTCGCCGCGCTCCATGCGCCCATGGCGGCGCTGCTGCGCCGCCGCGTGCACGCGGCGGGGCTCCTGTGCAACGACGCGCTGCTCGGCCTCGCCTGGAGCGGCGCCATGACCGAGGAGCGCGTGCTGCGGCTCATCGATGCGCTACCGCCGGGCGCGAGCGAGATCTATTTCCATCCCGCGTCCCAGCGCAGCGAATTCTTGGCGCGCGCGATGCCCCGCTATCGCCACACCGAAGAGCTGGCGGCGCTGGTAAGCCAGGCGGTGCGGCGGCGGATCGAGGGCGCCGGCATCGCGCTCGTGCCCTATGGCGGGCTCGGCTGAGGCGGCGGCGCCTGCCCCATCAGCGCCGGCAGCACGATGAAGGTGCACAGCAGCGTGTAGGCGAGCGAAATCGACAAGAGCTTGCCCATCTCGGCCATGCCCGGATTGTCGGAGAGCGCGAGGCTGCCGAACGCGGTGCCGGTGGTGAGCGCGCTGAACAGGATGGCGCGCGCAGTGCTCGACTGCAGCAGATCGCCCAGTCCCGCGCGCCAGCGCATGACGAAATAGACGTCGAACGCCACGCCGATCCCGAGCAGCAGCGGCAGGGTGATGATGTTGGCGAAATTGAGCTGCATGCCGAGCACCACGCCCGTCGCCAGCGCCAGGAGCCCCGCGAGCGCGAGCGGCGCCAGCACCAGCGCCACATCGCGCACGCGCCGCAGCACCGCATAGAGCAGCGCCGCGATGGCGAGGACCGCGATCAAGCCGGCGACCGCGAAGGCGTGGGTCACGGTGTTGGCCGATTCCTGGATCGTGACCGGCGCCCCGGTCGCGTTCGGTGCGACCGCGCGCACCGCTTGGACGAAGCGCCGCAGCGCCGCGTTGTCGGGCGCGCCGCCCTTGGGGAAGACCTGGACGCGCGCCCTTCCGTCTGCCGCGATCCAGTCGCGCTTCACATCGTCGGGCAAGGTCTCGAACGTCACCGGCCCGGCGCCAAGCGACGCGGCGAGGTCGGCGAGACGGCCGGACAGGCCCGATGCGAGCGCGTCTTTCAGCGCGGGCAGCACCGCGGCGCCGCGCACGGCGACCTGATCGAGCAATCCCGCGAGCCGCGCGGCGGCCTCGAACCCGTGGCCACCCGCTTCCTTCAGGTGCGCGGCGCAGGACGCGATCGCCTTCAGCACCTCGTCGTCGCTCGGCGGCGGCCTCACCGCGGGCGGCGTGAGGGTGATCCCGAGCACGCTCGTGATGTCGGCGAGAATCGCGAGCTTCGCAGGCTGATCTTCGGGCACGAAGCTCGCCGCCGTGATCGCCCGCTCCACCGCGTCGAGCTTGCCGAGCCGGTCGGCGAGTTCGCGCGCGGCCGAAATCGACGGCGTCAGGATTTCCGCCGTGTACGGCGTCTGGTCCGGATCCGCCTTCATCTCGTTCAGGACCTGCATCGCCTCGGTGCGCTGGTTCTGCAGGTCGAGCGGGTTGAAGTCGAAGCGCAGCGCGGGCATGAGCGCGGCCGCGCCGAGCGCAGCGACGGCGGCGCCGGCGAGCACCAAGCGCCGCCGCTCCACCAGAAGCCGGTCGAGCGGGGCCAAACGCGCGAACCCCACCGCGCGCCGCTCGCCCCGCGGCCGCAGCAGCGTCAAGAGCGCCGGCAGCAGCGTCACGTTGAGCCCCAGCGCCACCAGCATGCCGACCCCGGCGATGAGCCCCAAATCCGACACGCCGGTGTAGTCGGTCGGCACGAACGAGAAGAAGCCCACCGAGGTCGCGGCCGCCGCCACCGCGAGCGGCCCGCCGATGCCGGTCGCGGTGCGCCGCAAGGCGATGTCGAAACTGTCGGCGCGGAACCGCTCGTCGCGGTAGCGCACGCTGAACTGGATGCCGAAATCGACCGCGATGCCGATGAAGAGGACGGCGAAGGCGGCCGAGATCGGGTTGAGCGCGCCCACCGCGATAACCGCGAAGGTCGCGCAGGCGACGAGCCCGACCACCAGCGTGACGATGATCGCCACGACAAGGCGCAGCGAGCGCAGCGCCATCGCGAGCCACAGGCACAGGAGCCCGAGCGACAGCGCCGTGGTGAGACCCGCCCCCTCGGCCAGCGTCGCGAGCTGGTCGTCGTCGAACGCCACCGTCCCGGTGACGCGAACCGCGACCCCGCGCTCCGGCGTGAGGCCGAGGCCGCTTGCCGCATCCCGCACCGCCGCGATCGCGCGCGCGCCCGGCACGATCGCCTCATAATCGAGTGCCGGCTGAGTCAGGATAAAGCGGCGCAGCTCGCGCTTGTCCGGCGCGCGCCCGCTCAGCAATGTCTGCCACGACAGCGGCGCGCTTCGGCCGTTGAGCGCGCCATCGACCGATTGCGCGACAGCGGCCAGCGGGGCGGCGAGCGTGTCCGCGCCGGCGGCTCCATGCGCGGCGCCTTGCGCCATGAGGTCGAGGGCGGAGAACACGCCCCGGAGGCTGGGATCGGCGGCCAGCGTGCCGATGAGCGGCTGCGCGGCGATGATCTGGTCGGAGAATTTCTGCAGCTCGTCGGCCGAAAGGAACAGCAGCCCCTCGCGGCGAAAGAAGTCGCCGCCTTCGGGATCGCGCACCGTCTTGAACAGCGACGGCAAAGCCACGAGCTTCTTGGCCAGCCCATCGGCCGCGCCGGCGGCGAGTTCGGCGGTCTTGCCGTCGATCACGACGACGAGAAGATCGACGTTCTGCGGAAACGCGCGGTCCATCTCGGCTTCGCGCTGGCGCCACGCGACGCTTGAGGAGATCAGCCGGTCGACATCGGTGTCGATGGTGATGCGGCTCGCGGTGTAGATGCCGGCGAGGACCGACAACAGCAGCGCAAGCAGCGTCACCGCCACTGCATGGCGACGGCTCGCCTCGACGATCGCGGCAATCCGGTTCGCCATGACGGGGTTATCGGCGACGGGCCGGGGCCGCGCAAGGCGGGAAATCGGCGGCGGTCGGCGGCAGCATGGTCAGAACGTGTAGCCGACCCTGAGGCCGAGATTGGTGAGGCCGGGATTGTGCGAGCCGATATCCGCGTTCGAGATATGGTCGAGAAAGACGCCGACGCTCCAGGGCGGCGACACGCGGTAGCCGAACTCGACGCTCTCGTGGAACAGGAAGCGCGTGCCGAGCCCCTTGTGGTTGCTCTCCGTGCTCTGATCCGGCCCGTCATGCACGGCGCCGCCCAGGCCCAGATCGCCGTAGAAGGACTCGGTGAAATTCGCGGTCCAGGTCAGCCCGAAATAGGCATAGCTGTTCCCGCCCGCGCTGTTGATCGAAATTCCGAGATGGGGCCGCGGCGCCCAGATCGGCGCCAGCAGTCCGGGCGAGACGAACAGCGCCTCGCCATTGAAATCGGCGCCTTGCTCGCGGTGGTCGCCGCCGATCGGGATGTCATGGGCGAGAATGCCGAACTCGGCTTCGTCGAGCAGCCCCGCCGCCGCCTGCGCCCGGCCCGAGGCCGCGAGCGAGAGGGCCGCGATCAGCCATGCAATCGTGCGCAGTCTTGTCATCGTTCCTTGGGATTATCGTCGGCGATGGGACCGGACGGGTCTCGCATATTTTGCCGCCGCTGTTGGGCCGGACGCATGAACCCGCCCGATCGGCGCGCCGATCGGGCCGGGATCGACGCCCCCGGCCCCGCCCAGTCGCGGCGATTCGCGCCCCTCAATATCCGGGCAGGACCAGGATCTCGGTCGCCTTCGGCAGCATGGCGCGCGACAGCGCCACGGTCTTCGAATCGCTCCGCGTCAGCGGATAGCGCCCGTTCATGCGCGCGATGAAGCGGTCGAGCGCCGCGGGGCCGAAGAAATGCATCGGGATGACCAGGAGCGGATGGATCTGCTCGATCACCGCGATCATGTCGGTCTGGCTCAGGGTGAACATGCCGTCGGCGGGCGCGAGCAGCACGTCGACCTGGCCCAGCGCCGCCAGATGCTCGGGCGCGAGCGTGTGGTGGAGGTGGCTCAGATGGGCGATGCACAGGTCGCCGGTCTCGAACACGAAGATCGAGTTGCCGCCGTACTCCGTGCCGCCGCCCCAGTCGCGGATGTTGGTCAGGACGTTGCGGATGCGCACGTCGCGGAGGCGGAAATCATAGCTCGGCGGTCCCTCGCCCGCGTCCCACCCGCGCAGCACGTACTTGATCCCCGGCTCGGGCGTGTCCGTGTAGTGGGTGCGGTGGGCGTGATTCATGGTCACGATGTCGGGCAGGAAGTCCGGCTTTATGTAGCCGTTGTAGTCGGTGACGATGGTGACGCCGTCCGGACTCGTGATGAGGAAGCTGGCATGGCCGAGGAAAGTGAGCTCGACCGCGCCTTGTGGGGTCTCGGCCGAGGCGAGGCGGATCGGGTTGGCCGCAACGAACGGATTGCACGTCGCCGCCCAGGCCCCGCCTATGCCGAGGAGCAGCGTCCAGACCAGCAGCGCCAGGCGGATGAAGCGGGACCGCGCCATGGACGGAGGCTCAGGCCGGCAGCACTTTCTCGCCGGTCGGCACCGCCACGTCGAAGGCGTTGAGCGTCATCGCGATCATGACGTAGAAGCCGGTGCCGGCGATCAGCTCGACCAGCCGTTCGAGCCCCAGCGCCGCCAGCGCGCGGTCATAGCTCGCCTGGCTCAATGTCCGCGTCGCGCACATCTCGGCGACCACGTCGTAGACCATCTTCTCGTCGTCGCGCGTGAGCATTGGCGTGCGGCGGTTGCGGATCGCGTCCACCGTCTCGGGCGCGATTCCCGCCTCGACCGCGCGCGGGGCGTGCGCGAACCATTCGAACTGCGCCGTCATGTGGCGCGCCACCACCAGGATCATCAGCTCGAACAGGCGGCGCTCGATCTTGCCGTCGCGGAAGGAGCCGTAGGCAGTGATGGCGCCGAAGGCGACCTTGGGCGCGTTGAGCAGCACGCCGAAAGGCCCGCGCGACAGGCTGGCATTGCCGCCCAGGCGGCGCTGGATCGCCTCGAACACGGTTTTCTGCTCGTCGTTGAGCTGCTCGAGCTTGAGTTCGGGCACGCGGGGCATCCGTGTCCTCCGGGGCTGGAACGGGTCAGTGGTTGAGGATCGCGATGTCCTTGACCGGCTTCGGTCCCGGCAGCGCACGCAGAAAGGCATAGATGTCGGCGACGCCGCCGTCGGGCAGCACCGTGTCGGCATAGGCCGGCATGTCGGCGGAAGGCTCGCGCAGTTGCTGCTTGAAGGCGTCGAACGGAAGCTGGGTTTGCGCCAGGATCGGCGCGGGGCCGTTGAAGGCGCCGCCCTGCCCGACCCGGCCGTGGCACTCGTAGCAGCCGTCGGCGAGGAAGAGCTTCTTGCCGGTCTCGGCATTGCCGGCGGGCGCGTCCTGCGCCCAGGCCGGCGCGGCCACGACCATGAGCGCGGCAAACGCCACGGCCCCAAGATTGCGACGCATGTTCCCCTCCGCTAGCGCGCTTCGACCACGGTATCGAGCAGCGCGGGCTCGCCGCGCTTCACCACCGCGATCGCGCGCTTCAGGGCCGGGGCGAGGTCGTTGGGATCGGTGATCGGACCCTCGGCATAGACCCCGAACCCCTTGGCGACCGTGGCGTAGTCGATATTGGGGTCGCGCAAGGTGGTGCCGATATGCGCGTTCTCGATGCCGCGCGAGTGCCGGTCGGCCATCGCCTGCACGTACATCAGCTCCTGATGGTAGGCGCGGTTGTTGTGCATGATGTAGAGGAGCGGGATGCGGTGATGCGCCGCCGTCCACAGTGTCCCGGGCGCAAACATGAAGTCGCCGTCGCCCTGGAAGGTGAGGCTGAGGCGCCCCTCGCTCCTGTTGGCAAGCGCGCCGCCCAGCGAGCCCGGCCCGTTGTAGCCGACGCCGGCGCCGCCCGAGCCGCCGTTCCAGCGCGACTTCTTGTCGAAGGTCCAGAGGCGCCGCGGCCAGTTGAGGTTGATGCCGTTGCCGACGAGCGACCAGTCCTCGCCGCGGATCTGGTCCCACACCTCGGCGCAGAGCCGGCCCAGGGTGATTGGACTCGCGTCCCAGCCGATGGTGGCCTCCTCGCGCGCCTGCTCGACCAGCGCGCGATGGGCGTCGCCGAGCTTCTTGCCGCGCGCCTCCAGGGCCGCCTTGCGATCGGCCGGGAGCAACCGCTTCACCGCCTCGACGAGATAGGGCAGCGTCGTTTCGCCGTCGCCCGCGACGAACAGGTCGACCGCCTGGAAGCGCTGGAAATCCTGGTAGTTGGCCTTGGCGAAAAAGTCATGGGCGCCGATGCTGACGGTCTTGACGCCCGGCTTGGTGATGGAGCGCGCGCTGCGCACGATGCGGTCGGTGAAGACGTTGAGCGCGCCCCAGAAATCGTTGAGCTCGATGCCGACGATCACGTCCGCCTGAGCCACCACGGCGCGCGCGCGCATGCTCTGGTTGAGCGGGTGGCGCGAGGGGAAGTTGGTGCGGCCCCATTGGTCGATGACGGCGCATTGCAGCGCCTCGGCCAGCTCGACGAGCTTGGCCATGCCGGCGTCGCTCCGCGTCATGCGGTCGACCACGATCACCGGCGCCTCGGCATTGACCAGCAGCTTGGCGGTGTCCTCGACCGCGCCCATGTCGCCTTGCGGCAGCGCGATCTTGCCGAGCTTGGGAATGCGCAGCGCCTCGGCGTCGGGGATGGGATTTTCCTGGAGCTCGGCGTCCAACGAGATCAGCACCGGCGCCATCGGCGGCGTCACCGCGAATTTGTAGGCGCGCACGGCCGATTCGGCGAAATGCTGCAGCGAGGCGGGCTGGTCGTCCCATTTGACGAAATCGCGCACCAGCGCGGCGGGGTCGATCGCCGCATGGTACCACTCGGCACCGGGCCCGCGCTTGTCGGCCTCGACGATGTTGCCGATCAAGACATAGACCGGCACCCGGTCGCACCACGCGTTGTAGAGCGCCATCGCGGCGTGTTGCAGCCCAACGACGCCGTGCGCCATCACCGCCATCGGCTTGCCGCGCATCTTGGCGTAGCCCTGCGCCATGTGGACGGCGATCTCCTCGTGGGTGCAGGTGAGGATTTCCGGCGCCTTGTTGTTGCCGTGGTTGATCATCGCTTCCTGAATGCCGCGGAAGCTCGAGGCCGGGTTGATGGCGCAATATTCGAGGTCGAGCGTCTTCAGCACGTCGACCATGAAGTCGCCGCCGCTGGTGGTTTGGTTCACCGGGTTGGCGCGCGGCGGCAGGGTCTCGACGACGAGATTGGGGAGCGGCACCGATTTGGGCGGCATTCCGACGGGCGGCGCGGCTTCCGCCTTGCCCGCGAGCGGCGGGGTCAGCGCGGCGGCACCGGCGAGCGTCGCTCCCTTGAGGAAATTGCGGCGGCGGACGTCGGGCTCGCGACGCTTCGGCATGATCCCCTCCCCTTGGCGGGGATCGTCCAGGCGCCGACCCCCGACGCGACTCTCCCATTTCGGGCAGCGCGACGCAATCGCGTGCGCGCGCTGCGACGGCGCGGCAGGCTCAGCGGATCAGGCGCTCGGCCTCTTCGCGCTGGGCGAGGATTTCCAGTTCCATCGCCGCGGTTTCGTATTGCTCGGCTTGGCGCCGGAGGGTCTGCCGGACCTGCTCGGTCGTGGCCTGCTCGGCCAGGCGCTGCAGACGGCTCGCCTCATTGTGATACCAGACGCTTCCCATTTGTTGCTCTTTTAAGTTATTGGCTTAGCACGACATTAAGGCAGTCCGGCCAAACCCTCAATGCGCGTCTGCCTGCTATGCCTGGCGATCATAGCAGCAAGTGCGGCATCGAGTAATCCCTCTCGCGTGCCCTTGTTCGTGGTGTGGCGCGGGCCCCGCCGATGCGGCATCCTGCGCCCCTCCCGCAGGAGCCCGCCCCCATGAGCACCCTCGCTTCGGCCTCGGCCGCCCTGGTCGACGACCTGGTCACCGGCAACCGCATCCTGTTCCACGAGAAGGTGGTCGACGCGTTCGGCCATATCAGCGTGCGCCACGACAAGGACCCGACCCGGTTCCTGATGTCGCGCCACCGCGCGCCGGGCCTGGTTTCGGCCGCCGACATCGTGGTCCATGATTTCGACGGCAACCCGGTCGAGCGCAGCGACGCGCGGCTTTATGGCGAGCGCTTCATCCACGGCGAGATTTATCGCGCGCGGCCCGAGGTGGTGGCGGTGGTGCATTGCCACGCGCCGGCGCTCATACCGTTCGGCGCGACGCGCTCGACCTTGAAGCCGCTCTATCACATGAGCGGGTTCCTGGGGCGCGGCGTGCCGATCTTCGAGATCCGCGACACCGCCGGCATGACCGACATGCTGATCCGCAATTCGGCGCTCGGCGTGGCGCTCGCGAGAACGCTCGGCGAGAAGCCGATGGTGCTGATGCGCGGCCACGGCGCGACCATGGTCGGGACCTCGATCGCGCAGGTGGTCTATCGCTCGATCTACGCGGCGCTCAACGCGGCGCTGCAGATGGAGGCGCTGCGCCTGGGCGAGCCCATCTTCCTCGAGCGCGAAGAGGCGCAGAAGGCCGAGG
>Ga0209415_10008767_pt1 | contig 17483 bp, 13 predicted proteins | sample PeaSoiSIISIP2007_FD_187696 | JGI IMG/M metagenome (GOLD analysis project Ga0209415, IMG submission 187696) | Peat soil microbial communities from Weissenstadt, Germany - SII-SIP-2007 (SPAdes) (version 2) | ecosystem: Environmental > Terrestrial > Soil > Wetlands > Peat | place: Germany... | reverse complement strand
GCGGGCCGCGGTGTTCACGCGGTCGCCGATGACGAGGCCCTCCTCCGCGGTCTCGGTCGTGGCCGCGCCGCCGGTCACGACCCCGACCCGGGCCTGAAGCCCGGTCGCGTGCTCGGAGCCGTAGGCGGCAACCGCCGAGACGAGCTCGAGGCCGGCTCTCACGGCGCGTTCGGCGTCGTCCTCCTTCGCCACCGGGGCGCCCCAGACCGCCATGACCGCGTCGCCGATGAACTTCTCGACGATGCCGCCGTATCTCGCGACAATGGCCCGGGCGAGCTCGAAGTAACCGGAGAGGAGCTCTCGTACCTCCTCGGGGTCTCGTTTCTCAGCGAGAGGCGTGAAGCCGACGAGGTCGCAGAACAGCACCGAGACGTGGCGGAGCTCCGCGCCGGCACCGGCCTGGGGGCGCTGGGCAGCCGCCGGAACTGGCGCAGGGAAACCTGCCGCTGGCGCCGCGGTGTTGCCCAGCGCGAGCGGGGTCCCGCACTCCCCGCAGAACTTCGTGCCCTGGACGAACGGCGTACCGCAACTCGGGCAGGCCTGCGCGAGGGGATTGCCGCATTCGACGCAGAACTTGGTCCCCGGTTGATTCTCGGTTCCACACGACGAGCAGAGCACGTTGCCTCCAGAGCGACGCGGGAATCCTACCGGCGCTGCCTGTAGACACGCAGGTGCCTGCTGGGACGGCCAGCTCAGCCTCAGGCCTGCGACCTGCCTCGGGCCATGCGCTGATGCGGCTTGCGATCGCGGCGGTAGGTCGCCACGAACTCCCGGAACAAGTCGTCGTACAGTGGCCCGTTCTTCGGGTCGGGGTCGAAGCGCGCCGCGACCGGGATCCGGTCGGACATCTCGTCGAAGGTGACATCCTTCAGCGCGGCTGCCGCAAGCATGCCCGCTCCTCGGGCGTTCGCGTTCACGGGATCTTTGACCCCTTCGATCGTCCTGCCGAGGGCATCAGCGAAGATCTGGCTCCACACCCCCGATCGTGCGCCGCCGCCGATGAACCGGATGGGATCCAGGCGGTGGCGGCTGAAGCGCTCGACCGCCTCGAGCAGCCAGCGAGAGTTCAGCGCGACACCCTCGAACACCGATCGGATGAGCTCCGCCCGGGTGGTCGACAACGACAGGTGGTGGAAGCCGCCCCGTATCGAGGCGTCCTCGACCGGAGTCCGCTCGCCGTACAGCCAGGGAGTGAACAGCGCCCCACCGGCACCGGGCACCGTCGAGGCAACCAGATCGTCGAAGTTCCGATAGGCGCCCGAGCGCGCGGCCTCCAGCCCTTCGGGCGGCAGCAGCCCGTCCCCGGCCAGAAACAGGCGATCGCGCAGGAACGTCAAGCACACCCCTGCGCTCTCCTGCTCGTTCGCGATGAGGTAGCGGCCGGGGATCGCCGACGGCAGCGATGCGATGTTGTGGAACAGGTCGGTCTTCTTGAACGGCACGTGGCAAGTCAGCCACGAGGACGTGCCGACGTACAGGTGAGCCTGGAAGTCACGTGTTGCGCCCGAGCCGATCGCGGCCGACTGCACGTCGGGTGTGCCGACGACCACTGAGATGCCCTCGGGCACGCCCAGGTCGAAGGCTGCTGATCGGGTCAACGGACCGAGGACGTCGGTGGCGGGGAGGAGGTCGGGGAGTTTCTCCCGGTCGACGCCGAGAACCCGGAGGAGCGCCGGGTGGTACGTCACGTTGGAAGGTTTGCGGTTGTCGGTCACCCAGTGCAGCGCGATGGAGTCGAAGGAAGCCGCGGCACGGCCGGTCATGCGCAGGTTCAGGTAGTCCTTCGGCTCGAGGAACACCGCCGTGTCGCGGTAGGTGCTGGGCTCCTCCTCACGCAACCAGAGGATGTGCGCGATGGGATCCTTGCCGCTCTTGCCCGGCGCTCCGCCCGTCAGACGGATCCACCGGAGGATCTTCGTCGCCCCGTACCCCTGGATGTTCACGAGGCCCCGGCTGACCTTGGCTACCTGAGCAGCACCGCGTGTGTCCATCCAGATGATGGCGTCGCGAAGCGGCCTTCCTCCCGCGTCGACGGCCACGGTGCCCGACCACTGCGCTGTGGCGCAGACCGCCTCCACCGAGTCCGCCCGTACGATCCCGCGCTCGAGCAAGCGGCGTGACACACGACCGATGATCTCCCACCACTGATCGGGGTCCTGCTCGGCACCACCGCCGGGCAGCAGGTGCGGCTCGGTCTCTTCTTGGTCGTACGCGACGACCTCGCCTCGAGTGGACACCAGGGCGACCTTGCACGCGGAGGTACCGAGGTCGATCGCCAGCACATGCTGGGATTCGGCGGGCACGCCCAGCTCACTCAGGGTTGGTTTCGGAGGGCCCGCTGACCCGGGCCGGCAGCCGCGTCGTCAGCGCCAGCCCGATGCACCCTGCGATCGCCAGCGCGATCAGCGCAACGTCGGGGTGGCCCATGAGCGCCTGGACCGTCAGGGCGAGAACCACTCCACCGAGGTTCCCGGCCAGCATGAGGAACCCGACCGCGCCACCCTGGCGTTCCGGTCCGGCGTGCAGCTCCGACCAGTCCAGCGTGACAGGGAGGCTCGTCATCAGGACGAAGCCCTCGACGAACAGGCATACTGCGATCCAGGCGAGCCCGTGACGGGCAGCGATCGCAAGGAAGCACAGCGCCGTCAACCCGGTCGCCACCGACAGCATGGCCCGCCGGCGGTTCTTCGAGGCGATGATGGCCGGCAAGCTGGCCGCGCCGAGAATGCCTGCGAACGTCATCAGGGCGACGAGGTTGCCCGCCGCGGAGCCTTCGTGGAAGTGGTTGAGGATCGTTTCGAGCCAGGTTGCGACCGCGTTGTAGATGCCCATCCCGACGAACAGCAGACCGGCGAGCACCCACATGAAGCGATCCCGGCGCAGCCACCCGAGCGCTATGGACGTCGAGGGGTTGTCCGGGTACGCCGCTGCCGTGCGGAGCGCCACCAGCATCCACACGGCGGCGATCACGGCCGGAACAGCTTGCACCGCGAGCAGCAACCGCAAGCCACCCGCGTCGAACAGCGGGCCGCCGATGACCATCGCGACGAGGATGCCGAGAAACAGCGACACGCTCCCAACCGATATCGCGGTGGCACGTTCACCTGCGGGGAAGTGTCGGCCTGCGATCTTCGTGATCGCGTTCAGCACCAGCGGCTGCCCGGCGGCGATCACGATCTGTCCGGTCAGCTGCACCGCAAACGAGTTCGGCTCCGCCAACCGGATGAGCGCGCCGGCTGCGGTGAGCGCGGCGCCCGTAGTCAGCGCCCGTCGGAAGCTGCCGTCCAGCCAGCGGCCGGTCGGCAGCCCGAGCACGATGTAGACGAACGGGAAGATGATGGCCAGGTCGCCGGTGGCCCCACTCGAAACGTGCATCACCCGAGCGGTCTGCGTCGTGATGGGAGCGAATGTCAGCCAGAGCAGTTGCGTGCTCGCGGCAAGCAGGCCGTAACCGGCGAGAATCATCCACCGGTTCATGTGCTGGGCCGGTCGCTCCTCGGAGCGACCGGCCAATTGGTTCGTAGTCGACTGTGCCCGGCTCATGATCCGACGCCCCGGCGATCTTCTAGATCCCGATGCCCTTGCCGAACGGGTCGACCCACCGCTCGAGAGCCTTCGCGAGCTCCGGGTGCTCCTTCGCAGCGACGTCGAGCGAGATGCCCTGCATCGTCGCGTCGATCGCCTGCCGGAAGGCCCGCGCCCCCGCTACGGGGCCCTGGGGGTGGGCGTGGATCCCGCCGCCCGAGCCGATGACGACGTCGTGGCCGAGGTCCTCGACGACCTTGGGGACCATCGAGGGCGTGATCCCACCCGAGGCCATCGGGAACGTGCGCCGTAGCTCGTACATGGGAAGGGTCATGTTCCTCGCCACGTTCAGGAACTTCTCGGGGAGGACGGGCGCCTTGCCGTAGGGGGCCGGGAACACCACGACATCGGCTCCTGCGAGCCGAGGCAGTTTCCCTAGGACCAGATGCGAGCTCAACCCGTGCCAAGGCGACATGTACATCGCGCCGGCCACGTCCATGTGGGCCAGGATCGGCACGTTGACCTCGTCGTCCTCGGCCAGTGCCTGCAGGACGGGAAGGCCCACCGCCAGGTAGTTGACCATGATCGCGTTCGCTCCGGCCGCGACCGCGCGCCGGGCGTTCTCGAAGACCTTCGGGACGGAGTCGGTCACGTTGACCGTGTACAGCGTGCGCTCGCCGGTCTCGTTGTAGACCTCCTTCTCGAGCTTCATGTAGCGGTCCACGCGCTCGAGGATCGGGTTGAACGGCGCGTCTGCGAGGAGCTCGTCGTCCTTGACGATGTCGCAGCCGCCGAGCGCGGCCTTGTAGAAGAGATCGGCCCCGACTTCGGGCGTGTAGCCGGTGCAGGGCTTGATCATGTTGTTCAACAGGGGCCGCTCTGGCACACCCAGAAGCTCCCGCACGCCCGAGATGCCGAACCTCGGGCCCTTGAATCCCGCCACGTAGCGCTTCGGCAGGCGGAGATCGATCACCTTGACCCGGCCGCCCATGGAGATGTTGCCCACCACCGTGGTGAGCAGCATCGGGATCTGCGCCCCGAAGTTCACCTCCGGGAACGCAACTTGGACGACGTAGTCCCGGTTCCCCTCGGCGATCGAAGGCTCGGGGAACTCGACGTCGGGTACCTCGTAGACACCTAGCACCTTCGCTATGTGCTTCACCCGTACCTCAGGCGTCTCGCCCGGCACGGGCACCCAGGTACCGGTGCTCTGCTCGATCGCGAGGGCCGGAGCGAGTTTCGGCACCGACACCATCGCAGGAAACGACACCAGGTAGGTGGCAATCACGTACTCGTCGGGGTCAATCCCCTCGGGCAGCGCCACCGGCTGCGAGAGAAGTTCCAGGTCATCCATGGCTCCTCCTTCACCGCGTACTCACCTGCGGGAGTCGCGCACTCCCTTGCGGGCTATATGTCGACCGTAGGTCCGGCCGGGCGCCCCGGTAAGAGACGAGAGTCACCTCGGGGGGGGTCCAATGGCCCTATTTCGGGAGGCATTTGCCTGGTTCTCTGATCGAAGAGGTTTGGTGTCCGGTGCCGGTCTGGCCGGAGTCGTCGAAAGGAACTGCGATGGGACTGTACGCATCGTCCGCAGAGCAGGTATTGGAGATCTGCCGAGGGTTGCTGGACCGCGGATTTCTCAAGTCCACGGAAGGAAACGCCTCGGTTCGCATCCCGGGACGCCACGAATTCGCCATTACGCCCACGAGTTACAGCTACGCCGACATGGTCGCCGAGGACATCTGCGTGCTCGACTTCGCGCTCCGGACGATCAGCGGGTCGAAGAAAGCCTCGATCGAGTCTTCGATGCACGCCGCCGTCTACCGGCGCCGGCCGGACGTCAACGTCGTCATCCATACGCACCAGCCCTACGCGAGCGCCCTGGGCCTAATGGGCAAGCCGATCCCGGCGCTGTTCGACGAGCAGGTCCGATATCTCGGCCGAGGGGTCGAGATCATCGGGTACGGGCCGTCGGGGACCTCGTTCCTCCGGCGCAAGGTCGAGGCGAAGATCACCAGTGGCGACAATGCCTTCATCCTCGCCAATCATGGTGCGCTGGTCTTGGGCGGCGACCCCGAGCGTGCCTTGTTCAACGTCTTCCTGCTCGAGAAGTGCTCGCTGGCCTATCTCCTCGGCCTCATGGCGCGCGACGAGGGCGAGAAGGTCGCCCGCATTCCGTTGCCGGTCCGCGAAGTGGCCTTCTCCCGGCTGAGGGCCGATGAGAAGAAACTGGCCCGGTTGGTGACCGAGGCGCAACCCGTCGTTCCCGGCTCCAGTTCACCGGCCGAAGGTCCTGCTGGAGAAACAGACCTCGAGCTCATCGAAGTCCCGGTGCCCACTCCCGACCGTCTCCTCGGCGTGGCGGCTGCGCTTGCCCCGACCCCTCCCGCGCCCGAAGACCAGCACTTCGCCATCAGCACCTACCCTGACGTCGACGCGATCTACGGGCAGCTTCATGCCCTGGTCCGCCAACCGCTCCGGCCGGTGAGGCGGGAGGTGATGGCCGACTACCTCGACTATTACGAAACGAAATGCCGGCGCTCCAAGGAGCTCTCCGACCAGGCCAAGGAGTACATCCCAGGTGGGGTCCAGCACAACCTCGCCTTCAACTACCCGTTCCCGATCGCGGTCGAGCGCGCCGAAGGCGCATATATGTGGGACGCGGACGGCAACCAGTACATCGACCTCCTGCAGGCCGGGGGGCCCACGGTGCTCGGCAGCAACTACGGCCCGGTGCAGCAGAGGGTGATCTCGCTCCTCGAGAGCTCGGGCCCGGTCACCGGCTTGTTCAACGAATACGAGCTGAAGTTGGCCGAGCTCCTGCACCGCCTCGTGCCCTCGGTCGAGATGTTCCGTATGTTCGGCTCCGGCACCGAGTCCGTGATGGCCGCCATCCGGGCGGCTCGGGCTGCTACCAAGAAGCGCTACGTCATCAAGAGCGGCGGCGCCTACCACGGGTGGAGCGACCAGATGGTCTACGGGATGCACGTGCCGGGAACTCGGCGTTTCGAGTCCAAGGGCATTCCCCGCGGCGCAACGAAGAATACGTGCGAGGTGTACCCGAACTCCATACCGGCGCTGCGGCGCAAGCTGGCCGAGAACCGGGCGCGGGGCGGCACGGCCGCGGTGATCGTCGAACCTGTTGGGCCTGAGAGCGGCACCCGCCCAGTGGCGTTCGACTACAACCAGCGCGTTCGCGAGCTGTGCGACGAATTCGGGACGTTGCTGATCTTCGACGAGGTCGTGACGGGCTTCCGGCTCGGGATGGGAAGCGCCCAGGGATACTTCGGGGTGCGACCCGACCTGACGGTGTTCGGCAAGTGTGTCACCGGCGGATATCCAATGGCCGGTGGTGTCGGCGGGCGGGCCGATCTCGTGCGCACCTTCGCCGCCGGCATCGGCGGCGCCGGGGAACGTGCCTACGTAGGCGGGACGCTGTCGGCCAACCCGCTGTCGTGTGCCGCCGGGTACTACGCGCTCCTCGAGATGGAGCGCACGAACGCCCCGGTGCTGGCCGGGCGGGCGGGGGACCGTCTGACCGCAGGGCTGAAGGCCATCATCGAGCGCTACGGACTGCCGTTCGTTGCGTACAACCAGGGCTCGATCGTCCACTTGGAAACATCGGGCGCGATGCTGCTCGACCTCAGAATGCCGATTCGCCTCGCTCGCGAGCTTAAGCCGCGCACGAAGATGATGGAGGAGATGGGAGCCGCCTACATGGCGAACGGCCTGGTCACCCTGGCAGGATCACGGATGTACACGTCGATGGCCGATACCGACGACGTCATCGACGACGCGCTCGAGCGCTTCGAGCACGTGCTCTCGAGGGTCGAGCCAGCGTGAAGAGCTCGGAGCCCTGGTAGTTGTACGGCCGACGTGGCCGACGTGGCCGACCGCCGACCGCCGGCTCATGTACCGGCCGATGTGGCCGACCTCCGGCCGATGTGGCCGATCTCCAGCCGATGTCCGGCTTCCGCTCGATAGTCCAATTTCGCCCTGGTAGCGGCCGTCGTGGTCCCGGCCGATAGTTCGATTCCGTTCGTAACTTGCCCAGAGACCCACTGTGGGCTCAAGAGGCGATCCAGACGAACTACCCTCCGACTGCGAGAAGGTTCATGACGACGACCTATGGGTACCAGGTTCCTCCGCACTGCGGTCTCGGCGAGCAGGGCTTCGCTCAGACTGGCAGCGAAGGGCTCCGGTGGCGCCCAGGCTCCGAGCAAGGGTTCCGGTCAGCCGACGCTGTTCGCAACTCGAATTGTCAGCACCGATGAGCGGCGCCAAGTCGAGCGAGTCGGGCAAGAGCAGGGGCCAGGGCGGGGGGGCACGCGAGGGCAGGGGCGGAGACGCGGGCGGGGGCGGGAGCGTGCCCGGACTGCCCGGACTGCCCGAACTGCCCGGACTGCCCGAACTGCCGAAGCGGACCGGGCCCCTCGCCGGCGTTGTGGTCCTCGACTTGAGCCGAGCGCTGGCCGGCCCGTACGCGACCCTCATGCTCGGCGACGCCGGCGCGCAGGTCATCAAGGTCGAGCGCCCCGGCACTGGCGACGACAGCCGCGGCTGGGGTCCGCCGTTCGCCGGCCCCCCAGAAGCGAGCCAGTCCACGTACTTCCTATCTGTCAACCGCAACAAACTGTCGGTCGAGCTCGACTTCTGGAGCGACGAGGGCCGGGTGGCGCTCGACGAGCTGCTCCGGCGCGCGGACGTGGTCGTCGAGAACTTCCGCCCTGAGGTGCGCAAGCGCCTCGGGCTCACCGAGCGCGAGCTGGCTCGGCTGAACTCTCGCCTCGTGGCGCTGTCGATCACGGGCTTCGGCGAGGACGGGCCGGACGGGCATCGGCCCGGCTACGACCAGATCCTGCAGGGCGAAGGTGGGCTGATGAGCCTGACGGGGCAACCGGATGGGCCGCCAACAAAGGTCGGCGTGCCGATCGCCGACATCCTGTCGGGCATGTTCGGAGCGTTCGGCGTAGTCGCGGCGCTGCGGGAGCGGGAGCGGACTGGGAAAGGGCAAGTCGTCCACACTTCGTTGCTCGCTGCCGTGATCGCTGTGCACGCCTACCAGGGAACGCGGTGGCTGATCGCCGGCGAGGTGCCCGGACGAGAGGGCGACCGCCATCCGACCATCACCCCGTACGGGGCCTATGCGTGCTCGGACGCCTCGATCAACATCTCCGTAGGATCCGACAAGCTTTGGCAACAGCTCGCGCCGGTCGTGGGGCTGGACCCGGACGAGCCCCGTTTCGCTACGAACGAGCTCCGGCGCGCGAATCGAGTCGAGCTCGACGGGATTATCGAACGCGCCTTTGCTTCAGAAGCCGCCGGGGTTTGGATGGCCCGCCTCGACGAGGCGGGCATCCCGGCGGGGCTGGTGAAGACCCTCGACCAGGTATATCAGTCACCTCAGGTCGAGCATCTCGGTCTCATCGACAACATCGAGCATCCGACACTCGGCACGATCCGACTGCCCGGGTCCCCCCTGACCTACTCGGACTCTCCGCCGAGCCCTTCGCTGGCCCCGCCACTTCTTGGCCAGCACAACGCGCTGGTGATGAGATGGCTCGGCTTGGGCGGGGCGGAGGCGGGAACCGCTGGCGACCTGGGCGGGGGTCAGGCAACCGTCCCAGCACCGGCCGAGGTCGCCAGGTCAGACGAGCCCGCCGGCTAACGGAATTCGCTGCGTTCGAGCCATTCGCCGCGTCCCATCTCGTAGAGGAGCGCTCTGACCGCGCCTCTCCGCTCGTTCGCGGGCACCCGCACCTCACGACTGAGCTTCATGCCGAGTCGCTCGGCGACACGCGCAGAGGCGGGATTGTCCGCCTGCGGCACCGAGCACACCTGCACGAGCCCCAGGGTCGTAAAGCCTTGATCGAGGGCTGCGGTCGCGCCCTCGCTCGCGTAGCCCAGGCCCCATGCTGTGGGCGCGAACCGCCACCCCACCTCCACGGCCGGGAGAATTTCAGGGAGAAAAGTCGGCACCGAGAGCCCGACGTACCCGATGATCTGCCCGTTGGAGCGTGTGCGTGCAACCCACAAGCCGAATCCGTAGCCGTCCCAATGTCGGGCCTGTGCTTCCAGGAACGTCTCTGTCTCGCCGCGGCTGAAGCCGCGCCCGAATGGAAACTGCCAAACCTCCCGATGCGCGAACACCCCAGCCAACTCGTCGAGATCCGCGTGTTGGAACCGGCGCAGGTCCAGCCGCGCCGTTGTAACACCGCCTAGGGGCCCAGCGATGGGCGGTGCGAGGTTCGGATTGGGCACGCAACTCATCTTGCCGGATGCCCGGCATCGCGCAAGCCGTTCACCAGACGGGGCGCCGCGGCGGTCCGCGGCGGTCCGAGGCGGTCCGCGGCGGTCCGAGCGCCGCCGGGCCCCCTACCTGCGCCCCGGCCTCGCTGCATTCCAAAGGACTGAAGCAGGGACCTTCGCCTCTGGAGACGGCTGCCGGATGGTCGTCTGATGGTAACGGAGGCCCTCGAAAGGAGGTCACATGCGAGTTCTCATCGCGTACGGATCCAAGCGAGGGGGCACGGCCGGGCTCGCCGAAATGATCGGCGACGAGTTGGCATCGGCCGGGATGGAAACGGTGGTGCAGCCCGCCCAGCAAGTCCGCGGTGTCGACGACTTCGACGCCGTTGTAATCGCCGGGGCGCTGTACGCCTTCCGCTGGCACCGTGCCGCCCGCGGCTTTGCGCGCCGCCACGCCAAGGCGTTGCGAGAACTGCCGGTATGGCTCGTGAGCAGCGGCCCGCTCGACGATTCGGCCGTCACCGGTGACATTCCGCCCGTCAAACAGGTGGCGACGCTGATGTCGAAGATCGGCGCCCGGGGCCAGGTCACGTTCGGCGGCCGGCTCGACGCAAACGCCAAAGGGTTCCCGGCCAGTGCCATGGCAAAAAAGAAGGCGGGTGACTGGCGCGACCCGGCGCACGTCCACCGGTGGGCATCGATGGTCGCGGAGGAGCTCGCCCACCTCGACCAGGCTGCCTGACCGGCGACGACGAGCGTACCTAGGACGATGAGTCGCGCTTGACGTTCATGGAAGCGAGAGGGACACTCCGGTCGGGCGAGCACCCGGCGTGGTGACGGCCGCGCATGATGCGACGATCAGCCGGCGGTCCCATCCGTCCGGCATCTCGCTCCCAGCGCCTTAAGCCCTTGAGAAGGGACCATGTACCTGTTCAGCCGACGCGCCCGCTTGGGTGGTGGCAAGCCCCGCGACTCGATCGCCTGGGCAACCACCATCGGGCAGCGAGTCACCGAGACCTCCGGCTTGCAGATTGGCCTGTGGAGCCAGACGTACTCTCCCGGCGTCGGGTCCGTGGCGTGGTCGACGTTCGCTCCCGACCTGCCCACTCTCGAGGCGGCCTTCGACAAGCTGATCGTCGACAACGACTACAACGAACTGGTCGAGCGTGGGGCTGAGTTCGTGATCCCGGGCTCAGTCGACGACACGCTCGGTCTCATTGTCCACGGGCCCGCGCCCGACCCCAACCGCCGGGTGAACTACGTGGTGGTCGTCCGCTCGACGATGGCAGCAGGCGGACTCGCACGGGGGATCGCCCTAGGGGTCGAGATCGCCCAGCGGGCAGAGCAGATCACCGGCGCATCGACGGCGTTTCTCGCCGACACGACCGGCAACTACGGCGGTGTGGCGTGGATCACCGCTTTCTCAGACGTGGCGGGCTTGGAGGCCGCGCAGCTGGCGCTCAACACCGATCAGGGTTTCGTCGAGCTGATCGACGCCAAGGCGCCCGGCGTCTACACCGACCATCCGGGAGCAACCACCCAGGTGATCTACTGCCGTATCGCCTGAGGGGAGGCGCGACCCCACGGGGCCCCATCAAGATGATCGGCGTCACTCGGTCAATCGTCAGTCCCGCACCACCTTGCGAAGTCTTTTCGCTCCTTTTGCCGCGCCTTCTCGGCATGTACCGTCGCTCCTGCGGCACGATCGGTGAATGCTGGCCCTATACCGCGGGAACGTGCGGCTGAAGGCCGCGCTTGTTCAGCCTGGCCAGGACCTCGCCGTGGACGCGCCTACCAGCCCAGCGCCCGAAGAGGACGGCGGTCATTAATTTCACTGGCTGCTGGACGTGAGTATGACCGTGACGGGCGTCGGCTCAGGCAAGGGGAGCGTGCCATCACCGAGAAGAACGGCCTCGTAGTGGCCGGGAGGTAGTGGCGGCGGCCCCTGAGCCGTGCATTTCGGAAGGGTCGCTGGTTGGCCCGTTTGGCTACACCCTCCATAGGTCGTCCAAACCTCGATCGGGAGCCGCGAGGTTCCGGGGCGGATGACAAAGGGAACGAGCTCGCAGCTAGCTGTGAATCCAACTTGGTGCGCAGCCGGGATGGTCGCGTTCGTCAACACGACTGCATAATCCGGGCGGCACTTCTTCGTCAGATTTACCGCCGTGGACCAGCGTTTCCTTGATCCTCAGCTCGGCCGTCCACTCCATTCTGAACCCTGGTTTCCACGGCCTGACCGAGATCACCTACGCGTTCGCGTCGGCCGCCAACAACAACGGTTCTGCATTCGGGGGGTTGTCCGCCAACACCAGGTGGTACGACACCACTCTGGGACTGGTCATGCTCGTCGGCCGGTTCGTTCCGATCGTCCTCGCGCTGGCCGTAGCCGGGTCGCTGGCCGGGGCCCGCGTCCATGCCAGGACGCGGGCCACGCTCGATACCTCCGGACCGACCTTCGTAGCCTTCCTGTTCGGTGTCATCATCATCGTCGGTGGGCTCATCTACCTGCCCATGCTGATCCTGGGACCGATCGGCGAGCGCATCGTCGGCTGACGCCAGGCACGCCGGGACAACAATCACCTCGGCGCCCGCGGGGTGGGCACCGCCACACTCGCGCTTGCTCCGTTCCATGCCTCGATCGGTGTGGCCGGAGCGGCCGCGGGTGGCCGCCAATGTCGTGGCCACCACACCTGGGGCGCTCATGGATCTCACCGGCACCCGGACCCGCGTTCGACTTGACCCGCATGGTCGTGTTGCGTCCCATCGGGTCCGACTGGCAAGTCGACGCCGCAGCCGCCCAGCCGATCTCCGAGCGACCCGAAGAGGCCACCCACGCCGTCGAGCTTCCCGATCACCGAGTACTTGCCATGTCGGCCACCGCGCTGCGAGCTTCCAGCACCCGTTTGTTCGAGGTCTTCGTGTCGGAAGTACAGCTTGCGGAACGGCGCCTTCAGTTCCGCCGGCTTCACTCCCCGAGACGACCTAGGACGAATGGCTCTCGATCATCTGGGTGAGCTGATCGGGCGGATAGCAGTTCCTGCATCTGAGTTGAACGAGCTCAATACGTCGTTCACGCGTCGGTACTCGTCGGTGTCGATCTTGCCACGGGCGAGCAACTCGTCGAGGATGCGACGAGCGCTGTCGCCGCGTTCGCCGTCATGCTCGGGCCGGAGGAGGCGGAAATGGCTGACGACAAGGGCGTACGCGGCCCAGAGCAAGAAGCCTCCGAGACAGATCATCCCGATCCATATGAGGCTCGATTCCCAGAACGGCACGTTGCCGCCGTACCCGAGCATGATCACTGGCACCTCCTCGTTGATCCGACCAGGCACACTTCTCCAGCCATGCTCCACCTCGCTGGCAGCGGGAACTAGAGCCATAGGTCACCACCGCAGCGTTCGCGGACGAGGCTGCCCCGGGGCCGTGCGGGCGAGGGCGGTGCGGGCGGGGACCGTGAAGGCGGGGACCGTGAAGGCGGGGGCCGTGAAGGCGAGGGCCGTACGGCCACGCACTGCCATCGCGGGCGAGGGCCGTGCACGCACGGCCGTCGCGGGCGGGGGCCGTGCACGCACGGCCGTCGTGGGCGGGGGCTGTAGGGGCACCTGTGAGCAGTTTCGTGGGCTATGGCCACACGAATGCCGACAGGTTGCCCCAATCGGGCCAATCGGGCCAATCGGGCGAGGCGGGCTGCTCGCTACGCCGGCCAGGAGACCTCCATGCGGGCACCACCAAGCCCACTGCTGGTGTCATCGACTCGCCACCGACCCCCGGTCGAGCGAACGACTGAGTCGGCGATCGCGAGGCCTAGTCCGTGACCACCTGCCTGGTTCGTGCCGCGCCGAAACCGGTCGAAGAGTCGTTCACGCTCCGCCACCGGAATCCCGGGGCCGGTGTCCTCGACTGCGAGGACGACCCGGGGACCGACCCGCCCTACCTCGATCCGCACTGAGCCAGCCTCTCCTGCGTACTTGCAGGCGTTGTCGACTAGCACCGCCGCCAGACGGTCGATCCACTCGGCAGGCGCGACGATCGTCGCTGGCGCGGTTCCAATCCGTTTCAGCTGGAGGTCGACTGACCTGGCGGCGGCAAGAGCTCGAAAGCGCTCGGCACATGCTTCGGCGATCGTTGCGACGTCGATCGCGCCTGAGGCCGGCGGTGGGGGGGCCGAGTCAAAGCGTGCCAACCACAACAGATCATCGACAATCCGCTTCAGCCGCTCGCTCTCTCGTGCGATCCGATCTAGCGCTGCTGGATCCGAGGATCCCTCGAAACCTCGAGCCAGCGACAGTTCCGCCTCTATCACGCTGAGTGGCGTCCGCAGCTCGTGGGATGCGTCGGCCGTGAACTCGAGCTGCCGGCGACGAGCCAGCTCGATCGGCTTCGCGGAGCGGAGACCGATGAGCAGCGATGCCAAGAAGATCGCCACCAAGAGCACGGGCGCGGCCACGAGTTCGGAAGTGACGAGGACGCTCTCGACGTGCGCCAATTCGGTCAGGCTCTCACCAGCGACGAGCAGGCCGCCCCGATATGGCACCGACAACAGTCGGTAGCCCGTCCCCGCGAGGCTCCTGGTGACGGATCCGGCACCCGCCTTGGGCCATATCAGGGAAGGCAACGGTGGCGATTCCGCGTTCATCTGCGCGACCCGGCTCTGAGGTCGGACTTCCCAGACGTAGATCGGCTCGCCATAGATCCCGAGCCCGTAATGAACGCCCCCACCGGGTGAGTCCGGCTCCTCGGTGGCAAGGCCAGGTGGTCGTGTCCGCGCGGCGGCAAGCCGGCTGCTGAGCTGGCGGTCGACCTGTACGACGAGACGGTGCGCCGCAAACACGTCGAGGAACGCGACCGCTCCCGCATACACGACGATGACGACGAAGGTGGCCAAGAGAGCGACTTTGAGCGAGGGCGCGAGATGCCTTCTGACGGTCGCTGGAGGTCGCAACCTCATGTGGGCAAGAGGGAGTAGCCGACGCCGCGGTGGGTCTTGATGCGGACATGGCCGCCGGACAGCTTCGATCGCAGGCGCGCCACATGAACGTCGATCGTGTTGGAACCGACGGCATCGGACTCGTCCTGCCAGACCTGGAGCGCGATCGATCGCCGGGTGACGACGGCAGGAGAGCGCTGCATGAGGACCTCGAGGATGCCGAGCTCTATGTGGGTAAGGCTGATCGCGATTCCACCTGCTCTCACCACCCGTGTCGCCGGTTCATAGACAAGGTCACCTACCGAGAGGCGAGGCGGATGCGCTTCCGCTGGCCTTCGCTGAAGGGCTCGCAGCCGGGCGAGGAGCTCGGGGAAATCGAACGGCTTCACCACGTAGTCGTCGGCGCCTTCGTCGAGACCGAGCACCCGGTCGGTCGGCATGTCCCGAGCCGTGAGGATCAAGACAGGCACGCCGGCGCCCGAAGCGCGCAGCGACCGTACGACCTCGATCCCACTCATGAGCGGCATCCGCCAGTCGAGAACCGCGACCTCGTATTCGTAGGCTCGAAGGTACGAGAGCGCGTCGGACCCGTTGGAGACACTGTCGACGACGTAGCCGGCTCTCTGCAGCCCTCGTTCCAGCACGGACCTGAGAGCGTCGTCGTCCTCAGCCACGAGGACCCTCATCGTCCTCCGTTCTACCGGATCCGGCCTGGTGCCCCACAGTGAGCAACGAACCTTAAGCCAACATGAAGGAGCAAGTGACGAACCCGGGCTTGGGCCGGGCAGCCCGGCAGCTGACCTGGCGACCTGGCGACCCCGTCGCTCGTTGGGCTGAACTACTCAGACCACGTGCGACCGGCGTGGAATCACGACGAGGACGAGGAGCGGGTCCATGACTGCCACGGCGATCTACAACTACGTACCGCACCACCGGACGAAAGCGAAGCTCGAAGGGCATGTCCCTGGGCCAGTCAAGGCGACCGATCAACTGCCGCACGGCAACGCGATTGCCCGTTTCAACACGTGGTTCGCACTCAAGGTCACCAACGGCGTCGGCACGATGTGGTGTGCGTACCTGTTTGCAGCCCTGGCCTTTGTGAGCCTGCCCTCGGCGATCAACACCCACAACGCGGACGTGCTCGTGTCCTGGATCTCCCAGACCTTCCTCCAACTGGTGCTGCTGTCAGTGATCATCGTGGGCCAGAACGTGCTGGCCTCAGCCGCAGACAAGCGGGCTGAGGCAACCTACAACGACGCGGATGCCGTGCTTCATGAGGCCGTGAAGATCCAGGAGCACCTCCAGGCACAAGACGCGGCCCTTGCCCTGCTCATCAAGGCTGCAGCGCCCGGAGGCACATCGTGAGACGGCCGCTAGAAGCCGCGGACCCGGGCGACGTAGGTGGGGCCTGTCATGAAATGTTCAGGTAGCTCACGCATACTGGATTCGTGACCGAGGAACCTGCTGTTCCGACTGGACGGTCCGCGCGCCGTCGGAGTCGACGGGCCCGACGACCCCGCTGGCTTCGCTATCTCCTCAGAGCCTCAGTGGTTCTGCTGGTGATTGTCCTCGGGCTCGTGGGGGCCGAGACCGCCTTCGTATCGGTCCAGTACCACAAGATCCACCGGGTGACGCTCCCTCACGAGGTCAAGGTTGCGACCTCTGGCCCGCAGGTGGGAGACCAGACCTTCCTCCTCATCGGTTCGACGTCGCGTTGCGTGCTGAACAACAAACAGACGAACGCGTTCGGGAGCTGCGCTGAGGGCATCACCGGCGTCAATTCCGACGTCATCGTGCTGGTCCGGGCGGACCAGCAGACGCACTCGATCTCCATCCTCTCGATCCCACGTGACCTCGTCATGAACAACGTCCGCCCTGGGCAGTTCTACAAGATTGATGCCGCCCTCGCAGACGGTCCCGACCAGCTCGTCGCCGCCATCGAGCAGAACTTTGGCATTCCCATCAACCATTTCGTCGAGCTGAACTTCGACAGCTTCCAGAACATCGTGAACGCGCTCGGCGGCATCAAGATGTATTTCCCGGGTCCTGCCTATGACCTCGGCTCGTCGCTTCACATCGCCAAGGGCGGTTGCCAGCTGCTGAACGGGTTCCAGGCCCTTGCCGTCGTCCGGTCGCGACACTATTGGTACGAGCAGAACGGCAAGTGGCTCTACGACGGCAACGGCGATCTCAGCCGGATCATCCGGGTCCACGAGTTCCTCCGCGCGCTGGCCACCGCGGTCGAGCAACGAGGCATCACAAATCCGCTCACCGACAATGCGCTTCTCGGCGCCATCGCTCCGGACCTCGAACTCGACTCGAGGCTGTCGCTCGGCGACATGGTCAACCTCTTGCGGGTTTTCCACTCGACGAATCCCGCCACGGCTCCTGAGCTGACCCTCCCCAACATCGAGAACTTCGCCGACTACATCTACGAAGGCTACGACTACGGATCCGTCGTGCTGCCGACCTACCCTCAAGACCAGCAAGCCATCGACCAGTTCCTCGGGCTGAAGGCGCCGCCGGGCTCGACGGTCGCGCCGGGCTCGGTCACGGTCTCGGTGTTGGATGGCAGCGGAGCATCCGGCCAAGCCACCACAACCGCCAGCCAGCTCTCGTCCCTCGGGTTCCACGTCGTCGGCACGGGTGCCACGACCCCAGTCGGCCCGATCTCGGAGACCGTCGTCTACTACACCCCGGGGCATCTGGCTGACGCTGAACGGGTGGTCCAGTCGCTCGCAGGCGTCGTTGCGATGGCCCAGAGCACCGGCGGGGAGGCCAG
>Ga0209415_10008766_pt1 | contig 17484 bp, 6 predicted proteins | sample PeaSoiSIISIP2007_FD_187696 | JGI IMG/M metagenome (GOLD analysis project Ga0209415, IMG submission 187696) | Peat soil microbial communities from Weissenstadt, Germany - SII-SIP-2007 (SPAdes) (version 2) | ecosystem: Environmental > Terrestrial > Soil > Wetlands > Peat | place: Germany... | reverse complement strand
CCGCCGTATTTCGCAGCGAGCACTCGCGAAGCCGTGCCAATGCCGCCTTTGAATTCGTTGCAAATCATTCCCGTTCCGCCGCCCACGTTCCCTTCTTCCACCGGACCGCCGTGTGCGCTATCCAGCGCATGAAAAACGTCTTCGGGCTTCACGTGAAATCCGTTAACGTCATTCAAGTAACCATCCCAGGTCTCGGCGACGACCGGCAGAGACCACGAATAGCCCTCTTTGTCAGGCCCGCCGTGTTTCAAACGCCAGGCGATAACGGCATCGCGGACCGTCCCCACGCTGTGCGTATTCGTGATCATCACCGGGCCTTCCAGAAAGCCCGATTCCTCAACCCAGGTCGTACCCGTCATCTCACCATTGCCATTCAGCGTGAACCATCCCGCAAACACTGAATCGCTCGAATCTTTGCCGCGCGGAAAAACCGCCGTCACCCCAGTTCGCACCGTTCCCGTACCCACCTTCAAAGCTCCGTCTCCGGAGATTAACGTCGTGTGGCCTACTTCCACACCCTTGACATCGGTGATCGCATTCAGCGGCCCCGGTGCTCCATCAAAAGGCACTCCCAAATCGCGAGCCCGAGGACTAGTCTGGCCGCCGGCAAAAGGGATGAGGACTACCCAACCTGCCAGAACAATGGAAACCGCACATATCCTTTTCATGATCATGGCCTCCAGATTATCAAATAGTTCCTATTCGTACCTGGGAAACGTCCCGGATCGGAATAACGATTCCACCTAGTGAACACACGATCTTGACAATGGCGCTCGCTGGGAAATAAAGTTGCGAGCACTATTGCCGTTCATTCGCGCCATTCATGCCGCAAGCCTGGCGCACCCAGTGCATCCAAAGGAGCGCGCAATGCACCGTTTCACACGTGCGGTAACGGTTGTTCTGGTTCTCACCGCCCTGCCTCTCACCACGCTGTTTCTCACCAGCCTCGTCCAGGCGCAGTCCTCCACCACTTCCTTGCGCGGAACCGTTTCCGATCCTCAAGGCGCGGTTCTGCCCGACGCCGCTGTAACTCGTTCCAACCCAAGCACAGGTTTTTCCGAATCGAAAAAGACCGACCGGGATGGTGTCTATCAGTTCCTGCAGCTTCCTCCGGGAACCTACGCCCTAACCGTGACCAAGGCTGGATTCGCTACCCTTAAAGAAGACAAGCTGCAGCTGCTGGTGAACGTGCCGGCTACGTCGAACCTCTCGATGCGGGTAAAAGGCGAAGTCAGTGTGGTCGAAGTCACCGGCACGGGTGTGCAAGTCAACAGTCAGGATGCCACGATTGGAAACGCTTTCGGCACCTCGCAGATCGAGGCGCTGCCTTTCGAGGGCCGCGATCCCACCCAGATTCTCAGTCTGCAGCCCGGGGTCACCTACGTCGGAACCAACGTCGACCAGAACTACGACAGCCGCGGTGGATCGGTCAGCGGCGCCCGCAGCGATCAGACCAACATCACGCTCGATGGCATAGACGACAACGACCAGGTCAAAGGCTACGCTTTTAAGGGTGCGCTGCGCTCGACCTTGGACTCCCTGCAGGAATTCCGCGTGACCACCAACAGCGCCAACGCAGATGAGGGTCGCTCTTCGGGCGCGCAGGTTTCCCTGGTCACAAAAGGAGGAACCAACAGTTTTCACGGCTCGGTTTATGAATACAACCGCACCAACGTCGGCTATGCCAACGACTGGTTCAACAAACAGGCAGAGTTGCAATCCGGCCTCCCCAATGTTCCCGGCCAGTTGATCCGGAACACTTTCGGGATGACCTTCGGCGGTCCCATCCGCGAGGATCGCATCTTTTTCTTTCTAGCCTATGAAGGACAGCGGACCCGGGAGAATGTGCAAACCACGCAGGTCGTACCTAGCGACAATCTGCGGACTGGAAACGTGAGTTATCTGACTTGCGGAGCAGACATCACCTGCGGCCACGGTACCATCACCCCAACCGAGGTAAACCTCAACCCCGCTCAACTGGCCTCACTTGATCTGAACTGCAGCACCAGTACCCCTCCCACTTGTCCCCTCGGCCCGGGCGCGAATCCGGCGGTGGAAGCGCTGTTTCAGCAGTATCCCCATTCCAACTCGACCGCCGTTGGAGACGGCCTCAACTTCCTGGGGTATAGCTTTCCGGCGAAGACGCCCGGTGTACTGAATACTTATGTAGCCAAGTTCGATTTCAACCTCACCCAGAACCAGCACGTGTTCGTGCGCGCGGGCATGGTCGGAGACAATTCCGGACAGGGACCGCAGTTCCCCGGCCAACCCCAGAGTACGGTGGCGACCGACAACAGCAAAGGCTTGATTGTGGCTTATACCGCGACTTTACGGTCAAATCTGGTCAACAACCTGCGCTACGGACTTATTCGTCAGAGCATCGCCAACGTCGGGCAATTGACGGCCCCCTACATCGCGTTCGGCAACGGCCCCGCGTCTCTCACCGCGCAAACCTACACCACCACGGCGAATGTGCCCGTGCACAACCTGGTGGACGATCTGGCCTGGGTAAAGGGCAAACATACAATCGAGTTCGGCGGCAATCTTCGCATCATTACCAACAATCGCAGCTCGAACGTCGATTCCCTGTCGTATGCCCGCACCTATACGCTGTGGCTCTTTCCCAACGCCTTTATTGCGAATTCCGGAGGCAGTCTCGATCCCGCTGCTTTTAGTCTCCCACCCGTCGAATCCAATTTTCAGACCGGCTATGACTATCCCGTAATCGCACTCACCGGATTGCTCGACTCTGGCTTCGCTGCCTACAACATCACCAAGCAAGGGGTTCAGCTTCCGGTCGGCGCGCCCTCCATACGTCATTTCCGGGCACACGAATTTGAAAGCTACGTCCAGGATTCCTGGCGGGTGACGCCGCAGCTCGTGCTTACCTACGGACTCCGTTACACGCTCTTGCAACCGCCTTATGAGACCACCGGAGAGCAGGTTGCGCCTTCGATCAGCCTGGAGGGTTTTTTCAAGAGTCGCGCCGCCGCCATGCTGCAGGGCCAAACCTACAACCCTCCCATCAGCTTTGAGCTTGGCGGCAAGGCGAACAATGGCCCCCCATACTGGAGCTGGGATTACAAGGATCTGGCGCCAAGATTCGCCTTTGCCTGGTCTCCGAAAGCCGACAGCGGCTTCAGTCATCGGCTCTTCGGCGGCAATGGAAAAAGCTCCATCCGCGGCGGTTATGGACTTTACTTTGATCACTTCGGCCAGGGGGTCGTCGACAGCTTCGATCGAAACGGCTCGTTCGGTCTGAGTGGCTCGATTCAAAACCCCATCGGAGAGTACAGCGTCGACGGCGCCGACGGCGCCGACGGCGTCCCCGGTTCCCCGCGATTCATCGATCCGAACACCATCCCACCCGGGGACCTTGTGACGACCCCAACCGGGGGCTTTCCTAAACTGGCCTTCACCGGCCTTTCCCAAGGGGGTGTCACTACCTACTGGGGGCTGGACGACAAGATGAGAACGCCTTATTCTCACGTGTTTGACTTCACGGTCAGTCGCGAACTTCCGAAGGGCTTTCTCTTCGAGGCGGCTTACATCGGGCGTCTGGGCCGCCGCCTTCTGCAGGAAGAAGATTTGGCGATGCCGCTCGACCTCGTCGACAAGAAATCGGGGATGGATTACTTCACCGCGGCCACTCTCTTGTCGAAAGCGGCCGGAGCCACGGTGCCCGTGCCCATACAGAACCTGGCCAAGATCCCGTACTTTGAAGACATGTTCCCCGCCGCGGCAGGTGTGCTCGACTTGAAGGATCTGAGTTACTGCACACCAGGAGCGGCGACGCTACCCGCCAATTTCTCTCCGACGGCGACGCAAGCCATGTACAGTACGTACGCCTGCAACGTACACAACGAAACCCTCCCCCTCATTTTTGCCGACGTGCCCGGAGAATACGGAAGTGGTCCCAACCCGTGCTTCCCGGCCTGTTCGAACCTTGGTCCGTACGCCTTCTTCAACCCTCAATTTTCATCACTCTATGCCTGGCGAAACGCCGGCACCTCCTCTTATCATGCACTGCAGTTGACCCTGAGGCGTGGCATGTCGCACGGCCTGCTGTGGGACTTCAACTACACCTACTCAAAGTCGCTTGACATCGGCTCCAGCGCCGAACGAATTAACGCGTATGACGCCTACTACCAGGCTGACCAAGTCATTAACTCATGGTCTCCTGCCCAGCTTCGGGGCGTCTCCGATTTCGACACCACCCACCAACTCAACACCAACTGGGTCTATCAACTACCCTTCGGCGCCGGTAAAAGATTTGCCGCCTCTCCAAAGAGCTGGCAGAACGCTGTCGTTGGCGGCTGGCAGTGGGCCGGACTCGCTCGCTGGACCAGCGGCTTCCCCACCACCATCGAGACTTTCACCAGCTTCCCAACCAACTGGTATCTGCCCTCAACTGCAATCCTGAACGGCCCTAAGCCGAAGACCGGCGCATTTATTGACCAAGACGGCAATCCTGATCTCTTCCAGAATCCAGCCGCCGCTCAAAGCGAATTCCGTTACTCCTACCCCGGCGAGTCCGGACAGCGTAACGAACTTCGCGGCCCCGGCTATTTCGGCATCGACACATCCCTCAGCAAGTCGTGGATGATCCGCGAATCGCAGAGCCTGAAGTTTAGTTGGGACATATACAACGTGACCAACGCGGTCCGCTTCGACGTGGCCCCCTTGCCTCAAACCACAAGCCAGCTGGAGCAACCTTCCTCTGCCTTCGCCACCTACAGCAGCACTCTGACCAAACCTCGCGTGATGGAGTTCGCGCTGCGCTACACTTTCTAGGCCCATGAAAAATACGACCCGCTTCTCCCTGCTGTCGCTCCTGACCTGCGTCCTCTTGCTGGGATTCAGCCAAGCCCAGTCAAAGCCCGCGGCCGATCTGATCATCACCAACGCAAAGATCTGGACAGTCGACAAGTCTCTCCCCACCGCTCAGGCGGTCGCAGTCCTTCAAGACCGCATCGTCGCCTTAGGTTCCAACGCAGAAGTCGACCTGTGGCGCGGTCCCAACACAAAAGTGATCGACGCTGCGGGAAAGCTTCTCTTACCCGGCTTCAACGACGCTCATGTGCATTTCGTTTCCGGCGGCGAGCAGCTCGACAACGTCCAGCTAAAAGACGTAACCAATCCCCAGGAATTCGCCCGTCGCATCGCCGAGCGCGCGAAAATCACTCCCAAAGGCGAGTGGGTCTTAGGCGGCAACTGGGACGAGACCAAATGGAACCCGCCCGACATGCCGACGAAGGAAATGATCGACGCGCTAACCCCCGACACTCCCGTCTTCGTCAGCCGCTACGACGGCCACATGGGCCTGGCCAACTCCCTCGCCCTGCGCCTCGCCGGCATCACCGCCCAAACCCCCGACCCGCCCGGCGGCACCATCGTCCACGACGCCCAAGGCAAGCCCACCGGAGCTCTAAAAGACGCGGCCACCGACTACATGGAAAAAGTAATTCCGCCGCTCTCCCACGACCGCCGAGTAAAAGTAGTGAAGCGCGCCTTAGCCTACGCCGCCTCGGTCGGCGTCACCAGCGTTCAGCACATGGTCGCCAGCTACAAAGATATCGAAGTCTATTCCGAACTCTTGCAGAGCGGCGAACTAACCACCCGCATCTACGCCGCCCCGCTAATCACTCACGTCGACGACCAGGCCAAGCTCGGCATCGGCCACGCCTTCGGAGGCCCGTATCTTCGTATCGGCGCCCTGAAAGCCTTTGCCGACGGCTCTCTCGGCTCCGGCACCGCCTACTTCTACGAACCATTTCTGAATCAGGGAACCAATCGCGGACTGCTTTCCGACGAGATGCATCCCATCTCCCTCATGCGCGATCGCTACATGGAAGCCGACGCCGCCGGCCTCCAGATCTGCACCCACGCCATCGGGGACGAAGGTATATCGACCATCCTCGATCTCTACGCCGACGTAATCAAAGCCCACGGCGAAGCCGATCGCCGCTTCCGCATCGAGCACGCCCAGCACATGGCCGCCAAAGATTTCGCCCGCTTCGCCCAACTGCATGTAATCGCCTCAGTCCAGCCCTACCACGCCATCGACGACGGCCGCTTCGCCGAGAGCCACATCGGACACGACCGCGCCAGCCGCACCTACGCCTTCCGCACATTCCTCGATCACGGCGTCCGCCTCGCCTTCGGCACCGACTGGGAAGTAGCCCCGCTCGACCCAGTGCTGGGCCTCTACGCCGCCGTAACCCGCGCCACCTTGGACGGCAAGAATCCCAACGGCTGGTTTCCCGAGCAAAAGCTGACGGTAGCCGAAGCCGTCGAAGCCTACACCATGGGCTCGGCCTACGCCGAATTTCAGGAAAAAGAAAAAGGTTCCATCACTCCCGGCAAACTAGCCGACATGGTCCTGCTGAGCGACGACATCTTCACCATCGCTCCCGCAAAGATCCGCGAAGTCAACGTTCTAAAAACAATTGTCGGAGGAAGATTGGTATGGGACGCGGCCAGCCCACCTGTTCAAGCATCGTCGAAGTAGCAGACTGAAAGCGTGCTGCGACAGTCGAAGTCAGACTGGTGCCGGGAAGGGGAATCGAACCCCTATAGTCCTTTCGTACCTGCGGACTTTAAGTCGTACGCCCGGTTTTCCATCCAGCCCATTTTCTTTTACTTACAAAGACATAGCTTACCCACTCGGACCATACCGTGCGGTCCTGTGAAGAACCATCGCGCAGAGTTCGGGCAGGGGAAACCACCCGGCCAAGGTCAACGAGTGTAATCGCCTGATTACGTCCGTCATCTCCGCTCGGTGCCGATGCTGACAGATAATTGACAATGTGGGCAATCAGGGGCGGGAGTTTGCAATGATCCCCAGGCGATAGACACCACAGGCGGTTGAAGGCCAGGCACGAAGAAGGCAAAGTACGCCCGTTTCTTTCGGCCAATGCTTCGTGGAATAGCTTTGATCGTGGCGTTGTGGGCCTTGATCACGGATCCTGCCCGACAATCGATATCCAGACTTGAGCTTCGAGGTTAGAGCGCTTGGAGAAAAGACGCGACCAGCAAACCCACACCGAATCCAAAACGCGGCTCGTTGAGCAGATCAAGATATATCTGCATTCGGGCGACTACTCTCGCGCCCTGGATTTGTTGCGAGGCACAGCCGCCGAATTTCCCGACGATGCCCAGCTGTCCGAACTGGAAAAGCTCGCCCATGATGGAGTCCAGCGCAATGCCGAAGCCAACCGTCTTATCACCGAAAGCCAGGAACTGTTCGCGCAGCGAAAGTCCGCCGAAGCGATTCAGTTGTTGCGCAAAGCCTACGAGTTGGATAAAAACAATCCTCTCGCCCGCGCCATTCTGGCTAACGCTTTGGTCGAGCACGCGCATTCCGTTGTAGAAACCGATTGGCTGGAAGCCGAGACACTAACCAATCAGGCGCTCGCCTTGAACCCTGCACATCCCACGGCCAAGACGATCCGCAACCTGATCGTAGACCAGAAAAAAACAAGCTCCGTGGAGGATTGGGTTGCGCGAGCGCACAAGCTGCGGTCCTCCGGCGATCTATTCGCAGCCTTAGCTTGGGTTGCAGAGGGATTGGCCGTTCATCCCGACGATCCCAAGTTGCTGCAGATTCATGATGCAATCCAGCGCGACCAGGGTGCATTGCGGCGGCAAGCCCGCCGCGGCGACTTGGAAGACCTACGGAGCCTGCAGCGCGAAATCGATGGAGCCACCGACGTTGCCGCAAAACAAGCTTTAGCCGTGCGCATACAAACGGTGGCTGCCAAGCATTGGACGGATGGCGAGATCTTGTCCATCGCCAACGCCCTGCTCCTCCGCTTGGGATTAGTCTCCCAGGAGAGTTCCGGCGCCTCGCCGCGCGGCAAAGGCGCGACCGTAATTCTTCACGTCCCGCGCCCCAGCGCTCCGGAGGCTTCACGCGCCGATAGCAGCCAGGTTCCGCCAAGCCAGGCTACGCCAAGCCCGGTTCCGGAAAGCCCGGTCCCACCCCAGAACGTTCCGACCGCCACTGTTCCGCCAAACAAGGTTCCGCCCAGCAAACTTCCGCTGAGCGAAGTTCGTCCGCGCAAGGTTCCGCCCAGCATTGCGCCGGTGTGCTTAGTCCCGACCGCTCCGCCAAAGCCGCAGATCCCTCCGTCACAAGCCGCCATCCCTCCTGCCGCCGAGCCTTCCGAACCGCCAGCCAAAATCACATCTTCACCATCCCGGCCTAAACAGCCCGCAAGTTCGAACTCCACAACGCTGATCTTCATCTCCGCCGCTGCGATAATCCTGGTCGCAGCGACCTTTTTCCTCACGAGAAGACATTACGCCACGCCGGTAGCGAAGACCCAACCAGATGCTCCAATCGTCTCTGCCCCGGACGTCCCCGCCCCCGCACAAACAATTCCCGCACAAGCAGCTCCCGCACAAGAGGCGCCGACACAAACAACCCCCGAACCATCTCTGCCTGCTTTGCGCACTTCTTCCGACACCGCAACCGGAAAAGCCACGCCCGATGATCAGCCGCCCGCCGAGTCCGGTCACAACCTGGGCACGCTCCTTGTCGTTGCCGGTCAAGACGACGCAAGAATTTTTCTCAATGGAAAACTTCAACGGCAACTCACTCAAGCCGGCCAGTTGCGCCTGCCGAATCTCGAACTCAAGGACTACGTTGTACAAGTCTCTAAGAGCGGCTTTCAGGATCCTCCCCAGCAAAAGATCCACATTCGCCAGGGCGAACCGGCGAGGCTCATCTTCAACCTCCAACCGCAGCCTCGCCTGGCCTCGCTGACCATCCAGGGCGGCGCCCCCGGAACCACGGTTCTCGTCGATCAAACTCTCGTCGGCACCATTCAGCCCGATGGCACGCTCTCCGTTTCCACCGTCAATCCCGGAGACCATACCGTCGAGCTGCGCAATGAGCGATTCAAGCCCCGGCAGTTCAAGAAACACTTCGATGGGGGCGGAACCATATCTCTCGCTGCTGCGGATGCCGCGTTGGAAGCCGCTCCCGGCGAATTGAAAATTACCTTCGCGCCCGCCGATGCCAATGTTGCAATCGTGAAAGGTGATCTTCTGAAAATGGTAAGCAGTGGTGTCCCGCTCAATCTTGCCCCCGGTACCTACACTCTTACTGCGCGAACCGCCGAAAGGTTCACGCGCTCGTCCACGCTCGAAGTCATAGCCGGTCAATCCAAGACTCTGGATTTGTCTCTCGCCCCGAGCGGCATGTCGAAGTGGGATGACCCAGACGCCTGGAAACATGAGGGAGATTCTTTCATTCGCAAAGGGGGGGACTTCGTCCTATACGGAGTCGTTCCTGCCTCGGGCACGTTTATTTTTTCCGCGATGCTTACCAAGGGTCACCTCTTGCAATGGGTGCTCAACTACAGCGACCCCAAAAACTACGTCCTCTTCCAAATGGACGACAATAACTTCTACCGCACTGTCATTCGCAACGGCGAGAAAACGGACGAGATCAAAGTTCCCGATAAGGCCGACAAGAAAAGCTTCCGCACGCTCCTAATCCGCGTTAGCCCCACGGAGCTCGTGCACCAGATCAAGCACGGTGACAGTGTGACCGTCCTGGATCGCTGGAAACAGCCCCGCGCTAATCTCAGCCCGGGCAAGTTTGGCTTCTACATACCCGGCAACGACCAGGTAGCGCTCTTCAGCTTCGCCCACTACGTTGACCTGAACACCCGCTAGCAGCCTGCGGCCTAGGCCTTCCATGACCGTCGCCATACCGTTGAAATATCACGATTACACTCATTGACCTGACCAGACGCCGGACTCTTTCACTCTTGACGTTACCTACCGTTCTCGGAAGTCAATGTACTTCAGGAACTTATCTCGCGCGGCATCAGCTTGCCCTTTGAACCAGAGTTGGATTTCCGTCATTTTGGGAACATCATTCGGTCGTATGATATTTCGCGATCCCGGAGCGATCCAAATGGTGTACAGCGCCAGGCCATTGACATAAAGCTCGTCAATGTATCTGGGTTGTATGGTGCCGGGAAGGGGAATCGAACCCCTACAGTCCTTTCGGACCTGCGGATTTTAAGTCCGCTGCGTCTGCCAATTTCGCCATCCCGGCCCGCCATCACCTACAAGACACAACACCGCTGGCACCCTGTCAATATCGCACAGGCGCTGCACGGCTGCCAATTTGTGTTTGGGGTGAAGGCTTAGCGGATGCAGGGAAAGTCCGCCTATGCGGTCATTCTAAAGATTCTGACCTTGCGCTCATGCAAACCTCCCGAGAGGGCGGCAAATATACGTAAAACGACGCCCTTCATTCTGCTCCGCGCCGAAATCGCCGGCTGTGACGGAGATCACAGCCTAATGTGTCTCCACCACAAACCCGCTACCGGAACCTCGAGCCAAAGCCGTCCGCCTCTGTCTCCACAGCCCCACCCCTGCCAGGCAGTAAACCACCACGGCCACCAGCAACAGCGCGCGCATTCCAAACAATAGCGAGAGATTTTCCAAAAGCCCTCCCGCCACCGCGCCAAGCATGTTAGCTCCAAGCGCCGCACTAGGGGAAGCAGCCGCTCGAAATTCCAAAGCAAACAGGATGCCCGCAAACACCACCGGCACCGAAAACACCACCACCGCAATCGTTCCCGCAACCGCCGGCGATCCGCCAATCCGCTCAAACGGAAACCAGTAAGCAATCGCCAGGCCGGCAACCAACGCTGCCCAGATCCAAAACCGCGGCCAGTCTTTCCCGCCGCGTTCGACCACCGCATTAGCCAGCAACAAAGCGATCAGTAATGCCGAGATCACAATCCCGTTCACCTGCCAGACCGTCCCGAAAAACAACGCCAGCCGGCTGATCACCTGCGTCTCCAGCAAAAGAAATCCCGCACCCATGCCAAAGAAAAACAGCGAAGGCGCATTCCGCTGAACTCCCCCGATCTGCGCATACAACCCAATCGCAATCAGAATCACCAGCAGTCCAATCGAATAATAAGTCCGCGGAATCCACCGCCCTTCCTGATAAAGATAAGGCCAGTCGTCCGTCGTAACCGGAACCGGTTTCGCTGGCACCGCGAACGCGTTCTTGCGCACAAACTCCGCCAGCCGCGGGTCGGCGCCCACAGCCTCTTCCACCCGGTTTCCCGGGGAGATCACAAAGCACGTCGCCGACACGCTGTAGTTCGACTGCGCAAACAACACCAGCGGAGACTTCCCAAACGTTTGCTGCAGGATCTCGACCAGCCTCGTGGCCAGCCAGAAATGGTCAACTTGAAACTTCACAAAAATCACGCCGTTCGGCTTCAGATGCCGGGCCGCCTCGCGGAACGATTCCTCCGTGTAGACGAAGTTGTCGATCCGCATGTTCGCATAATCAGTAAACTGCGAGTGCGAATCGAGAAGCCCGAACAGAATCAGATCGTAGCTCTGCGTCGTCCGTTTCAGAAACGCACGCGCATCATCCACATGAATCGACACCCGCGGCGAATCATAAGGATGCTCCGGATGTTTCTGTTTCCCCAGATTCAGAATTGCCCGATCGATCTCCACCGCATCCACCCGGCTGCTGCCATGCCGCAGAGCCGCCGCCACATCGTTCCCGGTTCCCGACCCCACAATCATCACCGCCGGCTCCGGCACAGCAAAACGAAACGGCAGGTTGTAAGGATTCTCCTCCGGCGCCTCCTTCATCGCACGGGGATGCCGTTCCAGGAATTCGTCGGATAAATTCACGATCTTCTGGTAGAGCGCGTGGTTCACGCGCATCACTCCGCCGTAGATCTCGCCGTCTGGAGTATGCACGGGCGTGTATTGGATTTGCTGGTACGGCGTCCACAAGACCTTGGTATCGGGATCGGCTTCGCCATGCAGCAGTAAAACCAGAGGAACGATGAGGCTTGTGACCAGCACAATGTCCCGCCGCGACGCCTGCAGAAACGCAAAACCAAAGAGCACCGCTCCCAGCCAGACCGCAGGCGGCAGCATCAAAAGGCTCACGGCAAAAAACGCCACCACCCCCACCAGGCTGCCCACCAGGTTCCACGAGTAAGCCCGCAAGGCGCTAGGCGCAAGGTCCATCTGCCGGCTCACGGTTTGTCCCAGCGGCACAAACACAGAAACGATCAACACGAACAGCGCTCCCGCGACTAGCACCGCCATCCCATACTGCAACCAGTTGGAATTATTTCCCGTAGCCCAGATCGCAATGTCCCCTGCTCCTCCCAAACTTTCCGAAAGCCCTTCCAGCAACTCCGCGCCCCGCCAAGGCATTCGAACGATCAGCAACAGCCCCAGAAAAGCCAGCAGAGCGGACTTCCACCGCACTTTTTGCCCGGCCAGCGCGCACCCCAACCCGAAACCCACAAAGCAAAGTAAGAGCGCCAGGTTCTTGAAGTAAGCAAAGACCCGCACCTCCACCGCAATCCAGCGGATGAAAGCCAGTTCCGCAAAAAGCGTAAGAAAGCTAGCCAGCAGGAGCTGCCCGGGTCTCCAGCGCTCGACTCCGCCGGTCCCCGCTTCCAGAAAGGGACGCCCACGCCGTTTCGCCACTGCAACCAGGATCACCACCACGATCAGGGTCGTGACTGCCAGAATATAGCTAAGCCGCGCATTCATAGTTTGAGCCCGGTGCTCACAATCTCCAATCCCAAGACGAACGCTGCATTATATTCCCCACGCCGAATATGCGCCGAGGCCTTTTTCGCTTTCCCGGCGTATCTTTATAACGGTTGGAAACCGTGCCCTTGTACGGGACGGTCGTGCCAGAATCGAGGACTATGATGCGCGAGAAGATGATGAACCACACCGACAATCCAGTGACGCTCGCTAACACGCCCGCGCGCCGCCAGATAATCGCCAGCATTGCCCTCACGCTCGGCAGTCTGGCGACCGGTTCCAGGGCTTGGGGAAAAGCTCAGCAGCCCCTGAAGGAAACGCCGAGCACAGCAGCAAACCGCGCACGCACCTCTCTCCATCAGGAAGTGGATTTCAAGGCCAGCCCTCAACGCATCTACGAAGTGCTCCTGGATTCAAAGCAGTTCGCCGCCTGCACCGGCATGCCCGCCGAGATCGACCCAAAAGTCGGCGGCGCATTTACTACGTTCGGCGGATTAGTCGTCGGACGAAACATCGAACTCATCCCCAACCAGCGAATCGTCCAGGCTTGGCGTCCCACCCACTGGGACTCGGGCGTCTACTCCATCGTAAAGCTTGAACTGAAGCCACAGGCTTCCGGAACCTTAATACTTCTTGACCACACAGGCTTCCCAGAAGGCGAATACGACAGCCTCAACACCGGATGGAAACCAAGATACTGGGACCCCCTAAAGAAATTCCTCGCGTAGATCGTGTGGGACGGACACTCCTGTCCGTCGCCTTTGATTCTTGACTTTGATCTTGACCCGTCTTGTGGCGACGTTCCACTATCGCAAACAGTATCGTGGAAGAGCGGCACTTCAGCGCCGCGTTAAGGCGTTAGACATGACCTGGGCTTCAGCCCTCGTTGTCGCATCTCTCATCCCGCTCTTCCCAATTGACACCCGCCCGCGCCGGAACCATACTTTCAAAGTGTTTCCAGCATCTCGAATCTCAACTGCGCTTGTGTCAGCGCTGGCAGCGATTGCTGTTTCAGCCCAAGACGCGCCGCCTCCAGCGATCAGCGTATCGGCCCGGCTGGTTCAGATCGGTGTCATCGTCCGTGATAAAAACGGCCCGGTCGCGGATCTGACGAAGGACGACTTCGTAGTGCTTGATCGAGGAAAACCCCAGACCATCAGCCTTTTCTCCGTTGAGTCCGGAAGTTCCGAAAGCCAGCCCGTCCAGCCGCTGCCTCCAAACACGTTCTCCGACCTCCCACAATACGGTGACAGCACACCGCGCAGCCTCACCATCGTACTGCTCGATAACCTCAATACTCTCTACGGAAGCTCTCCGGGACCGTACGAGAACACGCCGTACTGGTTCGAAGATCTCGCGTTGGCCAATGCCAAGGCGCACCTCATCGAATTCATAAAGCAGCTCGATCCGCGAGATCGCGTCGCCGTCTACGGCCTCAGGAATTCCTTGCATGTCTTGTGCGACTTCACCAGCGACCGCGCCCAACTTCTGACGATTTTGACCGGATACGACACAACCTCAATCACCAACCGCGATACATCTGAGTCCGGCGGTATCCATATTCACAATCAACCCCCAGGGCAACACCAACTCAATGCCAGCATGACTCAAGACAAGGAGCAATTGGCGGAAATCAGCGATCAAGGCCGTGCCGGAATAACCATGTCAGCACTGCAGTCGATCGCCGCGCACGTCGCGAACCTTCCGGGCCGCAAGAATCTTGTCTGGTTGACAGCCAATCTCCCTTTTTCGGGCACCGCAATGGCGCGCGTACTCAGCCCCGCACAGATTGCTGCTTATCCGGTGGACGGACGCGGTTTACTGACGCGAAACTCCTTAGAATCCATGGAAGGCGTGGAGGATGCGGATGCCGAAGCGCTTGGAACTTTTGCCCGGCCCGACTCGCCCCAGCCAGTCGGCATCGATACCATGGAGACGCTCGGCGAAGAAACCGGCGGCGAGGCCTTCGTCAACTCAAACGACATCACCCGGGCGATCCGCAAAGCGGTCGAAGACTCGGCTCTCACCTACACGCTCGGTTTCTACATCGATCGCGCTTCGATCGATGGAAAGTTCCACGAACTCAAAGTTCAGATCAACCGCAAGGGTCCAATCGTACGTTACCCCAAATCCTATCTCGCGCTTGAGGACGCACCGGCAACGAAAGACCGGAACCGAAACAGTCTGGTCACCGCCGAGCGCAGCCCGATTGAATCATCCGCAATTCCTATGCAGGTCAGGGTAGACAGAGTGGACAAGCCGTCGCCGCATTCTCTGAGTATCTTCGGCGCCATCGACATTCGCAACTTTCGAATGACGCAGAACGGTGACACCCGCAAAGGCACTCTGAACGTGGTAACCGTTGAGCAGGATGAATCCGGCAAAGTTCTCACACAATCCGGCATCACACTCCAGCTTCAGCTCTCCGATAAGCAATACGCGGATTATCTAAAGTCGGGTTTCGCTTTTCATCAGTACGTCCAGCCCCACGCAGACTCGACCACGTTGCGCATACTAGTCGAAGATCCCAGCACGGCAGAAGTGGGAAGCCTGATCATCCCGTTGTCGCAAGTAAAGTAAAAAGGCCACGACTAGCATCGTGGCCCTTCATCTTTTATCCGTCTTGAATCCACGAAAATCCGTGGCAAAGAGTTTCTAGTGTCTCCCCCCGCCAGGCCCGCCACGTCCCCGATCCCGTCCGCCGCCGCCAGGCCGTCCGCCGCGCCCTCCGCGTCCACGATCCCGCCCGCCGCCGCCGGGACGTCCACCGCGACCTCCACGATCTCCACCATGCGGACGATCACCATGAGGACGATCCCCGCCCCCAACATGCGCCACCCCATCGCGGTTGAAGTTCGGCTCGCCCTCAGCTTCGTCAGGGAAATCTCCCCCACCTTCAATCACCACCGTGCCAGTTGCCGCCGCCGCAGGAGCAAACTCGCCCTCAGCTCCAGCCGCCACCGGCAAACCTTCCGCCACCGCGCCGCCGCCCATCTTCGCGCGCTGCTCTTTCAAAATCGCCTTGCGCGACAGCCGGATGCGGTTGCCTTCCACCGCCAGCACCTTCACCAAAACCTGATCGCCTTCTTTCAGTTCGTCGCGAATATCGCCAATGCGATGCTCCGCCACTTCGCTGATGTGCAGCAACCCGTCGGTGCCAGGAATGATCTCGACAAACGCCCCGAAATCTGCGAGACGAGTAACCTTGCCGAGATAAGTCTTCCCGACTTCCGCCGTAGCCGTCAGATCGCCAATAATCTGCAGCGCCTTCGCCGCCGAAGCCTGATCGCTCGACGCAACCTTCACCAACCCGGAATCCTCCACGTCAATCTTCACTCCGGTCTGCTCGACAATACTGCGAATCATCTTCCCACCCGGCCCAATCAAATCGCGAATCTTATCCACCGGGATTTGCACCGTGTAGAACCGTGGTGCAAAGTCAGAAATCTTCTCCCGTCCGGTCGAAATAACTTCTTCCATCTTCCCGAGAATATGCAACCGCCCGCGCTTAGCCTGCGCCAGCGCCTCCCGCATAATCTGCGAAGTAATGCCGGCAACCTTAATATCCATCTGCAGCGCAGTGATGCCATCCTTCGTACCGGCAACTTTGAAGTCCATGTCGCCGTAATGATCTTCCGCGCCAGCTATGTCGGTAAGAATGGCATACTGCTCGCCCTCCTTCACCAATCCCATAGCCACCCCAGCCACCGGAGCCTTCAGCGGAACTCCCGCATCCATCAGCGAAAGCGAAGCCCCGCAAATCGTAGCCATCGAAGACGACCCGTTCGACTCCAGAATGTCCGAAACCACCCGCATCGCATAAGGCCAAGCCTCTTCGGTCGGCAGCACTGCCGAAACCGCCCGCTCCGCCAGCGCCCCATGTCCAATCTCCCTCCGCCCGGCGCCCCGCAAGAAAGCCACCTCCCCCACAGAGAAAGGCGGGAAATTGTAATGCAGCATGAAGCGTTTCTTGGCTTCGCCTTCGAAGCCTTCCAGGCGCTGCATGTCGTCGGACGTTCCTAATGTTGTGGTTACCAGCGCCTGAGTTTCGCCGCGGGTGAAGATGGCGCTGCCGTGCGTGCGCGGCAGGATTCCCGCTTCGATCCAGATTTCGCGGACTTCGTCGAAGGCGCGGGCATCCGGCCGGCGTTTCTTTTCGATTACTTCTTCGCGGAAGATGCGTTCGCGGAGAGTCTCGAAGTATTGCTTTAACTTGGCTTGCGCTTTTTCATCATCTTCGGGGATTTCGGCTTGCAGTTTTTTCTTTAGCTCTTTCACCAACAAGTGGCTTTCGGCTTTGGGATGCTTCTTGGTATCCAGCCGGTCTGACAGGTCGGCGCCGACTTTCTTCTTCAGGGCGTCGTAGTAAGCCTGATCGAATTCAGGGGGAGTTACTTCCCTTTTTTTCTTGCCGGTTTTGGCGCGCAGGTCGTTGAGGGCGGCGCAGATCTTCTTGACTTCGGTGTGGCCGAACTCGATGGCGTCGACGACTACTTCCTCGCTGATTTCTTTCGCGCCCGACTCGATCATCACAATGCCGTCGGCGGTGCCGACGACCATGATGTTCACGAGGCTCTCGCGCATTTCGTCGTAGGTGGGATTGATGATGAACTGCCCGCCAATCTGCCCCACGCGCACCGCGCCGATCGGTCCAAGGAACGGAATGTCGGAAAGCGTGAGCGCGGCGGACGCGCCGTTGATGCCGAGAACGTCGGGATCATTATTGGTATCGGCGGAGAGCACGAAGGCGATTACCTGGGTCTCGCACTTGAATCCCTCGGCAAACATGGGGCGCACGGGGCGGTCGATCTGGCGGCTGGTGAGCACTTCGCGTTCGCTCATGCGGCCTTCGCGCTTGATGAAGCCGCCGGGAAAGCGTCCACCGGCGTAGGTGTATTCGCGGTAATCGAC
>Ga0209415_10008765_pt1 | contig 17488 bp, 16 predicted proteins | sample PeaSoiSIISIP2007_FD_187696 | JGI IMG/M metagenome (GOLD analysis project Ga0209415, IMG submission 187696) | Peat soil microbial communities from Weissenstadt, Germany - SII-SIP-2007 (SPAdes) (version 2) | ecosystem: Environmental > Terrestrial > Soil > Wetlands > Peat | place: Germany... | reverse complement strand
CGCCGCCCTTGACGGCGACCTTGCGCCAGTTGGCGTCGCCCTTGAACACGTCGGCGTACTTGCGCGTGAACAGGCTCTTGCCGATCACCTTTCTGATCACCGCCGTGATTTCGCGATTGGAGGGCCAGATGTCCTTCAAATAGACGTCCTTGCCCTTGGCGTCCTTGCCGAGCGGCGCCCCGACCAGATCGGCTTGCATCGAGCCGGCGAGCGCATAGGCGACGACGAGCGGCGGCGAGGCGAGGTAGTTCGCCCGGACGTCCTGATTGACCCGGCCCTCGAAGTTGCGGTTCCCCGACAGCACGGCTGCAGCCACCAGATCATGTCCGTTGATGGCCTTGGAGATCTCCGGCGGCAGCGGCCCCGAATTGCCGATGCACGTGGTGCAGCCGAAACCCACCAGGTTGAAGCCGAGCTTGTCGAGGTCGGCCTGCAGCCCGGACTTGGCGAGATACTCGGCCACCACCTGGGATCCCGGCGCCAGCGAGGTCTTCACCCAAGGCTTCACCTTGAGCCCCCGAGCGGCCGCCTTGCGGGCGAGCAGGCCGGCGCCGACCATGACGCTCGGGTTCGACGTGTTGGTGCACGACGTGATGGCGGCGATCACCACGTCCCCGTGACCGAGGTCGTGCTTGCGGCCCTCGACCGGCACGCGTTTTGCGATCTCGCCGGCCTTGCCGAATTCCTTCTCCATGGCTGCGGCGAAGGAGGCCTTGAGGTCCTTGAGCAGCACCCGGTCCTGCGGCCGCTTGGGGCCTGCGAGCGACGGCTCGACGGTCGCGAGATCGAGCTTGAGCAACGCTGTGAACGCCGGGTCCGCGGTCTTCTTGGTGCGGAACATGCCCTGCGCCTTGGCGTAGGCCTTGACCAGGGCGACGACCGCGGCCGGCCGCCCAGTGTTCTGCAGGTAGCGGATGGTGTCGTCGTCGATCGGGAAGAACCCGCAGGTGGCGCCGTACTCGGGCGACATGTTGCCGATGGTGGCGCGATCCTCGATCGCCAGATGGTCGAGGCCGGGGCCGCAGAACTCGACGAACTTCCCGACCACCCCGTGCTTGCGCAGCATCTGCGTGACGGTGAGCACCAGGTCGGTGGCGGTCACGCCTTCCTTCAGCTTGCCGGTCAGCCGCACGCCGATCACCTCCGGCAACAGCATCGACATCGGCTGGCCCAGCATGGCGGCTTCCGCCTCGATGCCGCCGGCACCCCAGCCGAGCACGCTCAGCCCGTTGACCATGGTGGTGTGCGAATCGGTGCCGATCACGGTGTCCGGATAGGCGACCGTCGCCGCGGCGCTGCGGCCCTTGATCTTCGTGCTCTCCTTGGCGGTCCACACCGTCTGCGACAGGTATTCGAGGTTCACCTGGTGGCAGATGCCGGTTCCCGGCGGCACCACGCGAAAATTCTCGAACGAGCTCTGCGCCCATTTGAGGAAGCGATAGCGCTCCTGGTTCTGCTTGTATTCCTCGGCCACATTCTTCTTGAAGGCCTGGCTGTTGCCGAAGAAGTTCACGATCACTGAATGGTCGATGACGAGGTCGACCGGGACCAGGGGATTGATCTTGTCCGGGTCGCCGCCGAGCGAAGCCATGGCGTCGCGCATGGCGGCGAGGTCGACGACCGCCGGGACGCCGGTGAAATCCTGCATCAGCACGCGGGCCGGGCGGAATGCGATCTCGCGGTCGGAGCTCTTCTTCTTCAGCCACGCGGCAACCGCCTTGATGTCGTCCTTGCTGACGGTGCGCCCGTCCTCGTTGCGCAGCAGGTTCTCGAGCAGGATCTTCATCGAGGACGGCAGACGGGAGATGCCGTTGAGTCCGTTCTTGTCGGCAGCCGGCAGGCTGTAATAGACGTAGGATTTGCGGCCGACCTTCAGGGTTTTGCGGCTTTTGAAGCTGTCGAGCGAGGTCATGGCGGTTTTCCATCGGGAGCGGACACGCCACGGGGCACCGCGCACGTCCTGCAAGAATGATAGAAGGCTCTGCGACCTGAGCGTGCCCAAAATCCCCCGGCCGCGGCGCAACTGCGTGGTTTATAAGGTGTTTTCAATTCCTCTGCCACACGCAGACGCGTCCGGAGGGGAGATTATTCGCTGATTTTCGGCTACTGAGCTGGCCCGTTCCTGCCACCGGGGTGGCTCAGGGAGGCGATCGGATGCGGCTCTCGGCGTGTGACCTGGTCTGCGTTCGCGGCGACCGCCGGGTCTTCGCCGACCTGGGCTTTCACCTCGATGCCGGCGAGCTGCTTGCGATCCGCGGCCCGAACGGCGCCGGCAAGACATCGCTGCTGCGCAGCATTGCCGGCCTGGTGCGGCTCGCGGCCGGCCGGATCGAGCTTGCCGGCGCCGATCCCGAGCTGACGGTTGCGGAGCAGTCGCACTACCTCGGTCATCACGATGCGCTGAAGCCGTCGCTCTCCGTGGCCGAGAACCTGGTCTTCTGGGCGCGGTATCTCGGAACCGGAGGCATGCGACCCGCCGAAGCCTTGGAAACGGTCGGGCTCGCCACGCTGGCCGCGCTGCCGGCCGGCTACCTGTCGGCCGGCCAGCGGCGGCGGCTGTCGGTCGCGCGCCTCCTGGCGGCACACCGGCCGATCTGGCTGCTCGACGAGCCGACCTCGGCGCTCGATGCCGCCGCGCAGGCGCGACTCGCCGACATCATGCGCCGCCACCTCGCCGGCGGCGGTCTGATCCTGGCGGCGACCCACGGCCCGCTCGGCCTCGACGGCACCCGCGAGCTCGTGCTCGGAGACTCACCCTGATGGAGGCGCTCGCCGCCCTGCTGCTCCGCGACATGCGGCTTGCCGTGCGGGTCGGCGGCGGCGCGCTGGTCGGCGTGCTGTTCTTCCTGATCGTCGTCACCATCGTGCCGCTCGGGGTGGGCCCGGACCTCGCGCTGCTCGCGCGTATCGGGCCGGCGATCCTGTGGATCGGTGCGCTGCTGGCGAGCCTGCTGGCGCTCGACCGGCTGCTCGCCGCCGACCACGACGACGGTTCGCTCGACCTGATCCTCACCGGCCGCGCGCCGCTCGAGCTTGCCGTGGCCGTCAAGGCCCTTGCGCACTGGGTTACCACCAGCCTGCCGCTGGTCATCGCGGCGCCGGCGCTCGGCCTGTTCCTCAACTTGGAACCGGGAGCGATCGGCGCCGTGGCGCTCACCCTGCTGGTCGGCACGCCGGCCCTGACCTTCATCGGGCTCATCGGCGCCGCGCTCGCCGTCGCGCTGCGGCGCGGCGGCCTGCTGCTTCCGGTCCTGGTGCTGCCGCTGACCATCCCGATCCTGATATTCGGCGTGTCGGCCTCCAATGCCGCCATTGTCGGCCCCGTGCCGTTCGGCGCGCCGTTCGCGATCCTCGCGGCGCTCACCCTGATGAGCCTGGTGATCGGGCCGTTCGCGGCGGCGGCGGCGCTCCGCCACGGGCTCGAATAGGCCGCGTCACGGTGCGAAGACCCGCGCTCGGTCGCATTGCGCGCCGTTTCGTCCGCCGTTAAGACAAGCGCCATGGGATTGATCGATCTCGCCAATCCGTCGCGATTCCTCGCGTTCTCGCACCGCCTGCTGCAGGCCCTGGTGCCGGTGACGGCCGCGCTCTTTGCGGTCGGGCTCTACCTCGCGTTCTTCGTCGCGCCCGACGATTACCAGCAGGGCGCCACCGTGCGCATCATGTTCATCCACGTGCCGGCGGCCTGGCTCGGCATGATGTGCTGGACGGTGATGAGCATCGCGGCGCTCGGGACCCTGGTGTGGCGGCATCCGCTGGCCGACGTGGCCCTGAAGGCTGCGACGCCGATCGGTGCCGCGTTCACGTTCATCTGTCTGTTCGCCGGCTCGATGTGGGGTCGCCCGATGTGGGGCACGTATTGGGTGTGGGACGCACGGCTGACCTCGGTGCTGATCATGTTCCTGATGTACCTCGGGCTGATCGCGCTGTGGCGCGCCGTCGATGACCCGTCGCGCGCCGGGCGCGCGGCCGCGATCCTCACCCTGGTCGGCGCCGTCAATCTTCCGATCATCAAATTCTCGGTCGACTGGTGGAACACCCTGCATCAGCCGGCGTCGGTCATCCGCCTCGGCGGGCCCACGATCCATCCGACCATCCTGCTGCCGCTGCTGGTGATGGTGCTCGCTTTCACGTTGCTGTTCGTGACGCTGCATGTCTCGGCGATGCGCAACGAGATCCTGCGCCGGCGGGTGCGCACGCTGCGCCTGATGCAGGCCGAGGCCGCGTGAGCACCGCAGACATGGCTCTCGGACCGCACGCCGCCTTCATCGTCGCCGCCTATGCGATGTCTGCCGCCGTGGTGGCGGCGCTCGTCGTCTGGGTCGTCGTCGACCACAGGGCGCAGATGCGCACCCTCGCCGACCTCGAGGCGAGCGGCGTCAGGCGGCGCTCCGATGCGTCGCGGCAGGCCGCACAATGACGTCGCCGCCGCCCCCCGATCCGCCGCCCGCTCGTCGCCGCATCATCGTGCTGGTGCCGCTCGTGGTGTTCCTGGGGCTCGCGGCGTTGTTCTTGGTGCGCCTCGGCGCCGGCGATCCGTCGCACATTCCGTCGGCGCTGATCGGCCATCCGGCCCCGGCGACCGACCTGCCGCCGGTGGCCGGCCTCGAGCGCGACGGCAAGCCGATTCCGGGAATCGCTCCCAAGGAATTCATCGGCCAGGTGACGCTGGTCAATGTCTGGGGCTCGTGGTGCGTGCCGTGCCGCGAAGAGGCCCCGTTCCTGATGCGGCTCGCCGAGGATTCGCGCCTTCGCCTCGTCGGCATCAACTACAAGGACGAGGCCGACAATGCGCGCCGTTTCCTCGGCCGCTATGGCAATCCGTTCGTCGCCTCGGGCGCCGACCAGAACGGTCGCGCCGCCATCGAGTGGGGCGTCTACGGCGTGCCGGAAACGTTCGTCGTCGGTCGCGATGGAAAGATCTCGTTCAAGCTGGTCGGCCCGATCACGGCGGATAATTTCGACGCCGTGTTGCGGCGCGAAATCGAGAGGGCGCTGGCAGGACGGTCCTAGATCCGGTCCCGGCGGGCTCGACGCGTGGCCTGGACGGTGAGGCCGAGCACGATCGTGATCGGGAGCGCCAGCGCGACGAACCCGACGCGATCGCTCGCGACCGCGCCGCCCAGCGTGCCGGCCAGGAAGGCGAGCACCACGGGAAGCGTCTGGGCGAGACGGCCGCGCGCCTCGCCCGGGTCGAGCGTCGGCCGCAGGCGCGGATATCCGGCGCGCGCCAGCCGGGCAAGCAGCAGCACGGTGGCATCGACGGCGACCTGGGTGGTGTTGGTGGTCATCACGTTGGTCGAGCACGCCCGAAGCATGGTCAGCCGGACGAACGCGCTCTGCACCCCCATGGCACCGAGACCGAACAGGCCCGCCGCAAGCGCCCGCGGCTCGTCCGGGCCGACAATTGGTCCGCTCAGCGCGGCGGCGGCGAGACCAACCAGCAACAGGCATTCGAAGCCGAGCACGGCGGCCGCGGCGCCGCGTGCCGCCGATGCCAGCACGGTCGCCACTGCGGCGCCGAAGACGAACGCCGGAATCGCCAGCACCTTGATCAAGGTTCCCTGCTCCCGCACCACCAGGAGCGCGCCGGCGACGACGAAGCTGCCGGTCACCTGGGCGACGAACAGCCCGAACAGCGCCACCATGGTGCAGCCGTCCACGTAGCCGGCGGCGAACGCGAGAAGCACCAGGACGATCGGGTCGGCGTGCCGGGTCGAAGAGATTGACGCCATGACGTTGCCATCGTCTGTTTGGGCCATCGTCAACCTCGCCGGGTACATTCCGACGAGCTGGACAGCGGCTCGCGATGCACGGGCAACACAGACGTGTCCATCTTGCCAGCCGCCGACGCCGGACCCGATGACGCTATCACGCGGCTTGCTTTTTTGCCTGGAGCGTTCACGCTGCCGGCGTGCGGTCGGGCCGGGTTGGCCCAACGGGGAGAGGACGAATGGCGGTTCATGCGGCCGAGCTGTCGACGCGGCGTGGAACGAGGAATGTTGGCGCGTGCGCGATCGTGCTGGGTATCGGCCTGTTGGTGGGGGTGCCGCACGGCGCGTTCGGCCAGGAGCGTCGCGGGACGGAGGCGCAAAGGCAGGCGTGCACGCCCGATGTGTACAGGCTGTGCTCCGCCCAGATTCCGGACGAGAACGCCATCGTGGCCTGCATGCGACGGGAACGGCGTCATTTGAGCGGCGGATGCCGCACGGCGCTGGCGCAGCGGCCGACGAAGGTTGCGGCACGCCCCGGTAGGCGACGGGCGGAGGGCGAGCGCTGATCGTCCCGGTGCGGACGTTCGGCGCGATGCTGACAGGGTTCAGTGCTTGTCTCTCGCGGCCGTGCTGCTCATGCGGTCGGCGACCGCCAGGATCAGCATGGCGACCGCGAATGCGATCAGGATCCCGACCACCCAGGCGAGCTTCACGCTGTCGACCTGGGTGTCGACGTAGATGAACCATTCCAGCACGCTGACCGCCGCGATGGCCACGATCGAGCCGAGCAGCTTCTGCTTGAGGCCCGAGAACCCGATGCCGATCAGCCCCTCCGGCCAGTTCGGATGCTCGGCCGGATCGATCGGGGCGATGAAATTCTCGTAGCTCGAGCAGATCACGATCAGCACCAGGTTGGCGGTGAGCGAGAGGTCGACCAGCTTGAGGATGCCGACGATCACCTCGGCATGGTCGGCAGCCCTGAGGGTCACGACGAATTCGACGATCTTGACGACGAATTCATAGAGCAGCGCCGCGAGCCCGACGATCAGCCCGAGCAGAAAGGGCGCCACCAGCCAACGGCTGTTGAAGACGATCGCCTCGATGCTGCGTTCGATCCGATTCATGGGATCTCCGGTCTTGCTCGATTGCTCCTCGGGTGGCGGACATCAGGCCTTGAATCGTCGCAATTGTCGACTCGCCCCAGCCCTCGACCGGCCCTTGACTCTTGGCCGCCGGCCACTGACGACGTCGGTCATGTCGATCGCCGCCGATGAACGGCCGCGCCGCCGTCCGCACCTGACGTTGCCGCCGCTGGCGTGCGCTGCGCATTGCCACGTGTTCGGGCCGGCGGACAAGTTCCCCTATGCGCCCGAGCGGCGCTACACCCCCCAGGATGCTCCGAAAGAGGCGCTGGCCGCGCTGCATGGCCGGCTCGGCGTCACCCGCGCCGTCATCGTCCAGGCGAGCTGCCACGGAACCGACAATAGCGCGATGCTCGATGCCATCGCGGCGGACCCGGCGTGGCCGCCGCGGGGTCGCCATCGTCGACGACCACGTGGGCGATGCCGACCTCGAGGCGCTGCATGGAGCCGGTGTCAGGGGTGTCCGCTTCAACTTCGTCAGGCACCTCGGAGACCCGCCGGATCTCGCGGTGTTCCGTGGCGTGGTCGACCGCATCAGGCATCTCGGGGGGCACCTGGTGCTGCACCTCGACGCCGCCGACATCGTGCCGCTGCGCGCCCTGATGGTGGCGCTGCCGGTGCCGTTCGTGGTCGACCACATGGGTCGCATCGAATCGATGCTGCTGGAGATCGCGCGTCGCGAGACCTGCTGGGTCAAGGTGTGCGGCTCGGAGCGCATCTCGCCGCCGCCCCATCGGGCCGCCGTGCCGTTTGCCCGGGCGCTGGTCGCCGCCTGCGCCAGCCACGTGCTGTGGGGCACCGATTTCCCCCACCCCAACCTCGATCATGTGGTCGACGAGGCAGATCTGGTGGATCTCGTCGGCGTGTTTGCTCCCGATCCGGCGGACCGCCGGCGCCTGCTGGTCGACAATCCGGCCCGGCTCTATGGATTCTGACGGCATGTGTGTCGATCCGGCCACATGCGGTGGATAATTCGACGTGACACCGCCAGGACTCAGCGGTGTCCCAACTCCGCCCCAAAACGACACCCAATATCGAGCTTCGGCTCGGGGCATTGCGCCATGCGGATCGGTATCTGGATCGTCTCGTTCGTGATGTTCGGCCTCGCGCCGGCGGCGGCTCTGGAAAGCTATCTGCCGTCGCTGGCGTCCTCGGCCCCGATCGACTGCATCCACTCCGGACGCTACGCGCTGTTGCCGACGCTGCAGCGTGCCGCCGAGAGTGGCGACCTCATGGCGCAATCGACGCTCGGCTGCATGTACGCCCGTGGCCAGGGCGTGCCGCGGCGTGACGCCAAGGCGTTCGAGTTTTTCAGCCGGATCGCCGACGAGCACGCCGACGATGCTCCAGATCTGCCGCGGGCCCGCGTGGTCGCCAACGCCTTCGTGGCGCTCGGACAGTTCTATCTCCGCGGCATCGAGGACGCCGACCTCAAGGCCGATCCGGGCCGCGCGCGCGACCTGTTCGCCTACGCGGCCGCCTATTTCGGCGACCCCGACGCGCAGTACTATCTGGCGCGGTTGTGTCTCGACGGACACGGCATGGCGCGCGAGCCCCTGCTGGCCGCCCGCTGGCTCGGGCTTGCCGCCAACAAGGGTCAGCACCGGGCCCAGGCGGTGCTCGGCTTCCTGCTGTTCAAGGGGGGCGAGGTGCCGCGACAGGCGGCGCCCGGATTGATGTGGTTGACGCTGGCGCGGGACGCCGCGGGCCCCGACGACGGCTGGATCTCCGACGCCTACGATGCGGCCTTCAGTGCGGCGAACGAGGTCGATCGCGCCGCCGCGCTGCAGCTGCTGGAGCGCCATCTGCGCGAGCGGGCGTACTAACGCATGTCCCGGCGAAGTGGACCCGGTTCGCCGATCGGGGACGTGCGCCAACAAGGTGCACTAGCAAGTTTATGATTCTAGTGTGGTTTTTGGATTTGAAGTTCCTATGACGAGCGTGCCGCACATTCGATAGGAATTTCAAATCCACCGCACTGGAGGCTTTCCGATTGCCCGGTGTAGGTTTCGGTTGCGACCAGCGCATGCCCGGCGCCGCAAAACGCGCTGGCGCGCCGCCGCCGCATCGGCGAACATGCGCCGCAAGCGACATGCCGGAGGAACACCATGTCTTACGATCTCGATCAGTTCGTGACCGACTGCCGGGACGCCCTGGCGCGCGATCCGGGGCACCGGGGCCGCGAGGAGGTTCGCGTCCGGCTCGAGCGGCTGCTCGGCGACCAGGACTTCATCAAGCGGTACTGCGGCGACGACTCACCGCAAGGCCTCACCGTTCTCTACGAGGACGAGAAGCTCGGTTTTCAGATCCTCGCCCATATCAACGACAAGGCCCGGGTGTCGCCGCCGCACGATCACGGCGCGTCGTGGGCGATCTACGGCCAGGCCACCAAGTACACCGACATGACCGAATGGGAGCGTCTCGACGCCGGCGACGACGCGGCTCACGCCGAGCTCAAGCCGGTCAAGACCTACCGGCTGCTGCCCGGCCAGGCCGGCATCTATCAGGACGGCAAGATCCACTCGATCGACTATCCCGACAAGGCGCGGTTCATCCGGGTGACCGGCACCAATCTGGACCGCATCCCGCGGGTGCGGTTCGATCTCGCCACCGGCGCCGTGCACCAGATGACTCCACAGCAGGCGACCTGAGCCTTGCGGTCGACGGAACTGTCCGCGCCCGGACTGCGCGAGGTCGCCCCCGGCGAGCTGAAGCGGATGCTCGGCGACGGGCACGAGCTGGCGCTCCTCGATCTGCGCGAGGAGCTGATCTTCTCCCGCCGGCATCTGTTGCTCGCGCGCTCGCTGCCTTTGAGCCGCCTCGAGCTCGGGATCGCCCGGCTGGTCCCGCGCCCCGGCACCCGGATCGTGCTGTGCGACGATGCCGACGGGGTTGCCGAACGCGGCGCTGCCGTTCTGCGGCGTGGCGGCTACACCGACCCGTCGGTGCTCGCCGGCGGCATTGCCGCCTGGGCCGCCGCCGGCCTGGAGCTGTTCTCCGGCGTCAACGTGCCGAGCAAGGCATTCGGCGAGCTGGTCGAGCACCGGAGCCACACGCCGAACATCGGGGCCGATGAGCTCGATCGGCTCATGCGCGACGGCGCCGACCTCGTGGTGGTCGACAGCCGTCCGTTCGACGAGTATTCGCGCATATCGATCCCGACCGCCACCAATGTGCCGGGGGCCGAGCTGGTGCTGCGCATCCGCGACGTCGCGCCGTCGCCGCAGACCCTCGTCGTGGTCAACTGCGCCGGGCGCACCCGCAGCATCATCGGGGCGCAGTCGCTGATCGATGCCGGCGTGCCCAACCGGGTGGTCGCACTGCGCAACGGCACCATGGGCTGGAACCTCGCGGGCCTCGTCTGCGACAGCGGCACGGACCGGCGCGCGCCGGATCCGTCGGCTGAAGGCCTCGCCTGGGCGATGGCGGCGGCGGAGCGGATGATGCGCCGCCACGGCGTCGCCCGCATCGATCACCGGACGCTCGACCGGTTCCGCGCCGAGAGCCGCGACCGCTCGCTCTATCTGCTCGACGTGCGCGACCCCGCCGAGTATGCGGCCGGCCATGTTGCGGGCGCCGTGTCGGCTCCCGGCGGCCAGTTGGTGCAGGCGACCGACCAGTATGTCGGCACCCTGGGGGCGCGCATCGTGCTCGCCGACGACAAGCTCGTTCGGGCCGCGATGACGGCCTCCTGGCTGCGCCGGATGGGTTGGCGGGACGTGTTCGTGCTCGCCGAGACGGGCGACGAGACCGGATGGCCCGAGGCTCCGGTGGTCGGCGCCGCCGCGATGCCCGAGCTGGCGATCGAGGCCAGGGTCCTGTCGGCGCGGCTCGCCCAGGACGGCACGACCGTGATCGACCTGTCGCTCAGCCGGAGCTATGCGGCGGCGCACATTCCGGGCGCCTGGTTCGCGATCCGCTCGCGGCTCGCCGAGGCGCTCGCCCGCATTGCGCCGCGCGGCGCGATCGTGCTGACCTCGGAGGACGGAGCTCTCGCCGCGCTGGCCGCGCCCGAGGCAAGCGCGGCGGGCGGTAGTACGGTCCGCTTCCTGGCGGGCGGCAACGCGGCGTGGCGCGCGGCCGGCCTCGTGCTGACGTCCGCCGACCCCAGGATGGCGGACGAGCCGGTCGACGTGTGGCTGAAACCCTATGAGCAGCCCGGCAACACGCGGACCGCCATGGCCGAGTATCTCGCCTGGGAGACCGACCTGCTGCCGCGCATCGAGCGCGACGGCTACCTGGCCGGACTGCAGGCCGGTTGATCGCGATGACGACCGCCGCGAGGCGCCGACACCGTGGCTCGCGCGAGCTTGATCGGATGAGGTGACGTATCCGCGGAGTCGAAAATGACCGAACTGCCGCCGATCGAGAGCTCCGAGCTGCCTGCCGGCGTCCGCTCGCGCTTCGTGCACGACATCAACGGCCTCGACGTCCATTTGCTGGAGGCCGGTTTCGCGGACCGTGAGCGGCCCTGCATCCTGCTGCTCCACGGCTTTCCGGAGCTCGCCTATTCGTGGCGCCGTGTGATGGCGCCGCTGGCCGCTGCCGGCTTCCACGTGGTCGCGCCCGACCAGCGCGGCTACGGGCGCACCACCGGCTGGGACCCCGACTATGACGGCGATCTGCGGTCGTTCCGCCTGCTCAACGTGGTGCGCGACGCGCTGGGCCTGGTTTCGGCGCTCGGCCATCGCGAGGTCGCCGCGGTGGTCGGCCACGACTTCGGCGCGCCGGTCGCGGCCTTGTGCGCGCTGGTGCGGCCGGATGTCTTTCGCTCGGTGGTGCTGATGAGCGCGCCGTTCCCAGGCCCGCCCGCGTTGCCCTTCGACACCGCAAACGCATCGCGTCGGGCCGCATCGGGCACCGACATCCACCAGGCGCTGGCCAGCCTCCCGCGGCCGCGCAAGCACTATCAATGGTACTACTCGACCCGCGCCGCCAACGCCGACATGCACGGCTGTCCGCAGGGCGTCCACGCCTTCCTGCGCGCCTACTATCACCACAAGAGCGCCGACTGGCCCGGCAACCGGCCGTTCCGGCTGGCGTCATGGACGGCCGCGGAGCTCGCCAGGATGCCGACCTACTACATCATGGATCTCGACAAGGACATGGCGGCGACGGTTGCGCTCGAGATGCCGTCGCCCGAGGCGATCGCCGCCTGCCGCTGGCTCCCCGATCGCGAGCTCGCGGTCTACAGCGGCGAATATCTCCGCACCGGCTTCCAGGGCGGCCTGCAGTGGTATCGCTGCCGGACGGAGGGTGTCGACACCGCCGAGCTGCAATTGTTTTCCGGCCGCACCATCGATGTGCCGTCCCTGTTCATCGCGGGACGCAGCGACTGGGGCATCTACCAGGTCCCCGGCAGCATCGAGCGCATGCAGGATGCCGCGTGCACGCGCATGCGCGGCGTTCACCTGATCGAGGGCGCCGGCCACTGGGTGCAGCAGGAGCAGTCGGAGCGGGTGACCGACCTGCTGCTCGGGTTCCTGCAACAAGATGCAGGGACCTGAGATCCTGCGTCGTCGGACATCGCCGGTCGGGCCGCGCGCGTCCGTACCGGTCACCGCGGCGCATCGGCGACCGGGCATCGGTCACGCAGCACGGACGGCGGCCAAGAACTCGTCCACCTGGGAGCGCAACGTGGCAGAATGCTGCGACAACTCTCCTGCCGCGGTGCTCACCTCGGTTGCCGCGGAGCCGGTTTCGTTGGCGGCCTTGGACACGCCGGCGATGTTGGTCGACACTGCGATGGTGCCGGTCGCCGCCTGTTGAACGTTGCGGGAGATTTCCTGGGTCGCCGATCCCTGCTCCTCGACGGCGGCGGCGATCGCGGCGGCGATCTCGTTGATCGATGTGATGGTCGAGGCGATCTCTCCGATCGCGATGGCAGACTCCAGCGTCGAGGCCTGGATGCCGCCGATCTGCTGACCGATCTCGTCGGTCGCCTTGGCGGTCTGGGCGGCGAGCTGCTTGACCTCCGACGCGACCACCGCGAAGCCGCGGCCGGCCTCGCCGGCGCGCGCGGCCTCGATCGTGGCGTTGAGCGCCAGCAGGTTGGTCTGCTCGGCGATCGCCGTGATGATCTTGATCACATCTCCGATCTTGCGGGCCGCGGTACCCTGGGATTCGACGATGGAGGTCGTGCGGTTGGCCTGCTCCACCGCCTTGCGGGCGATATCCGACGAATGCGCGACCTGCTGGGTGATCTCGACGATCGACGACGACAGCTCCTCGGTGGCGGACGCCACCGTCGCGACGTTGGCCGAGGCCTCCTCCGAGGCTGCGGCGACCGCGACCGACTGGCGTGATGTTTCCTCCGCGGTCGCGCTCATCGCGGTGGCGGAGGACTCGAGCTCGGTCGCCGCCGAGGCGACCGACTCGAGAACCGCGGTCACGTTGCGGTCGAAGTCGCCGGTGAGCTTGGCGATCCTCTCGCCATGCGCAATCCGTGCGCTGGTTGCCGCCGCCTCGTTGGCGGCGAGCTCGCGCGCCGTGATCATGTTATCCCTGAATACCATCACGGTCTCGGCCATCTGGCCGATTTCGTCCTTGCGGCCGGCACCCGGTATGTCGACGCCGGTGTCGCCGCCCGCGAGGGTCCGCATCGCGCCGCTCATGCCGACCACCGGCCTCGAGATCCCGCGACCGATCAGCCAGGCAAGCCCGACGCCGATGATCAGTCCACCAATCGCCAGGAGCAGCACGAAACTCTCTGTCCACGACACCAGGCTCATGGTCTCGTGCTCGATCTGCTTCTCGTCGGCAATGCCGGTTACCTTGATCGACTGGACGTCGGCGGCGATCGTCTCGGCCATCTTTTTCATCTCGCCGTTCACCAGCTTGTCGATCTCCCCGGCGTCGTGCGAGGCCCTGAGGTAGCCTTCGTGATACTTGTCGATCAGCAGGTTGATCTCATCGAGCGCCTTTCGCGCGTCGGCGTCTCTGGTCACGCCGTCGAGGCCGTCCATGACGGATTTCAGATCGGCGAATGCCTTGTCGGCGCCCTGAGCGGCTGCCTCGTCGTGCCGACCGAGCAGCTTGTTGACATTGAGGCGCGCCAGCATCGCGAACTTCAGTCCCTCGCCGGCGAGGATCAGCATGTTACTGTTGCCCGACTTCCCGGCGGTGCCCTGCAATCCCTCGAAGGCGGCGAGCAGCTTCGAGCCCGACGGATCGAGCACCTCCTTGGTATCCTTGAGCTGTTCGCGCCGGACCACGACGAGCCTGTCGAAGTCCTTCCCGTAGGTCCCGAACTGCTCGGAAACTTGCTTCATCTTGGCGAGGCGTTCGGGGTTCTTGATCTCGGCGAGCCCCTTCGCGATGATGTCCCCGAGCACCGCGCGCCCCTTTTCGGCCGCCACGACGTCGGCTTCCTCGCCGGTCACGGCAAATTCACGCACGAAACGTCGAAACGCGAGGAACTCGCGGTCCGTCTCGCGCGCCAGTCCCACCACGGCGACGCGTTGACTGTAGGCCTGGAATGCGGTCGCGACCCTGCCGAACGCCAGATAGGCGGTGGCCGAAATCACCGCCGTCACGGCGAGCACGCAGCCGAAGCCGATCGCGACCTTGGTGTTGATCTTGCGGTCGGTGAACAGGCCCGGCAAGCTGCGTGAGCCGCCGGTGCCGATCGTCGTATTCGTTGTCAGCATGGCCGGGGGTGTCTCTGTTCGTTGGATTCTATCAGTTCGATTCGACGAGGAAGCGGCGGTTGCGCCCCTGCACCGGCCGGGCATTGTTCGGGAACAGCGCGGCGAATTGCCCGATCTGTTCGGGCGAGGCCTCGATCGGGTCCCGGAACACCGTCCAGGTCAATCCCTCGGAGCACGGCGGCGTGGTGAGGGAACCCATGTAGCGGAAGTAGCCGCCGCTCTTCGGCAGCAGTGCGGTGGGATCGAGCGCGCCACCCGCGTGCATCTCCGGGCCTTCCTTCTGCGGCATGACGTGCCAGATCGCCTGCAGGGCGGCGTTCTTCTGGCCCGGCTTGACGAGCACGCCGACCACCGCGAGGTCGCCGGTGCCGGAGCGGTGAACGAGGTGGCACTCGAGGTCCAGCCGTTTGCCGGACAGCAAGTGCTCGCTCGGATGGTGGAAGTGAAACTGCAGCAATTCGTACCGGATGCCGCCGATCGTGCAGCCGCAGCCCGCGTCGGCGTTGACCTGGATGGTGTGGCCGTTGTTGATGATCCGCAGCGGAAGCGGCCTGTAGTCGAGTGCGACTGTCGCCGCATCGCCCTTCATTCCGCCGGAAAGATCGATCGGCGTCTGCTCGAGGCCGAGCTGGCAGACCTTGAAGGCGGGCTGCAACTCGGCCCAATGCTCCGGTCCGGCCTCCCCCTCATAGCCCCAATGAGGAGTCGATCCGGCTGCCGCCGCGTGTGATTCGGCCGCGAATCCGCCGGCGGCCGCAAGGCAACAGGCGCACCCCGCCGCGGAACCGATTGCAGCCATTCGAAGGAAGGCACGGCGGCCGATGTGCATTTTTGTTGTCCATGACAATGAGGAGCGACGAATCCCGGCGGGCACGCGCGCAACTCATGTTCGGCGAACCACGGTTAATGAACACCAGTCAGAAAGCCCGATTGCCGTTTTTTCCGGTGCGCACAAATGCCTACACGGCCTTCCACTCTCGATCACGGCGAGCGCCGAGACTTTCAGCCGTCATGCCGGGGCTTGGGCGTCTTGGGCCGGGCATCCACCTCCTGCAGGCAGCAAGCAAGGCGTGCCACGGGCCAACAATGCGATGACCCGGGCTACAAACATTCCGGGACGTGATCGGGCCGGCCGGCTGCGACAGTCAGACCGGGATCTCGTCCACGCCGCGCAGGCGTCAGTTCACCCAGGAGAAGAACCGCGACAGCCGCAATCCCGACGGCCAGGTCCAGATCGGATTTCGCGCGACGCCGAGATCCCAGGATCCGAGGACCACGTCGACCCGGCCGACCAGGTTCTCCACCGGCACGAGGCCGACGCCGCCGGCCTGCGGGTCGAGCCGGCTGTCGGCGGAGTCGTCGCGATTGTCGCCCATGACGAACAGGTGGCCGGGCGTCACCGCGAACGCCTCGGTGTTGTCGAGGTCGCCGGTGCCGCCGAACTTGAATATCGGATGCTCGCGGCCGCCCGGCAGCGTCTCGACGTAGCGCGACGCCGTCAGGGAGCTTCCGTTCTCCATCTCCACCGGGCCTGCACCGTCGCGGCGCAGCGGCAGCAGGGTGCCGTTGATCCACAGGCGGCCGTCGCGCATCTGCACGCGGTCGCCCGGCAGGCCGACCACGCGCTTGACGAACGTCTGGCTCGGATCGCGCGGCAGGCGGAACACCACGACGTCGCCGCGCTCGGGCAGCCGCCCGAGCAGCCTGTCGGAATGCGACGGGCCGAGCGCGACCGGCAGCGAATAGCGGCTGTAGCCATAGGAGAATTTCGACACGACCAGCTCATCGCCGATCAGCAGCGTCGGCTGCATCGAGCCGGACGGCACGTAGAACGCCTCAGCGGCGACCGCCTTGGTCAGTAGCGCGACGGCGATGATGAGCGCAATCTGGCTGATGGCCGGCAGAATCCGGTGCGCGACGGGTTTGTGCAGGTCCATGGGTCCTCTCCCGCTGTCGGCCGTATATCGGGGCGCCGGCGTTCAGCCGCAAGCCGCCCGCGCGGCTCCCGAGGCCGGCGGTGGACCGGCGTGGGCGAGCGCCAGGATCACCAGGCCGACGCACGAGCCGGCCGCTGCCGCCAGATAGGACAGGGTGTAGCCGCCGGTCGCCTCGTCGATCAGCCCGAGCAGCGCCGGGCCGCCGGCGACGCCGAGCGCGGTCAGCAGCTGGCTCACCGAGTAGATGCGGGCGTATTCGCTGGTGCCGAACGCATTGACCAGCAGCAGCGGCTGCAGCATCAGCACGTTGCCGACCGTGAGCCCGAACGCCGCGACGCCGGCCAGCAGCGGGATCCGGCCGGCCGCGAGCGCCAGCCCGACAACCGCCAGGGTCTGCGCGGCGAACATCGCGAGCGCGAACGGCCGCGCCGGCACCTTGGCCAGGATCCAGCCGCCGCTGAGCCGTCCGACCAGGCTCGCGCCGGCGAGCACCGCCACCGCGAGGGCGGCGGTCTCGACGCCTTCGCGGGTGTTCACCAGACGGTAGAGGTGGGCGATGGCGCCGACCTGGGCGCCGAGGCCGAAGATGTAGGCCGCGGTCAGCGCGATGAAGAAGCGGCTGCGGCGCGCGAGCGCGAACGGGATGCTGCGCGGCGGCGGCGGGGCGCCGTCCGCATACACGGCGCCGTCGGGCTCGAGCCCCATCGCGCGGGGATCGGCACGGACCACCAGCGCCGTCGCCGGTACCACGCCGAGCACCATCGCGAGCCCGAGCCAAGGCGCCGCGCCGGACAGGCCCCAATGGGCGATCAGGAACGCCGAGGCCGGCGTGACGACGATGCCGCCGAGCGACAGGCCGGTGGTCGCGATCGACAGCGCCAGCGGCCGGCGCGCCTCGAACCAGCGCGCCACGATCGTGGTCGCCGGGAACAACGCCACGGTGAGCCAGGCGGGCGCCACGTACACGGTTTCGGGCCAGGTCACGCTGAACGGCGAGCCGCTGGCCGGCGTATCGATTTCACTGGCAAACCCGACGTCGAGTGGAG
>Ga0209415_10008763_pt1 | contig 17488 bp, 20 predicted proteins | sample PeaSoiSIISIP2007_FD_187696 | JGI IMG/M metagenome (GOLD analysis project Ga0209415, IMG submission 187696) | Peat soil microbial communities from Weissenstadt, Germany - SII-SIP-2007 (SPAdes) (version 2) | ecosystem: Environmental > Terrestrial > Soil > Wetlands > Peat | place: Germany... | reverse complement strand
TCGCAGCAGTTGGTGCATCAGCGCCAGAAACGCATCATCGAGATCGCCCTGGATGCGGGGTTTGAAAGTCCTGAAGCTTTTTCAAGGGCTTTCAAGCAAGTCTTCGAACAAACCCCGAGCGCGTTTCGCCGGTCTCCCGACTGGGACAACTGGGGGCGGCGCTTTCAGTTTTCCAGTCCAGAAAGGACCGAGATCATGGATGTTCGCATCATCACCACCCCGACGATTCCGGTGGCGGTTCTGGAACATCGAGGCGCTCCAGCCCGGTTGACCGACAGTGTTTTGCGCTTTATCGACTGGCGCAAAAACAGCGGCTTGTCGCCCATTGCCAGCAGCCAGACCTTCGGCGTCGCCTATGACGATCCCGATGCTTGCGCCCCGGAAGATTTCCGCTTCGATATTTGCGGCAGCATCCTGGCGGAAGTTCCTGAAAACACTTATGGAATTGTCGCCAAGGAAATTCCCTGAGGCCGCTGCGCGGTGGTCCGCCATCTGGGCTCGCGGGACCGCATCGGCGAAAGCGTCTATTACCTGTTCCGCCAGTGGCTGCCGGGAAGCGGCGAGGAGTTACGCGGCTTCCCGGTCTATTTCCAATATCTGGACATCGGCGCGGAACTGCCGGAAGCTGATCTGCAAACCGATGTTTTCCTGCCGTTGAAGTAGCCTCTATTTGGCCCGATGCACGGCAAAGCCGCCATTGGCTTGCTCTGTGGGCATCACTTCCAGGATGTTGATGTTCACATGAGCGGGCAGGGCGGCCACCCAATGGATGCAGCCGGCAATATCGTCGGCTGATAGGGGCGTCATACCGGCATAGACCGTGTCGGCCTTGCCTTCGTCGCCCTTGAAGCGCACCACCGAGAACTCGGTTTCGCACATGCCGGGCTCTATGACGGTGACGCGCACGCCGGCCCCCAGCAGCTCGGCCCGCAGATTTAACGAGAACTGCTCGACGAAAGCCTTTGTTCCGCCATAGACATTTCCACCCGGATAGGGGTAGGTGCCGGCCACCGAGCCGATATTGATGATATGGCCGCGATGACGTTCGACCATGCCCGGCAGGGCGGCGCGTGTGCAGTAGGTCAGGCCCTTGATGTTGGTGTCGATCATGGCGTCCCAATCGTCCAGATCGGCTTTCGGAGCATTTTCCAGCCCCAGGGCCAGCCCGGCATTATTGACCAGCACGTCAATGGCGGCAAAATCGGCGGGCAACGAGGCGAAGGCGTCGGCCACAGCTTGGCGGTCCCGCACATCCAGGGCCAGCACATGCACCGGCACCAAGGCCGACAACTCATCCTTCAAAGCCTGCAGGCGCTCGGTGCGGCGGGCGCACAGAACCAGCTTGGCGCCATCCTGGGCAAAGCGGCGGGCGGCGGCGGCACCGAAACCCGAGCTGGCCCCGGTGATGAAGACAGTGGCTCCTGAAAGGGCGGAAGAGGTCATTTCTTGTCCTTGGGGCTGGCAGGCTTGGCGGGAAAGACGCCCTCGCGCTGCATGACAAAGCGGGGGGCCGGAGAGAATGCGTTTTCGATGGTCCAGATATAGACCTGATAACCGTTATACGGCCTTATTTCGGAAGCGTTGTGCTCTTTGACAAGGCCATCGGTGATGACGCGGAATTCGCCTTGGATATCGATGCCGGCGCTGGTGGCCATCTGGGCATCGCTGGGCTTCAAGGTATTGCCGGTGATTATGATGGTGCCGTCGGGCTTGGATACCAGCATCAGAATGATGGCGTTGCGCCGCACGAAGGTCACCATATCGTTCTGCCCCAAATGACCTTCACGCTCATAGGCCACCTTGAAGCGGCCCTGGCCCAGAGACTCAATGGATTTGAAGTGAGAATCGCGGGCCAGATCGGTCTGAATATCGGCGATTTTCTTTTTAGCTTCTTCGGGCGACAACTTGTTCTGGACGATTTCCCGGTACAGCGGTGCCCAGGTCACTTCGCCATAGAAGCTCAGGGCGTAATCGCCGTTTCGGCCTAACCGGACTTCCGACTTGAAATGGTTAGGCAGATAACACGCCGCCAGCACGGTCAAGAGAACCAGAGAGGCGAAAACGCCGATGATCTTGCGAGGCTGCGTCAACATCAGAGTTTCTCCGCCAGTTTGGCTTTGGTCCACAGGGACTCCATTTCGTCCAGCCCTGACTGATCAGGGCTGCGGCCATCGGTCGCCAGCGCCGCCTCGATGAAGCGAAAGCGCCGCTCGAACTTCGCATTGCCGCGGCGAAGGGCGGTTTCCGGGTCCAATTTGAGCTTGCGGGCCAGATTGACGCAAGCAAAGAGCAGATCTCCCACCTCGTCCTCCAGCCGGTCATGGGGCGAGCCTTCGGCGATTTCCACTCGCACTTCCTCTATCTCTTCTTCGATTTTATCCAGCACCTGGGCGGCTTCAGGCCAGTCGAAGCCGACGCGGGCCGCACGGCCTTGCAGCTTCAAGGCGCGGGTCAAAGCGGGCAGGGCGGTGGAAACGCCATCCAGCACTCCGGTATCCTGCTTGGCGGCCCGTTCTGCGGCTTTTGTCGCCTCCCATGCCACAGTCTGGTGAGCGGCGTCCTTGATCTGGACGTCGCCAAACACATGGGGGTGACGGCGCAGCATCTTTTCCGAGATGGCCTCGGCAATAGATTCGAAATCGAAACAACCTTCCTCTTTGCCCAGGCGGGCATAGAACACCACCTGAAACAGCAGATCGCCCAACTCGTCACGCAAAGCAGCGCGGTCGCCGGATTCGATCGCCTCGACCACTTCATAGGCTTCCTCGATGGTGTGGGGCGCGATGGTGGCGAAGCTTTGTTCCCGGTCCCAGGGACAGCCTCCTTGTGGGGCGCGCAGGCGATCCATGATGGCCAGCAGGCGGTCGATGGAGGTGGTGGAGCTTTCAGCAGCCATGGAAGAGGGGAGTCCAAAAGAGGAAAATCAGTGGCCAACAGTTTAGCAAGCAGCGAGATGGGCGACGAGTGGGAAATGGGATTCGGCAATCCACCAGGACTCAGCTATAACAAAACCGGGATAGGTGGCATCATTGCCCTCTTGGAATGAAATTATGGCCAGGGTTTAATAAAATGGCGTCGTTTGTTAATTTTCCGATGTGGTTAATCGTTCTGTTGTGCTTCGCTACCAGTGGATTGCCGCCATTGATTTTGGCATTGCTATTTTACAAATCACCCTTAAAAAGATTTTTTGCTCATAGCAGCGAAGTGGAATCGGCGATTATCGGTGCCGTGGCTTTACTGTTCGGGCTGTTCGCCGCTTTTCTCGCCAACGATATTTGGCAGCGCAATCAAATCGCCCAGCAATCGGTGGTGCAGGAAGCCGACGCGATCCGCACTCTGGCGCGTTATACCGAGGGGATGTCTCCGAATTACAGCGAAGACATGCGTGCGGCCCTGAGCGACTACACCAAAACGGTTATCGAAAAAGACTGGCCGCAGATGGCCGTGGGAAGCCGCTCGACCGAGCTTTTGAGCAAAGTCAGGGCCATTTCAGCCATGATTGTCTCGGGGAATTTGGGTAAAGAGGCCGGGCCGACTATCCAGGGACGGATGCTCGACGCCTTTACCGCTATCCGCGAAAATCGGCAGATACGGGTGCAACTGGCGGAAAGCCGAACCCTGACCATTAAATGGTATGCCTTGATGGTGTTTGGTCTGCTGACCCAGGTAGCCATCGCATTCGTGCATGTGCACCGGCCACGGGAGCAGATGATTGCCCAGACTATCTATGGGCTGGCTCTGTCGGCCTGTTTGATCATTCTGATCACCAACGAATTCCCATTTTCCCACCTGAACCCGGTATCGCCCGAACCGCTAATCAAGGCCATGGAATCCCTGTATCGCAGTTAGGGGGAGAAAACGCCTGCCGACGTGGTCAGGGGTGAAGGCCGTGGGCCTGTAGCAAGCGGTGCGGGGATTAAAATGGGAACATCACAAAGTCGCATAATGTATATTATGGAGAAACGACGCTGTCAAAATCACACAGCCATATCAATGAGTTGTCCGTCATAAGCTGGTTCAAAGCCCGGCGGCAATGTAGATTTTAGCGTGGCATAATCCAGGCGTGGCGACATATGAGTCAGAATCGTGCGCTTCGGCTTAATGATCTCGGCCCAGGCCAGAACCTTGCCGATATGAGCGTGAGTCGGATGTGGCTGATCCACCAGACAGCCGACGATCCATAGATCGAGGTCCTTCAGGCTTTCCAAAGAACCTTCCGGGAACTCCCAGACATCGGTGCAATAGGCCATCTTGCCGATACGGAAGCCCAAAGTACGGCCATAGCCGTGGTCTTGGTCGATGGGCTCCACCAGCCAGTTTCCCAACTGGAACGGCCCACTCACCGGCTTTGGGATCAGCCAGGGCTTATAGACCGGCATGGTTTCCAGATCCAAGGGATCGAACACATAGGAAAACCGGCTGGCGATGTCGTTCAGGCAGTCTTCCGAACCATAGGCCGGAATCGGTGCCCGCATGATGCGGTTCACCTCGCGCAGATCGTCAATACCGTGGGTATGATCGGCATGGCCGTGGGTATAAAGAACGGCGTCTAAGTGTCTGATTTCAGCGGTTAAAAGTTGCTGTCTGAGATCAGGTCCGGTATCCACCAACACGGTAAAGTCACCGTCTTGCAGCAGGATCGAAGGCCGCATTCGGCGGTTTTTGGGTTCCGAAGGGTCGCAATTTCCCCAGCCGGCGCTAATCATGGGCACTCCGCCCGCTGCGCCGCTGCCGAGGATGGTGATTTTCATCGCGGAACCTTGGTGAACAGCCGATGGAAATTATCGGTGGTGGCCGTAGCCAGCTCTTCCGGGGAAACCTTGAGCAATTCCGCCAGCTTATTGGCCGTATTGGTGATGTAGCTCGGCTCGTTGCGTTTGCCGCGATGGGGAATAGGCGCCAGATAAGGCGCATCGGTTTCCACCAGCACCCGGTCTAACGGCAGGTCGGCGACAATCTCGCGCAATTCGTCGGACTTGTTGAAGGTAATAATGCCCGACAGAGAGACATAAAGACCGTTTTTCAAAGCCCGTTCAGCCAGTTGCCGCCCCGAGCTGAAGCAATGCAAAAGCCCGGTAAAGCCGCCCATAGACATTTCCGCCGCCAGCATGATGGCCGTATCGGAATCGGCGTCGCGGGTATGCACGATCACCGGCAGCCCGCTTTCGCGGGCGGCGGTGATGTGGGTGCGGAAATTGGCCCGCTGCGCCCGTCGGGGGCTCTTGTCGTAAAAATAGTCCAGCCCGGTTTCACCGATGCCGACCACCTTGGGATGCTTGGTCAGCTCCACCAACTGGGCGACGTCGGTGTTTTCCGACCCTGCTTCGTGTGGATGAATGCCCACGGTGCAATAGACATTGGCGAAACGCTCGGCCACAGCCAAAACGCGCTCAAAGGTCGACAGCCGCGTGCTGATGGACAAAATCTTGTCCACGCCGGCATCGCGGGCGCGAGACAGAATATCCTCCAGGTCTGACTGGAAGTCGGGGAAATCCAGATGGCAGTGGCTGTCGATCAGCATTTAAGCCCCCTCTTCTTCCGGCTCTACGTAACGGGGGAAGACGCCTTCCGGCTTGGGCAACGCAACGCCCGGAACCAGACGGTTGCCCAGATCGTTAAAGCCGCGGGCGTCGACCGGCACCGCCAACTGATCCAGCAGGCGGTTCGACGAGCCGGGCATTACCGGCTGCAGCAGAATGCCCAGCTGGCGCACCACGTCGGCCAGGACATAGAGCACCGTGGCCATGCGTTCGGGGTCGGTCTTCTTCAGCCCCCAGGGAGCCTGACGGTCGATATAGACATTGGCGGCGCGAACCAGATTCCAAGCGGCTTCCAGTCCTTCGTGGAACAGCTGACGGTCGAAGGCCTGACGCAGGCGCTCCAGCAGACCGGAGGCCTGCCCCAGAAGCTCGTTATCCTCATCGTTGAAGGCACCATGCTGGGGCACCATGCCGCCCAGATTCTTGGCGATCATCGACAAAGAGCGCTGAGCCAGATTGCCCAGTTCATTGGCCAATTCGCCGTTGATGCGGCCCATCATGGCGCGGTGCGAGAAATCGCCGTCATTGCCGAACGGTACTTCGCGCAGCAGGAAATAGCGCACAGGGTCAAGACCGTAGCGTTCCACCAGCTCCACCGGGTCGATGACGTTGCCCAGGGATTTGGAAATCTTCTGGCCTTCGTTGGTCCACCAGCCATGAGCAAAGACGCGCTTGGGCGGAGCAATTTCGGCGGCCATCAGGAAGGCCGGCCAATAGACTGCATGGAAGCGCAGAATGTCCTTACCGACCATATGCAGGTCTGCGGGCCAGAATTTGGCGAACTCGCCGGTGGTGTCGGGATAACCGACGGCGGTGGTGTAGTTGGCCAGGGCGTCCAGCCACACATACATGATGTGCTTTTCGTCGCCCGGAACCGGCACGCCCCATTTGAAGCTGGTGCGCGACACCGACAGATCCTGCAACCCGCCCTTGACGAAGCTCAGAACCTCGTTGCGGCGGCTGTTGGGGGCGATGAAGTCGGGGTTTTCCTCGTAGAACTTCAGCAGGCGGTCCTGCCAGGCCGACAGGCGGAAGAAATAGCTAGGCTCTTCGACCCACTCCACCGGAGCGCCGGTGGGGGCCAGTTTGGTGCCGTCGGGGCCATCGGTCAGTTCATCGGCCGCCCAAAAGGCTTCGTCGCGGACGGAATACCATCCGGCATATTTGCCCAGATAGATTTCGCCTTTTTCAATCAGCTTGGTCCACAAAGCCTGCACCGACTTGATGTGGCGCGGCTGGGTGGTGCGGATGAAGTCATCGTTGGAATAGCCCATCAGAGCCGCCAGCTTCTGGAAGCGCTGCGACACCTCGTCGGTGAAAGTCTGGGGATCAACTCCGGCCTTTTCCGCCGATTTCTCGACCTTCTGCCCATGTTCGTCGGTGCCGGTCAGAAACTTGACCTCGAAGCCGTCCAGCCGCTTGAAGCGGGCCAGAACGTCGCAGGCCAGCGAGGTATAGGCATGGCCGATATGCGGGCTGTCGTTGACGTAATAGATGGGCGTGGTGATGTAATAGCGACGGGGCCCCGTCATCGACATTCTCCGAACTGACTGTGTCTACAGACTCTGTGCTGGGAGTTTCTGCGGCGGACGCTCCTCGGTCAAGCCCGGCAGAGCCTTTCCAGGGCAGAAAAAGCATTCAGCAACACCTGCTTACGATCCAGATTGACCGCATCGGCTCGGCCGAACAGGTTCTGCGTTTTTTCCCACAGCTGGACCCAGGGTTCAAGACCTGCGGCGGCCACCAGGCGGCATTGCAGGGCTGCTTCGCCGACGACGGCCTCGCCTCCCCCCTGCCCGGCGCTGCGGGTCGCCGCCTGGACGATCCACCATAGCAGCAGATCGGTGACGGTGCGGAACGAATCCTCGCCCTTGGCCACTTTGTCGGCAAAGGCGTGCAAAGCCGGAATATCCAGACGCGGCAAGCCATTCAGCAGGCTCACCATCTCGCGGTAGAGTTCCAGCCCACCTTCAGCCGCCAAACCTTGGGCCTTGCCGATGCTGCCTTCGGCCAAACGAGCCAAAGCGCGGGCGTCTTCTTCTGTCAAATCCGGGTTCGAGCGACGCAGCAGCAGAGTGACCTGATCATCTTCCAGGGGGCGCAGCACCAAGCGGCGGCAGCGCGAGCGGATGGTGGGAAGTAAGCGCCCAGGGCTGTGGGAAAGCAGTAACATCAAGGCATTGCGCGGTGGTTCCTCAAGCACTTTAAGAATCGCGTTGGCCGAGGAACGGTTCATTTCGTCGGCAGCATCGACGATAACCACCCGCCAGCCGCCTTCGCCAGGGGTCAACGACATGAAGCCGCCGACGCCGCGCACGTCATCTACCGGAATTTCGCTTTTCAGCTTGGTCTTTTTGTCATCGGTCCAACTACGCTCCAGCACCTTCAGGTCGGCGTGACCGCCCGAAGCGATGCGGCGGATCACCGGATGACGGGGATCTATTTCCAGGCTGGTGGGCTTTTCCGGCTCGCCGAACAGACCGCCGCCGCCCCCTGCTCCACCACCCGACAAGACAAAGCGGGCGATGCGATAGGCCAAAGTGGCCTTGCCGATGCCGCGCGGTCCGCAGATCAGCCAGGCATGGGCAAGCCGCCCGGAATTCCAGGCGTCAAGAAAGGCATGTTCAGCCGCTTCATGACCAATCAGGTCGGTAGCGGTGCGTGGGCTGATATCTTCGGCGTCGATGGAAAGCGTACTCATGGCCCGGAGTTTAGGGCTCGCAGCCGCTTAAGGCAATTTACCAAATGCCTTGAAAGTTGGCGTTCCGCATCTTCAGATCCACCTTGATGATGTGATCCACCAGCCAGCTGTTCAGAAACTTGGATAGTTCCTGGGCGGTCAACGGTTTCTCGGCCGAACTTCCGGCGGCGAAGCGTTCGATCATGGTGTGCAGAGACTTGGTCAGGGCCAGATGATGCTGACGGTTTTCCTTCAGCCCCTCATAACCGGCCAGGTCCTGGATGCGCTCTTCGCGGGAGAAATGTTCCTGGGTATAGGTCTGGAGACGCCCCAGAAGAGACCGCACAGCCCCCTCATGCTTGCCCGAAAGATCCGGCGAAGAGAGAGCAATCTCGGAAAATTGATTAACCAGAGAAATTAATTGCTGATGATCATCGTCAATGGCCTTGATGCCAACGCTCATTTGATCCCGCCAAATAATGGACATGCCATCCCCCCAAGAGTTGGGCCATCATCGAATGTTGATGTGATCATATGTCAGAGGAGTTGAGCTGTCACTTTATACTGACGGTTCATTGCATATTTCAATTTTTACAAACAAGGACAAGGGAAAATGGAAATGTTACATTTTTAAGAGAACAGCCGATCCTTTACCTTGTCCCAAATACGAACCTGTACCTCTTCCACCGACCCTTCGGCGGAAACGACGACGCAGCGGTTGGGATGGGCTTTGGCGATATCAAGGAAGCCTTGGCGCAGGCGGCGATGGAACTGCAACCCCATGCGTTCATAACGGTCTTCGCCACCGCCACGCTTGGCGGCGCGGCGCAACCCCTCCTCGACCGGCTGATCAAGGATCACAGTCAGATCGGGGCGGAATTCGCCGAGCGTCAGGGCATAGAACTGCTCGATGGCATGGGCGGGCAGACCATGACCGCAACCTTGATAGGCGGTGGTGGAGTCGGCGAAACGATCGCATAACACCCAGCGCCCATCGGACAAAGCCGGCCAGACGGTGCGCACCAGATGATCGCGGCGGGCGGCAAAATGCAGCAATGTTTCGGTGATGGCGTCCCAGCGTCCCGGTTCGCCCTCCACCAGCAAACGGCGGATGTCCTCGGCTCCCGGCGCACCGCCGGGCTCGCGGGTCTGGACGATGTCCAGACCCTTGGAGCGCAGAGTGTCCGCCAGCAGCTTCAGCTGCGTGGATTTTCCTGCCCCTTCGCCGCCTTCGAAGGTAATGAAGCGGCCGCTCACCGGATTAAGCCTTGCTGCCGAACAGCAAGGTATGGATGGCGGCGCCAATGCGGCCAAAGAAGCCCAGCTTTTCAACATCGGCGCCGGCCAGCAACGGCAGCTGCTGATCGGGGAACCCCGGAGCGGTGATGGTGACCACGCCCAGCTTGGTGCCCTTCTTGATGGGAGCGGCGATCGGGCCGTTATAGCTGGCCACCACCTTCATTTCATGGCGCACGGTGCGGGGCATCGTCACCTGCAGATCGGTGCCGGCCACCAGCGGAACAGTCGCCTGCTGGCCCAGCCACACCTCGGCGTCGGTCACCGAATCACCGGCCTTGAACAGGGTGTAGTCGTCGAACTCGCGGAACGCCCATTCGATCAGGCGCTGAGACTCCTCGGTGCGATCCTTCATCACCTGCAGGCCGTTCATCACCAGGATAACGCGACGACCATTGCGGACGGCAGAGCCCACCAAGCCGTAGCCGCCATCTTCCGTATGGCCGGTCTTCAGGCCGTCAGCGCCCTGAATATTCTGCCAGATCAAGGGGTTACGGTTATCCTGCTTGATGTTGTTATGGGTGAAGCTCTTTTCCGAGAAGATTTCATAATATTCAGGGAAGTCCATGATCAGACGGCGGGCCAGCACCGACAGATCACGGGCGGTCATCTGATGGCCGGGTTCCGGCAGGCCGCTGGCGTTACGGAACGTGGACTTGGTCAGGCCGATTTCGCGGGATTTGCGGGTTTCCTGTTCGGCAAAGGCTTCTTCGCTGCCGGCCAGGCCTTCGGCCAGCACGGAACAGGCGTCATTGCCCGACTGAATAATGACGCCGCGCAACAGGTCATCGACCCGCACCATGGAGTTCAGCGCCACAAACATCATCGAGCCGTCGCTCTTGTAATGCTTTTTCCAGGCCGTTTCGGTGACCTGCAATTGGTCGGACGGCTTCAGGCTGCCTTCCTTGAGGCGCGAGAAGACCATATAGACGGTCATCAGCTTGCTCATGGAGGACGGGGTCATCAGCTCGTCGGCATTCTTTTCCAGCAGCACAGTGCCGGTGTTGAAATCGACGATGATGGCTTGCCGGGCCTTGGTCTCGATGGATTCGGCCGAAGCGCCGTCAACCAGTCCGGCAATCAAAGCCAGGGCGGCGACAGCGGCGACCAACGGACGGCGGAGGGAAAGGCAAGGCATAGTGCGATACGTCCTTGAAGGAATGAAAAGCAAAGGATGACAAAGGCTTAATCGGTGATGTTAGTCCACCACCAGCTTGGCGTCGGGATAACCGGCGCCAATAACTTTTTCCAGCAGGCTGTCGGCGTCGTTGACGCTGGCCAGCGGCCCCAGGCGCACCCGGAAGATAATGCCGCTCTTGGTTTGCACCTGGCTGATATTGGACGATCCCAAAGGCTGCAGGGCGGCGTTCATGCGGTTGGCATTGTCAAAGCGCGAGAACGCGCCGGCCTGAATAAAGATCTGGGTGGTCTTCACCGGAGCCTGCTTGACCTCCTGATGGGCCAGCTGCGAGGTCTCGGCGGTCGATGCCCCCGACCCAACCACCACGGGTGCCGGAGCTGCGGCGCGAACCACCGGCTTCGGCGCCTCCTTGGACCCCGGCATGGGCAGGCTTTCGGCCACCACGGAATCGCGGGGTGCGGCTTCCACCGGCGGCTCATCAAGCTGCTGCTTGGCCTTCATGTTCAGGGCCAGCTGACGGCTTTCGTCGGCCATGATCTCGACCTTCACCTTGGCGGTTCCAGCCCCCTCTACTCCCAGCAACTGGGCGGCGCGCTGGGACAGATCGAGAATACGGCCATGGGCGAAAGGTCCGCGGTCGTTGATGCGAACCACCAGGGACCGGCCATTATCGAGATTCGTTACGCGAACGAAACTCGGCATAGGCAGGGTACGATGGGCGGCGGTGACGTCGTTTTGGTCGAACACTTCGCCGTTGGCGGTGTATTTACCGTGAAAGTCAGGGCCATACCACGAGGCGACGCCGGTTTCCGAGTAATTGTAATCCTCGGACGGATAGTACCAAACGCCCTGAATCTGATAGGGTTTTCCCACCTTATAGACACCACCGCGGGTGTCTTGGCCGATGGCTTCTTTGACGCTGTAAGTCGCTAACTGGGTTTCCGAACAGGCGCCCAGCAAGGCGCAGCCGGCCAGCAGAACAATCATCTGGGCGCGCGGCAGGCTTCGCTTCATCTAGTGGTCTCCAGGCGGGTCGCAAGCATATCTGGTAAGTTACTTGCTTGCGAGGCGATCGGCAAGGGTTCCGGCGGCCAAAGCGAAGAAGGTGGAATGATTCCACTTCATCATGACCCGGAAATTATCCCCCACCAGATAAGGCGCGCCAACCCCGACATCGCCGTTCTTTCCGCTTTCGGCACGAATCAGCGACATCATCTGATCTCCATGGATCGGTTTTCCGTTGGGCAATGTAACGCCCAGCTTGCCCCATTCGGTCAGGCTGTGGCGCACATCCAGGCCAAACAAAGCAGGTGCTATGCCGGCTGATGGCAGCTTCACCGCCCTGCCCCAGATTTCGTCGGCCTTCCAACCGATGCTGGACAGATAATTAGCCGCCGAAGCAAAGACGTCGGCGGGCTGGTCCCAGATATCGGGTTTGCCGCTGTCGTTCCAGGATTGGCCGTATTTCAGATAGGTCGAGGGCATGAACTGGCATTGCCCCATGGCCCCGGCCCAAGAGCCGTGCAGCTTCTCGAGCGGCGCCATGCCTTTGTCGGCGATGGTCAGGGCGTTCATCAGTTCAGTGCGGAAATAGCTGCTGCGCCGCCCATCAAAAGCCAGGGTGGCCAGAGCCGGAATGATTTGAAAACCGCCGGTCATCCGTCCGAAATCAGTTTCGATCCCCCACATGGCGGCGATGTTCTGAGGCGGCACGCCATAACGTTGAGCCACCGCTTCCAGCAGATCCTTGTTTTGCGCCATCATGGCCTGTCCGCGCTGCAATCGCGCCGGGCTGACCACGCGGGCCAGATAGTCGTCGAAGCTTAGGGTGAATTCCGGCTGTTTGCGGTCCAACTCCAACACGCGGGGGATGGGTTGAACCCCGGTCAGGGCGGCGTCCAAAGTCTCGGCATGAAGGCCTTTTTGCAAAGCCTCGGCGCGGAAGCCCTCCAGCCAGGATTGAAAATCAGCCTGATTGATCTCGGGCGCTGACGGCGCCTCGCTTTTGGGCAGCTCGATCTGCGGCTGAGTTTGGGGAGGCTCGGCACAGCCAGCCATCGCCAGGACCAGCAGTCCCGCCGACACCATTTTCATCCCTCGACGTGCCTTCGCTGACATGGCGGTTTTCCTCGTCACGGTTCGGGAAACAGGCTGTCGCTCCAGCCTGACAGGCGATAGAACACCAACCCGGCCCATTCATGGACACCGGTAGACAGATTTCGTAAACGCTGGATCCATCTATCTAAATTGATCCAGCTGGCCGGGCCGCCGGTTATATAATCCACCGGCCAGGGCACCACCGGCCACCCGACCGAGCGGAACACGCCGACCGAGCGGGGCATATGGCGAGCCGAGGTCACCAGCAGCCATATCTGGCCTTTCTGCGGCTGAGCCAGACGCTGGCTGAAGACGGCGTTTTCATAGGTGTTGCGCGACGCATCCTCGACCACCAACCGTTCTGGATCGACCCCCATATCGGTCAGAGCCTGAGCGGCTATGGGGGCTTCACGCAGGTCGGGTTGAATCGGATCGCCCGAGCCGCCGGTGAAAAGAAGGCGGGCTTCAGGGTGCTGACGGGACAATCTGGCCCCTTCGATCAATCGTTCGGCGGTCTCGTTCACGGAAACCTGATGGTGAGCGATACTCAAACCGGGTTCCACCGAGCCGCCCAAAACGATGATTCCGTCGATATGAGATGGCAGCGGCGGATTGACCGGGAAGCGGTTTTCCAAAGGCCCAATGACCATTTCGTCCACCGGCAGCAAGGCCAGGGCCAGAATGAACACCGCCAAAAAAGACAGAAGAATGCGGCCGCTGCGCCAGAAACGCCGGCTCCACAGCAGACAGCCACCACCCAACAGCCCCACCAGAAGCAGCGCCCCCGGCGTCAGCAGCATTCCCAGGATCTTGGTCACGATGAACATCATGCCTTGGGTTTACTCCCCGTCGGGGTCTTCCCGCAAGCCTGCTTCTGGATGCTAAATCTTGTGCTATGATCCCGCCGGCCCCACAAGTGGCTCCAGCAAAGGACCGGATATGGCCGAGGACGAAGATCAGGACCAAGAACAGCTTGCCGCTCAGCAACTGACGCGAGCGCGCGCCTACGAAGCTTTACTGAGGGCCAACCCGCCAGCCATGCGGGTCATCGCCCCGCCACCCGCCGAGCCGGCTCCGTCGTCGTCGAAGTCGCGCCAACGGGAATTTCTGTTCCGAGGTGGGGTCTACACCTTTCAGGCCATCGGCCCGCGCAACGAGGGCGAGCGCCGCGCCGGCATCGTCGAGCGTTGGCAGACCGACATTCATATCGATCAGCTTGGCATCAACGTCATCGTCTTTGAATATGTGGATGGCCGCTTCACCCCTTGGTCGTTCGAAGGAATCTTCTTCAACGATTTCCTGCAAGCGGCCACGGTCGGCATCGTCTCGGGCGGCTTCCAAGCCCAATGGCATCAGGAACAGCAGCAGCACGAGCGCAGTAAGCGGAAATTCGCCTTCCTGCTGCCGGCGGCCATGGTGTTAGGGGTAATGGTGGGGATTTTGATCGGACTGCGCTGAACCCGCTGGAAACTAGGCCTCGACCCACAGATCCGACAGGCGGTCCAAAATATCCGACATCATACGGTGGTCCTTGCACTGTTCGGCCAGCACTTTCAGGATGGCCGCGGCATCGTCGCTGACCAGTTCCATCACCCGCATGGCCGCCGCCGGACCTTCGGCGTTCAGGGCCTCCGCCACCGGGCGGTATTCGCGGCGCCGTCCCCGCTGCATTTCCAAATCCACATGCTCCAGCACTACCTCGTCCAGGGTGCGCTTGCGGTGAACCTGAAAAGCAAAAGCCTTCAACAGCTTGGCCTTTTCGGTAGGGTCCAACAGACCGTCTTGCTTGGCCATAATCACAGCTCCAGAAAATAGGCGGCCGTCACCTTGCGCCCATTCTCCGGCGTCTCAAAGGACGGATTTGACACTGCCGCCATGTCTTGGCGACAAAGGCCGTTGATGGAGCTTGCGTCCTCGCTTGGCGCAGGCTACACAAACAGACTTTCCGGCATTGGGCGGACATCGACAAATTGTCCCGCCCGCCTTCCTGGTCCGGATGGGTGGCCGAGTGGTTTAAGGCAGCGGTCTTGAAAACCGCCGAAGGTGCAAGCCTTCCGTGGGTTCGAATCCCACCCCATCCGCCAAACTTACCAATCCAAAGAATGGCTTGTCGCCGATCGCCGTCGATTCCCTCCCAAGCCATGCCTTGGATGCGATCTCCAGTCGACTGGCTCAACGCGTCTGATCGAACGACTGATCGGTGATGAAGAAGGCGCGGCCGCCTTCTCCGCGTTCAAGTGAGCACTGTATGGCCTCGATGACATTATCAACATGGCAGGTTGCAAAAGCGTAGTCGCCACGGTCGATGAAGGCGAACTGTCCAGACCGGATGGCTTCGGGAAGCGCTTGGCTGAACGGATCGCCCGGCCCCCAGATTGCTGGCGGGCGAAGTGCGATTGTCCGAAAGCCCGGCTTATTGGCTGCGAGCACCAACGATTCTGCATATGCTTTGCTCGCCAGGTAGGCGGAGAAGTGTTTCGGGTATGTGCTAGCACTTTCATCCGCGTTGCGAATGGGGGTGCCAGCATTGTCCATAATTACGCCTGCCGCACTGATGTAGACGAAAGATTTAGCCCCGACTTTTTCGGCGGCCTTGAGAAGGGCAACCGTGCCATCGACATTGGTGCGGAAAAAGGGTTTGCGCGGCCCTGAAAAGCGGAACAAGGCGGCTGCGTGCACAACGGCATCAACCACAGGCAATGACAGGGACGCGCTGCTTTCCAAATCGGCATCGATTGGCGATGCGCCCAATGCCTTCAGTTTGTCGTGAGAGGATTCCGAGCGCGTGAGAGCGAATATCTGGTGGCCGTCTGCAACCAGTTTTGGGATCAGACGCCCACCGAGCAGGCCAGTGCCTCCAGTAACGAGAATTTTCATCTGGAACGGCCTTTCGTTTAGGAGTTCAGGATGGCCCGCATGGCATTTTCGCGGATCTGCTCAAGGACGGCAGACGTTGGCGGCGACGTTTTGCGGATCTGGGCCGTTAAGTGAAGCAAGGAAGCCGCGTTCGCTGACGACCAAACAAGGTCAGCGGACGCTTCAACCGTAAGAGCAAGCCTGCCCTTGGCGGCGATGGCCGCGATGCGCTCGATCAGGAGAGCGAAGGCCTGCTCGGCGGCCGGAATTTGTGCCCCCGCTAGAACGCGGCTGATCATCGCCGCGTAGAGCCGGGGACGCGCTGCGGCGAAACGGACGTAATCGTCCCAGCCCTCGCACAACGCAATCACTGGATCAGTGGACTTGACTGCGGCCTTCTTGCTTTCAAGGAATTGGGCGAAGGCTTCCGCCATGGCGGCACTCAACAGCCCGTCGGCGCTGCCGTAATGATGGTAAAGTGTCGGTGCGGTCACGTTTGCGATCGCACAGACGCTGCGCGTCGAGAACTGTGCCTCGCCTTCTTCCTCGAGAACCTTCAGGGCTGCGTTGAGCAGGGTTGAGCGTGTATCCATCCAGAGAATATAGCATCGATATAGGATGCGTGTATAGCGCTGCTATATTACCCGGCAAGCTTGCCGAATGTCCGCGATGGACGCCGTTCGCGACCCGATCTTCGTTGGGTGCGGCCGCCGCCAGCGGCACTTTCTAGCGAGGCTCGCCCAGGGGCAGAATGACGAAGAGGTGCTGAGCACCAACCATCGTCACCCCTGCTCCCGCATTGTTCCTTACTGCAGAACCTGAGACGAAGATTTGTGGCATAGGCTTGCCAAGCCATCTTCAAAAACAGTCAGAGAATTTACCTGAGACTGCAGTTGGGCTCCGACCATCTCGGCCTGACGATCAATCATGTTGAGGTCGGTTACCGGGCAAGACGATAGCTTGCCCCGTTCCGCATCCAGTTTTTGCTTTGCCGAAGATGCATCCTGGCCATGGGCCATGACGCCGCCAAACACGCAGGCGGCAACGTAGAACGGTTCAGACACAGCCTTACTTTTGCAGTTCGGAGGGGCGACCGGGGTTGCCGCCACAGCGGGCGGAGCCGGAGGAACTGGGGCCGTGAGCGATGTCGGGGCCGCAGCCGGTTGAGATTGTGTCACAGCCGCCGGGGCCGGAGCAGACGGAGGCGGCGGAACTGCCGCATTTTGCGGGCTGCTATTGGGCGCGGCTTGGGGCACCGGCTGAGGCGAAGCCTCGACAGGGACTGTTTTTTTCACCACCGGCTTAGGTTTGGGAGCGGCTATTTGCCGTTCACAGGCATTGAAATAGCCCTGAATATCCGGGGCAGACGGCATGATCCCCTGCGCCGCCAATTCATTGGGCTTGGGCGTCATGGTTCTGTTCAGGCAACTCAGAATCTTAGGATCGACGCCGGACCATTGAATCTGGGCCTGGCTGCGAATCTGTGCCTGCATGGCGCTTCCCATGGCCGCTCCCATAGGGTCGCCATACTGATACATCTGCGCCTGAGCCGGAGAGAGCACCAAGCTGGCCAACGCCGCTCCCAGCATCAAAGAAGTGGGCTTCATCATCCCTCCTTAACGGCGCGGGTGTTCTTCTCGATGCGCAGCAGAACCAGCAGAATGTTCAGCAAAATGAAGATGCCAAAGGCGACTCCCGCCACCTTATACTGCTCCTGCGCCTGAAGCTTGCTGGCGGCGACTTGCATGGTTTCGGCGTTAATGCGTTCCCTTTCCTTCACGATTCCATCAACGAAGGACTGATACCAAAGTGCATTGATCAGTACCCATGCGCCCAATATCGAAGGCCGATGGACATGATGCGCCACGGCTGATCGAC
>Ga0209415_10008762_pt1 | contig 17492 bp, 14 predicted proteins | sample PeaSoiSIISIP2007_FD_187696 | JGI IMG/M metagenome (GOLD analysis project Ga0209415, IMG submission 187696) | Peat soil microbial communities from Weissenstadt, Germany - SII-SIP-2007 (SPAdes) (version 2) | ecosystem: Environmental > Terrestrial > Soil > Wetlands > Peat | place: Germany... | reverse complement strand
CCGGCCGCCGGGGAGGGGGTTCATTCGGCGGAGTGGCACACCGCCTCGACGTTGTTGCCGTCGGGGTCCCGCACGAACGCTCCGTAGTAGGTCGGGTGGTACTCGGGCCACAGCCGGGGCTCGTGCAGCACCTCGGCCCCCGTGCCTACGGCGGCAGCGAAGAACGACCGGACGGCGGCGCGGTCGGCGGCGACGAAAGCCACGTGGACCTCCCGATTCGGCCGGTCGTCGCCGAGCGGTCCCACCCAGAAGGTCGGGCGCCCCTCCACCCCGTAGCCGATCACCCCGGAGAATTCCATCACCCGGGCGCCCCCGAGCGTCCCCAGGACGGCGTCGTAGAAGGTGGCGGCGGCCATGACGTCGGCGCACTGCAGCGACAGGTGGTCGATCACGGGGCGCCGCCCGAGTGCGACCCCGGGGGGGCCGGAGGTCGCACAGAGCGGCAGCCCGTCGAGCCGGACGGCGGCGACGCAGGCATACGGTCACGGTGCCGGGCGTCGCCCGGACCCCGACCCCTGCCCCCTTCCGCCATGCCGGCCCCGCCGGTGGGTGCTCGGATGCACTCGCTCCGGGGACCGGGCGAGCAACCCCACCGGCCACCACCTTCTCCAATTGGGCCTGGGGATCACAAGAAGGAAAACCTGGGGATTCACCCGTCCTCACCGGCTCCCGGCCAGCGCCGGCACGCTCAGGGCGCCCGCCATGGCCAGCGGGGCCGAGGCCACGCCGAGGAGGCTCGCCCGGGCGACCGAGGGTCCGGGCCCGGCACCTCGGCCGGGAGGACCGCTACGGTGCTCGCGTGCCCGACCCGTTCCTCGACGCCTGCACACTGGCCGACATGGTCCGCCGGGGCGAGGTCTCCCCGGCCGAGCTGGTCGAGGACGCCATCGAGCGGATCGAGCGGGTCGATCCGCAGCTCAATGCCGTCATCCGCCCGCGCTTCGACCAGGCCAGGCGTGAGGTCGCCGCCGGGTTGCCCGACGGGCCGTTCCGCGGCGTACCCATGGTGCTGAAGGACCTCATCTGCAGCGCCGCGGGCGAGGAGATCCACGAGGGGATGGCCCTGCTCAAGCAGGCGCGCTACACGGCCCCCGTCGACCAGGAGCTCACCCGCCGGCTGCGGGCGGCCGGGTTCGTGGTGGTGGGGCGCACCAACACGCCCGAGCTCGGCATCGTGCCCACGACCGAGCCGGTGGCGTACGGCTCCACCCGCAACCCGTGGGACACGACCCGCTCCACCGGCGGCTCGAGCGGCGGGTCGGCGGCCGCCGTGGCCTCGGGCATGGTGCCGGTCGGGCACGCCAACGACGGTGGCGGGTCGATCCGCATCCCGGCCAGCGAGTGCGGTCTCGTGGGACTGAAGCCGTCGCGGGCCCGCGTCCCGCTCGGTCCTGAGTGGGGCGACGTCTTCGGTGGCCTGGTGTGCGAGCTCGCCGTCACGCGGACGGTCCGCGACACCGCGGCGGTGCTCGACGCCGTGGCCGGACCGGCACCGGGCGATCCCTATGGCGTGCCGCCGCCGGCGCGTCCGTACGTCGAGGAGGTCGGCGCCGATCCCGGCCGACTGCGCATCGGCGTGCAGACGGCGGCCATGGGTGGCACGGTGACGACGCACGCCGATTGCGTGGCCGCCGCCGAGGCCGGTGCCGACGTGCTGACGTCGCTCGGCCACGACGTCGAGGTCGCCCACGTCGATGTCCTCGACGAGCCCGAGTTCGTCGCCGACTTCGTCTTGGTGTGGGCCGCCGGCACGGCCTTCGACCTCGACCACTACTGGCCCGCCAAGCTCGGGCGCCCCGTCGGCCCGGACGACGTCGAGCCCCTGACGTGGGCCCTGGCCGACGTGGCCCGGACGGCCGGCGCATCGGACTTCCTGGCGGCCCGCCACCGGCTGCAGGTCACGACGCGCCGGGTGGCGCAGTGGTACGAGGACAACCGCTTCGACCTTCTCCTCACGCCTACCATCGCCGAGCCGCCGCCCCGGTTGGGCGAGTTCGATTCCCCGGCCGACAACCCCCTGCACGGCCTGTTCCGCGCCGCCGAGCTCGTGCCCTTCACACCTGCGTTCAACGTCACGGGGCAGCCGGCGATGTCGGTGCCGGGGTACTGGAACGACGCAGGCCTGCCCATCGGGATCCAGCTCGTGGCCCCCTACGGGCGCGAGGACGTCCTGCTGCGCGTGGCCGCCCAGCTCGAGGCCGTCCGGCCCTGGGCGCACCGCCACCCGCCCGTGAGCGTCTGAACCGCGCCTCGGCGCGGCGTCAGCCCGGGTCGGTGTGGTGTGCCCGGTCGACGCGCCCGGGCGTCAGGCCGTCCCCGGGCTCAGGGCGCGCCCGAGGCGCGGCGGCACGGCCCGGAGGCCGATGGCCACCGCGCCGAGGGCCGCCACGAAGGCCAGGGCTGCGCCGAGCGGCGTGGTCGGGATCCCCCCGGCCTGCTCGACCAGGACGCCGGTGCAGGCGATCCAGACGAAGGACCACAACGGGATGCGCCTGGCCGCCAGGTCGAGGAGCACCAAGGTGGCGCTCACGGCCAGCAGGTAGTAGCTGGCGAACCACACCTCGGCCACGAGGCGGCCGGCGAGGCATGCGGTGGTCAGCCCGAGGAGGGCCACGGGGGTGAGCAGGCGCCCCCCCGCCCGGCGCCGGGCCCACAGCGACATCAGCACGGCCAAGACGACGGGGCCGTCGCGGGCGATGTGCAGCTTGGTCGATTCCGAGAACCCGCTCATCCCCACGACCGTGCCGGTGGTGAGCTTGACCACACCACCGGGGTTGACGGCGCTGAGGGTGTTCCACGTCCCGCTCGGGTCCACCACCGCGAACGGGACCACGCCCATGGCCACCACCACCACGGCGGGCACCACGAGCCGGGCGCGGGTGCGCATGTCGGGGGCCGCCACCACCACGGCGATGAGCGGCAGCAGGGCGAACTGCTTGCACAGGAAGGCCGCGCCGAGCAGGACGCCGGCGATCGCCCACCGCCGGCGCAGGACCTCGGCCAGGCCGGCACAGGCGAGGCCGACGCACACGATGTCCTGGGGGTGGAAGGTCTCGACCACGGCGTCGTTGGCGGCCGGGATGGCCGCCAGCACCAGCACGAGCAGGATCTCCGCCGGCCCGGGGGCGTCGGTGGCCCGCAGCAGCCGCAGCGCGCCGATGGCCAGCACGAGCCAGGCCAGCACGCCGACCAGGGCCTCGGACCGGTACCAGTGATGGGTGGCCAGCTGACCGGGGTCGCACTGCTCGAGGAAGACCCGGGTCACCGGGCCGACCTGGGCGTCGCACCACGTCGGCGTCCCGATGAACGGGCGGAACAGCAGGACCACGGGGGAGCTCAACAGGGCGTATCCGGCCGGCTGGGGGAGGTACGAGTCGTGGGCGGCGGCGCCGAGGTCGCCGTCGGCGATGGCGGCGGTCGGTCTCGTCACCCCGAGGGCGTCGTCGACCGACGGGCCGCCGCGCACCACCACGATGGTGACGAACACGGCCAGTCCGACGACGCACAGCGCCACCACGGCGGGGAGCGACAGCGGCCCGGGTGACCGCAGCACCGTCCCCGCCCGTGGCACCGGAGCCGGGGTCGCCGGCCCGTTCGCCGGCGTCGGTGCGTCGAGCCACAAGTGGTCACCGGTGGTGTCGGAGGGGGAACTCGGGCGCAGGGGAGCGCGTTGGCGCGTCCGTCGTGGCGTCGACACCGGACCCCCCTTCCGGACGTCCCCGGAGTCGAGCCTGCGGTCGGGGATGCGAAGAGTATACGGGGGAGGGCGTCGGATCAGCGGGTCAGATCGCTCTCCACCGCCATGGCGGCGTTGCGCCCGTTGACAGCCATGACGCTGCCGCCGGGGTGGGTACAGGCCCCGCACAGGTACAGGCCGGGTACGGGGGTGCGAGGGCCGAAGCGCCCGCCCCACATCTGGTCGGGCAGGCACTCACCCTGGAAGATGTGGCCGCCCGTCAGCCCGATGCGCTCCTCGACGTCGGGGGGTCCGAGCACGTCGCGGTGGACGACGGTGTCGACCACGTCGGGGGCGAAGCGGGCGATCGACGCCAGCGCTCGGTCGGCGATCTCATCCCGACGCTCCTGCCAGGTCCCGTGGGCCAGTCGGTACGGGACGTACTGGGCGAAGACGCTCATGACGTGGGATCCCTCCGGTGCCACCGAGGGGTCGTAGACGGTGGGGAAGTAGAGCTCGCACCACGCCGGGGCGGGTTCGCCGCGGCGGGCGGCCTCGTAGGCGGCCTGGGTGTCGTCGATCCCGGTGCTGATGGTGACCATGCCCCGGTGGGGATCGGCATCGGGATGGGCCGCGCTGAACGTCGGCAAGCGGCGCAGCGCGCAGTTGATCTTGAGTACGGGGCTGTCGGTGCGCCACCGCTCCACGCGGCGGCGGAAGTCGTCGGGCACGCCGTGCTCGCACAGGCCGATCGTGCGCTTGGGATCGGCATTGGACACCACGGCCGTGGCCCGGATGGTCTCGCCCCCGTCGAGCCGCACCCCTTCCCCGGGCGACACCGACGTCACCAAGACACCGGCCGCCAGCACCGCCCCTGCCTCGACCGCCGCGTCGGCCAGGGCGAACGAGACGCGGCCCATGCCGCCGTCGACGTAGCCCCACGCCCCGGGCCGGCCTTCGAGCGTGCCCGACGCGTGCATGACGTGCACGGCCGCCGTCCCGTGGTCGCGTGGACCGGCGAACGTGCCGATGATGCCCTGGCCGTGCAGCGCGGTGCGCAGGCGCTCGTCGCGCACGTGACGCTCGACGACGTCGGCGATGGAGGCTTCGAACAGCACCTCCCGGGCTTCGCCATCGCCCGCCAGCAGGGACTCGAGCTCGTCGCGGCCCGGTGCTTCGCCCACCCAGGTGTCGCGCCCGGCGCGCAGCGCCGTGCGGATGCGGGCGAACACCGCCTCGTAGGCCGCGTAGCCGTCGACGTCGCGCCGGGACAATGCGGCCACGGCGGCGGCGCTGCGGGCGGGATCGTCCCACAGCGCCACGGACGTGCCGTCCTCGAACGGGCACCACAGGTGCGGATCGACGAGGCGGACGCGGTACCCGTGGCGGTGCAGTTCCAGCTCCTCCACCACCAGCGGGTGCAGGAGACCGACGGCGTAGGCGCACGGGCTCACCACCCACCGTGGATCGGGAAACGGCCGTTCGAGGGTGCAGGCGCCGCCCACCCGGGACCGCCGCTCGAGCACCAGCACCCGGCGCCCCGCCCGGGCCAGGTAGGCCGCCGCCGTCAGGCCGTTGTGGCCCGCGCCCACCACCACCACGTCCCACGTCCGGGCGGCGAGCTCCGCCACCGGGGCGGGCAGGCCGATGTCGCCGAGCACGTCAGCCGTCCCCACGGCCCGTCATGCTTGCAGGTGGCCAGCGGCGCTCAGGACGCGGCGGCGTCGAACACGGTGGTGGGCACGACCGACAGCAGCCGGGTGCGCTGGGGCACCACGAATCCGTCGAACGCGTCGGCGTCGTCGGCGCCCGGCCCGTCACGCCACGGCAGGCCGAGGACGTGCGACAGGGTCAAGCCCGACTCCCACGCCTGGAGGAGGGCGGCGATGGCCGCCAGGGAGAAGCCGCCGTCCTGGAGCCGGAGCACGGCGCGGAGTCGCTGCAGGTGCCCGGTGTCGTAGAAGCCGGTCCGGCCGACGAGATGGGGGCGGGGCAGCAGACCTCGCGTCTGCAGGGCCCGGACCTGGCGCGTGGTCGTGCCCGTGGCCCGGGCGAGGGCGTCCACCGTGAGCCGGTTGCCCTGGACCGGGTCGCCGACGGGGGAGAGCACTCGATGCACGGATTGATCGTAACATAAGTCTGTGTTACATATATCGGTGTACACGGAGGCGACGCACCCACGGCGCCCGCCAGAACGGAGGCCCCGCATGCCCATCGACCCCGACATCGTGGGAGCGACCTCGGACCCGGTCGAACGGTCGTGGTCGTCCACCGACTGCCTGCTCTACGCCCTCGGGGTGGGGGCGGGGTCGCTCGACGCCGTCGACTTCGAGCTCGAGTACACGACGGAGAACTCCACCGACCGACCCCAGCGTGTCCTGCCCACGTTCGCGGCGGTGGTGGGGGTGGGCGGCATGCCGCGCCGCGCCTGGGGGTCGTTCGACCCCGCCATGCTCGTCCACGGCGAGCAGTCGGTCGAGGTGTTCGGGCCCATCCCCGCCGACGCCACGGTGCGCACCACGGGCACGGTCACCGGTGTCTACGACAAGGGCTCGGGGGCGGTGGTGGTGACGTCGTCGTCGTCGGTCGACGCCCGCACCGGCGAGCCCCGATTCACCACCACCTCGTCGCTGTTCATCCGGGGCGAAGGTGGCTTCGGTGGGGAGCGGGGCCCGTCGGCGGGCGCCGACCCCCTTCCCGGTCGCGAACCCGACGACGTCGTCACCTACTCCACGCGTCCCGACCAGGCGCTCCTGTACCGCCTGTCGGGGGACCGCAACCCTCTGCACTCCGACCCCGTGTTCGCCAAGCGGGCCGGCTTCGAGCGGCCCATCCTGCACGGTCTGTGCACCTACGGGTTCACGGGTCGGGCCCTGCTCCACACGCTGTGCGGCTCGGACCCAGCGCGCTTTCGCTCCATGGCCGGGCGCTTCTCGCGTCCCACCTATCCCGGCGACACCCTGACCGTCTCGATGTGGTCGGAGGGCGACGTGGTGCGCTTCCGCACCGACAACCAGCGGGGCGAGACGGTCATCGACGCCGGCTCGTTCGTGTGCACCTGACCGCGTCGGCGGCGTCGGCGGCGCCGACGGCTCCGTGCGTCAGCTGAGGCCGACGATGTCGCCGTGCTCGTCGATGTCGATGCGCTCGGCGGCGGCGTGCGAGGGGAGCCCGGGCATGGTGCGCATGTCCCCGCACACCGGATAGACGAAGCCGGCCCCGACCGAGGCGCGCACCTCGCGCACCGGCAACCGCCACCCGGTGGGCGCTCCCTTGAGGCTCGGGTCCGAGGAGATGGACAGGTGTGTCTTGGCGATGCACACCGGCAGGGTGCCGAAGCCGTTGCGCTCGTAGGTGTCGATCTGGCGGGCCGCGGCGGGCGAGTAGTCGACCCCGTCGGCGCCGTACACCGTGGTGGCGATGGTCTCGATCTTCTGCCGCAGGGAGGCCTCGCTCGGGTACAGCAGGCGGAACTCACTCGGCTCCTCGGCCGCCTCCACCACCGCCTCGGCCAACTCCACCGCGCCGCGGCCGCCGTCGGCGAAGTGGGTGCACACGGCCGAGCGCACGCCCATCGACGCAGCCACCTCCCGCACGGCCTCGTGCTCCGAGGCGAAGTCCTCGGGGAAGGCGTTGATCGCCACCACCGGCGTGACGCCGTGCACGCGCACGTTCTCGATCTGCTTGCGGAGGTTGGCCGCCCCGGCGCGGACCTCGTCGGGGTTCTCCTGGAGGAGCCCCGGTGGCAGGGGCCGCCCGGCCACCACGTGATGTGCCCCGGTGTGGGCCTTCAGGGCCCGCACCGTCGCCACCACCACGGCGGCGTCGGGGACGAGCCCCGAGGTGCGGCACTTGATGTTGAAGAAGCGCTCGGCCCCCATGTCGGCGCCGAAGCCGGCCTCGGTGACGAGGTAGTCGCCGGTGTGGATGCCGATGAGGTCGGCGATGACCGAGGAATTGCCGTGGGCGATGTTCCCGAAGGGCCCGGCGTGCACGAGCACGGGGGTGTTCTCGAGGGTCTGCAGCAGGTTGGGCTTGATGGCGTCGCGCATGATCACCGTCATGGCCCCCGCCGCCCGGAGCTGCTCCGCCGTCACGGGCTCTCCCGCGCTGTTGTATGCCACCACGATCCGTCCCATGCGCTCGCGCATGTCGCGCAGCGAGGTGGACAGGGCCAGGATCGCCATCACCTCCGAGGCGGCGGTGATGTCGAACCCCGACTGGCGCGGTACCCCGTCCTCCTTGGTGCCCAGGCCGACGACCAGGTTGCGAAGGGCACGGTCGTTGACGTCGAGCACCCGCCGCCACGTCACGTTGTGGAGGTCGATGTCGAGCTCGTTGCCGTGGTGGAGGTGATTGTCGAGCATGGCCGACAGGGTGTTGTGCGCCGATGTGACGGCGTGCATGTCGCCGGTGAGGTGGAGGTTGAGGGCCTCGAACGGCACCGCCTGGCTGTAACCGCCGCCGGCCGCGCCGCCTTTGATCCCGAAGGTCGGGCCCATCGACGACTGCCGGATGGCGAGGGTGGCGCGCTTGCCGATGTGGCGCATGGCCTGGCCCAGCCCGAGGGTGGTGGTGGTCTTGCCCTCGCCCAGTGGCGTCGGGGTGATCGCCGTGACCACGACGTAGCGGGCCCGGGGACGGTCCGCCAGCGCGTCGACGGCGGCCAGGCTGATCTTGGCCACGTACTCGCCGTAGGGCTCCAGGAGGTCCTCGGAGATCCCCACCTCGGCGGCGATCTTGGTGATGGGCGTGAGGGTCGCCCGCCGCGAGATCTCGAGCGCGCTCAGCACCGCCGTGCTCCGTCCGACCTGGCGGCGCGCCCTGCGCCGACGTGCCCGGCGTCGGCCATGTCCGTCCCCCTCTCCGCCGGGCCCCCGACCCGGGCACCCGTTTATAGCCCCTCTGTGGCAGCATGCGCGAGGTGCGAACGGCGAGCAGGTGTCGGCGGTGACGGCGGGCGCGTCGACCTTCATCTGCCGTTTCGACACGTCGGGGAGCGGCCCCCGCCTGGCGGTCAAGGACCTCATCGACATGGCCGGTGTCGTCACCACCGCCGGTTGCCGCGCCGTGGCGGACGAGGGGGTGGTGGCGCAGGCCGACGCCGCCTGCCTGGCCGGGGCCCGGGCCGCCGAGGCCAGGATCGTGGGCCGCACCAACCTCCACGAGCTGGCCCTGGGCGTCACGGGGGTGAACCCCTGGTACGGCACGCCGGTCAACCCCCTCGACCCCGCCCTCGTGCCGGGCGGGTCGTCGAGCGGCTCGGCCGTGGCGGTGGCCACCGGCGAGGCCGACGTGGCCTACGGCAGCGACACCGGCGGCTCGATCAGGATCCCCTCGGCCTGCTGCGGGACGGCGGGCCTCAAGACGACGTGGGGTCGGGTGTCCCTCGACGGCGTCTGGCCCCTGGCCCCGAGCTTCGACACCGTGGGCCCGATGGCCCGGGACGTGGCCGGACTGGTGCGGGGCATGGAGCTGCTCGAGCCCGGCTTCGCCCCGCCGGGCGCCGGGCCCGTCCGGGCGGGGCGCATCCGGGTCGAGGCCGACCCCGCCATCGACCGGGCCGTGGACAGGGCGCTGCAGGCGGCGGAGTGGGAGGTGGTCGAGGTGGCGGCGCCGTTGTGGCAGGAGGCGACCACCGCCGCCGGGATCCTGCTCGTGGTGGCGGCGTGGGAGACCGACCGAGATCTCGTGGCCCGGCATCCCGATCACGTCGGTGCCGACGTGGCGGCCCGGCTCGCCCTCGGATCGGTCGTGGACGCCGGGGCGCTGGCGTCGGCGCGGGCGGTGCAGCAGCGCTGGGGCGCGTTCCTCGACGAGGCGTGGTCGCGCCTCGACGTCCTCGTCACGCCGACGCTCACCATCTTCCCTCCGGGCCTCGACGGGGGCGAGGAGCTGCTCATGGCGCGCTGCACCCTGCCCCTCAACCTGGCCGGGGTCCCCGCCCTGGCCCTGCCCGTGCCGGCCGGGGGCCCGCTCCCGGCGAGCATCCAGATCGTCGGGCCCCGCAACGGCGAGGAGCAGCTGCTGGCGGCCGGTGCACACCTCGAAGCCGCCGCCGCCACGTTGTCCTGAGCGTCGTGGCGGCGCCCCGCACGGGTGCGGGCCGGGCGCGGGCCGGTGCGGTCCCGGACGTGTCAGACGATGCAGCGGGCGAGCTCGGCGAAGCTCGTCACGCCGGCCAGCACCTTCGCCACCCCGTTCTCCCGCAGGGCCTGCATGCCTTCGGCCACCGCCGCGGCTTGGATCTCCGCCGCCGAGGACCGCCCCAGGACGAGCATCCTGATGCGGGGGCTCACGCGCATGACCTCGTACACCGCCACCCGCCCGAAGTACCCGCTCTGGTTGCAGCGCCGGCAACCTTCGGGGCCGTACAGGGTGATCGGGCCCGCGCCCGCGCCGACGGCGCCCGGCAAGACCGACAGGCCCGGTGTGACCGACAGGCCCGGTGTGACCGACGGGCCCGGTGTGACCGACGGGCCCGGTGTGACCGACGGGCCGGGTGTGTCGGCGGGGTCCGACGAGCCGGTCGTGCCGATCTCGTCGGACGGACCGGGTGAACCCGACGACACCGGCGAGTCGGGCGCGTCGGGGTGCACCACGGACTGGGTGACGGCGGTCATGGCCAGGAGCTCGTCGCCCTCGGGCCGGTAAGCACGCCGGCAGTGGGGGCACAGGCGGCGCACCAGGCGCTGCGCCACGACGCACGTCAACGACGAGGCCACCAGGTAGGGCTCGAGGTCCATCTCGAGGAGGCGGGCCGTCGCCGTGGCGGCGTCGTTGGCGTGGAGGGTGGACAGCACCATGTGCCCGGTCAGAGCAGCCTCGGCCGCGGTGTGGGCGGTCTCGGCGTCGCGGATCTCGCCGATGACGATGACGTCGGGGTCCGAGCGAAGGATCGAGCGCAGGCCGGCGTCGAACGTGTAGCCGATGCGGTCGTGGACCTGGGTCTGCTTGATGCCGGCGATGTCGTACTCGACGGGGTCCTCGATCGTGATGACGTTGCGCGCCGGATCGTTGATCTCGTTCAAGATCGAGTAGATGGTGGTGGACTTCCCGCTCCCGGTGGGCCCCACGGCCAGGATGAGGCCCCAGGGGAGCCCGTAGGAATCGCGCAGCTTCGCCAACGCGTCGGGGTCGAATCCGAGGCGGTCGATGTCGAGCAGGCCCTGGTCGCGATCGAGGATGCGCAGGGTCAGCGACTCGCCGTGCACGGTCGGCAGCGTGGCCACGCGGGCGTCGATGATCCGTCCCTCGGCCACAAAGGACATGCGGCCGTCCTGGGGGCGACGGTGCTCGGCGATGTCGAGCCCGGCCAGGATCTTCAAGCGGTTGACGGTGCCCGTCGGCACGGCCGGTGACAGGTCGACGGCGTCGTGGAGGACGCCGTCGACGCGCAGCCTGACCCGCATGCGCGTCCCGCTCGGCTCGAGGTGCACGTCGGAGGCCCGTTTGGACACCGCCTCCTCGAGGAGGTGCGCGACGAAGCCGGCCACCCGCACCTCGGTCGCCGAGCCGGCGTCGAGCACGGCCGGCGTCGTCGGCTCGGGCGCGGCGGACGCCTCGCCTGACCGGAAGGCCCGGTCGAGCGCCAGGCGCAGCTGTCCGGGGGTCGTGAGCACCGCGTCCACCTGGGTGCCCGACAGCACCTGGGCGTCGTCGAGCACGAGCACGTCGGCCGGGTCGGTCACGGCCAGGACCAGGCGGGTGCCGTCGAGGGCCACGGGCAGCACCCCCCGGCGCCGGCAGAAGGCTTCGGGCAGGCGGGCCACGGCATCGGGAGCCGGCGGCGACTCCGACAGGTCACGGTAGGGGAGACCGAAGGTGTCGGCCAGGGCCCGGCTCAGCTCCTCCTCGTCGATGATGCCCCGGGCCACGAGGAGCTGGCCCAACGGGTCGCCGGTCAGGCGCTGTTCGGCCAGCGCCGACTGGACGTCGTTCGCCGTGAGCTGGCCGTGGCCCACCAGCCAGTCGCCCAGGCGCAGCCGACCCCGGGGTCGGGCGACGTCGTCACCGTCGCCCGCGGTGTTCGGCGCCGGCGCCGTCGTCGCGGCTGTCCGGGCCCGGCTCATCCTGGCCCCTTGCCCGGCCACCAGCCTTCGTCGGACCAGTCGTCCGCGTCGCCCTGCCTCGGGCCGCTCGGACGGAGGTCGTGCAGCGGGGTCACCAGATGCCAGTCGATGCCGCGCCGGCATCCCGGGCAGTCGGGGAAGCGCTCTCCCTGCGTGACGGTGATGGCGCCGTGGCCGCAGTTTCCCTTCCAGGTGCCCGACTCCTTGCACGCCTGGTTGGTGAAGACCACGGCCCATCCTCTCGACGGTGCGACGGCTCTCGTCGTCGGGCGGTCCGGGGGCCCGTACGACGGCCCTGTGCAAGATATCGACGCCGACGGGGCGCCAAGTGAGCGCGCGCCGTCGCCCGGGACGGAAAAGGACTTAAGTCCCGGGCCGGCCCGCGCCGGGCACGACGGGGACGGGCGCCCGGCCGGCGGCCGCGGTCAGACCGGGGTGGGAGGCTTGGGGGCGGTATGGGCCAGCACGGCCCGCAAGAAGCGGAGCAGGTCGCAGCGGAAGCAGTAGTCGCGACACCGGTGAGCCATCGGCCGTCCCCCCCTCGCGATCCTCGCCCTGCCCCCGGAAGGGCGGAACGGAACCACCAACCTCAGCGCACCGTGGCACCGGACCCTCACCACGACCCCTCGCGCCGCCCAACAATTGCCCAACAGGCGGCGCCGGGTCAATGCCCGGCGACTCCCCTCGGCGGTCACCCCGGGCTGGCCCTCCTCACCGAGTCGGGTCGGTTCGGCCCGCTCCCGCCCGTCGCCCCAGGTCAGGCCGCCCGCCCCCCGGCGTCAGGGCCGGACGCGACCGGACGCGATGGGTAGTGTCGGACCCGGCGCAGCGGTCGAGGCGCCTGGGAGACCCATGATCCGTGGTGAGGGAACCGCCGTCGTGCGGGGTGTGACCCCCGACGAGGTCTTCGACTTCGTCCTCGACCCGGCCCAGTACACCAAGGCCGACACCAAGATGGTGTGGGTCACCAAGCTGGCCGACACCCCGGACGGGATGCTGGCCCGGGAGGACGGCACCTTCCTGGGGCGGTTCAAGGGTTCGGTGGTGACCCGCTACCGATGGACGCGGCCCACCTCCATCGACGTGACCCTCGAGCACGGCGTTCCCCGGGCGCTGCATGCCTGGTTCGAGATCGACGCCGTCGAAGGAGGCACCCGCGTGCGCCATGTCGAGGAGCTCGACCTCGGGCACGGCGTCCTGGGCATGCTGCACGACGCCGTGGCCCGGTCGTGGTTCGCCCGGTCGGTCGAGCGGGAGGTGGCCGAGATCGGCCGGCTCCTCGAGGCGGGTGAGCGCGGCCGCCCCGGCGCCGTCTGAACCAGGGCACCGCCAGCGCCAACGGAACGGGCGGCCGTCAGTGCAAGCTGCGACGCGGTGCCGTCAGGGCCCGCTGAACCGGATGTCGAGGGTGCGCAGGTAGGTGTGGAGCCCGGCGTCCTGCACCGGCAGGAGGTGGGCCGGGGCACCCGACTCGTTGTGATGGCTGTGCCACATCCCCGGTGGGGTCACGAACACCCCGCCCGCCTCCCAATCCACCTGCACCGGGTCGGCGATGGCCCCGTCGGGCCCGAGGTCGGTGCCCACCAGCGTGTAGCACCCGGGGCGGCACGCCACGATCAAGTCGAGCGCGATGCTCTGGTGGCGGTGCGGTCGCTGCACCCGGGCGTCGGGCAGCACCCCGAGCATGGCCCACAACGTGTGGGTGGCGGTGAGGGTCTGGTCGTTGCGGGCGTTGCCGAGCAGGACCGCCACGCGGTTGCGGTCCGCCGCCTCGGGGTCGGCCGCCACCTCGGCCAGCCGCCGCCGGGCGTGCGCGCCGTCGAACTTGGTGGTGGAGAAGCGCGGCGCCGTCGCCTCCGCCCCGAGGTAGGCGAGCAGGGGGGAGTCGTCCACGTGGTACAGGACGCTGTCCTCGTCGGCGCGGTGCCGGGCCCGCACCGCACCGGGGAGGGTGACCACATCGCCCTCCGCCCATCGCACCGTCCCCGACCCGTCCGGGCCGTCGATGTCGGTGCTGCCGGCGCCGCGCAGGCAGTACAGCAGGGCGCTGGTGGCGCGCGCTGTGCCGTCGAGGGCCTCGCCCGCCGTGATGCACAGGAACTGCGCCAGCAGGGAGGGTCCCGTGGCCGGGTACGGCGTGCGCAGGATGTCGGACAGATCGAGCACCACCGACCGGGTGGGCCCGGTGCCGTGGAGGTCGGGGGCGAACCGCCGGAGCGGGATCCCGGTGATGACGCCGGCGCCGACGGGGTCGACAGCCGCGCTGTACTCGTGGAAGCGGGCGTCGCCGCTCCAGTCCTCGACGGCCAGCCCCACGGCGAAGCCGCCGGTGTCCACGTCGGTCACGTCCATCGCACCAGTATCGGCCAATCCGGGGCTCGTCGCCGGGTGTCGTGACCGCCGCCACCACCCCCGGGTACCGGGGGAGCATCCCGGCGCCGGGCGCGCGCTGGGGATGACCTGGGGAAGACGCCCGACTTCCTGGGGACAGCAGAGGAATTCCCGGGGAGAACATAGGGATTTCGCGTACCGCCCTTGACCTCGGAGCGGCCGCGGCGCATCCTGTCACCAGTCGGATGAACAACGACCTTCCGAGGCCGGAGAGAGCGCCGCAAGGCAGGATCGCCGGACACAGAGGGCGACGAGTTCGCCGGTCAGGTCGGTGGTGACGCAGCAGGAGGTTCCCTGGGACCAACGCTGCGAATGCCCGAAACGGGGGTCGTCCGACCCCGGGGACGGGTGAGCTGCAGGCCGCAGGCGGGCCCCGAGGAGTACGGCGACTTCGGTCGACCGGCTACTCGGGGTCTTGCCGCGTCCGGGCCCCGGTGACGGATCCGATGCGGGAGCGGACCGGTCAGCGGATGCGGAAGTCGGTGTCCCCGGTGAGCTCCTCGTCGCGCTCCTCGAGTCCCCGCACGTGGGCCATGGGGGGACCCTGCCGGCACCACGCCACCATGGCCTGGACCGACGCCGCCGGTCCCTCGAAGACGGCCTCCACATCCCCGTGGGCCGTGTTGCGCACCCACCCTCCGAGGCGGGCGTCGGCGGCGCGTCGCGCACACGAGGCGCGGAATCCCACGCCTTGCACGCGCCCGTGGACCACGACGCGGCGACGGACGACGCCCGTCCGCACGCCGAGGCCCGGGTCGTGGCCCTGCGCCGTCACCCGGCGGCGGTGCCGGTGCGCTCGGCCACACCGTCCATGAGGCAGGGGTCGATCTCGGCGTCGGTGCACCGCTCGCACTCGAGCTCGAGCGTGCTGTGGGCGATGGTGAACGGGACACCGATGGCGGCCTTGACGCGGTCGCCCACCGCCTGGGCCTCCTCGAGCGTCGGGTGCCCGGCCAGCACCACGTGGGCCGACAGCGCCCGCACCTCACTGGACAGGCTCCAGACGTGGAGGTCGTGCACTTCGGTCACGCCCGGGACGTCGCCCATGGCGGCGGTGAGCTCGCCGAGATCGACGTCGGCGGGCGCCGATTCGAGCAGGACGTCCACGCTCGCCCGCAGGAGGCGGTAGGCCTCGACGACGATGATGGCCGCCACCGCCAGGGAGGCCATCGGGTCCACCCACTGCAGCGAGGGACGGGCGAGCAGCACGGCGCCGGCCGCCACCACCGCCACCGACCCCAGGGCGTCGGCCGCCATGTGCACCGTGGCGGCTCGCATGTTGAGGTCGCCACTTTTCTCGTGCAGCACCAGGACGGCCAGCCCGTTCACCACCAGGGCGGCCCCGGCCACGGCCACCACCAGGCCGCCCCGCACGGCGTGGGGGTGCAGGAGTCGGACCACGCTCTCCACCACGATGGCCACGGTCACCGCCGCGATCACGGCCGCGTTCACGAGGGCGGCGAGGATGGGGCCCCGGTGGTAGCCGAAGGAGCGCGACGGGCTGCGGGGACGCAGCGCCCACCGGACGGCGAAGAGTGCTACCGCGAGGGCGGCCACGTCGGTGACGTCGTGCCCGGCGTCGGACAACAGGCCCATGGAGTGCGCGACGAGGCCCCCGGCGAGCTCCCCCCCGGCCAGGGCGAGGGTGAGTCCGAGGGTGAGACCGAGGCGTCGGGTTCGGCTGGTGGCGCGGCCCATGGACGGCGTCGCTCCTCCGTGAGTGCTGTGCACCAGCCTAACGGGGGTGCCCGGCACAACCGAAGGGATCGACGTGCCCGGCCGCCGGGTGGGGCCGGGCGGCCGGGTCAGCCGGAGGGGCCGAACCACGCCCGGTCGGCCTCGCCGGTGCGGTAGCAGTCGGCCAGGTGCTCGAGCCAGGCGGTGCTGTCGGGGAGACCGCCGGGTCGGAACCGCGCCAGCCACAGTCGCCGGTGCTCGTCGATGTAGTCGCCGAGCTCGGTGGCGAGGGCCCGGCGCGCCGCCGGCGGGACCGCACCCAGCGTGCCGTCGCCCGCCACCCGCAGGCGGGCGTCGTGGCACGACAGGCGCAGCAGGGCGGCCGTGGCCCGCAGCTCGTCGGTGACGAGGGCGCCGTCGGCCCGGCCCGGCCGTGCCTGCGCCAGCCCGGCCTCGGTGTCGTCGAGCAGCGATTCCACCCCGTCGAGCTGGGCCACGTCGAGGCCCTCGGTGAGCCCGGTACCCACCGTCCACTGCGGCAGGAGCAGGTGCAGCGCCAGGGCCGACATGTTGGGGGGTCGGGGCGTGACCATGCGGGCCGTGCGGCCCAGGTCGACCACGGCCCGGCCCGTGGTGCCGGTCGGATCGTCGTAGCAGTGGGTGTCGAGCAGGGCCCCCAGGGTGTCCACGTCGAGGTGGCGGTGGGCGTCGACGCACCACCCCAGGGCGGCGGTCGAGGCCAGTCCGGGATCGCTCACCGGTGGTTGCTGGAGATGGCCCATGTCGCCCCAGTCGGTGACGAGGAGGCCGGTGGCGCCGTGCGCCACACCGGCGCGCGCCGCCGCCGCGACGTTCCCGAGCATGTTGTCGACCCGACCCGACACCGACATCCAGCTGGAGGTGCCGGGGCAGACCCACATCGGCACCCCGGCGTCGGCCAGGCGGGAGGTGCGCTCGTCGAAGGGGTGGTTGTCCTCGTAGCCCCATTCGCACACCGTCACCCCGTCGGGGAGCGACCCGAGGAGGTCCGGGTGGAGGGCGAGCATGTCTCCCCACACGAGCAGCTCCCGGCCGGCCAGGACCGGCAGGCGGCGCAGGGCCTGCAGCCACGTCGCCCATTCCCCGCGCCGCTCGGCCGAGAGCTCCCAGGGCTCGTCCAGGCCGATGTGCACCCGCCCCGCGGCCAGCTCCGGCACGAGCTGGTCGAGCAGGTCGGTCACCAGGGCGAGGGACCCGGGCTTCGCCGGGTCGAGCGTCAACGGCGGCCGGTGGATCCCGAAGACCCAATTGAAGCCGTCGGGGGCGATGGCGAGCGGTCGGTAGCGGTCGTGGCGGAGCCAGCGCTCGAAATGGCCGAGCGTGTTCTGGTTGGCCACGAGCTCGACCCCCCGGGCCCGACCGTACGCCTCCAGGGCGTGCAGGTCGTCGGCGGTGTAGGGATCGGCGTGTCGCCACACCTCCTCGTGGCCGGCGTAGGCGAAGGTGTGCTCCATGTACAGCTGGAGCTGGTTCAGCTTCCATGCCGCCATGCGGTCGACCAGGGCGTACACCGTGTCGAGGGTGGGGACCCGGTCGCGCGACACGTCGAGCATGACGCCCCGTACGGCGAAGTCGGGCCAGTCGTCGATCCGGCATGCCGGCAACGTGCCGGTGCCCGGCGTGCCCGGCGTGCCCGG